>ENA-UOOE01000004-UOOE01000004.1-fermentation-metagenome-genome-assembly--contig:-NODE-4-length-356878-cov-14.885178_pt1 | contig 356878 bp, 353 predicted proteins | sample MGYA00245776_ERZ724021 | MGnify/ENA primary metagenome ERZ724021 (study PRJEB28704, sample SAMN03018321) | fermentation metagenome | biome: anthropogenic terrestrial biome; feature: soil... | reverse complement strand
TTTGTATCGGCAAATCGAGGGGCAATATCAGTCTGAATAAGATCAAATCCTTCCCGGTTCGGCGGATGCGTGTAGAGACCGTGGAAGAACACGGCAATATCCGCGGGACAGAGCCCCATCCCTTCACGGATCTTGTTCTTCGCTTCATCAGATATCCTCGAACGGATGTTGCACCCCGAAGGGATGACGCTGATCATCCCGTCTTTGAGATGATACTTTCTCCTGAACGTATCCGCATCGTTGTCGCTCACGGCGGTGATGTGGTCGAAGAGGTACCTGCAGGAGATCCTCTCCAGTAGATTCGTATAGGCGGGTATGAGTTTCCGCTCCATCGGGGAGTAGTGGTCGTGGTTCGCAAAGGTCTGTTGAATGAACTCGGATTCGACATTGTGAGCGTCGTACACTATCTTTATCCTCCTGCGCGTAAGGAGACCGAGCATCCTGGCCGCCATTGCTCCGCTGGGATGGGTGATCTGGATGAGATCGATCTCTTCGTCCCTGATGATCCGCGCCGCCTTACGAATGAAATCGGGATTAATATCCCTGAATATGGAGAGTCTCTTCTGGAGCGCCTCGATATCATGATAGATGTAGACTCGTGCGACATCATCGTCGCTCTCGTCGTGAAGGTGATCCGGTTCGAGTACAACGATGCGGTTATTTGCGGCCTGACACTTGACGAGGTTGCAAAACCTGTTCTGGCCCCCGCTCTGTGGTTTTGACAATCCGACGGTTGTTGGGATTGCCAGTATGTTCATAGGCACTTCCTGTATTCCTGTTCGAGTTTTTCCACGGTCCGGTCCCATGTCAGGTTCTTTCGAACGAATTCCTGTCCCCGCTGAATCATTCTTCTCCCTTCCCCGGGATTTTCAAGGCAGAATGCCATCTTTTTCGCTAAATCCGCACAGTCTCCGTAGCGCACAACGAGGCCGCAGTCGCCCTCCCTGATGAGGTCTCCGCTGCCATTGCCGTCCGTGACGATCACCGGGGTCCCGCTCATGATCGCCTCAAACGGAACAAGCCCGAATATCTCGTACATTCCAGGATAGACGAGCAGATCGGCATCCTGGTAGGCAAAGCCGACGTCATCAAGGTAGCCGACAAACCGTACCCGATCCTGAATTCCGAGCTTGCGTACTTTTTCCTCGAGCTCCCGTTTGTAACCCCACTCAGGCCCGACAATGACCAGGATGGCGTCTTTTTGCTCCTGCACCAGTCGGGAAAACGCTTCTATCAGAAAATCAATCCCTTTGATTCTATCGATTCTGCCCAGATACAGAATGAGGTTGCTTCCGTTCTCGATTCCGCATGATTTCCGGAACCCCCCTTTGCTCCTGGCGGTGATGCACCTTTCGAGACTGATGCCGTTGGGGATAACGGCGATCTTATCCTCACGAACGCCCATCATGATGTTCTGTTCTTTTTCCATGCTGTTCATGACGATCAGTCGTGATGCGGAATCTAAAATGGCGGATCCGGAGATGAAATCAAAGAGATTTTTCACTTTTGCCTTACCCAGGGTCCGGTTTTTGGGGAGCGACCCGTGCGGTTGCAGGACGTATGGAATGCCGTACTCCCGGGCATAATGGCTTATAATGACCGCAAGAAGTGTCCTGTGCTCGTGGATGTGGATTATATCATAATTCCGCAGATCTCGGTGTGCAACGAACGGTAAATAGTACGGGACTATGGGTATTAGTGTGCCCGGAAAATACTTCCGTAAATTTTCGAAATAGTATACCTTCATCCCCTCGACTTCGAGGGGTCTGTTCGTTGGAAGCCCGGTCGGATATGTGCTCCGGTTCGTCGTATATACCGTGACGTCGTGGCCCACCATCTGGAGGCGCCTTGAGATCTCATATGCCGCACGTGCCACGCCCCCGGACTCCCAGCTCGGCTTGAAGAACGGCGTCACCTGGAGGATCTTCATAAGCGATCACAAACCTGCTGCTGCTTGCGCCGTTGTCTTCTCGGGCAGGACGGAGTGAGAAGCCGGACCCTGCATTCGGCGAGGGATGCGGGCCCATGCTCCCCGATGCGGTACCGGCAGGTTGCGTGAGTCCAGCGGTTCCGGTCCTGGCTGCCGATGCCGGAAAGGACCGTATCCAGGTTTCCGAGAAGCGGATCGTTCCGCTGAAGTTCCCCCCGCATCCGCTCAAACGGTTTTTTCCCGTTTTTTGCCCCGGGATGGATGTCCCCGGCAGCCTGCCCCCGTATCGACGTCATCCCGTATCCCCTGCAGCGCAGGTGCCACTCAACCGCCGGCATCCCATGCCCGGATACCAACGTGGGCACCATGTCGTATCGATCGAGCAAAATTCCGCCGGGTAAGCGTATCGCCGAATATCACTCCCCCCTGAGGTTTTGAGTCCATGCTAGACTTGAGATTATATAATACTTTGCCTGTAGTATTCAGATTATGATATAGAAATATTGATATATTGAGATCCTTGAGGATTTGATTGGCGAACGGATCGGTCTGCAATGGAGATCGACCTTTAATGTTTTCAGTTCGAGTATGTCTTCCCGGTAGTTCGCTCATTTCGGCACCCGACATCGAGCGATGCGGTCTTGCTCGATGCCTGACACCGGACGTCCCCGAAGGGGAGAAAAGCCGCCAGGGCTTCGAGGGAAGTTGGGGCGGGGACCCCCGCGCGAGCCCTTGAAGCGGACCTCGAACTGCACGAAACTGCACGCTATATGGTATTCTCCAACAACTACGGTGTCAGGCCGCGCTGCCGGCTTGAGGCGTTCGCGCAATCGTTTGCCGCCAAGTTCGACTGGTTCGGCGATAAGATGAGAACGAGCGGATAAATGAGCCGGAACGGGAGCCCTCTCATCCCCAGGGAGATCCGGGTGCCCGCGGGCAGCAGGGATCTGAAAGAGAATGTTATTGGGGTCATCCCAAAAGATCCCCGAACCTTCGATACATGCTGATCGGAGCATTTACATCCAAATATTCTACCATCAGAACCATATCCTGGGCGAGGATGGTAAACGGCTTTCCATGGGGAGTCGCACCTCACGGTGCTCCTGCTATCTTCCACAGGAAAACAGCATATCGCCACTAGGGGGAGGGTCCGGGAGGCTAGAAAATGTGAAGTCTGTAACAGGGACTAATGGCAATACCTTCTGTGTGAAGACTGTTTCAGAGAAAAAACGAGAAACTGGGGTTTATCTGCGCTCAAAGATATTTACAACCTTCAGACAGTTACAAAGGAACAGGCACGTTTATCTCTCCCTCCATTGTACCTCATGTCGGTGAGAAAGGGAGTACATTCACAGGTTCGATGAAAAACAGTTGCAGAAGTCATCCCAAAAGTGTCCAGCGGCTGAAGATTCATATAATTCAGAGTATTCTGACACATCCCCGCGAAAAATTGAGTGATCTTTGGCGTCAAGCTGCTGACACGGCTTCCCTCTGGGCATCGCCACGCGGGGGAGGGGCCGGGAGGGGGAAACCCCCTCCCGGCTGAGGTGTTTTGGGACGACCTCGCAATTAGTTAAATCCGGATGTGATGATTCCAGATCATATGGGCTTCTTTCATTCTAACTGAGCCTGATTTTATTGCTGATGATGGATGCATATCATATCCCCTCACTTATGGTATCTATCAGAATGTATCAAACTGATAGATAATGATAATACGGATAGAAACAATAGATAAAATTTAAACATGAAACTCCCTCACACTCCTGAATACTCTCCGGCAGATGTTAAAAAGGCTTGGGAATATGTAGATACCACAGATATTATCGACGCAGTCTTCAAATATAACAAAAAATACTTGCACTGGGAGGAGCTGAAACGGCGCGATCTTCCGGTAGATCCCCTCTATGTCTGGATACTGATGAAGACCCTCAGAACGAAGGATATGAAATATATCACGTTCGATGATCTTCAGCTAAAATATAATCTTCTGGATGATTTCCTCGAAAAACTTCACTCCCTTGATAAATCAGCGGCGGGGAGCATCTCATCGGGCCTCGATTCACTGCCTCACGATCGGGACCAGTTCATCATCAATTCCCTGATGGAGGAGGCGATTGCATCGAGCCAGATCGAGGGAGCCGCAGTCACTAGGACAATTGCAAAAAAGATGCTTCGTGAAAAGAGGAAACCCGCTACAACAGATGAGAGGATGATCCTGAACAACTATATCACAATGAAAAAAATTACTCAGATAAAAGATGAAAATCTAACCCCAGAGTTAATTTTACAGATCCATAAGACCATTACCAAGGACACACTCGAAGATCTAAAAGATGAAGGAAGATTCAGAGATAACAATGATATTAGAGTTTTTGATTTAAGGGGCAATGTCTTACATACCCCTCCCGATTTCGCGTTAATTGGAGAACTTATTGAGAAACTCTGTGTATTTGCAAATAATGACGGCGGGCAATTCATCCACCCAGTAATTAAAGGCATTATCCTGCATTTCCTGATAGGATACATACATCCGTTCAATGATGGAAACGGCCGATGTGCACGAAGTATTTTTTATTGGTACATGCTTCGGAAGGATTACTGGCTTTTCGAATATATGGCAGTATCCAGAGTGATAAAAGATACGAAAGACCAATATAAACTTGCATATCAATATACTGAAAGCGATGGAAATGATCTCACATATTTTATCCGCTACAATCTCGCCGCGGTAAAAACCGCAGTCGACAATATCCAGAGGTACATCGAGAAAAAGCAGAGAGAAAGCAAACAGGCGTTGACCATCCTTCAGAAGAGCGAAGGACTGAGCCTTCGCCAGGCGGAAATAATCAAATCCCTTATCAAAAACCCCGGTAAGCCAATCACGATCAAAGAGATCGTCGAGACATACCGCGTGGCTTATGGAACAGCGAGAAACGATCTCTTCCATCTCGAAGAACTGGGATATCTTGCGAAGCAGAAGTCGGGCAAGGAGTACATCTTTATATTCAGGGGTTTGAAAAAGTGACCCCCTATACACTTTCACCGAATCAGAAATCGAAGAGGACCACCCTTGTGTAGTTTGCCGGCCTCTGCTACACCGCCCTCTCCGACCCGGAGATGGCACCCGGAGAGCCGGCCGCAGAGCGCACCGATTACCACCTGCCCTTTCTCATCCGGTCAGGGATTTGCTCCGCACCATCAACCCGACCGCCCGGAGAGCGCCGTCGATGAGGCCGTCCTTAAACTCACCGCCCCCCTCTCCGCGTCGTTCATCGAGAACAACCATGTCTTTCACCGCTACCTGACCGGGATGCCGTCGGTCAGGTAGCGGGAGAACGGCGGGGTTTGGCGGCTGACTCGACGGTCAGCCGGGAATGACTGACCGGCAGGCGCGGGTGGTGGAAGCGCCCCGGAATATAAGCGGATGAATGCTCGGAGCCGGGGAGACGGTCTACTGGAAGTATTGCTTCAGGTTTGCCGGGCCTGGAGCGGCGGTGTAACTGTCGAAGTTGGTATCCAGCCAGACGATGACAGCAGGTGCTGTCAGCGAGAAAATGTCAGGATATTTCGAAAATCCAGCCCGTTCAGGGAAATTTATATGAAGGAAAACGATGAATAGAACCTGTCACAGACGTATCGAGGTAACTGTATGCCGACGAGCAAGAAACAGATGGAGAAGTTAAACAAAGCAAAGAAGGCCAAGGCAGAAGAACTCGCGCAGCAGGCGGCTGCCGGTAGCCAGGCTGCCAAGAAAAAACTCAAGAAACTCGAGAAAAAGATTAAGTGAGCCGCCTGAACGTTCCAATTGTTTTCATTCTTTCTTTTAAGGGCTGATGCAACGAATATCTGTGCGAGCAGGCGTCCCCTTCCTTCCGGCAAAGGTTTCCGGGACGACCTCAGTAACAGGGCCCAATTGTTCGGTCCGTATTGCAGATATGTACTCAATTGGTCGAAGGCTCAATGTAATTCAGCGCGATTTTTCGTATGAAAATGACTCCCCGATATTTTCATCTGGTATGTCTGTGGCCCCACGGGCATCATGTAAATTTTTATCGATGAACTCATCCCAAAAAGATCTATGAATGTTCTGTACACCCTTATCGGAGCACGCACCTCCGAAGTTTCTCTCCTCTGAACGATATCCAGGACAGAGAGAGTGAAACGGCTTCCTATTGGCTATCGCCATGTGGGGGAGGGTCCGGGAGGGGGTGCCCCCCTTCCGGCAAAGGCATTTTGGGATGCCCTCGATATATCACGTGGCGTTAACTTCTATAGTTTCACATGGATCAGTCCAATTTTATAGTGCAGTTGTCCGAAAGCCTCATGGCGCCATGTCAGCCCCCAGGTTCGACAGATGAGGGTCACTTTGAAGATGGAAATGGCACTGAGAGTATGGGCATTCAAGACTTATAATCCTGAAAATGCGAGGGGAGGGATTCGAACCCGCGAACTCCTTCGAGAGTCGATCTTGAGTCGACCGCCGTTGACCGCTTGGCTACCCTCGCGCCTGTACTTCTTGAACGCACTGGGTAATGAGCTTATGGCCCCTGCCCCGCCGCCTCGTCCGGCACCTGCCGCCGGACGAAGACCCCGACCCGCTCGATCGCCGCCGCACCCTCCGGGAGGACGGCGGCAAACGCCTGCCAGCAGTGGAACATTCCCTCCGCACAGTCGAACGTGACGGAGACACCCTGGAGTTGCGCCGTGCTCACGAACGCTGTAATCCCGTCGATCAGAACCTCCCCGCTCCCCGCCTGCACGAGAAGCGGCGGCAGGCCGTCGAGGTCCGCGTAGAGCGGTGAAGCCAGCGGATCGTCGGGGTCGTGACCGGCGAGGTAGTCGTTCCGCATCGCCGCAAGCCGCTCCGGCCCGAACCAATCGCTATCCCGGTTGAAGATGACCGACTCACCGAGGAAGAGCATATCGACCGCCGGAGAGAGCAGGACCGCCGCCGCCGGCATCGGAAGCCCGGCGTCGAGGGCGGAGAGAAGCATCGAGAGGACGAGCGTCCCCCCGGCCGAGATCCCGACCGGCACCACCCGCGCCGGGTCGCAGCCCTCCGTGAGCAGGTGGCGGTAGGCGGAAAGGCAGTCCTCCACCGCCGCCGGGAAGGGGTGCTCCGGCGCGAGCCGGTAGTCGACCGAGACGACCTCGCCTCTCGCGGCATCCGCGAGGCGGGCGCAGAGGTCGAGGTGATCGGCCGTCGACCCTCCGGTAAACCCCCCGCCGTGGAAGAAGAGCAGGGTCCGGTCTGGCCGGGACGCGGACGTCGTCACCCGGTATGCAGGGATGCCCGGCACCCGCTCGACGCCGGGCCGCCGGCGGTCGGCCGGGAGGGAGACGCCCCGCTTGAGGGTCGCAAGGACCTCCGCAGACGAGAGCGTAGCAGCCGCCATCCCCGCCTCACATGAAGTCCGCAAGCCCGAGTTGCCGTTTCGGGGGCTCGCCGAAAGTCGACTCGATCTGCATGGAGAGCACCGCCACCCGCTGCTTCGTGTACTCCGACACCGCATAGTTCTCGCAGATGTTGCGCGACATCTCCAGGTACTTCTTCACCGACCCCTCGTGGACCGTGGGGATGACGTTCCCGCCGCAGCGGGTGCACTTCCCGGCAAGCGGCATCCGCCGGAATTTCGCATTGCACTTCATGCACCGCACCTTCTGCTTCGAGAACGCATTGAGGTTGCCCTGGAGGTCCCGGATGAAGTGGGTGTTCAAGACCCGCTCCGCGACGTCGTCGGCATCCACCGCCCGGATCTTCTTTGCGAGGTCGAGTTCGGCCTCGAGTTTATCGAGCATCGACCCGAGCTTCGTGTAGGTGGACTCGAGCGGCCCTGCGGAGATGTTCGAAGTCGGTGTGGTAAAGAGGAAACCCTCGAACTGGGCCGGGGTCCCGAGCCGCCGCTCCACCCGGTCGACGAACGCATCGAGGTCTTTTGGGTGAGCGTAGGCGAGGCAGCCGTTGTAGACCTCGATGGGGTAGTGGTCGCAGACGTCGACGTTGAGGCTCTCCTTATCGACCTCCGCCGGGTCGATCCGGGTGGTCAGCACGAGCGGCGCGTCCATCGTCCCGCCCCGCGTCTCGGGGAGATAGGATCGGGAGAAGTTGATCAGCCCGTCGAGAAGAAGCATTACGCAGTCCTCGTCGCCGTCGCACTGCCCGCAGAAGATCCCGTCCGCAACCAGGGTGTGATTGTCCGCGACCGTGAGACAGTAGACCCGGTCGTCGAGCGTCCGGACGGTCTCGCAGACGACGACCTCGTCGCTGACGACGAGCCCTCCCTCCTCCGTCGGGACGCGGTCCCCGACCTTCACCTCGAGCGCCCGGATCTTCCGGAGGTAATCGGTCTCCCAGACCAGCATCGCGTGGTCGGGGGTGACCGAGAGGATCTTCCCCCGCCTCGTCTCAAACCGGATGAGGTGCGCCGGGGCCCGGTGAACCGAGACGGCGGTGACCCGCTTCATGCTCACCTTCCCCTGCGGATCGATGCTTCGGACGTAGAACGGCTGTCGGGGGTCGGAGTAGAACGTCCCCACATGGTCGAAATGGGGGTTTGCGAGATTGAAGTTCTCCACCACGAACTGCCGGATTGGCACCGTCGCCCACTGCCGGCCGTCGAAGACGGAGATCGCCGTATCGCCCGCAAAACAGTTCCGCCGTTTCGCCGCGTGGAAGAACGGGTGGCCGTAACCGACCGGCGCCTTCGAGAATCCGATCAGCCGGGCGAGAACTCCGGCGCTCGTGTGCGGGGCAAGCCCTATCAGGAGCTGTCCCACGAGGTCGAGCGGCTTTTCCGCCCGGTAGAACGGTTCAAGCCCGTAGACTTTCCTGAGAAGATCGTCGATGAACTTCGCCACCCGGACCAGCCACTCGCCGCAGTCTTCCGAGACCAGGATGTCCTGGTGGCGAAGTTCCAGCACCTGGTCGTCCGAGACGAGTTCCCGGCCGTAGGTGTCGTAGATGTAGCCGAGTTCCCGAAGCCGCTCGATCGGGACGCCGACCTCGTCGGGCCGGAAATGAGTCAGAGGAAGATCGATCATATCGTAACGGACAGTCCCGTCTTTGAAGACATAAAGGTTCTGCAACGCCCGGAGAATCCCTTTTTCGATTGGTTCCACCGGCCGTTCGCGGGATATCAGCCCTTTCACGCCCTTTAGGAGCGGGATCGCCGAGTCGCGCACCCCGAGACGCTCGAGCGCCGCCGCGTACTCGGACTTCACGTTGATCGAGACCTTCTGGAGGCAGACCGTCGGCACGTTGCACCGTGGGCACAGGTCCTTCCCGACGTCCAGCCCGCACTTCGGGCACCGGAAGACCGGGACCGTGTGCGCGCCGCACTCGCAGAGGTTCTTGTAGGTGAAGGTGCCGCAGGCGGGGCAGCGCCGCTCGCCGACCTCCACCTCGGCCACGCCGCCGTCCGTATTCGACCGGGGCTTCGAGGTGCAGACCGCCTGGAACGACCGGCGCGCACCCCCCCCGTCCCCGACGGGAAAGAGCGAGTGGGGCGGCGGTTTCATCTCCCGCGGCTTCGATTTCCCCGGCCGCCCCATCCGCCCGCCTATCCGGGTGCCCGCCCGTGAGCGGACCAGAAAACCCGAGAGGTGCATCACGAGGTCGAGAGAGTTCTCCAGCGGGGCATCCTGCCACACCGGCCTCTTCTCGAGTTGGAGCGTCAGCCCGAGGCAGGCGAGGAGCACCAGATGTTCGGGGAGCGCTATCCGGTCGCCGGAAAGGTGATGGGGCACCAGGAGTTCCTCGAGGATCGCCTTCACCTCCGGGGCGTTCGGCAGCGTCAGCACGCCGTCCTCGATCCTGCCGTCGGCACAGACCCGGTCCGCAAGGAGGGTGATATCGGCCGGGGCGACGTCGTCCCACATGTAGGTGTAGTCGGGGTGGAGGGGGGCTCCGTCGAGCGCGAACTCTATCGCCTCGAGTTCGTTCTCCGGGTGCCGCCTGCCCCCTTCGAGCATCCACCACTCCTCGCAGTAACTCGGGGGCATCAGCGGGTGGTTGTTCTCCATGAACTCGCCGAAACTGATCAGGATCTCGCCGTCGTCCAGGATCTCCTCCACCTGCCCCGCGATCTGCCGGGCCTCCGCCGCGTCGTCCACCCGCCGCACCTCCCCGCTCCGGAGTTTGACCGTCGGGCCCTGGATGGAGTCGACCGGCACGATCCCCGCCGCCTTTCCGGGCCGTTCGACCTTCATCTGGGTCCCTACCGCGAGGAAGTCCCCGAGGATGTGCATCGTCGCCGGGTTCAGGCCAGCGGCCGCAAACCCGGTATTCCGCGCCCGGCCTAGGCGCAGCCGGAACCCCCCTTTGCGCATAGGGTAGGAGAAGACCGGCCGGCCGCCGATAAGGTCCCGGATGTACTTGTCCTTGGGCTTGATCGCGGCGCCCGGGTCGTCGTCGTCGCTCTTCGGGCCGCCGCCGATCATCTCCTCGATCCAGTCCCAGCCCGCCATCTTCATCTTGCGGACGTTCTTTAAGACTTTCGGGGCTTTCAGGGCCAGCCCTTCCGCGACGACGAGCGCCATCCCGCCCCGGATGGTGTTCGTCTCCACCCGCTCCAGGTTCCGGTACCCGCTCACCTCCTGCTGCTCGGTCGGTTCGCCGTCGATGCAGACCGGGCAGTTCTCGATGATCGTCCGGAGTTCCTTCTCGCTCGGGAGGTACTGCAGGCTCATGATGTTGTTGTACTGCCGGATCTCCTCGATGTAGCGCTCCACCTCCTCGGGACGGGGGGTGTAGCGGTTGATCCCGAGCGCCTGCCGGACGTAGTCCCCCACCAGCACCGAGAGCGCCTGCGCCGTCCCGCCGGCGCTCCGGATGGGGCCCGCGTAGTAGATCTTTAGGTAATCGGTCCCGTCGTCGTTCTTCCCGAGGCTGACCTTTGCAATCCCCTCGGTCGGGGCGGCCACCACGCCCTCGGTCAAGAGCGCCATCGCTCCCCGGATGGCGTGGTCGAGGATCTCCTCGGTCGTGGTCTCGCCGAACTTCCGTGCCACAAAATCGTCGCCGATGCGGAGCGCCGCCTCTTCCCGGGACATCTGCTGTTCAAGCTCCCGGATCCTGGCTGCGATCCCCCGATAGCCGAGGAGCGCCTCCACGCGGTCGGCGAGGTCGCTGGCTATCGGGATCTCGATCTCCGTCGTCGGGTCGAGACCGCGTGTCCGTGCGGCTGCGGCGATCTGCATCGCGATCTCGAGCCCTGCCCCAAGTTCGTCGAAGTAGCGGGCGGTGGCGGGTGAGACCTCCATGTATGGAGTATGGGGCCTTCACGCATTTAGAGTCCTCGTTTTCCGACGAGGAACCCCCGATTCACTTCTTCCCGGATTGGTCGGTTTCAAGTGCCCTGGTGAGCGGTCCGGCGCCCGCCTCTCCCATCTTCCACAGGAGAAGCGCGGCGCGCTCCTGCGTCTCCAGGTCCGGGCTACGCAGCAGGCGGAGGAGGGGCTCCACCGCCGGTTCGCCGATCCCGCATATAGCCATCGCGGCGAACGGCTGGAGGTCAGGGTCGGCGCTCTCGATGACCGCGATGAGGGGTCCGACGGCCGGCTCCCCGATCCCGGTCAGGGCTGCCGCGGCGTAGCGCCGGAAGTCCCGGTCCTTTCCCGTACGCATCGCCGCGATGAGGGGCTCCACCGCCTGAACACCAATCTTCACCAGCGCGCGGGCGGCGTACCACCGGATATCGTTGTCGCCGTCGAGCATTGCGGCTATGAGCGGCCCGACCGCCGTCTCTCCCATCGTCCCGAGTTCGGCGGTCGCCGCCCGGCGCACCGCGAGGGGGCCGCGCCGGAGGTCGGCGACGAGTTCATCGATCCGGGTCTCGTCAGTCATAGCGTTCAGGTGCTCTCTTGCAGGTGTTATGTCTTCCTGATGCTGCCGAGCGCCTTCCGGGCGGCCCGGCGCACCTCCTCCCGCTCATCGCCGAACGCCCTGATCAGGGCATCGACCGAACCCGGGTCGTCGATCCCCGAAAGACCCACCGCCGCTCCTTCGCGGACGCGCCAGTCGTCGTCACCGAGCGCCGCAATAAGCGAGGCAACGGCAGGTCTTCCGATCCGGACGAGGGCATCCATCGCTCCCTGCCGGAGTTCAGCGTCGTCCGTCCGGAGCGCCGAAATAAGGGCGGGGACCGCAGGTTCGCCGATGTCGCCGAGCGCACTTGCAGCACGCTGCCGCACCCCTCCTTCGGGGTCCCGGAGAAGACCGATGAGGGCTGTAACGGCATTTTCTCCCCCGATCTTCCCGAGTGCGAGGGCCGCACCCCGGCGGATGCTCCCGCTTCCGGCGTGAAGGCTCGCGATGAGGTCGTCTCGCGCAGGTTCGCCGATAGCCCCGAGCGCGAGGGCCGCCCTGCTCCGGACGTAGGCGTCTTCATCGTCAAGCGCCCTCATCAGCGCCGGAATTACCACAGGTTCGCCGATATCGCCGAGAGCGACCGCAGCCATCCATCGGGCATCGACGTCTTCGCTCTTCAGGCTCTCCGTGAGCGGCCCGACGGCCGGGGAGCCCAATTTCCCGAGCGCTTCCACAGCCTTCCAGCGAACACCGCTCTCCGGGTCGGAAAGGAGGGCGGCGAGCGGTCCGACTGCGGCGGGATCGCCGATATCGCCGAGGCAGCCGGCCGCCCGGTAGCGGGTATCCGGGTCCCGACTCGAGAGCCGGGCGATCAACCTTCGTGTACTCCGGTCGCATGCGGGCGCTCCGGAACCGGGCTCGCCTATCCGGAGGTGCAGGCCGCCGGGACGCCCCCCCGCGAGTTCGAAGAGATATCCGAGGAGATAGGCGATGAGGACAAGGGTCCCCGCGCCCACGAGGATACCCGGCCCCGGGGAGCCGGAGAGAGCGTATTCTATAACGGTATAGAGCGCTGCGAGCAGAACCCCCGGATAGACTGCACGCCTTCGGTACCGGAATGCGGCGAAGATGAGTGCCAGGTAGAAGAGAGGGGTATACGCACCGCCGGCGCCAACGACGAAGCCCAGGAGAACGGCAAGCACCGTGGCAAAAGCAATGATCGCAAGCCTGCTCCGTACCCGCTTATCCGGCAGACCTGCAGAACTCATTTCTGAAGAGTGAGTGCGGGCCGCACCCATAAAGAGTTTGCGCGGCGGGGTTCTCCCCTCACCGCGAGCGTGCAGTCGCCGCTTTTGTCGCTTCGCCGCCGGCCTCCTCGAGTTTTGCAAGCGATGCCTTGATGAATGCGGGGATGTCGTCCGGCATCCTGCTTGATACCAGGTTCCCGTCGATCACCACATCCCGGTCGATGTACTCCGCGCCGGCGTTTTTGATGTCCTGGACAACGGATTTCCAGCCGGTCACCTTCCGCCCCTCGAGCACCTGTGCGGTGATCAGGAGCTGGGGCGCGTGGCATATGATGAAGACCGGCTTTCCGCTCTGAACGAACCGGCGCACAAACTCGACGGGTGCATCGTAAGCCCGGAGTCTGTCGGGCGAGTAGCCGCCCGGTATGAAGAGCGCATCGAAATCGTCCACTGATATATCCGCTGCCGCCCGGTCGATCGCGACCGGTGTCCGGTCCTTCTTCCCGTGGACGGTCTCGCCCTCGGTGAGGCCGACGTGGACGAGGTCGTGGCCGGCCTTCCGGAACGCTTCCGCGGGCTGCGTGTACTCGACATCCTCAAACATATCCGTGATCAGGACTGCTATTCTACTCATTTCCGTCTCTCCCGGGCCGGGTTTCCGGCCCGATCTCCGATCCTGGTCGGGAGATATAATGATGTCGGAAGAGCGGCAGGTCCGGTAATTCTCGGCCTATCGTTCAGGCTCCTGTGGCATTTTCGTGAATACCGTAGGCGAGTTCTCTAGCTTTTTATATCCCGATGCAGAACCGGAAATATATGACCACATCGGATCGGGACCCGAAAGAGGCTCCGCCTGTACAGGGAGGGACTCCGCCCGAATGGCACAGCCTCTCTACGGAGGCGATCCGGCAAAAACTCGGCACCGGGCCGTCGGGCTTAAGCGCGAACGAGGCCTGGATGAGGCTGGAGCGATACGGGGAGAACGTCCTCCGGGAAGAGGCGCGGGAGACGCCTCTCCAGGTCTTTCTGCGGCAGTTCAGGAGCGTCCTCATCATCATCCTGCTCATCGCCGCGGGGGTCTCGTTCTTTGTCGGCGCGATACTCGACGCCGCCGCCATCCTCATCATCGTCGTCTTAAACGCGGCCTTCGGCTTCACCCAGGAGTGGCAGGCCGGGGAGGCGATTGCGGCGTTGAAGAAGATGCTCGTCCAGCAGGCCGTGGTCATCCGCGACGGAAGGCAGCAGGAGGTCGATGCCGCCCGGATCGTTCCCGGCGATCTGGTCGTCCTCGAGATGGGAGAACAGGTGCCTGCCGACCTCTTCATCGTCGAGGCAACCTCGCTTGAGGTGGACGAGGCGCCGCTGACGGGCGAGTCGTCGCCCGTGGATAAGGCGCCGGGCCCGCTCCCTCCCGAGACCAGCCTTGCCGAGCGGAGCAACATGGCGTTTGCGGGCACGACGGTGGTCAACGGGCGGGGGCGCGGGGTGGTCGTCGCCACCGGGATGACGACGGAGTTCGGGCGGATCGCCGGTCTATCCCAGCGGGTCAGGGACGAAACAACCCCTCTCTCCCGACAGATGGACCGCCTGGGCCGCGACCTGGGGGTTATTGCCGTCGGTATAGCCGTGCTCGCGGTCATCGTCGGCCTCCTGCAGCAGCGGGGTCTCCTGGAGATGTTCCTTGTCGGCGTCTCGCTCGCGGTGGCGGTGATCCCGGAGGGGCTCCCGGCGGTCGTGACGCTGACGCTCGCGCTCGGCGTCAAGAGCATGATGCGGAGGAACTGCCTGATCCGCCGACTCCCTGCATCGGAGACCCTCGGCGCGGTCTCGGTGATCTGCACGGACAAGACCGGGACGCTCACCAAAAACGAGATGACGGTCGTCCGGGTGAGGACGCCGGACGCGGAGGTGACGGTGACCGGGACCGGCTATGCCCCGGAAGGCGGTTTCCTCCGCGGGGATGACCCCATCGACCCTCTTGCGGACCCGGGACTCGGGCAGTTCCTGCGCACCGTTCTCCTCTGCAACCACGCGGTTCTCGCCGGCGACGGGGAGAAGGGGTGGCGTGTCCTCGGAACGCCGACCGAGGGGGCGCTCGTGGTCGCGGCGTCAAAAGCCGGGCTCTCCCGCGAGGGTGGCCCGGAGGCGGAGGAGGAGTTTTCGTTCAACTCCGCCCGGAAGCGGATGACGATCATCTACCGGGAAGAAGAGGGGGATGTCGCCTACGTGAAGGGGGCGCCGGAGGTCCTTCTCGCCCGTTCGTCCCGGCTGCTCCTCGGCGGATCGGTGGTGCCGCTCACCGAAGACCGTCGCGAAGAGGTCCTCGCGGAGATCGGGGAGTACGCATCCGGCGGACTCCGGGTGCTCGGGGCGGCGTACCGGCCGCTCCCGGACGGGGCCGAACGGACCGCGGAGACCGTGGAGGAGGACCTGATCTTCCTCGGATTTGCCGGGATCGTCGACCCCCCGCGGCCCGAAGCAGCGGAGGCGATCCGGCTCTGCAGGAGTGCGGGGATCGATGTGATCATGATCACAGGGGACAACCCGCTGACCGCCTCCGCCGTCGCCCGCGGTCTCGGCCTCTCCGGCGAGGGGGCGCTGACCGGGGCCGATCTCGACAGGCTGACCGACGACGAACTCAAGGGCCGCCTCCGGACGACAAAGGTCCTCTCCCGGGTCACCGCGGAGCATAAACTCCGGGTGATCGATATCCTCTCCCGGGAGCGGTCGGTCATCGCCATGACCGGCGACGGCGTCAACGATGCCCCTGCGTTGAAGAAGGCGAGCATCGGAATAGCCATGGGGATCAAGGGGACGGATGCGGCCAAAGAGTCGAGCGACATGGTACTCGTGGACGACAACTTTGCAAGCATCGTCGCCGGCGTCGAGGAGGGGAGGCGGGAGTACGACAACATCGCCCGGTTCACGCGGTATCTCCTCTCCTCCAACGTCGGAGAACTCGTCGCGATCGTCGGCGGGCTGCTCCTCGGCCTGCCGCTGATCCTCATCCCGATCCAGATCCTCTGGATCAACCTGGTCACCGACGGCCTCACCGCCATCGCGCTCGGCTTCGAGCCCGCCGAGCCGGACGTCATGCGGCGGCGGCCGAGGGACCCGACGGAGCCCCTGCTCACGCGGAACGCTCTCCTCGTCATCCTCATATTAGGGATATGGCTCGGTCTCCTGACTATCTACGTCTTCTCCGGGCTCTATACGGTGGACCTCGAACGGGCACGGACGATGGCTTTTTCCGGCCTCATCATCTTCGAGCTCTACAACGTGCTGAACTTCCGGTCGTTCCGGTTCCCGCTCCACCGGATCGGTGTCTTCTCGAACCCGACCCTGTTCCTCGCGATCCTCGGGACCCTTGCCCTTCAGGTGCTGGTGGTCTACGTCCCGTTCCTGCAGCCCTTCCTCGGGACCGCGCCGCTGACCCCCGGTGACTGGGGTCTGCTCGCCCTGCTCGGCCTGCCGGTGCTGGTTGCCGGGGAGGTCTACAAGATTCTCCGTTCCCGGGTGGAGAAGGACGCTCCGGGTTCGGGAGAGTCCCCGGAGACGGGGTAATCAGACAGCAGAACCGCAACGGTTATCCCTTATGAAAGGTAATAGCCCTATTATCCTCCGGGCACAGTATGGGGGCCGGGATACGACGTCAATCGAACTTCCCGGCCCCCGCGGGATACCGGGGGTATCGCCGGTTGAGACTTCGACATCGCTCCCCATAACATTTCTGTGCATTTCTCTGGATCGTCGTTGCAGCCGCGGTCAGTTCAATTCATGACTGCCGGTTCTATTTTCGGCGCCAGGGAAATGCGGCTCAGTTCCCGACCTCCGTACCCCCGCCTCCCGGGAGAGACGCATTAACCAGAGCGTTCAGGTGCTCGAGCCCCCGTTCCGACTCATACGCCACCACCTGCGGACTGCCGTCCTCTCTGAGTGCGTCGGTGATCACAAACAACAGGTCGTCGTCAGCAGACGGTTCGGAATCGTGCAGCCCGAAGATCGCACTCTGCAGCGTGATCGTTTCAGATCTTGTCTTCTCGCTATTCTCGCCGACATGATACGAGTGCACAAGTTCCGTCGGTTCCAGAAGGGTGAGTACAACGTACGTATCCTCTTCTTCGTCCATACGGTTCGAGAGGTCCTCCCGGGAGACGTACATCTCAACAGGCGGCGTCAGGTTATGGAGGACCGCCAGACACTCCTCATAGAGGGGCCCAAACCGATCATCTCCTTCTGCGATCCGCACCTCTTCCTCTGCGGTATGGATGAGAACTACCGTTCCTTCCTCCGACGAAAGAGGGGCGTAGTGAAGGAGAACGACGGCAGAGAGAAGGACGATGAGCACGAGGGAGATGAGAAAGTATCGTTTGTTCATGATCCTCACGGGGCCAGGGCGATCAGGTTCTGGCTCTCTTTTTTGCGCCTCAACCTGTCCCCGGTTCCCTCGCTTCCTCTCTCGCCACCCGGATCGCATAATCGATGGCGTTCCAGTTGATCAGAACCGTCCTGTTGTGCATCACGGTGCCGTTCAGCGCCTCGTTTTCGGGTGTGAGGTTGCGCACCCAGATCTCGATTTCCGTGGGCGATGTCACGAAACCTGATATCTGCAATTCGGGATGGTCCTTCTGGAATTGCACCAGTTCAGCCCCAAGCTGCTCAAACTCTTTCTTATACTCTTTCTCATACTCGGGATCATGGATGACCGTAAAGGTCCAGCCGCCGACCTGTTTCCCTTGAATGGCCTTTACCTTCTTTTCATCCTGTATAGAGAACGCGCGGATGATGACCAGTTTGTCTTCTGAGTCAAATTCCCAGCGCATTATGATAAATTCTCTGTTTTTATAGGGTCGGAGATGTTCTATCTCCTCTCTCACCTCCTCCGGCAACTCTTCCGCCGTCATATTCGCCTCTTTCAGCGCTTGCCTTACGTCTTCAGGCACATAATATTCCTGAACGACGTTAAAGGTCCAACCGGCGACCTCTCTGCCCTGAACGGCCTTCACTTCTTTTTCATGCTTTTCATCCCGGGAAAAGTACGTATGGACGATGACCTGGTTGTTTTGCGGGTCAAGTTCCCACGTTCGTATATCCGCAAGTTGCACTCTATCCATTTCCTCTTTTACTTCCTCGGGCAACTCCTCCAGCGTCATATTCGCCTCTTTCAGTGCTCGTTTCATGAGTTCGGGAACATAGGGTTCCCAGACGACGTTAAAGGTCCAGCCGCCGACCTGTCTGCCCGAAACGGCACTCAACTCCTTTTCGTGCTGTTCATTCTGTGAGAGGGACGCATGGATGACGACCTGTTTGGTTTGAGAATCAAACTCCCACTTTTCGATAATGTCCTCGAATGACACGATGTTTTTCAGTTCTTCTGTTACGTCGTCGGGTAATTCATCCGGCGTCATATTTGCCTCTTTCAGCACTCGCTCCACGGTCCTAGACCTATACCAGGACGCATGGATCTCCTGGGCACGCTCCCAGATCCCTTTCGATGTCATATTCTTAACTTCCGGTACTTCTTCAGATACCTTGTTCAGCGTTGTATTCCGGTTTATACCCCCGGGCGGGTTCGACTCTGTCGGCGACCCCGCCGGCGTCACGTTTCCGGTCTCCAGACGGTTGTCCCCGTCAGGAAGGTGCACTGCCACGATCAGCGCTCCTGCGCAACAGACGATTGCAAGTACAATGATGATCCGTGGGGTCGCTTTTGTCATTTACTCCCCCCTCAACCCTTGGTTACATTTCCTTTTGCGTCGATCAAAAACGTCACCTCGGGCTTTGTCTTGTGGTTAAGGAGACCACAATGAAATACTCCGATTACTTCGTAGATCGTCACCTTCGTCGCCTCCGTTTCCGTCCCATAGGGCATGTGCTTCCAGTCCCCGGGTTTGATGTTCAGTTCGGTAAACTGGTAGAACTTCCAGCTGGAGAACTCATCCGCATTGCCTCCCAAGAACTCGGCGCAGACCGCATGGCTAAGTCCTTGTTCGCTATTCTTGACGCGCGCCATGTAGAAATCCCGGTCGAAGGTCCCCTCGATGTAACAGTGCTCGGGGCAACCTTCCCTCTCCATCCAGTAGCAGCCCGCCAGTATCTGGATATGTTCGAGGCATTTCCGGGTCCGGGCATACCGCATCGTCACGTTTTCCAGGCATTCAGCGCTGTACCAGGAGCCCGAGCCGCCCCCGCAGTCGGGAAGCCCGTGGCGGTAACGCCCGATCATGAAGGGCAGATACGCGCCTGCCGACGAGTGGCAGTCCCCATCCCGGGGGACGTGCCGGTGAACGGCAGAGATTTGAGTATCGCCCTGACATGGCGGATCTTTTTTCTGTGTCATTTTTTGTTCCTCCGGTTTTTCGGAAAAGTACCCGGGGGAACTCCAGACCACAACGGTTATTCCTGATGGGAACCAACGGCTTTAGTGCCCTCCGGGCACAGTATGGGAGCCGGGATACGACGCCAATCGAACTTCCCGGTCCCCGCGGGATACCGCATGCGGTATCGCCGATCGAGACGTCAACGTTCTCCCATATACCTTTTCTGTGTCAAACATTGAACTGTCACGGCGGTACCCGGGCCGTCGCATTCTCCCGATACGCCCTCGTTGTTCCATCTCCCGGCGGTGCGGCCGATCTCCAGTGGAAATATATCTCGATCCCTGGATCGCGGGTATGGATGAGTACTCCGCTAAGATCCCTGCATACCTTCCCTGGATATCGAAATCCAGGAGTATCGTCGGCACGCCCCCGGTGCGGCCCCTCCAGATGGTGAAAAGTGCGCGCAAGAGAGGGGCCGCCGCATGCCGCGAGTGTGTGTCGACACCGCGTCACCCCGTTTGTCTCATCTCGACCGCAACGATTCGGCTCGAAGACATCAGCCGGGACGGCCGCGGGAGGCACGGTCTTCCTTTTGAAGATGAACCGTCTTCTTTCGTGAACCGGCCGGGATACATGCCCGTCGGCGGAATCCGGGACCGCGCCTCATGATTTTTTACACTTGGTGTCTCCTCGGCGCCCCACGCCCTCCGACCCATTCTTCAGGCGCCGGGCCCGATTCCTGAAAATAGGGGAGAATCGCATCCATATCCACGTGCTCCTCAAAGTGCCGCGCGAGGTCGTCGTAGGCCGCGGCGGCCCCGAGGGCGCCGGCGTCGGCGTTCGGAATCGGCTCGAACGGCACGCCCCGTTTCTCCGAGAGATAGACGAGGAGAGCGTTTACCGCGCAGGAGTTCTGGAAGAGGCCGTGCATGTAGGTCCCGAAGACCAGGCCGTCGGGAGTCGCGGCCCCCTCCCCGGCGAATGCCTCAGGGAGACCTCCGCGCTCCGTCTCGCCCATGTGGATCTCGTAGCCGTCCACCTCTCCCATCCGGGAAAGGATGGGGCCGGGACCGGCCGCCCGACGCCGGACCTGCACCGTCGTCTTGCGGTAGCCGGTAAATGCGGTGGCGACGTCGAGGAGCCCGAACCCCGGGTACTCGGCGGCGGTCCCCGACTCGATACCGGCGTCGACGATCCGTCTCCCGAGCATCTGATAGCCGCCGCAGATGCCGATGATCGGGACCCCCCGCTCCCTGGCGAGCCGGAGTTCGTCTCCCGTTCCGGCCCGGTTGAGCACGGCGAGGTCCTCCACAGTGTTCTTCGTCCCGGGGAGGATGATGCAGTCGTAGCCCGCAAGCGATGCACCGGGCCGGACGTAGTCCGTCGAGGCGTACTCTTCGAGGACCTCAAAGTCGGTGAAGTTCGAGATCCTGGGGAGACGGACGATGGCGATCCTGATCGGCCGTTCGGTCGTCCGATGCCCCTTGTCGGCGATCGAGAGCGAGTCCTCGCTCGGGAGGGAGATCTCTATGTAAGGCACCACCCCGAACACCCGGACCCCCGTGAGTTCTTCGAGTTTTTCAACGCCCGATGCGAAGAGCCCGACATCCCCCCGGAATTTGTTGACGATGACCCCGACGACAAGAGGCCGGATATCCTCCGGGAGGAGGGCGAGCGTCCCGTAGACCTGGGCAAAGACCCCGCCCCGCTCGATATCGGCGACAAGGACGATGGGGAGACGGAGAGACCGGGCAAGCCTGATGTTTGCGATGTCGCGGTCGTAGAGGTTCACCTCCGCCGCCCCGCCGGCCCCCTCCACCACCACGTGGCCGTAGCGTTGCCGCACCCGTTCGAACGCGGCGACGGCCTCCGAAAGGAGCATATCCGTCTCGGCGTAGTAGTCCCGGATCTGCACATCCTTATAGGGCCGACCGAGCAGCACCACCTGTGAGGTCTGATCTCCTTTCGGTTTCAAGAGGATCGGGTTCATATCGGCCGAGGGTTCGACTCCTGCCGCGAAGGCCTGGACGGCCTGGGCGATCCCGATCTCGCTTCCGTCGGCCGTAACATATGAGTTGAGACTCATGTTCTGGGACTTGAACGGCGCAACCGGAATTCCGCGTCGGTAGAGCGCACGGCAGAGTGCCGCCACGGTTACGCTCTTGCCTACGTGAGATGCGGTTCCGAGCACAATAAGAGACATTGTCGGCAGGAGAGTTGGGCACGTCGGGTTATTAAGGGCGGGGTTTCATGACGTGTCGTGGAGTGGTCCTCTTCCCTAGGCCCGCAACCCGGGTGGCTTGGATATCACCGTCCCCCTGTATCGGAGCCGGCGGCACGGTATTCTCACTGGGATGCGATCTCTTGCGATGTTGACGGATGACCATGCCAAATAATATATAACGAGAGCTGAAAGATACTGGTAATGAACGGTGGGATATGTCCGACTTGCGGACTGCCAAAGGAACTGTGTATCTGTGAAGAAGTCGCGAAGGAACAGCAGAGAATCAGCGTAAAGATTAACAAGCGGCGCTACGGAAAAGAAGTTACGGTCATCGAGGGTCTCGACCCCTACGACATCGACCTTGAAGACCTCTCGAAGTTCCTGAAAGCGAAATTGGCCTGTGGCGGCACGGTCAAGGATTCCTCGATCGAGCTGCAGGGCAACCATCGCGAGCGAGTGAAGGATCTGCTTGCTCAGAAAGGATACAACATGGAAAATATCAGTTGACCCCGGTTATTCTTCCCGGAATGATCGGGTACTTCTTTTTTTGCCTGATTGGAGGCGGTTGCATGGAAAGCGCATGCGGCCCCGCCGAAAGGGGACGGCAGACACTATAATTTGCAGGGCGGATACAACTATCACGGGATGTTGATGATCAATGGTGATGAGATGTTCGTTTGCGCTCGATCCCGACCTGATGGAGCAGATCGATCAGTTTGCCAGGGATCATGCGTTCGACCGGAACGAGGCGATCCTCGAACTGATTGAGGCCGGTCTTGCCTCCCGGCAGGACGGAGAGACGGTGCCGGTTCGGCAGCAGCGTTCGTTTGAAGAGTTTGACCGGCTTCAGCGCGAACTCGAAGACGTTAAAGAGGTTCTCACCGAACTCCGGAACGAGGTTCGGCTGGTCCATCATACGATTGAGACCGACTGGAACAAAGAGGCGAAGGGTGTTCCGTTCCAGACCAAGCACCCCTGGGAGTTCTGGCGGAAATAATCACTAACTGATGATATTCGCGATGTTCCGGAACCCCTCTCCGGAGACGTCGTCGCAGACGATCTCCTCGACCTTTGCCATATCGACATCGGGCGTGTCCCGGCACCGGCTGCAGTAGGCCCGTGCCGGTGACGTCACCTCTCTTCCGCCGACCATGACGCGAACGGAGTGGACGCAGAGCCTGCACCGGTCGATGGAGACCGCCTCCTGTTGTGTACACTGCACCCGGCCCCGGACAACCGGGAGGTGCCGGGGTTCACTCATAGACCTCGACCCGGTAGCCGGCACGGCCGAGAACCGTCGCGACCTCGGCCCGCCAGGCGACGTCGTCGTCGGTCGCGAGCGGCGCCACCCCCTCCTCCCAGCACCGGCGGAGCATGTCGTCCCCCGTGACGAGGCTCCTCCTCCCCTTCACTTTCCCGACCTCCCGTCCGTCCCCGGCAAAGATCCGCATGGTGCAACAGATGTAAGAGCGGCAGACCGACGGGCGGCTGTTATGGATGGTGCAGATGTATTTCTCCTTCTCCCCCGGGAGGCCCCGGAGGAACGGGCACCAGGACGGATGCTTGCGGCTCTCGGAGGTATCCCTGAAGGCATCGAGGAACCGCTCCTCGACCCGGGCGCGGAACGTGCCCCCGACGATCCGCTGCCGACAAAGGAAGTCCCGTCCGGAAAGCCTCTTCTCGACCTCGATGAGCTCGCCGCCGGCGTGCATGCAGCACTTTCCGCAGAGCGTACATTCGAATGTCGTCATCGTCTCTGTAACTCTTTGCCCAACGATGGATAAAGGTTGGGAAACGAAGGCTTTCGGTCGCCCAATAGGGTTAAATCGATACGCATACAATGGAGTGGCATGAAGGTGTGCATAATGTGCGGAGGGGAGGGCACGCGGCTCCGTCCCCTCACATTCGGGCGTCCCAAACCCTGTATTCCGATCGTCAATAAACCCTCGATCCAGCACCTGGTCTCACACCTCGCGAACCTCGGTTTCACCGACGTGGTCATCACGCTCGGCTACATGAGTGAAGCCATCGAGGAGGCCCTCGGGGACGGGTCGCTCTTCGGGGTCAACGTCACCTACGTCCACGAGAAAACGAAACTCGGGACGGCGGGGAGCGTTAAGAACGCCCAGAAATACCTTGAAGAACAGCCGTTTCTCGTCGTCGGCGGCGACCATGTGGTGGACCTGAACCTGCTCGAATTTTACCGCGAGCACCTCACCAACGACTCGATCACCACCATCGGGCTCATCAGCATCGATGACCCCACCGAGTACGGCATCGCCGAGATCGACGCGAACTACCAGATCAAGCGGTTCAAGGAAAAACCAAGCCCCGGCGAGATCTTCTCGAACCTCGCGAGCACCGGGATGTATGTCTGCAACCCCGATATTTTCGACCATATCCCGACCGGCGAGAAGTTCGATTTCGCCCGCAACCTCTTCCCGGAGTTGATGGAGGAGGGCTACGTCCTGAAGGCCTGGCTTGCCCGCGGCAACTGGTCCGACGTGGGGAGCCCGCGGTCGCTCCGCGAAGCGGAGCGGTGGAAGCTGCAGGACATCGGGTTCACGAACATCTCCGGCGATCTCTACATCAAGGGCGCCCGTGTCCTCGGCCCGGCGCAGATCGGGAGCTGCGTCTCGGTTGCGGCGAACTCCCGGGTGATCGGCCCGGTCTCGATCGGTGCCGGGACGATCATCGAGGAGAACGTCGTCATCGGGCCTTACACGAGCATCGGGGAGGGCTGCATCATCAAGAACAGCGCGAAGGTCTTCTCGTCGTCCATCTACAACCGGGTGGTGATCGGGAGAGACACCACCATCAGCGGGAGCATCATCGACAACGATACGTTCATCGGCAGCGGGTGCAACATCGAGCACGACACGGTCATCGGGCCGCACGTGGTGCTGAAGAGCGACGTGGTTGTCCATTCCGGGACCCGGCTCTGGCCGGAGGTGATCATCCCGGAGGGGACGGTTGTGAAAGAGCACGTCTTGAACGAGGACTACGATACGAGGACCGAGGGGTCGTAGGGTCCCGGATATCCCCGACCGGATCTCCTCCGGGTTCGCCCGGGTGCTTGTGGGAGTGTTCCCGGTGCACGATCCGGTTCCTGTTTTTTTACCCGCGGAGGCTGTTCCTTGAGGTTATTGTCACCCTTCCCACGATGTGCCGGGGAGTATGGGGTCGATTCCCCGCTTATAACTTGAGGTTCATGACGATGAGGTCCGAACCGTCGACTCCGTGGAGCATGACCGTGACATCCACCGGCGTGCCGTTGTTCGAGACCCCGGTCCCCGTCCCGACGGCCTGCGATCCTTCGACGGCGGAAAGCCCCCGGGCGGGTCGACCGTTGCGGCAAAGCCGCTCGCAGCGCATGCGGAAGCGTTGGAGACGTCGACTCCGTTCATGAAGACCGAGAACACCAGCAGTCCGCCGCCGACGGGACCGGCGATGAGCGAGGGGTAGAGCCATTCGCGATCGTTCAGTCTCTCCGCCCCGCCACTGCCATGACCGCGTAGACCGCCGCCGCCACTGCGGCAACAAAGCAGAATCCCAGGACCATCCGGGCGAGAAGGGAGAACCAGGGGGCGAGGGGCGGGTAAGGTTCCTGCCAGAGAAAGTGCATCGTCTGGAGCGGGAAGATGAGGATGCCGAAGATGAGAGTGCCCGAGACGAGGACGGCGCGAACAGGCCGCTTCAGGGGAAGACGGCGCCCGAGAAGAAGGTACGGCGCGATCACCCCGAGGCCGATGAGCGTGAGGGCCGGCAGAAATACCATGAGGCTTGGCAGGGCGTCGGGGAGAGGCGATACGCCGAAGTAATCCCATCCGGGAACGTAAAACGGCGGGAATACTACCTGTGTCGAACCGGTCAGGCAGACGGGGATGAGGGAGAGGAGCAGGAGGGCGGCGGCAGAAAGGAGCACTGCAACCGTGGATCGCCTTCTCCGGGCCTCCAGTTCGGTCCGCGCACCCGCAAAAAGGAGAGCGGCAGAGCAGCCGAAAAGGAGCGGCGTCAGGAGGAGGGTGCCGGCATACACGATTGTACGGGAGATATACAGGAGCGGCTCCGCATCCGGCATCCGGCTCACTTTTATGTCCTCGTCAAGCCCCTCTCCGGGAGCCCGGATCGCCGACGGGGAGAGCCGCTGTGCGATCAGCGCTTTCAGGGACCGGTCAGGGTCGGGACCCATGGCCTCTCCGTATGTCCCGTAGTAGACGATGAAGAAGTCGTTGCTCCTCCCGTCGTCAAACGGCCTCTCGTAGGTGAGGATGTAGCCCCTCGCGGTCTCGTTGACAAAGAGCCAGGCGGGGTACCCCCGCTCCGCATCGGAGCGTTCGAACCCGGCGGCAAGGAGGTGGTCGCCGAGATCGAGCGTCGCCTCCAGAGTCTCGCCGTGATCGGCCAGCGCTTCGAATAATGTCCTCTTCTCGTTTCTGAAGGTCCATTCGTCCCTGTACCATCGCTGATCGACGATGTACCGCTCCCCCGTTTCTTCCCGGGTGTACGTTCTGCAGGTCTCGGTTCCGGAAAGGGCAGGGAGGGATAAGGGACCGGTCGGGGAGGCATTCTCGTCGATGAGATAGGTGCCCTCAACCGTGTGGACGTCGGACCCTGCACGTTCACTGCCCCACATCCCGTGGGGAACAAACCAGTTCATCTTCTGTCCGGGGTCGGGGTAATCGTGACCCGCAACGAACAGCCCGGGTTCGAGGTACCCCGGGACGAACCAGACGAGGAGTATACAGAGGAGAAACAGTCCGAGAACATGGGCCTGCCGGGGCGGACGTCCGCTCCCCTTCAGGAGATGGTGGACGACCGGAGGGATGGAGAGCGCCACCGCCCCGGCAACTCCGAGGCAGAAGACGGAGATGGTCGAGAGGGGGAGGGAGAGCAGGGGGATGAGGGACGGAACGGAATCGATCGCAAAGATCGCCGCCGTCAGGTAGGGGAAGAGGAGGGTGCCGAGCGCGCCGCAGGCGACATATGGCCTCTTTATCGTGACGTACCGATCGATGAGGAGGATGGGTGCGATCGTCGCGAGAGACAGGAGGCTGATGCCCGAAAGAGAGATGACGGCGCTCATCAGGACGTCGACGGCGGGGGATACGCCGAAGTGCTCCCACCCGGGAACGTAAAACGGCAGTCCCATCTGCATCGATCCCCCGAGATAGGCGGGGATCATGTACAGCAGGAAGAGTGCGACGGCCAGGGCGGGCAGAGTGAATACCCGGACGCCCGCCCCGCCCCTCGTCTCCCTCACCAGCATGAAGAGGAGCGCCGTGGAGCACCCGAAGAGGACGGCCGCAAACAGATATACGCCGCCGTATCCGAAGACGAAGACCGGATGGGTGTTGCCACCGCCGAAGAGTTCCGGCGCGAGGGAGCCCGGGAGGAACCAGATGAGCGATATGCAGAGCAGGTACAGTCCGGCGATCACTGCACGGTGCGGCGGCCGCTTCCCGTGCAGATGCTCCGTCAGGTGATTGACGGCTTCTCTTGTTCCTTCCATGTTTTAAACTCCTGATCTGGCTTCTCTCGTCCATTCAGGCTCGTTGCCTGGTGCGTGGGCCCCCGCGCCTCCTGAGATTCCGATTTTCGATATCCCCAAGGGAGAGCTCAACGTTCGTCTATATACCTTTTATGTGCAGAAAAGCTACATGTCGGGCCTGCCGGATCGTCTCCTCACCCCAAATCGGCCCCATGGGCGTGAAAATGACGTCGCGCCGACAGTGGTTCCCGAATAGTGTGCGCGGCTTGTCCGGCAAAATCAGCCCCCATGGGCGCTAAAATGATGTCGCGCCGAACGACGAAAAACACAGTCCGATGAGCAGGGGCGCCTGCCCATTTCTTTTCACGGTTCCAGGCGGTCGCCCAATCTCTGCGATGGGTCGCCAGGCTGGCGATGTCGTGCTCGATCACGGATGCAGGCGGCGTTGCCGCCGGCGAACGAGTAACCCCGGAGCATACGGGCTTCTCGTTCTCCGGATACTCAGAGGTACGGTGCACTCATAAAGCAACACGGGAAACGGACACCTGACTTCTCGATAAGTTCAGTACGTGCATTATTTTTTACCTTCAACCTCGCGAAGATAAAGTTCTTTTCGGATCTGCTCTGGATACCATGATTCCCGAGGAGAATCCCCCGGGGGGAGGCCGGGCAAACAGCCCCGGCCGAGGACGGTTGTGACCCGGTGGGTGATCCGTGTCGGGACACCCGGCGGAACGAAGAGGATCTGCGTGATACGACTACGACTACGGCAGCCTCGGAATGAGCATCCGGTATAATAAGAGCGGCTCAGACGTTGGTGAGACGGTCAGCAAGGTGCACGTCACTCCGAACATCCTTGAGATCACCCATACCGGCGGCGAGATCGGGATGTGGAACCATGATTCGGGCATCATCAGCAACAACGCCGGCGACGTGACCTACACCCTGCGGTTCTACCGGGATATCGACACCGACAGCGACGGCATCCCCGACTGGCTCGAAGAGGCCGGCTGGTGGGACGGGTATGGGAACCAGCACTTCACCGACCCGAACAACGCTGATTCCGACGGCGACGGCCTGACCGACGGCGAGGAGCTCGGCCAGATGATCATGGTCGACGGGAAGATCTACTTCATCCTCGTGAGCGACCCGAACAGCGTCGACGGGGATGGGGACGGGATTGACGACATTGTCGAAATAAGGGAGACCGGCACCGATCCGCTGTCAAGGGATTCCGATCACGACGGTTTGACTGATTCATATGAACTTGCGAACGGAACCGATCCGTTCAACTCCGATACCGACGGTGACGGCTGGATTGATAGTCAGGACGGCGAACCGCTCGATGCCAGCACGCACGCATTTGACACGGCGCATATCGCGAAGGAGTTTGTGCTGGGCTTCACCCTGGGTAGTTACGGGGCCGAAAATCATGACAACCCCTACTATGAGTTGGGTTCATTGCTCAGTGGTATAGCTATCTTTGGCGATATCCGGGATGCCGGTATTGCCATCTCACAAGGTGACAAGCAGATGGCGCTTGTCTGTATCGTCGGCATCTGTCCGGTCGGCGGCGATGCAGGCAAGGTCATTGGCAAAATAACTCATATCGCCCTTCATGAGCCCCAAAAACTTCGGCACTGCGGCGTGTACGTCGCAAAGATCGTACGCGATCAAGCCGATGAAACCAGGAGAATTGCTGTTCTCGACGAGGTCTACAGTAACTCGGCCACGCTCCTGCGTACGAGTCACGGGGCACAGACGGACGAGCTAATCGAGATCATCGACCGGCAGGTCGACTTGAATGACGTCCGGCGTCTGGTTGATGACGAAGGGGCATCCTACACAGGAGTTCGGAATGCCGTCACCGCGAACGCGGATTTCTATCAGGTCAAAGGGCTCTATGAGGTGAAGCAGTACCATTCCTGGTCGAAGGGACCGTGGGCATCGCCGGAGGAAAACCTAAAAAAACATTTTAAGGACCATGGTAGACAATTTGGATTTAGCGGAGATCCGGAAAATGAGGCTGAAATGCAGGAGTACTTTAACCTGGCAGCGGATTTCGTGAAGAAACGGGACGGCAACGTGGAGGTCTATTACCAGACCGATAGGTGTAACCTGGCGATCTATGATCGGGCAAACAACTGGTTTGGGGTCGCGAATGAGATGGGAGAGATCCAGACGTTCTTTAAACCAGATGTTCCTACAGCGTACATCGACAGGCGCATAAATAACCATGAATTGATCAAATTAAACTGACGATGGAGTTAGCAAAGTGTCTGAGTCACCTGTTCAGAGATTGAAACGGTATTTCTCTTATTTCAGGAAGAGTATTGCCAGAACCAATACTTTTCTTGACGAGGTCGACGATCCGTGGGACTACCGTCCTTCCAGACTGTTTAAAGTACGTGTTGAGATAAAAGATCTCCTTTCTTCCCTGGAAGAAGAAGGCATCGAGATCTCGGACTATCGGGAACAGTTTACAACCTTGGATTCACAATGGGAAATGCTTGATAACATCTGGAGAACCCGGCCAGAGTTCAGAAGAGGCAAAGAGACTCCCCTGGAGTTGTTCGCTTCACAAGTAAAGTGGCGCTTAAAGTATTTCGAGGAGAGTGTCGATGAAATCAGGACATTCTTCGACAGGATCGAGGTCAATGGGAGGTTTCGTGCATCTTCTCCCTATTGGGAAAGAAGTGAGGTTAAGTACCTCCTCGCCTATCTTGAGGAGGCAGGCGCCGATGTGTCGGAGCATCGGGCACGATATACGATCCTGAACAGGACATGGGAGGAGACTGAGAGGCATCTCGGCAAGCCGCTCCGGGATGCGTTGATGGCGGAACTGCAATACGATCTTACGCGGCGGGATCTGGACTATTTTTTCGATCCATGTTTCGTAGATGAGACCGACAATGCCATCTTTTCCCGGACTTACATGGAGGTGCTCTTGACCGAGCTCCGCCGCGATCATGATCTCCGCGAGATCGATATCAAGGTTGTCACCCTCGATCGGATCATGCGTTTCAAGTATGAACGGGGACTCGATACCTTCGCCCCAGGGGATATCCGTTATATCGGGAGGCCGACATATCTCCCCCCCGATCCGTTCTGGTGGGTGCACCCCTCGCTCGTCCTCGCGCAACGCGGCCCCGGGCCCATCGACACCTCATCCCTCCACTTCGCCCGTCACGGCCCCGACTTCGGCCTTTCCGGGGAGTTGAACGACCGTGAGGGTGTGCAGAAGTACTTCGCGCAGGCCGCTCGCCTTGCGGCCCTGCGTGAGGGGGTCGAGGTCTACTACCAGACCGACCTCGAGAACCTGGTAATCTACGACCGTCTAAGCAACACTTTTGCGGCCGGAAACGAAAAAGGCGAGATCCAGTCCTACTTCCGGCCCGAGGCGACCGGGGTCTCGGGAATTTACCGCCCGTACGTCGATGAACGGGATGCCCGGGGTCTGCTGATCCCGCTGAAGGGAAAGGCCGAACGGGCCGGCACCGCCGATACGCCCGCCGACCTCGTCCAGCAGGCACTGGAGCGCTATGCCGCGGTGATCCATGAGACCGAGGCCCATTTGGACGCCCTTACGGTGAAGGGGCACTACACCGCCCGGGCGCCGTACTGCTGCAAATACCTCCTCGGCTACCTCCTGGCGTTCCACGAAGCACAGGGGGTCGATCTGGCCTCTGCCCGGACTGAGTACGAGCAACTGAACCGGCAGCTGGCCGCTCTCGAAGACCGGGGCGGCTCCGCGTTCCGGGAGCAGGTCTTTGCCGAACTGCAGTTTTTCGTAGAGAACTACTGGCGGGGGGTTGCGTCGGCGACCACCCTCGAACCCCCGCTGACGGAGGCCGAGAATGACTTCAACGAGCGGGACGCTCTCGAGATCCTGATGACCGAACTGGGGAGGGACCACGATCTCGCGGAGATGAAGATCCGGGTGGATGTCCTCGACGAACAGCACCGGAGCATGTATCGTGACTACGCGTTCCGGGACACCGGCATCTACGCCGTCATCGCTGCAGACTACTACCCCGAAGAGTTCTGGTGGCGCCACCCGAAGAAGTGACCCGGACGGCTCTTCTGCCGCGGTTCCGGATCCCTATACTTTTTTTAACCCGTTCAACTCTGACGGCGAACCGCTCGATGCCGGCACGCACGAGTACAGCGCCGGGCGCGCAGCGACCGAACTGGTCCTCGGGTTCACCCTGGGGACGTATGGCGAGGAAAACCACGGTAACGTCTACTACACGGGACCGCAACCGGAAAACCCGGGGCTGCTCCCGGTGGGGAAAATGGTTTGTTCACCCGTGCCGCACGAGCCGGTGCGTCAGCGCAACCAGGGGATGGCGGGCGTAGTCGAGCACCTTGATGTCGTCGAGCGTCTGCAAGTTCAGAGTCCGGGCCGTCCGCTCCATACCGAGTTCGATATCCTCCCGGACCTCGATGATGTAGGCGTCGAGATTCTTGATCCCGAGCCTTTTTGCCGCGATCGCCCGGTGGTGCCCGTCGACCAGGATCCAGCGGCCCGGCCGCCGGACCACGATCAGCGGCTCGGCGAGTCCCTTCTTGATCTCGTAAATCCTTCCTTCCAGTTCGTCTTCATAGATCTTCGACTGCGTGGGCAGGAGGTCGTCGATCGGGACCGAACCCCGCTTCAGCGTTGGTTCGACTCCGTAGAGTTTTTTCAGGGTCTCGATGAACTTGAAGACTTTCTCCGGCGAGACATGCTCAATCTGGGACCTGATGACGTCGGCGTTCGACATTATCCCGATGAGTTCGTTATTCTCGTTGACGACCGGGAGTTTCTGAATGCCGGAGCGGAAGATGACGCGGGCAGCATCGTTCACGCTCATCTCGGGGTCGGCGACGATGAGGTGGCGGGACATAACCTGTTCTATCGGTGTCGAAGGATGGGCAAACAGGAGGTCCCGCGCCGATATGTAGCCTACCACTTCCTTCGAGTCGTCCACAACCGGAAAGCCGTCGTGGTGCGTCTTTTTTATGGCTTCGATGACATCCCTGACCGTCCCGTGGGCGTTGACGGTGACGACGTCGTAGGTCATGTAGTCCTTGACCCGCTTCTTCTCCATCATGATAGTGTTACGCTGCCGCGACATGAATTGTTCGGTTGAAAGACGGGAGGGCTGAAAAAAGATTATTCGATGGGGATTGTGGTCCCCGTCTCGGTCGGCGCTTTCTTCAACCGGACCTCAAGCACACCGTTCTTGAACGATGCAGAGGCGTTCTCTTCGACCACCTCGGCGGGGAGCAGGACCGTGCGGCCCATCTGGCCGTAAATGCGTTCCCGCATGAAGAAGTCCACGGCCTCTTCCTCGGTCTCGTTCGTCCGCCTGCTTGTGATCTCCAGGTGCAGCGGATCAATGAGCCGAACGGCGACGTTCTCCCTCTCAACACCCGGAAGGTCGGCAACGACGATCACCTCATCTTCGTGGTCCCGGACATCCACGCGGAAGTCACGAACTGCCGGAACGACCCGGCCCCTGAACTCTTCCCCTCGTGTGCCGATTCCCCCGAGCATGGACTGGAACCTGCTCTCCATCTCGGCCATAAGGTCGTCAAAGTCCTGCCATATTGTGCGGTATGGTCCTCGTTCTATTCTTGCCATCGTAATCGCTCCTATCCTCTGAGATCGCCCCGGGACGATCGGGTCGCCGAGGCTAACTGTAAGTTAGTCTATTATATTATTTATAATTGCATATTGGGGCAATATCCTTCCTGCAGAACAACAATACTATTTTATTTTAACGAAAGACGATTGTACCGTAATGAAACAGACACAGCAGAAAAGCCCGAAGAACGACGGCACGCCATGGATGAAATGGGCCTATGTGGGTGTCGCCCTGCTCGTGGCGGTGGCTATGGTGGGGACCTACCTCTCCCCGATGTTTGATAGCAGCCAGAAGGCTCAGATAGGGAATACGGCACAGATCGGCTACACCATCCGTGACGAGAACGGGACCCCCATCATCACGACCGACCAGAACCTCCTCTCAAGCGAATATCAGAAGGGGAACCTTGTCCTGCTTGCAAACGGCATGGAGATCCCTGTCGGCGGTGTGGTTTCCGGTGAGAACGTCGCCGTTATTCCGGTCGTGTACCCGGAGCTTTCCGGGTTTTCCGGCTTCGGCCTGCTGGGCTTTGAGACCAACGCCATCTCCGAGGGGCTCGTAGGGATGCGGCCCGGAGAGACGAAAGTCATCAGTTTCTCCTATGGAGAAAATGACTTCGAGATGAACCTGAGCGAAGAGGATGCAAACGGCATCGGCCTCAACTTCACAGAGGTCTCGGAAGGCGATCTGGTTCCGCTCGGATTGACGGCATCGCCGGAGATCCCCCTCGGCAACGAGAGCAATACGACTCCGGCACTGCGTTTCGGGAAGATCATCGTCAAGAACCCCGATTCCCTGGTCATCGCGCACCGCTACGGCAGCGCCGAGGTTACGCTCAACGCTGTAGCAGGGTGACGCCACCCACTATTTTTTTATAATCTCCCCGCCTTCTGCCATGTATGGCGGTAAGAGTACTAAGTTTCTACCAGGAGGGGTGCATGGGGTGCGAGGAGCAGACCCCGATCCTTCGTGAGGCGGCGACCGAACTCGGGATCGAGATCGAGGAGATCGATGCCGTGGGAAACCCGCAGTATATCGAGGAGTATACCCTCCGGGTGACCCCTACGACCCTTGTGATCGAGGATGACGAGGTCCGGGAGCGAATGGAGGGGCTCGTTCACCGTGAGGACCTTGAGGCGGCAATCCGGCGGCACCTGTAATTACTCCCTCCGATAGCCCCTATCGAGGTAGCCGTAGATCCGCCTCACCCTTCGGGCTACCGTCTTCCAACCGTCCTTTCGGATGACCGGGCCGTCGCGAAGTTTAATATGCGATATCTTGATCCGCCGCCCGCCGAAGGTGTAAGACTCTCCGACGACGAACTCCTCCTCCCCTTCCGCCGTCTGATAGAGCGGAAGGGTTGTGCGCCCGGAGTGGACGGACGCCCGCACCACGACCTGCTCGATCCCCCGTGTCCAGAGGGTTGTCACCTCCCCGGCCTCCGCCCGGCGGACTCTCTTCTCTCCGGTCTCGATGCCGGTGACCTCGACTCCGAAGACCTCGTCTCCGCATTCTGCGGCGATGCGGTCTCCGAGGCTCACAACCTCGCCTTCGAGCATCTCCACGCTGCAGACCTGCGACTCCGTCTCACGGCTCACGATTGCTTTGACGGTGAGCATACGGGGTTCGGGGGGCTTCGGTATCCGGTGAATCCGGCCGCACTCACTGCACTGCACCACCAGTTCGGCGGCTTCCCGGAGAACCTGGTGTTCGCACTCCTCGTTACAGACGGGGCAGAAAACACTCATCATTCATTAGCAATTGAAGCCCTCACCTAATTAAGCATGAAGGCGAGGGATATCGTGCGGGCGCGGGGCCACCCGCTTGTCCGGGGGACCCACCCGACAACGTTTGAAGTGACAAAAGACGAAACACTGACACTCTCCGGCGACTGCATCATCGGCGTCGCCGCCGACAAGGGCGCCGCCGACCTCGACCCCGATCTCAAGGCGCTGCTCCGCGACGACCGTGCGGTCCTCACGACCCGCCTTACCGCGGGAGACAAGACCGTCGAGGTCAGTTCAAGGGGCAGCGCAGCGCTCACCCTGGACCACCCCGCGGACCTTGTCTGGCGGCGGAGCGACTTTATCTCCGACCGGACCATAGGCATCCGCGCCGACCATGTCGCGGCGAGCCTTCCCCGGGAGTTCATCGAGGCGCTCCGGCGGGGGGAAGAACTGGTGGTCGAACTTGAGGCGGAGGTTTCGGAGAACGACCGCCCGTAGGATGCGACGGTTCTGACGAACCGGAGCTTGAGAAACTCGAAGAGTTTCGAGCGGGAGTTTGAGCACCGAAGGATGTGAGCGGCTCACCGGGTGCTGTGCATCCCGTCCCGGATCTCTCCGAGCACCAGCACGCCTATTGCAAGGAGGAGATTGGCCGTCAGGGGCCCGACGACAAAAGCGGTCCCGTTCAGGACCGTAACGACGCATGGTGCGCCGTTCGATGGTATATACACTCTGAAAGGAGAGGAATGATGCCGGTTCATCCTCACGCATGCGGAGAGCGTCTTTTTTTGCCCGTCCATGACGACCGGGGATAGGTTTATCCGCTACGACGCGGGGAACAGGGGAAACATGCAACCGTTCACCCCGGCGCTCGACGCCCTCCTTGACCAACTGGAGACGCTCGTCCGCCGTCTCCGTTCATCAGGGGCCGGAGAGGGTACGGCACCTGTGGATGCCCTGCTCCTGCAAAAAAGATCGTGCGAACTGAGCGAATTGATCGATGCTCTGATCGCCGGCATCCGGAGCGTCGGCGTCGAATGCCGGCGGTACCGGGGCCGCTTTCTTCACCTCCCGGCGGGGTGCTTCTGCACCGATCCGGACGGCGTCATCCTGGAAGCGAATCGGGCGGCGTGCGCTCTGCTCGGTCTTTCTCCCGACAGCCTGCAGGGGACCCCCCTCAGCACTTACCTCCATCCCGGGTGCATTCCGGCCTTCCAATCGGCGGTTGCAGCCCTCTCCCGGGGTGGCGAGGTGCCGGCGCAGGAGTTCCTGCTTGGCAGAACCGGTGGCGCCGTTCCGGTTACCCTGGCGGCCTCGATCTCGCGCGATCCCGGCGACGGGGCGACCGAGTACCTCTGGGTCATCGTCACGGCGCCGGGACAGGAGAGGGTCGAAACGACCCTCCGGGAGAGCGAAGAACGCTACCGTGAACTGACCGAAAACATCAGCGACGCCTTCCTTGCCCTTGACCGCGACGCCCGTATCGTCTCCTGGAACCGGTCGGCGGCCCGTCTCTCGGGCCGCTCCGAGGAAGAAGCCCTCGGGAAGAGTCTCTACGATCTCTTCCCGGAGCTCCGGAACGAGGCGGTTACCGGGTTCTTTCGTACGGTCATGGAGACCGGCAGGGCCGGTGTGAGCGAATACCCGCTCCCTCTGCGCGGTTGCGATTACATCTTCGAGGTGCGCGCCATCCCGACCCGCGGGGGCGTCTCCGTCTATCTCCGGGACATCTCGGACCGCCGGAGGGTGGAAGAGGCTCTCCGGAGAAGCGAGGAGGAGTATCGTGCGGTCGTAGAGAGTCAGACCGAGTTGATCTACCGCCGGCTCCCCGATGGCACCATCACCTTCGCGAACGATGCCTACTGCCGCTCCGTCGGCATCCCGTGCGAACATCTCCTCGGGCGACGATACGCCCCCACCGTCCCGGCCGACGATCTGGTCCGAGTCCAGCGGAACCATGCCTCCCTCACCTCCGAACACCCTGCCGTCACGGTCGAGCACCGGGTGGTCATGCCGGACGGCAGGGTCCGGTGGCAGCAGTGGATCGATACGGCGTTCTTCGATGAGCAGGGTTCCGTCGTCGAGTATCAATCGGTGGGCCGGGACATCACCGATGCGCGGATGGCCGGGGAGGCGCTCCTCCTCGCGAACCGGAAACTCAACCTGCTCTCGGACGTGACCCGACACGACATCTTAAACCTGCTCAACGTGCTCTCGGGTTACCTCGACCTCTCCCGGGAACAGACGGACGACCCGGAGCTGCAGAAATATTTCCGAAAGGAAGAAGAGGCCATCCTGGGTATCCGGCGCTACATGGCCTTCACCGGGGATTATCAGGACATCGGCGCGGCCTCCCCCGTCTGGCAGGATATATCGCGGATAGTCAGTGAAGCGATGGCAGGGCTCGAGATGGGGGAGGTTACCGTCGAGGTGCGGGCGGACGCCATTGAAGTGTATGTCGACCCCCTCATCGCCCGGGTGTTTGCAAACCTCATCGATAACTCGCTCCGGCACGGCGGAGGCGTTACCCGGATACGCATCTATCTCGCAGAGTCTGAAGGCGGGGTCCGCATCGTCTATGAAGACGACGGTATCGGCATCCCAGAAGCCGAAAAGGAACGGATATTCAAACGAGGATTCGGGCGGCAGACCGGATTCGGGCTCTTCCTCGCCCGGGAGATCCTCGCGATCACGGATCTCTCCATCCGCGAGACCGGTGAGCCCGGGGAAGGTGCGCGGTTTGAGATCGATGTCCCCCCCGGGTTCTACCGGTTCACCGGTCGCGGCCGAGCTCCGTAAGTTTCATCTCGGCCGAGCCGAGGAGGTCTTCACACTGCTTCACGAGGAGCGCACCCCGCTCGTAGATGGCGATGCTCTCCTCAAGGCTCGCATCGCCGTCTTCCAGTCTCCGGACAATCTTCCGGAGTTCTTCCAGCATCTCTTCAAAGGTCTCCGTCATACCGTATCTCCTCCACGACGGCTCTCGCCCATCCGTCCTTCATCCGGAGCACCACCGGGCCTCCGGGCCGGAGGTCGCGGGCGCTCCTCGCAATCTTCCCGTCCGCCTCGACGATACAATAGCCCCGTTCGAGGACGGCGAGAGGGTTTTTCCCGGATAGGTCCGCGCGGACCTCCGCGAAGGCGGACCGCTCCCGCTGCACCCGGGCGAGCGCTGCCCGCCGGAGCGCCTCCTCCTGCTCGGCGAGGCGCTGCATCCGCTCGTGAATCCGGCGGACGAGTCTCTGGGGATGCATCCGCCCCCGGAGGTCCCCGACCTCGCTCTGCAGGGCGGCGAGGCGGTGGAAGAGGAGCGACCGCATCCGTTCATCGCACCCCCGGAGTTCCCGGAGCACCTCCTCACGGTCGGGTACGGCCCGTTCCGCCGCCGCCGACGGCGTCGGCGCCCGGAGGTCCGCGGCGAAGTCGCAGAGGGCGGTGTCCACCTCATGCCCGACGGCGCTGATCACCGGCGTCTTGCATGCCGCGACGGCCCGCACGACGTCGGGGTGGTTGAAAGGGAAGAGATCCTCGAAACTCCCGCCGCCGCGTCCGACGATGATCACGTCCACGCGTCCATCGATCCGCCGGATCGCTTCCGCGATCTCCGCGTGCGCCCCCTCGCCCTGGACGGCCGTCGGGGAGAGGACCACCTCGGCCGGGTACCGGCGCGCGATGACCGAGAGGATATCCTTCACCGCCGCACCGGTCCGGGAGGTGACCACGCCGATCCGGCGGGGGAAGAGGGGCAGGGGCCGCTTCCGCTCCGGGGCAAAGAGCCCCTCGGCGTCGAGCTCCCGCTTCCAGCGCTCGACCATGAGGTGGCGCTCGCCGGCGCCCGCCGGGAGCATCTCCCGGACGATGAACTGATACCTGCCGTGCGGCTCGTAGACCTCCACGGACCCCCATGCGAGGACGTCCATGCCGTCTTTCGGCTCAAAGCCGAGTCCCGATGCATACGTACGCCACATGACGCAGTTGATCAGCGCAGAGTTCGTCCCGTTCCGTTCCGAGAGCGAGAAGTAGCGGTGTCCGGAGGAATGGTCCTTGTAGTTGGTCACCTCCCCCCGCACCCAGATCTGATGCAGGCGTGCGTCGTCAAGGAGGTCGCAGATGAGTCCCGAAACCTCCGAAACCCGGTGGATCGGGGTGCCGAACCGGTCCGGGTCGGCAGAAGGGCCGCTCAACATCATCACAATCTATTAGACCGATGGTTTATATCAAGTAGTGTTATGGGCCGTTTTTCCGTCTCGACCATGTTCTTCCACGAATACCCGTGCGACTACATCTTCGACTACATTGCCGAGTCCGGTCTCGACTGTCTCGAATTCTGGGTAGAGACGCCGTACTTCTGGCTTCGCGACCGTCCCGAAGCCGAACTCGCCGGGTGGATTGCCGATCACCCGGAACTCTCGCCGATCACCGTTCACGCGCCGACGCTCGACTTGAATCCCTGTTCCATCAACCCGAAGGTGGCCGAGATCACGGTCGAATACACCCTCGAAGCCATCCAGATGGCGGACCGGGTGGGCGCCGCCGTGGTCACCGTCCACCCGGGGAGAAGGACGGCGAAACGGCGCCCGAGTGCCTATGACTACCGGCGGTTCGAGGTTTACATCGCCCGGCTCCGGGAGGTCGCGGAGGGGGCGCAGGTAAAGGTGGCGATCGAGAACCTGGAGCCCCGGGCCAACGCCCTGCTCTATACGGCGGAGGATGCGGTCGAAATACTGGAGCGGGAACCGTGGCTCTGGTTCACGCTGGATATGGGGCACGCCATGATGGCGTCCCCAAAAGAGGTGGACCGGTTCATCGACCTCTGCATCGATCGGACGGTAAACGTCCACGTCAGCGCCATCGGGGCGAACGGGCGGCCCCACTACCCCATTCATAACGACCCGGGAGCGTTGCGGGTGCTCACGGAACTTGCCGATCTGGGCTACAGCGGGCACCTCACCCTGGAACTCGAAGACCTGATCTTCTCGAAGCCTCTCTGTGCTGAAGAGAAGATAGTGCTCCTGATGCAGGAAACGGAGGCTCTAAAAGAAGCCTTCTTCTGAAGCGCTGGATTTATAATCCCTGCCCGCGACATAATTCATATGTTCGACGATTCAACGGACTATCATATGCAGCCGCTGGATGCGGCGTGGAGTAAATGGCAATCGTAGACCTTGTAACCATAGAGATCATATTATTTCTTATCTGTCTGCTTCTCTCGGGCTTCTTCTCAAGTTCTGAGGTTGCCCTTATATCGATAACCCGGGCAAAAGTCCACGCACTCCTCAGTCAGGATCGGAAGGGGGCGAAAGCACTCGATGCGCTGAAGCGGTCGAATGATACCATCCAGCTCACCACCCTGATCGGGAGCATCGTCGTAAACGTGGCTGCAGCCGCGCTCGCGACCGGGATCGCCGTCGGTATCTACGGTGATGCCGGTGTCGGAATAGCGGCCGGCGTCACAATACTCCTGATACTGGTATTCGGTGAGATCGGCCCGAAGATGTATGCCTCCCGGGACCCCGAGGGCCTCGCGCTCCGTGTCGCCCGGCCCATCCTTTACCTCTCAAAGGTACTCTATCCGGTGCTCTGGGTTTCGGACCGCATCCAGCGGCAGTTCGCCTTCAGGTCCGGCGTGTCCGAGCCGGTCGTCACCGAAGAGGAGATCAAGGAATGGATCGATGTCGGTGAGGAGGAGGGAACTATCGAGGAGGAAGAGCGGGACATGCTCTACTCGGTGCTGCGCTTCGGCGATACGACGGTCCGCGAGGTGATGACGCCGCGTGTCGACGTCGTTATGATCGAGGATACGGCCACGATCGAGAATGCTCTCTCTGTCTTCAACGAGACGGGCTTCTCCCGGATTCCGGTCTACCACGAGCGGATCGACAACGTCGTCGGGCTTTTAAACGTGAAAGACCTTTTTGCAGCGCTCTTCCGCAGGCAGACGATCGCGACGCTCCGGGACCTGATGTACGAGCCCTACTTTGTCCCCGAGAGCAAGAAGATCGATGAACTCCTAAAGGAACTCCAGGTAAAGAAGCAGCATATGGCGGTCGTCCTCGACGAGTACGGGTCGTTTGCCGGGATCGTGACGGTCGAAGACATGCTCGAGGAACTGGTCGGCGAGATCATGGACGAATTCGACGAGGAGGAGCCCGAGGTGCAGAAGATCGAAGAGGGCGTCTATCAGGTCGATGCTCGGGCGTGGGTGGAACACCTCAACGAGGACCTGCACCTCAACCTCCCGGTGACGGATTCGTATGAGAGTGTCGGCGGTCTTGTTATCGACCGGCTGGGGCACATTCCCCGCCGCGGCGAGGTGGTCAAGATCGAGGAGAGCAACATCACGCTGGTTGTGATGCAGATGCGGGGTCGGCGGATCGTGAAGGTGAAAGTGATCATTGCGCCCCCGACCCCGTCGGAGGAGGCCCGGTAAAACCCGGGGAGTGAAACCTATGGATCCAGGGAGACCTGTTTACACAAAACGGATAGCATTCCTCGCCTCGGGGCGAGGATCGAACTTTCAGGCCGTGCTCGACGCCATCGCGGCCGGGGAGATCCCCGCGGTCTGCGTCGGTCTCGTCACCGACAACCCCCGGGCTCACGCGATTGAGCGGGCAAAAGACGCCGGCATCCCGGCGACGGTCGTCGAGTATGCGCGGTTTCCGTCGAAGGCTGCCTATGAAGAGGGGCTTCTTGCCGCGATGCGGAACTGTCGGGCGGACCTCTTCGTCCTTGCCGGCTACATGCGGATCCTCGGCGCCGCAATCGTTCACGAGTTCTCAGGCCGGATGATAAACATCCACCCCGCCCTGCTCCCGGCGTTTGCCGGGCTGCACGCCCAGCGGCAGGCGGTGGAATACGGAGTGAAGGTCTCGGGCTGCACGGTCCACCTCGTGGATGAAGGGACGGATACCGGCCCCATCGTTGTCCAGCGGTGCGTGCCGGTCCTCCCGGACGACGACGAAACGGCACTCGCCGACCGAATCCTCGTCGAGGAGCACAAAGCCCTTCCGCTTGCCGTGAAACTCTTCTGCGAGGACCGCCTGGAGGTCACCGGTCGGCGGGTGCGGGTCCGCTGACTCCGGGGACCAACCTCTTATATCCTTCCGCCTCCAATCTCAGAAACCTACCACTCGATGGAACGGATCGCCATGGCAGATACTACACGAAAGTCGGGCTCCCGAAGGCTCGCCCGCGAGAGGGTCTCTCTCCTCTTTACGCGTGCCGCGGAGTTCTACCCGGAAAACCCCGAGTGGAGCAACCGCTGCGTGGAACTGGCCCGGAAGATCGGGATGCGTCATCGGATACGAATCGACCGGCCGCTGAAACGTCGGTTCTGCCACCGGTGCAACGCATATCTGGTCCCCGGGTCAAATGCACGGGTCAGGATCCACCGGGGCCGTGTGATTGTCACCTGTCTTACCTGCGGGCATCGGTCACGGTATCCGGTCGGGAGGTCTCGATCATGAACAGAGAGTCGTTTCAGGACCTTAAGCCCACTGTCTGGATCGGTAAGCGGGGCGCTACGAACGTCATGATCGATGAGATCCGGCGCCAGCTCAAAGATCGGAAGGTCGTCAAGGTCCGGTGGCTCAGGAATACCGAGATTGATCCCGAGGGGATTGCTGCATCGGCCGGCGCGGCTCTCCTTGAAGTCCGGGGGCGAACACTTGTCCTTGCGGAACGGCAGAGTCACTCCGCCGGACGGCGTTCTCGAAATATATAAAACATCACTGGACGAATATGTAAAGACTGTTAGCGATAGTGAGGTTCATCTATGACGACTGTATACGACATCCCTGCCGATATGTTCATCCGGCAGGCGGCAGAAGAACTCAAACAAAACCCGCAGATTCAGCCCCCGGACTGGGCCGGTTTTGCGAAGACGGGGGTACACAAGGAGATGCCCCCCGAGAATGAAGACTGGTGGTATGTGCGCACGGCGTCGGTCTTCCGGCGTGTCTACATCGACGGACCGGTCGGGACGCAGAGAATACGCTCTATCTACGGCGGTAAGCGTAACCGGGGCCCGGCCCCCTCGCAGTTCCGGCGGGGAAGCGGATCGGTCATCCGGAAGATCCTTCAGCAGCTTGAAGCGGCGGGGTACGTCGCCCATGCCGCGGAGGGACGCATGGTTACCGCTGCCGGCAGGTCTTTCCTCGACAACATCGCAAACGGGCTGAAGGCCCGGACCGCCGAAGTTGCGCCGGGACTTGCGAAATACTGATCAAGATGGAGGTATGACTGATGGTAGATGACGAACTCGCGGAACTCCGCCGCCGGAAGTTGGAACAGATGCAACGGCAGGCGATGGATCAGCGGGCGATAGAAGAAGAGGCTCTGCGCCAGCAGCAATTGGATTCGCAGATCCGCGTCGCGCTCATGGAGATCCTTGAACCTGAAGCGAGGGAACGGCTCAATACCATCAAGTTGACCCGACCGGAGTTTGCGAAAGCGGTCGAGCAGCAACTGGTAATGTTGGCCCAGAACGGCAGGATCCGGCAGCGGATCACTGACGATCAGTTAAAGGCCCTGCTTGCCCAGTTGACGCCGTCAAAGAAAGAGTTCAGGATTACACGAAAGTGATGAAAGCAGGTGTGCTCTTCTCGGGAGGGAAAGACAGCGCGCTCGCGGCGCTCATGCTCGCGCGGGATTACAGCGTGGTATTGAATACCTGCGTATTCGATCCCGACCGCGACATCCCGGCGGTACGGGCGGCAGCGGCCGCTCTCTCCCTCCCCTTCGAGAGGAGAGTGCTCGGGAGAGACCTCCTTGAGAAGGCTGTCGACCTGCTCCTTTCGTGCGGCTACCCGAACGACGCAATCGATATGGTCCACAGGGCGGCGGTCGAGACCCTCGCCCGCGAGTATGCGGTGGTCGGCGACGGCACCCGCCGGGAAGACCGGGTCCCCCGGCTCGAGCGATCCGAGGTGCAGCATCTGGAGATGACCACCGGCTGCTCCTACGTCCGGCCGCTCCTCGGCTACGGGAAATCGGAGATCGAACGCCTCGCCGACCGGCTGCTTGTGGTGCGGTACGGGGAGACGGGCAGCATCGAGAACGGCGACTACGAAGAAGAGATCCGTCGCGCGACCCGCGTGCGCGGCATCGATCCGGCGCCGTTCTTTCCTCCCCGCCACCTGCAGTCGCTGGTGGTCGGCAGGAAGGATACCTGAAAACAGTGCGGGAGTGAGAGTTATGAGCAAGTTAATGAAGGGCCGGAAGATCCGGCTGGCAAAGGCATGCGAGCAGAACCGCCGCGTGCCGGCATGGGTGATGATCAGGACCAACCGCGCGGTTTCGTCGCATCCGAAGCGGCGCAACTGGAGACGGAGTACCTTAAAGGTGTAAGACTATGGCAGAGGCATTAAAGGAGCATATCTACATCATCCCTCTCCGCGATGTGAAGCGTTCGCCCCGGTGGAAGAGGGGCAATACCGCCATCAAGGACATCAGGGCGTTCCTCGAACGGCACATGAAGAGCGAGGATGTCAAACTGGACCGGAGCATCAATGAGAAGGTCTGGGAGAACGGAAGTTCCAAGCCCCCGCGAAAGATTCGCGTCCGTGCGATGAAGTTCGAGGACGGGCAGGTCCAGGCCGAGCTCGCCGAGGAGTGAAATGACGGGAACGATCGATCTCGCCGGCGATCCGAACATCGGTGTTTACGCCCGTGTCTTCGATGACATAGCGGTCGTGCACCCCGGGGCTCCCGATGCGTTCATTGAGGCGCTCGCGCGAGAACTCGATGTCGAGATCGTGACCACCTTCATCCAGGGAAGCAGCATCATCGGTTCGCTTGTTGCGGGGAACAGCCAGGGTCTGGTCGTTAGCGGCCTTGCCTCGGACGAAGAGGTGGCGGCTCTCCGGGAGTACCGGGACGTGCTTCTGCTCGAAGGCTCCATGAACGCGGCAGGGAACGTGATCCTCGCAAACGACTATGTTGCCGCCGTCCATCCCGGGATGGAGATCGATGTCGCCGAAGAGATCGGGTCGTTCCTCGGGGTGCCGGTGATCCGGCTCTCGCTTGGAGGTATCAAAACCGTCGGCATGGCCGGATGTGCGACGAATAAGGGCATTCTCATCCATCCGAGAGCCAACGATACGGAGATTGCCGCCCTTGAGCGGATCGTCGATCTCCCGATTGGCCTCGGGTCGGTTAATATGGGGAGTGGCCTTGTGGGCACCGGACTCCTTGCAAACAGCAAGGGATATCTCGCCGGGTCCGTTACGAGCGGGTTTGAACTGGGACGGATAGAAGAAGTTTTTGGGTTTTTGGAGTGAATGAGTCATGGAGAACCAGATGTTTGAAGTTGTGGGCGCGTGTAAGATCAACAACGAGTGGAAACCTTACCGTAAGGTCGTCAAAGCCCCGAACGAGAACCAGGCAAGGGAGCGGGTTCTTACCGAGATCGGGAGCAAGCACCGCCTGAAGAGAAGGTATATCACCATCGAGACGGTTAACGTAGTAGCTGGTGAATGATGTGGACCAGGCAGATCCTCGCGAGATACAGACCCTTCAGATGTACTTGAACGAGTACGGGCAGCAGATAGAGATCCTGACACAGCAACTCTCGATGATCGAGCAGCAGCGCCTTGAGGCCGCCGCCGGAATCGAGACTCTCAAGGCTGTTCAGGAGAACCCGGACGGTGTCGTCCTCCTCCCTGTCGGGGGCGGGGCTTTTCTCCGGGTGAAGGTGCTTGACACCGGTCATGCCCTGGTGAATATTGGGGCCGACGTCTCTGTCGAGCGGGCCGCCGCATCGGCGGTGGCGTATCTTGAGGATCGGGTGACCGAGCTTGAGGCACTGGGGAAGAAAGTCGCAGGTTCGGTCGAGCAGTTGCAGGGGCAGGCAACGGAGATCTCCCGGCGCCTTGAGGCGGCTTACCGGGGAGCCCGGCAGGCGGCCCAGGCTGGTCAGGGCGGAAGTTAGTAATGTTTGATTCCCTAAAGAAAAAACTTCAGAATATCAGGACCAAACTCACCTCGAATATCGAGGAGGCCGCCGGAACCGAACCGGAATCTCTGACGGTCGATGAGGTGGGAGAGGTCCGGGCTGTGGAGCCTGCGCCCTCCTCTGCCTCTCCCGAACAGGAAGAGGTTCCTTCTCCGGCGCAAGAAGAACCCACGTTCTTCAACCGATTAAAGGTCCTTGTCCGCGAGCGGGAGGTCCTCCTCCAGGAGAAGGATATTGAAGGTCCTCTTTTTGAACTGGAGATGGTCCTCCTTGAGAACGACGTCGCCCTCCCGGTTACGGACGAGATCATCGGTCATATGCGCCGGGACCTTGTGGGCCGGCGCAGGAAGATCGGCACCTCGGTCGACGACCTGGTTATGTCCACCCTGCGTTCCGCGCTCTGCGGGGTGCTGGGTGAGGGTCTCGACTTTTGCGAATACATCCGGAGCAACGAGCGGCCCGTGAAGGTTCTCTTCACCGGAGTGAACGGAACCGGCAAGACGACGACCGTTGCAAAAGTCGGTCACTACCTTCAGAAGAACGGCTTTACGGTCGTGATCGGCGCGGGCGATACCTTCCGGGCGGGGGCGATCGAACAGATCCGGGCCCACGCCGACCGTCTCGGGATCAAGGTGATCCAGCACCAGGCGGGCGCCGACCCCTCCGCGGTCCTCTTTGATGCGATCCAGTATGCAAAGGCGCATGATATCGATGTTGTCCTTGCCGATACGGCCGGCCGGTTCCACAACCGGGCAAATCTCATGAACCAGCTCGAGAAGATCCGGCGGGTCATGAAACCCGACCTTGTCGTTTACGTCGACGAAGCGGTGGCGGGGAACGATGCGGTCATCCGGGCCGACGAGTTCAACAAGGCCGTCGGCACCGATGCGGTCGTCCTGACGAAGGCGGATATGGACCCGAAGGGCGGTGCGGCCATATCGGTTGCGCATACCGTTGGAAAACCGATCCTCTTCCTCGGGACCGGCCAGGGCTACGACGATATCGTGCCCTTCTCGCCCCGCGTCGTGGTGGACGAACTTCTGGGAGATGAGGCCTGATGCTCGACAACCTTGGTGTATCGTTAAAGGATGCCGTCAAGAAACTTGCCGGAAAAACGGTGATCGACCGGGCTGCGGTCGACGAACTGGTGCGGGATCTGCAGCGTGCGCTCATCTCCGCCGACGTCAACGTCAAACTCGTGATGCACCTCTCGCAGGCGATCAAGCAGCGTGCCCTTGAAGAGGAGCCCCCGAAGGGAATGGGCGTCCGGGAGCACGTCCTCCGGATCGTCTATCAGGAACTCGTCCGGCTGATGGGAAAGCCCGGCGAGGTGACGCTTGGGCCCCAGACGATCCTGATGGCGGGACTGCAGGGGAGCGGAAAGACCACGACGACGGCGAAGCTTGCCCGTTACTTCCAGCGCAAGGGGCTGCGGGTCGGGGTGATCTGCGCCGATACCTTCCGGCCGGGCGCCTACGATCAATTAAAGACCCTCTGCGACCGGGTCAGCGTTCCCTGCTTCGGCGACCCGAATGAACCCGACGCTCTCCGGATTGTCCGGGAGGGGCTGCCCCGGTTCCGGAAGCTCTACGAAGTGATCATCATCGACACCCAGGGGCGGCACGCCCTCGAGGAGAACCTGATCGAGGAGATCGTCAACATCAACGCGATCTCCCGCGCCGACCACCGGTGGCTGGTGATTGATGCGGCGCTCGGCCAGCAGGCAAACGAACAGGCCCGCCGGTTCCACGAGGCGATCGGGATCGACGGCGTCCTCGTCACGAAGATGGACGGCACCGCACGAGGCGGCGGAGCGCTTTCTGCCGTCGCCGAGACCCAGAGCGGCATCGTCTTCATCGGGAGCGGCGAGACGGTCGAGGACCTTGAACGGTTCGACCCGGACGGGTTCATCTCCCGGCTGCTCGGGATGGGCGATTTAAAGGCGCTCGTCGAGCGGGCGGAGGAAGCGGTCTCGGCCGACGATATCGACGTCAACGCCATGCTCAAGGGGAAGTTCACCCTCCGGGACATGTACAAGCAGCTTGAGGCCGTGAACAAGATGGGGCCCCTGAAGCAGATCATGAGCATGCTCCCCCTCGGCGGCATGCAGATCCCCGACGATGCCTACGACATCACCAGCACCAAGATGCAACGCTACAAGGTGATCATGGACTCGATGACGTCTGCGGAACTTGACGACCCGTCGGTGATCGGGAGTTCCCGGGTCCAGCGCATCGCCCGCGGCGCCGGGGTGACGCCCGACGACGTTCGGGACCTCATCAAATACTATAAGATCATGCAGCGCGCCTTAAAGGGCATGCGGGGCATGGGCGGCGGCAAGTTCAACATGCAGCGCATCATGAAGAAGTTCGGCAGGACCCCGTAGATGAAGCGGTTTGCCGTCGTGGGCCACCTTGCCGCAACGAGCGGCGCCTTCAGCCTCAACGATCTCGCCGGGAGCGCCGGGAGGATGGACGTCCTCTGCCGGTGCATCAACTCCTCGTTCTTCCTCTCGCACGACCTCCGGCGTGACGTCGAGTGTTACCTCGTCCTCTGCGGAGAGCCCGATCCGGAGAAGACCATCCTCTTCCGGGGAAGTGAGGTCCGTTACCTTTCGCCGGACGAGCGGAGCAGCGCCGCCCTGATCAAGAAAGCGCTCTCGATCCCCTGCGGCGATGAGTTCCGGGAGTCGACCCCGGGGGTCTTTGTCCGCCGCGGCGGTCTCTCAAGGCTCCTTGCCGAGATCCCGTTCGCGGTCCTCGATGAGGCCGGAGAAGATGTCCGGACCGCTCAGGCGCTCCCGGAGGCCTGCCTCCTCTCCGATCACCATAACTTCACCGCCGGGGAGCAGGCTATGATCGAGGGCTACCCGCGCTACTCGGTTGGGCCGCGGTCGCTGCATGCCGATCACGCTATCACGGTTCTTTTAAACGAGATGGACCGGAGGGAATCCGGATGGATATCGTAAATGAGGTAGAAGCAATTCTTGGATACGGCGATACCTGCAACCACTGCCTCGGACGTTTCTTCGGCAAGCGGTCGTTCGGGTTGACGAACGAGGAACGGGGCAGGGCGCTCCGGATCACGCACGAGATCGCGGCGAACGAGCCGCACCGGGAGCCGGACCCTCAGTCCTGCTGGATCTGCGGCGGTGAACTCTCCCGCGTCGACGAGTGGGCTGCAAAGGTCGTTGAAGCGTTCCGCGGCATTGAGTTTTCTACGTTCCTGATCGGGACGAAAGTGCCCCCGCTTGTCGCGGAGAGCGAGGAGACGGTCTGGAGCGACCTCTCCCTCCACGACCCGGAGCCGCTGAAGGCGGAGATGAACCGGGAGGTCGGCAAAGCCGTATCGGCTCTCTCCGGAAAGACGGCCGACCTCAAGCATCCCGACGTCGTGGCGGTCCTCGACCTTGCGGAAGGGACCGTCGAAGTGCAGATCAATCCCGTCTTCTTCTTCGGCCGATACCTGAAGTATGAGCGGGGCATCCCCCAGACCCACTGGGACTGCCGGGCGTGCCGGGGAGCCGGGTGTGAGCGGTGCAACTTCACCGGCAAGCAGTACGCGGACTCCGTGGAGGAGCTGATCGGCCGGCCGGTGATTGAGGCTTTCGACGCGGAGAACGCCGTCCTGCACGGCGCCGGTCGGGAAGATATCGATGCCCGGATGCTCGGCTCGGGCCGCCCCTTTGTGATGGAGGTCGAGGCGCCGAGGAAGCGGTCGCTGGACCTTGCGGCGCTTGAAGAGGAGATCAACCGGAGCGCCGGGGGCCGGGTGGCGGTCCATCTCGTCGGATGGTCGGATCGGAAGACGGTGCAAAGCCTTAAATCCGACAAAGCGCATAAAAAATACAGGATCCTGGTCGAGACCGACGGTCCTGTAGCGCCAGATGAGTTCGGGGCCGCCCTCGATCAGTTAAAAGGTGTAACGATACGACAGCGCACCCCTATCCGGGTGTCACACCGACGGGCAGATAAAGTTCGGGAACGGCGGGTCCTCGATATCGAATGTACGGGGAGCGTTGACGGCAGGTACTGGGTGGAAGTCGTCGGCGAAGCGGGCCTCTACATCAAAGAACTGGTATCGGGCGACAGCGGCAGAACCCAGCCCAGCCTTGCCCAGATCCTGGGGCGCACCGCAAGTGTTGTCAGCCTCGATGTGATGCTGGTCAAAACAGCGAATGAGTATGGTGAGTAATTATGGCACATCACAATGGACCACGCAAGAAGACACGGTATAAGTTCAAGAAGGATCTCCGAAAGCGCGGTATCCCGCCGGTTACCTCGGTGATTCAGAATTTCGAGATCGGGCAGAGGGTGCACGTTGTGGTCGAGCCGAGTGTCCAGAAGGGCATGCCCCACCGGAGATTCCACGGGAAGACCGGCACGGTTGTCGGACAACGCGGCCGCGCATGGGTGCTCGAAATCAGGGATGGAGAGACGATAAAACAGGTGATTGCGAGACCGCAACATCTAAGAGCGCAGAAGGCATAACCTTCAGCAGGAGTGATTGGCATGAAGGTAAAACGAATCGTCAGCGAAGAGCGGATGCTGCTTCCCGAACTGCGTGATACCCTCCTTTCCGTGGAGGCTGCGCGGCTTGAGTCTGGAGACGAGATGTCCTACGAACTTCGTAAGAGTATCGAGCATGCCAATCATCTCTCAAAGACATCTGCCGAGAAGGCCCGCGACCTCGTCGACGAGCTCATGAAGCTCGAGAAGATGAAGGAAGATATCGCCTATCGCATCGCGAACCTGATGCCGCGGACCCGGGACGAACTCCGTGCAATTTACGCCAAAGAACGGTTCAATCTCACAACGGACGAACTGGACGAGATCCTCGACCTGGTAATGACTCACTTCTAAGCGAAGGGGTGGCGTCAATGAAGACCGAAAGGAAAGAGGAGAACGCTATAGTTATCGATGTTCTCCCGATGGGATATGTGAGCGACCAGCGTCCCGTCTACAAACGTGAGCCGATGATCCAGGCGGTCGGCGTGGACCAGTTCAAACTGCTCGAGCTCGTCCCGAAGGCGGGTGCGGATATCCAGATCTACGACCGCGTCTATATCGGCGATGCGGAGCGGGAGAAGATCGAGCGTGTCAAGCGACGGATCAGCTACGAAGACCTGACGGCGACCGCAAAAGTGGAACTGCCGTTTGTCGTCGAGCAGATCGTTCACGAGAACGAACCGCGGTTCGTCGACTTCTTCAATAAGTCCGTCTCCATCACGCCGAAGTTCCACATGCTGCACCTGCTCCCCGGCATCGGGAAGAAACTGCTCTGGGAGATCATCGAACAACGCGGGAAGAAGCCGTTCGAAAGTTTCGCCGACATCTCCGGGCGAATTAAATCGATCCCGCACCCGGATCGGATGGTTGTCAGCCGGATCCTGCGCGAGATCGAAGACCCGGACGAGAAGTACCATATCTTTACATTGAGATGAGTGCTCCGCGGGATCAGCACTTCCTCGTCGACCGGAGGGCCGTCGAGAAGATTGCCAGTTTTGTTGACGTCTCCGGTCGGAGGGTGCTCGAGATCGGGCCCGGTGAAGGTGTCCTCACCCGCGCCCTCCTCGACCGGGGTGCAACGGTCGTTGCGGTGGAGATCGATCCGGCCCTTGTGGAAGAACTTGAGGTCGCGTTTGCCGATGAGATCGCCGAAGGGCATCTTGTGATCGTCCCGGGCGATGCAAGGAAGGCGGACCTCCCGCCGTTCGATATCGTCGTCGCGAACCTCCCTTACTCCGCCTCTTCGAAGATTACGTTTCGGCTGCTCGAGATCGGGTTTGAGGTCGCGGTCCTGATGTACCAGAAGGAGTTCGCCCAGCGGATGATCGCGCCGCCGGGGACGCCGAACGTCGGCCGGCTCTCGGTGATGGTGCAGACCTATGCTTCCGTAAAACCCCTGCTCGACCTCTCGCCCTCCTCCTTTCGCCCGAAACCCCAGGTCCGTTCCTGGGTGGTCCGGGTAACGCCGCACGAACCGCCGTATCCGATCATGGACCGGAAGACCTACGCCGACGTTGTCCGGGTGCTCTTCTCCCACCGGCGAAAGACCGTCAGGAAGGGGCTCCGGAGCGGCAAGGACTCTTTTCCGCCCGAAACTATCGAGCGGACGGTCGCAGGTCTTCCCGACGACCTTCTGCAGCGGCGGCCCGAGGACCTTACGCTCGAGGAGTTCGCGCTGATAGCAAACCGGATGAGCGGGTGCCCGGGCAATGAGTGACCGGGGAGGCTCCGACCAGGTCTACCCTCCCGCTGAGGACTCCGCACTCCTTCTTCGGGCGGCGCTCCGGGAGGTCCGGCCGACCGACCGGGTGCTGGAGGTCGGGACCGGGAGCGGCTATGTTGCGGCCGGGTTCTCCGGCCGGGCGTCGGCGGTGGTCGCGACCGATATCAACCCTCACGCGGTGGCTTCGGCCCGCACCCGCGGCCTCACGACGGTCCGGACCGATCTTTTTGCAGGGCTCTCGGGCCCGTTCGACCTTGTCCTCTTCAATCCGCCGTACCTCCCGACCGCTCCCCGGGAGCGGATTGACGACTGGCTGGAGTACGCACTCGACGGAGGGCCCACAGGAAGGGTAACGATTGAACGGTTCGTCGCCGATGTCGGGAGGGTGCTCTCGCCGTTCGGGAGGGTCCTGCTGCTCGTCTCCTCGCTGACCGGGCTCGATGAAGTCCGGGAACTCTTCGTCCGGGCAGGGTTCGTCCCGTTCATTGTCGACGAGGAGGCGCTTGAGGGTGAGGTTCTTTATGTACTACGGGCGATGCGGGACCTCTGCCGGATGGGGGCATAAGGTGCATGTGGAACTCATGCCCTGTCCCTGCCGGAGCACCCACCAAAAGCTATCTTTCATTTCTTCCCTTCCTCAAGATTGTTCTAATATCGAACTCATCCCAAAAAGATCTATGAATGTTCTGTATACCCTTATCGGAGCACGCACCTCCGAAGTTTCTCTCCTCTGAACGATATCCAGGACAGAGAGAGTGAAACGGCTTCCTATTGGCTATCGCCATGTGGGGGAGGGTCCGGGAGGGGGTGCCCCCCTTCCGGCAAAGGCATTTTGGGATGTCCTCATCTACGTTCCTGTATATTTTTAGGATACCTCGATTATCATGTGGAAGTGCGTGAAAGTCGGTAAAACGTTCTGTATGGCTTATTTTCGGATAGCATCTCCGCAATCCTATCTATAATGAAGACTAACAGTTGTGTACTGGATAATCTAACTCTATTAATGTCATTTGAAAAAAAATAACTGATAGGGGTTAGGGAGTTAGAGCAGTATACTCGTCTACTGCTTCGTAACTTTTCCCATCTGGTGTGGATTGTGACGTATGTCCACCCAAACATCTCACCTGATGGAACGTTCATGCTACTAAACGGAACTTTTATTCCGCCTTTCATGAACATGTTTCCATCTTTCCATGTTGTTATGGTTCCAGATCCTTGGTAAATCAGTTTGTCTTTTTGTTGTTTGTAGTTGCTATCAAACTTTGTTGTCCAGATCTGAATATCAACAGGAATACTGACATCTGAGTACTTTACTGTCTCATCGTATTGGTCGAGTAGGTCTGGATGAACAGTAATCCCATCATCTTCAGCATCGGCATCCCAGTTGTCTCTAATTGTGCTCACGCTTGCATGAGTCACTTAGGAAAAGTCGTTTGTCGTAGTTGTAGATCCTTGGGAAGTACCTGTTATCTGATTAGGTGATGCTTGATGATTCGTTTGTGCCGTTGTGCAGCCAGCCATGCAAATGCAACAAATCGCAATACAGACTACTAGGAATAAGCATTGCCGCATATCTTACACCATATCTGGTTTAAATCCATATATGCATAATCATTTCGATTTTTTTTAGATATGGACGCTTTAAAGCGACCAGAATAAAAATAACATCTTGGAAAATCGCTAAAACCTCGATATTGTCCTCCATTTCCTTTAGTTGAATTTGCCCTATACCTTGGATGAATATCGGCGGTGGGTTTTCCCGTCATACCGCGCATGTACGGGTTGCAGAAGATGGATGGAGTGACACCTCTCACCTGCGAAGAACTGAGCCGATGTTCCGGTCAGACAACTCGCACGGAGGTGAATACTATCATACACGTGTAGAATCCGGAGGACTATCGGCCGCATTCTTCCGTGCAGCAGGCCGTGGGCGCGGGAGTTGATCGGGAAGATCCGCCGTTTGGGCGGCGAACGGGAGCTCGATCTCGGTCGGTTGCGGTGGAAGGCGGTGATCGCGGAGATTTCGGTCCACCTGCTCTTCGGCTCGGTGGCGGCCCCGATCTCTCCTTCGCCCGGACGCGTCCGTTCCCGAACGGTACCTGAATCTCAGGTTCGTCGACATTGTTCGTGCTCTTACCGCAAACTGCGGTTCCGGATCGTGATCCTTGTGTGACTTCGTTCCCCGGACCTGTTCCGTCTCCCCCATCTCCCGGGAAAGGTATATATCCCGACGAAGGATATGCGGGAAGTATATGTACATACGGGAGAAGACCCTGGCAATTCTGCTCGTCCTGTCGCTTGTCATGAACGTCTTCCTCCTTGCCGTTGCCCTCGTTCCGGGAGACGGCCACTCCCCCGCTCTCTCCAGTCCCGGGGAGACTGCTCCGCCTCTCCCGACGACGATCCCGGCCCCGTGGGAAGGGGAGGCGGGCGGCATGAACACGGCCTCGATGCAGGTGCCGGTCATCCTCCAGAAAGTCGAGGTGGACCGGGGGGGTCCCTTCCTCTACGAGGAGGTGACCGAAGAAGGAGCGATGGTGAACGTCTCGGTCGAGGTCGTGCCCGGGAAAGGGAGGGTCCTCGTTCAGACAACGCCCCGGATGGGGATTGTTTTCCAGGATGCCGCGAACCTTGCGGTCGATGTCGCCGCCAACCGCTCCCGTGTGGACCTTGCCGGGAGCGACATCATCTTCAGCATCCAGGGTCCGGAGGAGGTCTCCGAGGTTGACGGCCCCAGCGCGGGGGCGCTGATGACCATGCTCCTCCTCTCGGTGCTGGAGGGCTTTTCGCTCAACGAGAGCGTGACCGTGACGGGGACCATCGATGCAGACGGGCATATCGGCCCGGTCGGCGGCGTCCTCGAGAAAGCAGCGGCCGCTGCGGCAAGCGGGAAGACCCTCCTTGTCCTCTCTGAAGAGAACGACCAGGTTGTCGACCGCCGTGATGATGCCCGGTCGTTCGGCGGGCTGAGAATTATGAGGCAGCGTCCGGTTCTCGTCGATGCAAAGGAGTACATCGAGGAGAATTACGGTATCCGGGTGGCATACGCGGCCAGCCTCGACGACCTGCTCGCCGACGTCCGTGTACCTGCTCCGGCCGAAACCGCCGCGGCCCTCTGATACCCTTCCAGGTTGTCCCGCGGCGGTGAAGAGTATTTATCATTCCCGGGCGACGTACCCGTACGTATGAAATCACAGAGACTTCTGATCATCGGGGTTATTATCGCCGTCGCCCTGATCGCTGTCCTCGCAGTCGTAGTGCTGACGGGCCTCTCCTCGCCGCCGCAGCCGCCCGGGCCCGATCCGACCTGGCCCGTCGCGACTCAAACGCCGACGTCCGCCCCGACCCCGACACCGGCGCCCGTCCCCGGGAACGGCACCTACGTCAACGCCACCTACGGTTATGCCGTCACCTGCCCGGAGGGGTGGTTCTACACCGAGTCCGGAGAGAGCGTATGGTTCTCCTCGCCGGACAAGCACGAAGAGGTCCGCGTGAACACGAACCCGCTCCAGAAGGACGCCGATCCGGAACAGGTCCTCGAATCCCTGAACGCGACGTATGCAGAGGACCTTCGCTCCGGGATTGATGCCGAATGGGTTTCCACGGAGAAGCTCACCCTTGACGGCGTCCCGGGGTATAAGTCGGTCTACTCCGTCCCCCTCCCCGTCCCCGAGGGGGACCGGTATGACTTCATCATCCGCTACGCCGTCAAAGACGACGTCATCTACTCGGTTATGCATACCGTATTCCCCCCAAAGTACGATATTTACAACATCGACGCGGCTCCGACGGCCGAATCGTTCCGTTTCCTTTAAAAATGAGTGAGGAGAGGCATAAACCCGGGTTGAGCGGTTGTCGGGGAGGTCCCCGTCACCTGTTCTCTTCCTGCAGGGCTCCGGAAGTGTCTTGAGGGAGAGTTGCTTCGGGAGAGATGTCGTAGTAGGGTTCGAGAAGCGGATCGTTTTCACGGTCGTGATACTGTTTCCCTCTACTCCGGGTCCTCATCCAGAGGCGGATCTGCTGGAGTAATGTCACGTGATTTGACTCCTTTCGTCCGCAGCGGGTGTATCCCCGCTGTGACCTATAGCCGTTCTGATTTCCCTGAGATAAAACCATTTTGATACGGCCTTTTGTCGAAAATCCCGAAAAAATCCGGTTTATTAAGAAAATGGGGTGATTACGTTCTCTCTTTTATGCCGGGTCAGCCCGGTCTCCTTACGTCCGCCGGAAGAGCCCGTCGAGTTTCCGTTTATCGAACGCCACCACCGTCGGCCTCCCGTGCGGGCACGTCCAGGGGGTCTTCGTCCGGGCGAGCTGTGCGAGGAGGCGCTTCTGCTGGTCGTGCGTGAGCCGGGCTCCCGCCTTCACCGCACCCCTGCAGGCGACGATGCGGGTGACCGCCTCTCGCCGGTCGGGGGCGGTGCGGGACTCGCCGGCGAGGATCTCGGCGACCGTCTCCCTGATCTCCCCCGGGTCTTCGAGTGCGCCGAGGGCGGCGGGCACCGCCCGGACAGCGAAGGTGTCCCGACCGAACTCCTCCACCGCGAACCTCTCGCCGGAAAGGATCGGCATCGCATCCCGGAGTGCGGCCGCTTCCTTCGGAGGGAGGGAGAGGACGACGGGCGTGATCAGTTCCTGCGATCCGGCCGCCGCATCGCGCTGCTCCACGACCTGGTCGTAGAGGACCCTCTCGTGGGCTGCATGCTGGTCGATGAGATAAAGGGTGCCGTCGCTCCCCTCCGCCACGATGTAGGTCGCGGCCACCTGCCCGACCGGTTCCATCGCGGGGAGGAGGTTCTCCGTGCCCTCTCCTTCCGTCCTGCGGAGTTGCCTGTCGGAGAGGGTGAGTCCCCGGTGCCCTGCCGTGTAGGAGACCGCGGGCTCGTCGATCACGGGGGCCGAAGCCGGCTCCGACGGTCCGAAATGCTGCTGCACCGGCTCGGCCGGCGTCTCGCGGGCGAGATCGTGTCCGGCGAGCGCCGTCTCCACGGCGGCCGCAATCGCTCCCGTGATCTCCCGCTCCCGGGAGAGACGGACCTCCCTTTTCGTCGGGTGGACGTTGACGTCGACGAGACCGGTGTCGATCGCGAGTTCGATGAACGCCACCGGGTAGCGGTCCTTCGGGAGGAGATTGCCGTAGCCCGCCCGCACAGCGGCTGCGATCTGCCGTGAGACGATGCTCCTTCCATTGATGCTGACAACAACCTGCGCGAGGCTCCCCCGGCTCTCCACCGGGCGGGAGACGTAGCCGCGGACAGCGAGGAAGGGGAGCCTGCCTTCGACCGGGATGAGCGTCCGGGCGAGATCCGCACCGTAAAGGCCGGTGACGGTGGCGAGGAGCCCGCCGGAGCGCTGGGTCGCCATCCGTTCCTTTCCGTTGTGCACCACCCTGAAGGCGACCTCTCCGTGCGCAAGGGCGAGGTTCTCCACGACGCCGTAAAGGTGGGCGAGTTCGGTGTTCTTGCTCTTTAAGAACTTCCGGCGGGCGGGGGTATTGTAGAAGAGGCGCTCAACGACGACCGTCGTCCCCTCCGGGGCCCCGACCTCGCTCTTCTCCACGACCTCGCCGCCCCTGACCCGCACCCGGGTGCCGGCGAGGGCCCCGGCTCCCCGGGGACGGGTGACCAGGGTCACCTCCGCGACGGCGGCAATGCTTGCAAGCGCCTCGCCCCGGAACCCCAGGGTGCGGATGGCGGAGAGGTCGGCGATGTCCCGGATCTTGCTCGTCGCGTGGGGGTGGAAGGCAAGTACCGCCTCCTCCTGCGTCATCCCCTCCCCGTCGTCGGTCACCCGGATCTTCGTGATCCCGGCCATATCCGAAGAGACATCGACGAGGATGCTCGTCGACCCTGCATCTATCGCGTTCTCCAGGAGTTCCTTCACCACCGATGCGGGCCGCTCCACGACCTCCCCGGCGGCGATCTGGTTCACGGTATCGGGGTCGAGGACCCGGATCTTCGTCATCGCTCACCGTCCTCTCCGTTTGCAAGTCTCTGGAGCCTGCAGAGGGTATTCAGCGCATCAACCGGCGTCATCTCGTTCGGGTTCAGGTTTTTGAGTTCCCTGACCGCGGGGTTCTCTTCGACGACTCCTTCGCCGGTGTCGACGAGGAGCATCTGGGTGTAGCGGGGGGCCCGCGGTCCGCCCGAGGGTTCCCGCGCCGCCTCTTCCTTCAGGATCGCCATCGCCCGGTCGGTTACCTTCTTCGGGATGCCGGCAAGGTGCGCCACGTGAACGCCGTAACTCTTGTCGGTTGCGCCGGGGATGATCTTACGGAGGAAAACAACCTCGTTTCCCGTATCCTTCACGGCAAAATGGAAGTTCTTCACCCGTTTGAGCGAGTCCTCAAGGTCGATCAGGTCGTGGAAATGGGTTGCAAAGAGCGTCCGCGGCCCGACAACCGCTTTTCCGTGCAGGAACTCCACCACCGCACGGGCGATTGCGCACCCGTCGAGCGTACTCGTCCCCCGCCCGATCTCGTCGAGGATGACGAGGCTCTGCGGCGTCGCGTTGTTTAGGATGTTTGCGAGTTCCAGCATCTCGACCATGAACGTGGACTGCCCCGAAGCAAGGTCGTCGAACGCCCCCACCCGGGTAAAGACCCGGTCCACAAGCCCGACGGTGGCGTGGCGTGCCGGGACGAAACTCCCCATCTGAGCCATGATGCAGCAGAGCGCCACCGCCCGCATGTAGGTGGACTTGCCCGCCATGTTCGCCCCGGTGATGATCATGATCTGGTCGTCGGAGGCGTCAAGGTCCGTGTCGTTCGGGACGAACGGCACCGGGAGGTGCCGCTCCACCACCGGGTGGCGGCCGTCCCGGATGATTATCCGGCCGCTCTCTTCGATCACCGGCCGGGAGTAGCCGTACCGGGCGGCGTTCTCGGCGAGTGCGGCGTAGACGTCGAGCAGTCCCACCGCCCGTGCGGTCGCCTGGAGACCCGGGACGTCCTCCGCGAGCGTCCGGATGAGTTCGGCGTAGATCTCCGCTTCGAGGGCGGTAAGGCGCTCCTCCGCGGTCGCGATCAGCGCTTCCTTCTCCCGGAGGTCGGGTATCGTGTAGCGCTCGCCGTTCGCGGTCGTCTGCCGGCGCTCGTACTCCGGCGGCACCAGGTGCAGGTTCGGTTTCGTCACCTCGATGTAGTAGCCGAAGACCCGGTTGTAGCCGACCTTGAGTGACTTAATTCCGGTCCTCTCCCGCTCCTGCTGCTGGAACTCCGCTATCCAGTCTTTCCCGGTCGTCGCGAGGTGCCGGAGTTCGTCGAGTTTCGCATTGAACCCCTCCCGGATCATCCCGCCGGACTTCGCAAGCGCCGGGGGGTCGTCCACGATAGCCCGGTCGACGAGGTCCGTCACGCGGGTATGGTCGCTCATAGCGTCAAGGGCTTCGCGGATGAGGGCCGGGGCGTCGCCGGAAAAGAGCGCTTTAACGTCCGGAATCGCGCGAAGCGAATCGCGGAGCGTCGAAAGGTCCCCGGGGCCGGCATTCCCGTAGGCGATCCTCCCTGCAATTCGTTCGATATCGGCAAAGTCGCCGAGGGCTGCGCGAAGCGCCTGCCGGTCGAGGGCATGGTCGACAAACCACTCCACGGCGTCGAGACGCTCCTCGATGGCGGCCTTCCTGACCAGGGGGCCGATCAGGAACGACCGCATCGTCCGGCTCCCCATCGAGGTCTCCGTGACGTCGAGCGCGGCAAGAAGCGTGTTCCCGTCGCCTTCTCCCCGGATGCCCGTCGTGATCTCAAGGTTCCGAAGCGTGATCGCATCGAGCACCATGTTCTCCGACGGGACCCTGGTCGCGAGTCCCGTGATGTGGGCGAGGGGCGATTGCTGGGTTTCCTGGGCGTAGCGGAGAGCCGCCCCGGCCGCGGCGATTGCTCCCGCCATGTCGGCGCACCCGTAGCCGTCGAGCGTCGCGGTTCCGAACTGCCCGCAGAGACACTCAAATGCTGCACCGGGATCGAAAGAGTCGTCGCGGTAGCGGCTCACCGTCACCCCGAGGTTTTCGAGCCGGGCGGGAAGCGCGCCTGCAAGGCTCTCGGGGACGATTGCCTCCGACGGGCGGTATCTCACCACCTCCGAGACGATATCGGCGCAGTCATGCGCGCCGCTCCCGGCGGAGACGAAGAACTCACCGGTGGAGACGTCCAGGAACGCGAGGCCGAAGGTCTCCTTCCGGTCGGGGGCTATCGCCATCAGGTAATGGGCTCCCGCAGAGCCGAGCATCGAGGAGTCGATCAGGGTTCCCGGGGTGATCACCCTCGTGACATCCCGCTTCACCACGCCTTTTGCGGTCTTCGGGTCCTCGATCTGGTCGCAGATCACCACCTTGTAGCCCTTGCCTACCAGGCGGGCGATGTAGCCGTCGGCGGCGTGGTGGGGTACTCCCGCAAGCGGCATCCGGTCGCCGTTCTTATCCCTTCCCCGGGCGGTCAGGGTGATATCGAGTTCCCGGGCCACCACGCCGGCGTCCTCACCGAACGTCTCGTAAAAGTCCCCCATCCGGAAGAAGAGAATGGCATCGGGGTACCGGGCCTTCACTGAGTAATACTGCCGCATTGCCGGGGTCGGTCCGTCGGTCATCACTTCTCTTTATACAGTCCACACAGAGCAACATAAGAGTAACTCCCCCGGAATTTCGCCGGATACGGTCGCGGTTCGATGCCCGGACAGGGCGGGCCCTGCCAAACTACATACGTCTGGAGCGCACACAAATAACGCGAAAGTATTATGGCGGCGACGATCGCAGAGAAGATATTCTCAATGAAATGCGGCCGGACCGTCCGCGCAGGTGACGTCGTGATGGCGCCGGTGGATGCGGCGATGATCCACGACATCACCGGTCCGCTGGCGGTCCGCGTCTTTGGCGAGATGGGTGGAAAGCGCGTTTATGATCCGGATCGGATCATCATGCTCTTCGATCACCAGGTGCCCGCCGATTCGATACCGGCCGCCGAGAACCATGTCTTCATGAGGCGGTTTGCAGAGGAGCAGGGGATCCGCAACTACGACCTTCTCGAGGGCGTCTGCCACCAGGTTGTTATGGAGAAAGGGCGGGCGGCGCCCGGCGAGATCATCGTCGGGACCGACTCCCACACCTGCACCTACGGTGCGGCGGGTGCGTTTGCGACCGGCATCGGTTCGACCGATATGGGGTTCGTGCTGAAGTTCGGTGCGCTCTACTTCCGGGTGCCCGAGAGCATCCTTCTTGAGATCGACGGGGCCTTCGGCCGGAGAGTCGGTCCAAAAGACCTGATCCTCTCGCTCGTCGGCGACATCGGCGCCGACGGTGCGACCTATACGGCGCTTGAGTTCACCGGCGGGGCCATGCACGATATGGACATGGCGGGCCGGATGACCTGTGCGAACATGGCGATCGAGATGGGGGCAAAGGCGGGAATCGTCCGGCCCGACGAGACTACCCGGGACTACGTCGCCGCCCGCCGCGGGGTCGAACCGCTCGATCTTGCCGGCGACGCAGACGCAGACTACCGGGAGCGCAGGCACTACGACGTCACCGACCTTTCTCCGCAGGTCGCCGTCCCCCATAACGTGGACAACGTCGTGGACGTCGCCGACGTCGCGGGGACGAAGGTCGACCAGGTCTTCATCGGCTCCTGCACCAATGGGCGCTACGAGGACCTTGCGGAGGCCGCCGGGGTGCTCGGGACCGCCGACCGCTTTGCAGACGGCGTCCGGGTGATCGTCATCCCGGCCTCACGCACCGAGTACCTCAAGGCCCTCCGGGCCGGCCTCGTCGAGCGGTTCGTCGAGGCGGGAGCCCTCGTCGAGGCCCCCTGCTGCGGCCCCTGCATGGGCGGGGCGTTCGGGCTCCTCGCCCCCGGCGAGGTCTCGCTCTCCACGTCGAACCGGAACTTCCGGGGCAGGCAGGGAAGCACGCAGGCGTCGGTCTATCTTGCCTCGCCGGCGACGGCTGCGGCAAGCGCCCTCTACGGCGAGATCACCGACCCGAGGGAGGTGTAAAACATGCGGGTATGGAAGTTCGGCGACGATATCGATACGGACGCGATCATCCCGGGCAGATTCCTGACGATCTACGACCCGGCGGAGCTTGCGAAGCACGCGTTTGAGGGAACGAGGAACGAGTTTGCTAGAGATGTGCGGGAGGGCGATGTCGTCGTCGGCGGAACCAACTTCGGGTGCGGCTCCTCGCGAGAACATGCGCCGCTTGCGCTCCTCGGGGCCGGGGTCCGGGTCGTGGTCGCAAAGTCCTTTGCCCGGATCTTCTACCGGAACGCCGTCAATACGGGGCTCCTGCCCCTGGTCTGCCCTGAGACCGACGCGATCCGGGACGGCGACACCGTATCGGTGGACCTCGCCGGGGGTTTCATCGAGGCGAACGGGCAGCGGCTCCCCGTCGAGCCGGTGCCCGGGTTCCTGAAAGAGATCGTCGAGGCCGGGGGCCTCGTGGCTTACGCAAAAAATCTGGATAAGGTGGAGATATGCAACATCGAGTAGCGGCAATCGGCGGAGACGGGATCGGTCCCGAGATCGTGGCGGCGGGTAAAGAGGTCCTCGACGCCGCGGGAGAGCGGTTCGGGTTCGACATAGCGTGGACCGACTTCGACATCGGCGCGGAGCGCTACCTCGCGACCGGGGAACTCCTCACGGAAGAGGACATCCGGGACCTCTCGAAGTTCAAGGCGATCTACTTCGGGGCCATCGGCGATCCCCGGGTGAAGCCCGGAGTCCTCGAGAAGGGCATCCTGCTTGCGATCCGGTTTCACTTCGACCAGTTCATCAACCTCCGGCCGGTCAAACTCCTCGATGGCGTCTGGACACCGCTCGCGAACAAGAAGCCGGAGGACATCGACTTTGTGGTGGTCCGGGAGAATACCGAGGACTTCTACGTCGGCATCGGCTCGCGGTTCGCCGGTACGCACGAGAAGAAGACCCTCGAGGTCGTCCGCGACCTCTATAACGTCAGGTTCGGACTGGACGTCGAGACCGACGCCGACGAACTCGCCTACCAGATCGGCGTCGTCACCCGGCCGGGCGCAGAGCGGGCGATCCGCTACGCCTTCGACCTCGCCGAAAGGAGAGATAAGAAGGTCACCTCGGTCGACAAGGCAAACGTCCTCTCCGACGTCTACGGCCTCTGGCGGGATGTTTTCAACGAAGTCGCCGCCGGATATCCCGACGTCGCGACGGAGTTCAACTTCGTCGACGCCGTCACGATGTGGTTCGTCAAGAACCCCGAGTGGTTCGACGTCGTCGTCACGCCGAACATGTTCGGCGACATCATCACCGACCTCGGGGCCATGATTCAGGGCGGGCTCGGGCTCGCTCCCGGCGGGAACATCAACCCGAACGGCACCTCGATGTTCGAGCCGATCCACGGCTCCGCGCCGAAGTACCGCGGATGCGACGTTGCAAACCCGCTCGCCACCGTCTGGGCCGGTTCACTGCTTCTCGACCACATCGGCGAGCACGAGGCGGCGGCAGCGGTCCTTCGGACTATCGAGAGAAGCATCCTCGACGGGTTCGTGACCCGGGATATGGGCGGTGCGAAGAAGACGAGCGAGGTCGGGCGTTACCTTGCATCGCTTGTCCGGACGGTGTAAGGCGGCCGCCCCCATTTCCCGTCTTTTTATATCCCCGCACCGCCATGATCTTCTAGACCGATGCAAAATAACCAGCATACGCCATGTGAAAACCCGCTCTGGCCCTGCGCGATGACCGGGGCGGTCGCCTGCCTCGCCGGGTTCGAAGATCTGGCCGTCATCGTTCACGGTTCGAGCGGGTGCTACTTCTACCCCGCATCGCTTGTCGGGGTTCCCATCCACGGGACGTTCCTCGTCGAGAACGAGGTCATCTTCGGCGCCGAATCGCGCCTCGCGGAGGTGATCCGGGAACTCGAAGGCCGGTACTCCCGGATAGCCGTGGTCAACACCTGCGTGCCCGCCGTCATGGGCGAGGACCTCAGTGCGCTCGCTCGTGACGGCCAGGTCCTCATCGTCGACAGCCCGGGGTTCCTCGGGGACTTCGAGGCCGGCTACCGTCGGGCGCTCGCCGAGATCGCGCCGGAGGTGGACCCCGACGGGCGCGGCGTCAACATCGACGGCATCTGCCGCACCGACCCCTTCTGCCGGGGGAACGCCATCGAGGCGCGGCGTCTGCTCAATCTCGCCGGCGCCACCGTCTCTACCACTTTTTGCCTGGACCGCTACGCCGCGGCTCATCGTGCGGCACCCTTCACGGTCGGCACGAACCCGGACCTTTCAAGCGGCGTCGGGACCGCTTGCGGCTCGCTTCTTGGCCTCGATGCCGTCGGTGAGACCTTCGGGCGGCTGCAGGCCTCGGTCGACGGCGTCGATTCCCGGCCGGTCGACGAGGAGATCGCGTGGGCCGACGCCCTGATCCGAAAAGCCTGCGAGAAGTACCTCAGGAGGTTCGATCCTCCCCGGGTGGTGATCGCCGCCGGGCACGCGTATGCCGCCTTTGCGCGAGACCTCCTCGACCGGTATCTCGGGGTGGATATCGCCTGCATCGCCGCCCGAAACGATCCGGACGCGGAGAGCGGTGCCGTCACGTATACGATGGACTTCTCAACCATCCAGGAGATGATCCGGGATGCCGAACCGGACCTGATCCTCGGCTCCTCCTACGAGCAGGCAATCGCTCCCCGCGCCGCCTTTGTCGGGCTGACGCCGCCGCTCCGGGGCAGGGTCCTCCTCTCTTCCCGTGCGGTTGCCGGGATCGAAGGAGCGCTTCACCTGATGGATGAGGTGCTCAACGCCTGTATCAACCGAAATCGGCGTCCGGGGAGCGAACGCACGGACCTCGCCTGAGAAAAGCGTTAATACTCCCGGTGCGAGAGCATTCATGTGGAGGAACAGAGATTCGATGCCGCTTGTGAAGATCGAGATCAGGTACGGGAAGCCCGCTGAATATCGGCAATTGCTCATCAAGAGCCTTCATGACGCTTTTGTGGACGCACTGCAGACCCCGGAGGCCGCCCTCTGGATCCGGCTCTGCGAACGTAAACCTGAGAACTTCCCGCTGCCTCCCGGACGGTCCGACGACGCGGTCCTCGTCGAGGTCTCGCTCATGCCGGGGCGCAGCAAAGAGAAGAAAGAGGCGCTCTACCGGGCGATTGTAAGTCGCCTCGCCCGTGATGTCGGTGTCCGCCCCGAAGACGTCTATATCGTCCTCTACGAACCGCCCGTCGAGAACTGGGTCGAGCACGGCGAAGCATTCGCGTCCTCCCGTTGAGCGCGGGGCAACTGCACCCGGCCATAAGGTATTTATGACCCGGTGCATACCGGGGTGCCGGCCTGTTCCTCTGGACAGGTGAGTATGAGGGAGGTAACGGCATGACATCACACGGCGGGGGACCCCCCCACGGGATGCTCCTTGAGAAGATGTTCGATCTTCTTGACGAGGACCAGGTGCGGCAACTGACGATCCGGATGATCGAGTCTCGCATCAAGATGAAAAGACAGTGGATCGAGATGATGGAGTACAAGATCGAGACGTATAAGATTATTCGCGATATGCTTGAGAAGGGCGGGAAGAGGTAAGCCTGCCCCTCTCTATCGTATGCTCCGGTGCGTGAGGTCCGGGGCTGCAGCCTTTTTTTAATAGACCGTTTTTGAAGGGAGCGGACCTGCCGCCCGGAAGATTTAATCCGTCCCGACCGAGATTATGTGGATATCATGCCCCTTGTCCCGCTTCGCATCGGAGAGGCGTTCAGACCGGTGCCGCCGTTCCGGTCGTACCTCTACGCATCCCTGGTCCTGGCCGTCGCCCTGTTCGTCCTGCCCTGGCTGGTCCCCGTTGCCCTCTTCAGCCCGTGGCCGGTCACGCTCGCCGTCACGATACCTGTCCTTGCCTTCGTTGCCTTCGTCGCCTACTGGATACCCCTCTACTGCGAGAGCATCGCCTACCGCCTCACCGTCACCGAAGTGACCTGGCAGCGTGGGGTCTGGTTCCGGCAGACGGGGATCGTGCCCTACAACCGGATCACAAACGTCGATATCGTCCAGGGCCCCCTGATGCGGCTCTTCTCCTTCTCAGCGCTCCGGGTGCAGACCGCCGGCTACTCGGCCCAGGCCCGGGCGGAGATCGTCCTCAACGGGATCGAGGACCCAAAAGACCTCCAGGAGAAGATCATGAGTTTCGTGCGGGGGACCGGCCCTGTCGCGACTGGGGCCGGGCCGGAAGAGTTGCCGGCCGCGGATGCGACGGTGGAGGAACTGCGGGCGATCCGGGCGTTGCTGGAACGGCTGCTCGAAAAATAACCTCATTCCCCCGGAAAAAGAGACTACCTCCCGGCGGCCGCTTCCCGCTTGACGACCAGGACCGGTTGATGGGCGTTCTTGATCACGTACTCCGAGACCGTCCCGAGCAGGCGGTCGCGGAGGTTCGACCGGCCGTGAGAACCGATGACGATGAGCGAGACCCCATCCGCATCGGCCGCGGCCACGATCTCCGCCCCCGGCGTGCCGATGGGCGTCCGGACGGTCACCTCCAGCCCCTGCTTCTCGAGCACCCGGCGAATGTCGATGATCCGGTGCTGGATCTCTTCCCGCTGCTGCCGCTGGACCTCGGTCTCTCGGTCGGGCACGGTCCCGAGGAACCCCTGCCCGCCCGCGGCGATCAGGGTGATCTCTCTTGGGTCGAGGACGTGGACGAGGACCACCTCGCGGGTTCCCGCCTCCTGAAGCGCGGGGATATAGTCCAGCACCTTCAGGGAAGGTTTGGAAAAGTCTGTTGGAAACAGAATGCGTTCGAACATGCACTGCTACTCTCCGATGGTTTGTATCTGTCCCACTGAATATTTAAAGGCACTGTGCGGAATCTGTCAGGTGAGCGGGGCGATGAAATCGCCGTAATGTGATACCATATACCGTAGCGACCCGTCAATTCCGGAAAACCTGCTGCAGCGTCCGGTTCGGATCCGGGTATCACCCCTTTTCCGTCATCCGGCGGCGTTCCCGTATGTGAAGAGGGCTTGCTTTCTCGACGCTCTCCTGGTATTTGCCCTCCTACCCGGCGGGAGATTTATTGCGGCCGGGTTCTTTCCCCTTCTCTTCCTGACTGCCTTCCTCTCCGGCCTGGCGATGCCGAGGGTGCCGGTTGCAGCGGCCAGTATCGGCATGGTCCCGAAGATGCGTCTGTCTTCTCCTGATCCGGTGCCCCCCGGTCCCGCTCGACCTGCCGGCCGCACTAGTTACATCGGCCTTAACCCGATTCTGGCGGTGGAAAAGGCGCTTGATGTGATGGGCGGTATCGCGGGAGCACCCGGCAATCGTTGTCTCCGGTATCCCGTGCTGTCTGGTATGTCGCCGACGGGGCGTTATCGAGTCGGAGATTTGGTCGAAGAACCGCTGATCCGCTCCACTGTGCGGGCTGCATCGGAGTGGTGCCTCTAGTATTGTGATCCCCTCCGGGTTTGCACGGTTTGAGACGGCGAACCAGCGGGTCATAGAGTTCTTGCAGGTACGGGAAGAAGAAAGTTGTATTCTGAAAGTACCTGATCCGGGCGCACACAAATCAATAAATAGAAATAAACGGGCATCAATAGTTTGTTGTCGATATCAAAATGACAAAAGTGTGTAATCATTCTCGACAGTATAACTACGTTGAGTCTTGGCTCCGGCCGGTAATGACGGCATGCAATCTCCGACAAAGGTCTGTGGTCTCCTGCCAGCATCAGGTTTTTGTTAGGCGCACGGCCTTTGAACACGAAGTCCGGCAGCTCGTAATGCTCCATTCGCAGTGGAAACGGTGACCTGATGTACTCTATCTATACGAATTCTGGACACGGGAAACCCCTCAAAGACCTCTTGAGCGCAAAGGTCACGGGTATGTCCTCCTACTATCTGAAACCGAAGGACGGCGACTCTACCGTCGAGATTCGGGTGATCAACCTCGGCGATATCGCCGACGGCACAATCAACACCGAGGCGGTCAGGATCATGCGGGTTAAGAATACCAGAAAGCTGGAAACCGATATCGTTCAAGAGGGCGATGTCGTTCTCACCCTCCGGGGCCCGCCTTTTCGTGCCGCGGTCGCAGACGGCAGTATTGCCGGCGCGGCAGTCAGTGCAAACCTTGTAGGGCTGCGGTGTTCGGATCGGCTAAGACCGGATCTCCTCGCAGCCTGGTTAAACTGCTCCGCAGGTCAACGCGCCCTTACTGCACGGGCCGGTGGGTCTACTCTGATGGGGCTCTCTCTTCGGGAGTTGTTGCAGGTCGAGGTCCCGGTCCCCCCTATGGCACAGCAAGAACTTCTGAGCAGGTATCTCGCGCTGGCAGCTGAATATTCGAGGATTCTCAAAAAAGAGCAGAGACTCCAGGATTCTACTGTTAATGCAATGATGAACTCCCTCTGAGGTGATGAAGGTGGCGACGATCACATTCGAAGAAATGAAGAAGATGACCTGGGAAGCGGCTGATATCCTCCGTGGGTCCATCAGTTCGACCGATTACAAGGATTATATCCTGGGGATGCTCTTTCTGAAGCGCCTCTCGGATGTGTTTGAAGAGGAGGCGGAGCGGATCGAGCAGGAGACAGGGGATCACGATCTTGCCTGGAACGATCCCGATGAACATCAGTATTACCTTCCTCGGGGGTGCCTGTGGAAGGATATCCAGAAGCTCACTGTAGAGATCGGCGACAGGTTGAACACGATCACGCAAAAGATCGAAGACCAGAATCCGGTGATGGGAAAAGTCCTCGGGAACATTGATTTTAACTCGTATAAACTTGGGGAGACCAAGCAACGAGACACGAACCTTTCCGCGCTTATCCGGAACTTCTCTACAATCCCGATGAGGAATGCCGACCTGGAAAGTCCGGATATGCTCGGGGACGTGTATATGTACCTCATAGAGCGGTTTGCCGACGATGCCGGAAAGAAGGGGGGAGAATTCTTCACACCCCATCAGGTCGCCGCTCTGCTGGCCAGGCTCCTCGATCCGAAGGAAGGGATGCGCATTCACGACCCCTGTTGCGGCTCGGGCGGCGCGGTAATTCAGTGTGCGAGGCTCGTGAAGGAGGAAGGGGGCGATCCGGCAAATCTCACCCTGACCGGGCAGGAGAAGAACATCGGGACCTGGGGCCTCTGCAAGATGAACATGCTCCTCCACGGCTACATCGACGCCGATATCAGGGCAGGGGATACGATCCGGGAACCGCAGTTCCTGCTTGACAGCCACCTCATGCAGTTCGACCGGATAATCAGTAATCCACCCTTCTCGCTCGACAAGTGGGGCCAGGAGACGGCAAAGGCTGATCCGTATGGCCGGTTCGGCTACGGACTGCCGCCGGCGACGAAAGGGGACTGGGCCTTCGTGCTCCACATGATCAACGTCCTCAATGAGACCGGGAAACTCGCGGTCATCGTGCCGCACGGCGTGCTCTTCCGGGGCGGTGCCGAGGGGAAGATCCGGACGAACGTCCTCAAGGACGATCTGGTGGAGGCGGTGATCGGGCTTGCACCGAACCTCTTCTTCGGTACATCGATCCCGGCCGCGGTCCTGGTCGTCAACAAGGACAAACCCACCGAACGGAAGGGGAAAGTCCTCTTCATCGAGGCCTCGGCGGAGTTCCAGGAGGGGAAGAACCAGAACTGCTTGCGAAAGATGGATATCGAGAAGATCGTGACGGCCTACCGGGAGTATCGGGACGTGGAGAAGTTCTGCCGGGTCGTTCCGATGGAGGAGATCGAGGAGAACGATTACAGCTTAAATATTACCCGCTACGTGGACACGACGCCCGAGGAGGAGGTCGTGGATGTGGCGGCGGTGGCGCGGGAACTGCACGACCTGCGGGAACGCCGGGCGGTTATCGAGGCAGAGATGGACTGGTACCTGGAGGAACTGGGCTACACGGGGGGGTCGAAGTGAGCGTGGGGGTGCCGGGGCCGGTTGGCCGCACCGTTGCCGGGGAACTCGACCGTCGGACAATTATCCGGGAGTTCCGGATGGTTCGGTGCGGAGGCATTCTATGAAGCCCGAGATCGTGCACCGGCTTCACCGGCATTTCGAGGACTATGTCCGTGATGCGGGCGGGGTCGAGTTCTGGTATGCCCGGGACCTTCAGACGTTGCTTGGCTACAAGGAGTGGCGTAATTTCATGAAAGTCATTGATAAGGCCAAAGAATCCTGTCAAACGACAAAACATGAGGTTTCAGACCATTTTGTTGACGTCAACAAAATGGTCTCCCTTGGGTCTGGGTCGGAACGGGAGATCCCTGATATCATGCTGACCAGGTATGCCTGTTACCTCATCGCTCAGAACGGGGATCCCAGGAAAGAGGAGATCGCGTTTGCCCAGAGTTACTTCGCCGTGCAGACGCGCAAGCAGGAGATCATCGAGGAGCACATCCTCCTCACCGAACGCCTGAGGGCACGGGAGCGGCTGCGGGAGTCCGAGTCCGAACTGTCGCGGAATATTTACGAGCGAGGCGTGGATGAGCCCGGGTTCGGGCGGATCCGCAGCAGAGGCGACATGGCGCTTTTCGGCGGGTATACCACCCAGGCGATGAAGGAGCGCTTAGGGGCGCCGCAAAACCGCCCTCTTGCCGATTTCCTCCCGACGGTGACGATCACGGCGAAGAACCTCGCCACCGAGATCACGAACTTTAACGTGACTAAAGAGGATCTCCAGGGTGAGCGTGCGATCACGGACGAACACGTTCAGAACAACACCGACGTCAGGGACCTCCTCGTGCGGCGCGGGATCAAGCCCGAGTCTCTCCCTCCGGAGGAGGATCTGAAGAAACTCGAACGACGGGTGAGGTCGCAGGAGAAGAGGATCGCCGGCGCTGCCGGGCGGCTGGCGAACTCGGAGGCGGGCGACGGTGAACGCTGATAGGGTTGTCCCGGTTGCATACGCGATGCACGCCTCCCCGAAGCGCTACGCCCTGCTTATCGGGGCGGGGATCTCGGTCGCCGCAGGCCTCCCGACGGCAAGCGACGTCTCCGGGAATATGATCCTTGCCGTCGCCAGAGGACGGGGCGAGAAGGTGGAGAGGGGAGAGAAGAACGAGGTCTGCCTTGCGTGGTTTGAGGAGACGTTTGGGGAGCCTGCAACATTCCAGCGCCTTATGAAGGAGCTTGGGATCTCAGAAGGGAACCGAAAGGACGGGTTGAAGAAGTTCATCTCTCGGACCGACGAGAACGGCGATCCCATCCCCGGAGCCCCCACCGCAGCCCACCGCGCCGTTGTCAGGCTGGTGAAGTCCGGGACGGTCTCGCTCGTCATCACCACGAATTTCGACACGCTCATGGAAGAAGCGCTGAAGGCGGAGTTTGTTCCTTACGAGGTCATCACCGAGGAGTCGGACGTCCGGCAGATGTCGGTATTCCCGGACAGGTGCCGGGTTCTTAAGGTCAACGGGGATTTCGAGCGGGGGACGCTCAGGATCACGCCCGAGGACCTCAAGCATTACCCCCCGGCAATGGAGGACTACCTGAAGCGGATCTTCGGGGAGTACGGCCTTGTTGTCTGCGGCTGGTCCGGGGAGTTCGACACGCACCTTATCCAGATCCTCTGCGCCGAAGAGATCCCCCGCCGATACCCGATCTTCTGGTGCCGGAGAAACGGGGAGCCCGTTCCCCGTGAGGTGTGCAGGGCACTCATGCCGAACGGGATCGCTATCGACGATGCCGATGATTTCTTCACCGCCCTTGAAACGGTGGTTGAGAGGTTTTCGCGGTTTGAACCGAGAACGACCCTCACCGCCGCTGCGGCGGTGAGGAAAGTCAAAGATGCTCTCAGACAGACCAAACCAGAACTTGTCCTTCCCGATCTCATCAATGAAGAAACGGATCGGGTGCTTGCATTCCTCGCCGACAAAAGCCGATATCAGGCCGACGTCATTGACAGCAAAGGGTTTTTCACGGCGCTGCTCAGGGAACTCGAAGACACCGCGGTCCCCTTGGCAGCGATGGTCGCCACGGTGGCGCAATACGATGACGAAATTTTTGCGGATCTCATCACCGATACGATCGAGCGGTTGATCAACGTGCCACCTGTCACCCCCGTTTTCTCAGAGATCCAAAACAGGGGGCAAGTGACGATGAACGATTGTCTTGAGCGGCTGCTCCGGTTGCGGTACTCTCCGGCCCTTCTTGTGATCTACGCTTCGGGTATCGCTGCCGTTCGTACCGAACATTTTAACACCCTGGAGGCGATTGTCCGGAGGCCGATGAAATCCCGGTACAATGGTGTATTACGGGAAAAGATACTGTATCATGCGTACGTAAATATCTGGGATGTTATCGGGGTGTGTCACGAATGGGTCGCTGATCTCGCGCACAGGCGGTTCGGGGAAGAAACAAGGTATCAGGACTATCCGTACCTAACCATATATGAGTTCATGAAGGTCTTGATCCCGAACCAATACACCTTCTTTGAATCGCTTGATGTCTTTGAGTATATCTTCGGGCTTGCGTATCTCGCAGGGATCGAAGGAGACGTAGATGAGGGGGCACTCCTTCGTTCAAGTGTACCTGGGCCCTTGCGGTCCCGGAATCTGTACCTCTGCCGCCGTTATACGGGCCTCGATTCCACTCGACCATTCCTCTCCCTCCCCGCCCATGTCGTCAACTACCTTGCAGATCACAAGCAGATGGTTAGATATTCGACTTTTTTCGGCGGGAATTATCCTGTTTTAGAGGCAGCAAGCCGAAAATATGCAATAGGGTTCGGGATCAAGGTACCTGATGTTGGAGGGCCCGTAATTGCTGCGAGAGCAAGCCGGAGACCTGGAACATGATTCTAGGGGAGATTATGCATATGTTCAGCATTCCCAAAGGTTACAAAATGACAAGGGTGGGGATTATCCCGGAGGATTGGAGGGTAGAACTCATCTCTAACCTCTCTCAAAAGATAAATGGGATCAATCCGACAAACAATCCGGACCAGACATTTAGGTACATCGATGTGTCTTGCATATCCCGAGATACGTTAAAAATTACAAATTACTTGGAATATAATGGTAAAAATGCGCCAAGCAGAGCGAGGAAACTGATAGAAAATGGAGATATCCTTTTCTCGACAATAAGGCCGTACCTGAAGCAGTTGGCGAGAGTCCCAGCCACTTTAGACGGAGAAGTCTGCTCAACTGCTTTTTGTATCATAAGGTGCGACGCAAAAAGAGTGGATCCAGAATATATATTTCAATCAGTTACAAGAGATGAATTTATCTCTAATGTTTCATCACTTCAAAATGGGTCAAATTATCCTGCTGTGACCGACAAGGATATTTTTTCTCAATATATTCCTCTCCCTTCTCTCCCCGAGCAGCATCGTATCGCCGCCGTCCTCTCCACCGTCGACGCCGCCATCGCCGCCACCGACGAGGTCATCGCAAAGACTGAAGAGCTGAAGCGGGGCCTCATGCAGGACCTCCTCACGAAGGGTATCGACGAGGAAGGGAGGGTACGGTCAGAGGGGACAGACATATTTTGCGAAAAGACGATTAATTCGACGACGTTTAAGTTCCCAGAACCCTGGGAGTTTAAAGCTATGGGCGATGTAATCACTCTTAAAAGAGGCTATGATCTTCCTTCGGATGAAAGACTTGCTGGAAACGTCCCTGTTATCTCCTCTTCCGGTATATCGGGCTATCATCAGGAAGCAAAAGTTTGCGGGCCCGGCGTTGTGACGGGGCGCTATGGAACTCTTGGAGAGGTTTTCTTCATTGAAAGAGATTTCTGGCCTCTTAATACGACGTTATATGTTTGTAATTTCAAAGGTAATGACCCCAAATTTATCAGTTACTTTTTGAGACTACATCTGGCAGCATACCAGAGTGATGCGTTATCAATTCCCGGAATAAATCGAAATTTTGTGCACAAATTACTCTGTGCCGTCCCTCCTCTCCCCGAACAGCACCGCATCGCCGCGATCCTCTCCGCCGTCGACCGCGACCGCCTCCAGACCCTCAAAAAGGGCCTGATGCAGGATCTCCTCACCGGGCGGGTGCGGGTGCCCCCGAATGGCGCTGGCGGGACAGCCTGCCCCGGTCCCGAACGCGTGACTGCGTGCGATCTTCCCCCGGGGCACACTCCATGACCCGCGACCCCAGAGAACTGACGGAGGTCGAAGACCCTGCCGTCGAGGTCCTCACCCGTCACCTCGGCTGGACCGAACGCACCGTCCGGGAGGCCGACACCCTCCGCCCTTCCCGCAAGGAGCCGGTCCTCACCGTCCTCCTTAGAGAGAAGATCCGGGACCTCAACCTCTGGATCTCGGAGGAGAACATCGACCGGGTCGTCTACCAGATCACCAACATCCCGGCCGCCTCCGTCCTCGGAGCCAACGAAAAGGTCCATGCCATGCTCGACCTCGGCACCACCGTCCAGCAGGACCTCGGCGACGGCTGGGGCGAGCGGAGCCGGACCGTCCGGCTCATTGACTATGAGAAGATCGAGAACAACGACTTTTCCGCCGTCAGGCAGTACCCCGTCGAGCACTACACCGAATGCATCCCCGACATCGTCCTGTTCACGAACGGTATTCCCATCGGCGTCATCGAGTGCAAGAGCCCTTACCTTACCAGGGCAATGGCTGAGGCCCTCAGGCAGCTCAACCGCTATCAGGAGATCGATTCCGGGTTCAGAAATCAGGGTTGTCCGAAGCTCTTCAGAACCGCCCAGGTTCTCATCGCCACACACGGCACCGTCGCCAGATTCGGGACCAACTATACCCCCCTGCGCCACTGGTCGGAGTGGAAGGATCCCTGGCCGTTGACCCTCGAAGATCTCACGTTCATCCTCGGCAGGCTCCCCACCTCGCAGGACGTCCTGCTCTTCGGTACCTGCTCAAAGGAAAACCTCCTCGATCTCATCCGGAACTGCATCGTCTTCGAACGCGAGGACGGCAGGGTGGTCAAGAAAGTGGCCAAGTACCAGCAGTTCCGGGCAACCAACAAGATTCTCGCGCAGGTCACCGCACCTGAGCGCAGGGGCGGCTTCGTCTGGCACTGGCAGGGAAGCGGCAAGAGTCTCACCATGGAGTTCACCGCCGTCAAACTCCGGCGGAATAAGGCCCTTGCCAACCCGACCCTTGTCGTCGTCACCGACAGGACCGACCTCGATCACCAGATTCATGGCACTTTCCTCCACTGCGGTTTCCCGAACCCCGTCAACGCGACAAGCGCCGCCGCCCTCAAGGAAACCCTCTCTCATCCTGTCGGTCAGACGGTCATGACCACCATCCAGAAGTTCCAGGACGCCGCAGAAGTCTATCCCCCTCTCACCGACGAGAGGAATATCTTCGTCCTCGTCGACGAGGCGCATCGCAGCCAGTACAGCATCCTGGCCGCCAACATGCGCAAAGCCCTCCCGAACGCCTGCTTCATCGGTTTCACCGGCACCCCCGTCTCTCAGAAGAAGCGTGACACTTTTGCCGAGTTCGGTCCCTGCATCGACCGTTATGATCATAAGCAGTCGGTCGTCGACAGGAACACCGTCTCGATCTATTACGAGAGCAGGCTGCCCCAGCTCTCCATCACCGGCAACAACATAAAAGAACTCGCAGAACGCCTTTTTTCCGGCTACTCCGATGAACAGCGGGCGAGCCTCATAAGAAAGTACGTTACCCGGACAGCCATCGCCGTCGCGCCCGATCGAATCGGAAAGATCTGTGAGGACCTGCTCCTCCACTATCAGACCCATATCGAGCCCAACGGTTTCAAGGCCCAGATCGTCGCCCCGAACCGTCTCGGGGCAGTCCGTTATACGGAAGCACTCAAAACCCTCGGCAGGCAAGATTGTGCTGTCCTCATCTCCACGATGCACAACGACGAGGAGCAGTACAAACTCTACCACACCTCAAAGACCGAGGAGCAGGAGATCATCCGCCGGTTCAAAGAGGAGGAAGACCCAAAGATCATTATCGTCTGCGACAAACTCCTCACCGGCTTCGATGCTCCGCGGGAGCAGGTGATGTACCTCGACAGCCCGCTCAAAGAGCATACCCTCCTCCAGGCTATAGGCCGGGTGAACCGCCGGCAGAAGGGCAAGGAGTACGGCCTCGTGGTCGACTACTGGGGACTGGGTAGCGCCCTCCGGGATGCCCTCGGGATGTATGACGATGATGACGTTGAGGGAATGATCCACCTGGATTTCAAAAGGGAGATCCTTCCCCATCTTCAGGCAGCCCACCGCGCCGCCATGAACTTTTTTGCGCCCGTTCCACAGCGGAGCGCGGAAGAAGACTATAAACAGGCCTGCATCCTCTACCTCAAACCCGAGGATCTGCGGATCTCCTTTGACCACGTATTCAAACAATTTTCACAATACCTCGATATGCTCCTCCCCGATCCTGAAGCTCTGCGCTATGTTCCGGACCTCAGATGGCTCGCCGATATCCGCATAGGGGCACGGAACATATTCAGCGAGGAGGACGACCCGGTCGAGGACCTCGGGGCAAAGGTGCGGAAATTCATTGACGACCATCTCAGAGCCGACGGCATTCTCAGGATCTCCGAGCCGATACCCCTCTACTCGGCAGGTTTTGAGACGGAAGTGGGAAGACTCCGGTCGGACGACGCCAAGGCGAGCATGATCGAGCACGCCGTCAAACACGAGATCCACCTCAAACTCGACGAGGACCCGGTCTTCTACGAGGGTCTCCTGGATCGCCTGAACAGGATTCTGGAGGAGTACAGGCACCAGCAGATCACCAGCACCGAGCGTCTCGCCCGCCTCACCGCTGTTCTCGACGACGCCCGGCACCCGCAAAGGCACGCCGGAGTCCTGGGCCTCGACCCGGAGGTCGCCCCCTTCTATCAAGTGATGGCAGTAGATATCGATAACCCTGAACCCCTCAAGGAGGCGGCTATAGAGATCTGTGCGATCCTAAAAGAGCATACAGTGATCGACTGGCAGCAGAAAGAGGACACCAGGCGGGTGATGCGCCAGAGGATCAAGAGGGTGCTCAGAGCGGTCGGATATCCATCGGATAAGATTCAGGATATGGCCGTTCGTCTTGTCGAACTGGCCGCACGGAGGTACCGGGGATGACGGGGGCAGAGACCATACAATTCGGGACGACGACGATCCAGTATACCGTCTCCTTTAGTCCCGGGCGAAAGGATGCGACGATTGCGGTCTATCCGGATACGAGTGTGGTCGTGACGGTTCCGACCGGCACACCCCTGGAGACGGTTCAGGGTCTTGTCCAGAAAAAAACCCCCTGGATCCTGAAGCAGATTGGAGCGTTTGAGCACTTTGCCATGATCGATGCCATGAAGGAGTATGTCAGCGGAGAGACGTTTCTCTATCTGGGCAGGCAGTACAGGCTGAGGATAACCGTCGCCGGGGAGAACGCGTCTGCAAAACTCATGGGCGGCTACTTCGAGGTGACGGTGCCCGACGGCGTGCACCCAGATAGGGATCTGGTCAGGCGCGCTCTCCATACCTGGTACAAAGAGCACGCCCTGCAGAAGGTGCGCGAAGTGGTGCGCGTCTATGCTCGAAGGCTCCACCTTGACCCTCCGGAGGTGACGATCCGGCATCAGTTGAAGCGATGGGGAAGTTGCACGAAGGATGGTGTGCTCAACATCAATCTCCGGATTGTCATGGCGCCGACGGCTCAGATTGAATATGTGGTGGCCCATGAACTCTGCCACCTGCGGCACAGGGATCATTCCGCCGAGTTCTGGGACCTGCTTCGGCTGGCGATGCCGGACTATGAGATCCGGAAAGAGAGACTGCGGAAGGAGGGATGGAGGTACGTACTGTGAGGTGTGAGGAAGGACCTGATGGCCGGTAGTCCGCCGCTCGCCTGCCTCTTCGACACTGATGTCCCGGAGAATCGGCGCATCTCAAAAGACTCCGCTACGGCGTGTTGGTGATGGGAGATGCGCTACTCTGTCGCGGTGCGAACCTCCCGGGGTTTTCGGCGGTCGTGACCGGGAAGGGCGCAAACTCGATGTCGGCAGGAGGTTTTCTACGGTTCACTCCGGGCGCTCCGGACTTTGACGGCTGGACGGTGGTCGACTACGGCAGCGAGTTCGTCTTCTAGCCCATGAGATCGGGGCCCATCAGCATGTCTCACTTCCGGGACGCCCTCTTGCCGCGACGATGCTCGAGTCCGGGATCGAGACGAATATCGCCGAGGATGCACTTCATCCCGTGCATTTCCGGTACCTCACTTTCGCTCCTTCCCCCGGATCAGCACACTCCACCGATGCAGCATCCGCCGGGTCCCGGCGGTCCCGACGGGCGCCGGGTACGGGAACGGTATGGCGGCCCCGTCCGGGTCGACGGTAAGATTGAGGGCCTCGGTGCACTCGGTGCAGACGGCCACCGCATCCGGGTCCGTCTCGAGCATGGGGTGGGGGGATCGGAAGCATACCCTGCTGCCCGCGATCTCGGAAAACCGCGAAAGCATCTCCGCCTGATAGGCACGCTCCTCTTCGACGGCGGCCGAAGCGTCGATGCCGCAGACCCGGCCCGCTTCTTCGAGGAACCGGCGCGTTCCGGCAAGTCCGGCAGGGAACGAGTCCACGTAGGGCGTGTTAAACCTTCGTCTGAGGTCTTCTCCGACCGGCCGGAGGGCAGGTTCCCGGAGGACGTTTACGGCGGCGGACCCGAGGCGCCCGACATCCTCCGTCCCGATCCCCCGCACGAACCGGAGGTTGATGCCGATGCCGAGCCGGGAAAGAAGGCGTGCGATCTCGGCCGCGTTCTCGTCGACGCCGTACTCCAGGTTCTTCTCTCCGACCAGGTTTGCCGAGAGGGTCTTTTCGGCGGCAGGAGCGGGCCGGGCAAGCGAGGCGACGGCAGAGAGGGCGTTTTTGACCCCCGTTTCAAAGACCCCGCCGAGGAACCCTGCGGTCGGCACGGCGATTACCGGGACACCCCGGGCCTTCGCGCAGACCGCCTCGGTGTCGTCCCCGATCGTCTCGACGATGCAGGTCGAGAGGACGAAGACGGCAGCGGGCGCGGGGGAGAGCGAGAGCCCCCGCGCTATGGCCTCTTCCAGCGCCTCTTCGCCCCCGAAGATGATATCGTTCTCCGTAAGGCCGGTGGAGAGGAGACGGGGGACTTCGAGCCGGTCGTTCGCGAGGAGGGTGGCGTGAAGAAGGGAGAAGTTGTGATGTACACATCCCGACGGGCCGTGAACGATGCAGACGGCGTCCCGTACCTCTGTGAGCACCGAAAGCGCTCCGGTCAGGGTGCACCCCTCAAACCTGGACGAATTCGAGGGCGAAGGATTCGAGTTCATCCATCTCGAGGGGCGTGGGGATGCTCGTCGTTTCGTTCCCGCGGATTGCGCGTGCAAGGTCCCGGTAGACCGCTGCCTGGTCCGATTCGGGGGCGTACTCGATGACCGTCTGCCGGTTCAGTTCCGCGATCTGTACCGTCCGATCGCGGGGGACATAGGCAATGAGCCGGGAGTTGATCCGGCGGGCGAACTCCTCCACCAGGTCCCGCTCGCCTTCGATGTTCTTTGCGTTGCAGATCACGCCGCCGAGCGTACACCTGCTCCGCGCCCGGCGCGAGAGACGGGTGATGGCCTTCGCGATGTTGTTTGCCGCATAGAGGGACATCAGTTCCCCGGACGTGACCAGGTAGACCTCCTGCGCGTATCCCTCCCGCATCGGCATCGCGAACCCGCCGCAGACGACATCCCCGAGGACGTCGTAGATGATTATGTCTCCTTTGAGGGCCTCCAGGCGCTCGAGGAGCTGGAAAGTCGCAATGATGCCCCTTCCCGCGCATCCGATCCCCGGTTCGGGCCCGCCGGCCTCCACACAGCGCACCCCCCCAAAGCCCCGGTAGACCACGTCGTCGACCGTGATGCTTGCATCTCCGCGCTCCCGGATGAGGTCGAGCACCGTCGGTATCCAGGCGCCGTGCATCAGCATGCGGGTGCTGTCATGCTTGGGGTCGCAGCCGATCTGCAGGATATCGAGCCCTTCCCCGGCGAGTGCTGCCGATAGGTTTGCTGCGGTCGTGGATTTCCCTATTCCTCCCTTCCCGTAGAGGGCGATCTGTTTCATTGTTTTACCTATGCGCTCGCATGGGTAATTAGATGTCGGGCAGTATCCTCACCGATCAACCATATATACTTTGTTGCGATCCTGCTCATGCGTCACGGGACTCCTCCCGGTCAAACGTTCGGTTTCTGGTTGCAGATTAATAATCCTGGGGATATATATGGATTTTTATCATTAGAAAAGTATATAACAAACTGTTTGAAACATCTGTTAAGAGCGAGGAGAGTGAACCATGGACCCAGGATTTCGATCACGGTTGATTGCGGCGGTAATCCTCATTGCCGTCGTCTGTTCGATCTTTTCGGCGAGCCCGGTCACCGGTTTCCATCTGGAAAACAGGGACGGGAACGGCACCGAAGCGGCACTTGCAGAGGCGCTGGTGCTGCAGCAGAGCACCAAACTCCGGGATGAGTTTATGGAGAACACCACCGTCTACATCGACAGCAAGAATGAGTTATTCAAGCAGCCGGATGCGCCCGGGAACATGAACGGCCTCTACATCCCCGAGGAGAACGCAATATATATCCGCTCGGACAGGGACGCGGCGCGGGCCGATGAGGTCTTTGTCCAGCAGGTCGGGTATCGGGTCTACCACACCATGGGATTTAACGAGAGCACGGTCTTCCCGACACTGGATGTAAACCCCGATTCCTATCTGGGGCATCTTGATCTTCCCTCCGGCGAGGAGAGGGAGGCGGCACTCTTTGCCGATGCCTTCATGCTCTACCATGTCTCCCCGGAGCTCCTGAAGAAGGATGCTCCCGAGGTCTATACCTACATGGACCTGCTTGTCGAGAGCGGCGGGGACCGGGCGACGGTGGACGACCTGTACATGCATCGCCAGTCCGGGTAACCGGCCCTCTTTCTTTTTTTATAGTTCACTCATACCGCTTGAAGACGCCCAGGACGAGCATGATCACCGGAATGACCTCGAGACGTCCAATCCACATGAGCAGGATGTAGAGGACTTTCGCCGGAGCGTCAATATCGGGGGTGATAAATCCCGTTGAGATGCCGCAGTTGCACATCGCGGAGACGACCTCGAAGAGCACGTTGCTCGAGTCGAAGGATGTCGGTTGCAGGTGCATCACCAGTATCGTAGCGATGAAGATGATCAGGATATAGAGCATGATGGTCAGCATGTTCCGGGAGATCTCAAGGTCGGCGACGTTCTTCGGGATCACCTTGCCGTCGTACTTGAAGGGCACGAGCACCTTCCCGGATACGAACATCCGTCGGAACCACCAGACAAGGCTCTGAAAGCCGAGGACCACCCGGGAGAGTTTAATACCGCCGGCGGTGCTTCCCGAAGCCCCGCCGATCAGCATCAGTATCGAGAGGAAGAGAACCGTCACACTCGCCCATTCGTTCGGAGACGCGATCTGGAACCCGGTACTGGTTACTGCGGCGACCGACATAAAGAGCGCCTGGTGGATGGCGGTGGAAATGTCCGTCGCGCTGAGCGTGATGAGATCCCACGCGATCACGATGATCCCGAGCGCAATGAGCATGAAAAGGAGGCGTGCCTGCTGGTCGTCGAAAAATCTCACGCCTTTGCGGCGATAGAGAAGGTAGAAGAGTTTGAACGGCAGGGCGCCGGCGATCATGACCGGAATGATGAGGACCTCAAGGAGCGAGTTGTTGTAGAAGAGGATCCCTTCCGAGTGGACTGTGAACCCGCCGGTGGAGATCGCGACAAGGGCGATGTTCACCGCGTCCCAGAGGGATACACCGGATAGGAGGATAAGTCCGATTGAGGCTGCGGTCAATATAAGATAGATCTTCCACATCTCCATGCCCGTTGCGACAACACTCGGCATCAGCGCCTCCGAACGTCCTTCCGAACGATAGAGGCGGAACTGGGTCAGCCCGGTCCTTGAGGCCATCGCGATGGTGAAAGCGACGATCCCGAGGCCACCGAGCCACTGCATCAGCGATCGCCAGAAGAGGAGCGTCCGGGGCAGGTCTTCGACCGACTGCATCATGGTTATGCCCGTATCGGTCCACCCCGACATCGCCTCGAAGACGGCGTCGAGGTAGGAGACACCGAGGCCGAGGCTGAACGGCAGGGCGCTCACCAGTGCGATGGCGAGCCAGATCAGGGCGACCGCCATAAGGGCAGCGGATAGAGGAGCCTCACGGTTCTCTCGTGGAACCCGGACAAGAAGCGCCCCGAGGAGAAAAAGGGTTGCCGGGACGGAGACCATGGGCAGGATCATATCCCACTCCCGGTAGATCACCGCTACGACCAGCGGCATCGCCGTGGCGATGCTTATATAACGAAAGATGTTGCCGATGTCTGGCGCGATGGTCGAGAATTGCTCGAGGCTATCCATCGATACACGTTCTCCGGGCGTTCTTATCTACTTTCTCTTGTTCGGCCGTTTATCGCTTCCGGGTCCTGCCGGCCCCGGGCCCCTCATCGGCCGCACATACACCCGCCGTTTCCAGTCAACGCCGTCTTCTCTCCCCCGCCCGTCTCCGGGGCGCTCTCGATGAAGATGCGCCGGTTGATGATCCGCCACGCGAGGATGAGCTGGGCTACATCACCGGCCGTCAGGTAACCGTCGCTCCCGACAAGGTCGATGGGCTGCACCTGCGTCTGGATCTCGATGTTCTTCTCCAGTTTTCTCACTACCGCGTCGTTCAATTCCCCGTCGAATGCAAGTGCACCCATCGCTTTCCCCCCGATATCTTCCGTGGTGAACTCGACCATGAAGTTCCGTTGCGAGAGCGAGAGGAGCGGGAAGAGGTCGATGGAGAGATCGACATCCCGGATGCTTCGCTCGAGTTTGCTCTGGCAGAGGGTGACGTGGTAGACGTTCTTCTTCTCGCTTGCCTCGCGGCCGTACTTCGAGAAGGCGATTTTAATGACCGCGTCCGCAAACCGGCACTGCGGTGCGACGTACCGCTCGTAGTCCGGCTCGCGCTCCGCCATCTCCCGGACGACCGCCTCGGGAGAGTACCCCCGCCGTTCCACGTCGCGCTTGATCTTCCAGGCGCGTTTGACATCCGGGTCCGGGTCCACGTAGAGTTTGAAGTCGATCAGGTCCCGCATCTTTTGGGTGATAAAAGGGTGCAGGCCCTCGAAGATCAGGATCTTCGTGGGCTTGAAGGCTACCGGTGGGTCGAATCTTCCGGTATCGTGGTTGTAGACCGGTTTCTGGATCGTCTTTCCCGCCTTCAGTTCTCCGAGGTGCTCCTCCAGCAGGTCGAACCGGTTCGCCTCGGGGACGAGCGGCGTGACCCCGAGTTCTTTACGTTCCCGGCGGTCGTAACGGTGGTAGTCGTCGATGGTGATCGTGGAGACGAGGTCTTCGCCGAAGATCTCTCGAATGGCCCGGGTGAAGGTGGTCTTTCCACTTCCACTGTCTCCCGCTACGCCAATGATAAAGATGTAGGGCGACTCTGCAATGACTCTCTTGAAATCGGACGGGGGCATAAGGCAGCTCAAATACTGGTCGGTATTCCACACTCTTAAGAGTTCGGTGCCGGACCAAAAACGATGAAGTGGGTTCGGTCGGAACCCTCAGGCAGGGATGATCCCCGCCTCCTCATGCCTCTTTTTGATCTCGTCGGCGAGCCGGTCCAGCGCTGCGAAGTCCCCCTCTTTCGGGTAACCCTGGACGTAGACCGGTTCGAGGAACTCGACCCTGAGCCGCCCGAGCATGTCTTTTATAGTGTCGACCGTCTTCCCGCCCCAGCCGTAGGACCCGATCACCGTTGCGTACCGGGTCTTGGGGCGGAGGAGGTTTGCGAGGTATACCGCGGAGACCACCTGCGGGTGAGGGCCGAAGATGACCGTCGGTGCCCCGATCACGACCGTCGCGGCATCCACCAGAGCCTTTGCAAGGTCACCGGTATCGGTCTTCGTGAGGTTGAACGGCTGCACCATAACGCCCCGCTGCACCAGGGCGGCGATGAGGTGGTCGACCATCGCCCGGGTGCTCCCGTGCATGGAGACGTAGGGGAGCACCACCACGTTCCTGACGCCGTCGCCCGTCCAGTCCCGGTAGGCGTCCATGATGAACGCCGGCCTGTCGTAGACCGGACCGTGACTTGGGGCGATCAGGGCGATCTCGCGCGTCGCGAGTTTTTCAAGGTGCCCCTTGATGCTTGCCCGGAAGGGCATCATGATCTCGGCGTAGTAGCGTTTTGCGGACTCGTAGATTGCCCCCTCGTCGGGGACGTAGAGGGAACTCGTGGCATAGTGCGAGCCGAAGAGGTCGCAGGAGAAGAGGATCCTGTCTTCCCGGAGGTAGGTCAGCATCGTCTCCGGCCAGTGGACCCAGGGGGCGATGATGAACTCGAGTGTCCGGTCTCCGAGGGTGAGCGTATCGCCGTCGCCGATGACGACGACCCGGTCCTCCGTGATGCGGAGGAGATCGATCAGGAGGTCGCGGCACTTCTGGTCCGTCACCAGTTTAACTCCTTCGAACCGGTCGAGCATCGCCGGTATCGAGCCCGAATGGTCCTGCTCGGCATGGTTGACGATGATGTAGTCGATCTTTTCGACACCGAGCCGCTCAAGATTCGCCGTGAGGTCCGCAAACGTCGCCGGGTCGACGGTGTCGATCAGCGCCGTCTTTTCGCTGCCCCGTATCAGGTAACTGTTGTAGGAAGTGCCGTGGGGGGTCGGGACCAGCTCGTCGAAGATCCGGCGGTCCCAGTCGACGACCCCGACGGAGAAGACGCCCGGGGCCATCTCACGCGGGGTCATCTCCTGCCTCCCCTTCGTGCATTCCGGCCGCTATACAGGGTTTGTGGATTATTTCCTGACATCTTTCACGCTCCGTGGGCTGCAACCGGCCGTGATTTTTTCCTACCGTGCCGGTCGATAAACGCTTATCCGGTCCGAACGATGATAACGGTTTCGTTCTACCTACCTCCGGAGGGGAGGGAGGTCTGCCCGCCCTTTCCGTTCCTCTCCCTCCGGACGGCGTTTGCATAGAGGTGGGCCTGCCGGGTCGGTTCCGGGAGCCGGTACCCCCGGGAGGTTGCGAGGACGAGGTCGACGGCCTGTACGAGATCGATCCGGTGGCCTACCGAGACATAGAGCGGCTGTGTCCTCTCTTTCGTCCGCACCGCCATTCCGATCGTCTCGCCGCCCCGGAGTATCGGGCTCGTTGAGCCTCTGGGGGCTCCCGGCTCCGCCGCTGTTCCCAGAAGGAGGCTCTTTGCAACCCCGACGGCGGGCCGGTCGAGCAGGACGCCCATGTGGCTTGCGATACCGAGCCCCCGGGGGTGAGCGACCCCCTGCCCGTCGAAGAAGATGACCTCCGGCTCTGACCGCAGGTTCCGGAACGCCTCAAGGAGGGCGGGGCCTTCCCGGAAAGCAAGGAGGCCGGGAATGTAGGGAAACGACGTCTCGATAGAGGCAGAGGCCCGCTCGACGGCGGCGAGATCGGGGTAACGGAGGACGACGACGACTGCATGGATCTCGTTAGAACCCTTCACGTAGGAGGCGTCGGCGCCGGCGAGAAGGGAGACCTCATCGAGATCCCCGGAGAAGCTGATCCGGGCACGCAGTTTCTCCTGGAGGCGGACGGCCTCGCCCGGCGTCAGGTCGAAGGAGTGGGTCTCTCTGATCTCCATGATCGTCTCCCAATCGCATGCCTCTGGATCCGGATAGAACAACTAATTATCTCCTGGTGGTGGAGTGCGGCATCTGTGCGGACCGGGGACTATGGGCAGGCAGAAGCGGCTCCGGGATGCGAAGGTTCCCCGAAAAAGTGACCATTGCAGCGGGTAGCCGGCTGAGGGGAAGAAGTTGCGGAGGACGCCGGGAGCTGGAGACGCCGCCGGCGGGCACAACCGGCGCTAGACCCCGGGTCGGGAAGATCGCATCGGGGCAGCGGTGAAGGGAGTCCCCTCATCTCATCATGTAAAAAATAAAGTACAGAAACGCGACGATGCTGATGAAGATGATGCCGTAGCCGCCACCCCAGATGTTGACCTGAACATCCGGATAGCAGTCTTTCAAGAGGGAGAGCTCTTTCTCGTACGCTTCCGACCTGGATCGATCGGAGAACGCCCGTACAAACGGCAGTTTAAGGGTTTTTCCGGCGATCTGACTGGCAACGAGCGGATTTTCCGAGATGAGCCCGAGGGACGTTGCGAGGCTCTCAACCCCCCTCTCTATCCTGTCTGCGGTGTGCACCAGGGGATTTGCCGAGATCCAGACGATCGCATCTCCGGCCTTGACATAAAGGGCGTCGATATCGGTCTCGACCCCGCGCCATGGGACCCTGAGCGGCCGCACCGCGAACAGGAGCGCCCCTGCGGCGGCAAAGATGGCAGCCGACTCCAGCAGGTACGATGAGGCGAACGCGTGGGCATCCGTTCCGCCGGGCAGAAGATCCGTCAGGAGGTGCGGGAAGAGCCCGATTGCAAGGCAGAGGAAGGCGGTTGCCCCCATCGCAACCAGCATCGGGGTCGGCGGATCATTTGGGAGGAGCCCCTCCCTCGTTCCGGTGGTCGATCGGAAGAAGACGAAGTAGAGGAACCGGGAGACGTAGACGACGGTTATGACTGCTGAGATAAGGAGGACGGGCGAGAGATACGGCACCCCGCCTGCCGCCTCGATCGCCATCCCTTTGCTGACCGCACCGTTCAGGCCGGGCAGTCCCGCAAGTGAGAGACCACCGATGACGGCACAGAGGGCGGTTATGGGCATCGTCCTTCCCAGGCCCCCGAGATCCGAGAGCCGGTGTGACCCCGTCCTGAGGATGACCGCACCCGCCGCCATGAAGAGAAGCGACTTGAAGAGGATGTCGTTTACCATATGGGCAAGCCCTGCATCAAGCCCCTCAACCGAACCCACGCCGATTGCCGCGACCATGTAGCCCACCTGACTGACGATCGAATACGCGAGGAGCCGGCGGATGTCATCCTGCATGAGGGCATAGATGGCCCCGTAGAGTGCCATTGCTCCCCCTATATACGCAACCGCAACCCCCCATCCCCCTATTGCAGCGAGGAGGAAGACCGCCGCTTTTGTTGTGAAGATGGAGAGGGCGACGGACCCGACAACAGATGCCCTTGGATAGGCATCGGGTACCCAGGTATGGAGAGGAATGAACGCAGCATTCACGCCAATCCCGACCAGCATAAGGAGGAGACCGGCTCCATCCCCCACCGGGCCGATGGCGGCACTCCCGGTTGTGGCCACCGTATGCACGATCCCGCCGAGGAAGCATGCTCCCCCGAAGATATGGAAAAGGATGTACCGGTAGCCTGCACCGGATGATTCGGGCGCCTTCGAAGACCAGATGATAGCAAGTGACGCAACGGCGAGGAACTCCCAGAAGACGAAGACGGTGATGAAGTCGCCTGCATAGACGATCCCCATTGCCGCTGCGATCGACGCGAGAATGCCGATCGTTTCCGCCGTCGGAAGATCGCGGTATACTGCATAGATGAGCGTGATCAATCCTGAGAAAGCAAAGATGCCGCCCGCGATCTGCCGCATCGGATCGGACGTCAGGAGGATCGTCTCAATGCCGGGGACGACTCCGATCACCATCTCCGGCGCCGCAGACGAGAGTGAGAGGGCCAGGATGAAGCCGGCAGCGCCGACAAGCAGTGTCCATGCCTTCCTGACCGGCCCGGTGATGACAGGGAGCAGGAGGAGGCCGATAAGGTAGATGAATGCCGGAGGTATCTCGATCATGGAATCACCTGCTGCATGATCTCGGCGAGTGCGATCTCAACCAGGTCCATGAACGGCGTCGATGGGAAGAAGAAGATGAAAACCGATATCGCCGCCGTCAGAATGATCGGAACGAGCATTACGAGAGGAGGCTCTGAGACCGAATCGAGTGAGTGCTCGTCATCCGGCCGGTCCAGGAGCATTGTATAGATGATCGGGAAGAAGTATGCGACATTCAGGACCGCACTGGTGACGATGACCAGCAGAAGGATCGGCATGCCGCCTTCCACCGCCCCGAGCGCAAGATAGACCTTGCTGATTATCCCGGGAAGCGGAGGCAGGCCGCAGATCCCGATCGCAGCAGCCGAGAACATCAGAGCCGTCACCGGTATCTTCCTGCCGATACCCTTCATATCGGAGATGCACTCCTTCCCGGCAGAGACGATGACCGCTCCTGCGACGAAGAAGAGGGTGATCTTGAGGAACGCATGGATGGGGATATGTGCCATCGCCCCGGTCATCCCGGCGATGGAGAGCATGGAGACGCCAAGCAGGATGTAGGAGAGCTGGCTCACGGTCGAGTAGGCAAGCCTTCGTTTGAGGTTGTCCTCGGTCAGGGCGAAGAGTGATGCGGTGATGATCGTAAACGAGGCGATCACGGCGAGGAGCGTGCCGAGGCCGAGGGACGCCATCAGGTCCATGCCGTAGACCCATCCGGCGATCCGGACGATCCCGAAGACTCCCGCTGTGACGACGGCGACTGCATGGAGGAAGGCGCTCACCGGTGTCGGGGCGACCATCGCTGCAGGGAGCCAGCCATGGAGAGGCATCCATGCCGCCTTCACAAACCCGACCATAAAGAGGAGGAAGAGGATCTGCAGGGTTAGGGCTGATCCGGAACCCGCCAGGAATCCCCCGGGTACAAACTCGGTCGTTCCCGTGAGGGTATAGGTCAGGATGACTGCGGCGAGGAGGAAGATGCCGCCGATGAGGAGGTATGCCAGGTACTTCCTGCCTGCCTTCATTGCTGCAGGCGTCTCGGTATGAACAACCAGCGGATAGGTGATGATCGTCAGGATCTCATAGAAGATAAAGAGCGTCAGGAGGTTCTGTGAGAATGCTATCCCGACTGCGGCAGCTATCGCGACAGCAAGACAGAAGAAGAACCTCGTCTGTGCGTGCTCCTTCAATAACCGCATATAGCCTATCGCATAGAACGAATTCAACAGCCAGAGGGCGGTTGCCGTCAGGGCAAAGACCATCCCGAAGGCATCTGCCCTGAGAGCGAAATCCCCGCCGGGCACCATCGGCAGGAGCGAGATTGTGATCCGACTGCCCGATAGGATCTCGGGGAGCATCGCAAGGACGGATCCGAGCATCGTTGTTGCGGCGATGATCGTGACCGCTTCCCGGATGTTCTCATGTCTTCCGACTATCAGTATCAGCACCGACGCGAATAGAGGAACGGCGATGGTTACCGCCGGGAGCACCCCGTTTATATCTGCCATATCAGGCTCCCCCAAGGAGAATTGAGACGGCAGGACCGACGACCTCCATCACGCCCTCGACGAAGATGCCGAGGAAGAGGCAGAGGAGAGCGAGGCCGACGATCGGGACGAGCATCGAGAGGGGCCCTTCCCGTGCTGCGGTGCGGGGGTGAGCTTCGTTGTGGTCGCTGTGAAGGCCTCCAAAGTATGCGGTCTCGATGAACCGCCAGATGTACCCGACCGCAAGGAGCGATCCTAACAGGAGAACGGCTGCATAGACCCAGTGACCGGCTTCAAGCGCCCCGAGGACGAGGTAGTATTTGCTCATAAACCCGATCGTGGGGGGAATGCCGATCATCGATGCACCGGCAAGGGCGAATGCGGCACAGGAGATCGGCATCGTCGTTGCAACGCCCTTCAACTCGCTCAACCGCGATGTCCCCATCCGGTAGATGATCAGCCCCGCGACCATGAAAAGGCAGCCTTTCATCACGGCATGGCCGAGGATATGCAGAAGACCCCCTTCCAGCGCGATCTGGTTTGCAACGCCGAGTGCAAACATGATATACCCGACCTGGCTGACGCTTGAGTACGCGAGCATCCGCTTGAGATCCTTCTGTGCGATAGCGAGAACCGCACCGGCAACGATCGCAACCGTCGCGATGAAGAGGATGAACCCGGTCACCGGGAAGGTATCGATGATGTATGCTGTAGTAAAGACCGAGAAGAGGATCCGGAACATCGCATAGATACTCACCTTCGCCATCACGGTCGAGAGGAGGATCGTCACCGCAGAGGGTGATTCTGCATACGCATCAGGGAGCCAGAGATGGAGCGGGAAGAACGCCGCTTTGATGGAGAACCCGATTACCAGGAAGAGGAATGCGGCATGAACCGTTGCAAGCCCGTATGATGCAGGGAGCAGCTGAGCAATATCCGCCATATTCAGCGTCCCGGTCGCGGCATAGAGGTTCGCGATACCGAGGAGGATGAACCCTCCTGCAATCGACCCGAGGATGAGATAGTTGAAACTTGCCACGTACGCGCGCGGCCTTCGGGCTGAAGCGATCAGGGTGTATGCGGCGATCGACGATATTTCAAGGAAGACATAGAGGTTGAAGATGTCGCCTGTGATCGTCATGCCGACAAGGCCGGTTATGAGGAGCTGGAAGAGCACATAGAATGAGACCGTCTTCTCCGGTCCTATCTCTGTTTCAACGCTTCTTCTTGCATAGACTGCCGTTGCCGCGGCAAGAAGCATGATCGCTGCCAGGATATAACTGTTGAAACCGTCGACGACGAGTTCGATCCCGAGCGGCGGCGCCCACCCTCCAACACTATACCGGATCGTTCCCTCCTGCATCACATGCAGGAGGATGGCGATTGCGGATCCAAACTGGAAGAGGACCGTTATAAGCGATATGGGGTAACAAAACCTCCGGTCATACCATCCGGCCAGGAGTGTCAGGAGCGACGCGAGGATCGGGATGACAATCATGAGGACCGGAATATGGTCGATCACCGTCATCGCTTCCTCACTGCCTGCATCAGTTCATCCTCATCGATGACCCCGTACTCTTCATAGATCCGGACGATGAGCGAGAGGGCAACCGCAGTTACGCTCACCCCGACGACGATAGCGGTCAGCATAAGCACGTGCGGAACCGGGTTGACGTAGAGGGCATCCACCCCTTCGGGAAGGTAGATCGGTGCAGTGCCTCCTTCCACCTCGCCAATCGAGATATAGAAGAGAAATATCGCGGTCTGGAAGATGTTGAGTCCGATGAGCTTCTTCACCAGGTTCTGTTTTGCGATCAATGCATAGAGCCCGATCAGCATCAGGATGATCGCCATCCAGTAGTTGTACCGCGAGAGGAAGAGTTCGTAGAACGCTTCTATCATGGAGATTCTCCCCTTCGCTCGGCCATATCATAGATGATCGATGTCATCACCGCCATCACGGTGATCCCGATCCCGACCTCGACTGCGTCAAGGAGGTACCCATGGAGGTGCGGTATACCGAGTGTTGCCTCGATTATTCCGTACTCCAGGTAATTTCCTCCCAGGATGAGGCAGAGGAGCCCGATACCGGCATAGATGGTGATCCCGATGATCGAGCAGATCATGATCCATTTGTTGTTAAACCGCTTTTTGACACTGGAAAGGCCGAAGGCGATGGTCATCAGGATGAATGACGAAGCAAAGACAACTCCTCCCTGGAACCCGCCGCCTGCCCCCGATGCACCATGCACGATGACGTACAGTGCAAAGACCTGGATAAACGGGACCGCAAGCCGCGATACGGTCCTGATGACGACGTTCTCTCTCATAACTGCCCACCCCGTCTGAGCAGGAGGGCGACCGATATCCCTGCGGTGAAGATCACCACAGTCTCTCCAAGTGTATCGAATCCACGGTAACTGGCAAGTATTGCGGTGACGATGTTTTCAATCCCGATATCCGGAAGAACCGAATTGATATACAGTTCCCCGGTGTATTGAGTGGCCGGAGCTTGCGGATCGCCGAATGCCGGCATATCCTCGATTGCCCAGAAGAGGATGATGCCGATGAGGAGAACCGCAAGCAGAGCTTTTGCCCTCAATCCGATGAACTCCTTTTCGTTCGTGCTATAGCTGCGATAAAGAGGACGGTGGTTATCCCGGCCCCTACTGCGGCCTCGGTGAAGGCGACGTCGACGGCGTTCATCACCGACCAGAGTACCGCCATGGCCAATGAGTATGCGGCAAGGATTATTGTTGCATGGAGGAGGTCGCGCACCGTGATCGCGGCGATTGCACAGCAGATCATAAAGAGGAGGAGGGCGAAGTCGAGCTCCCAGATCATCGCCGTTCATCCCCCTTCTTCCATGGTTTAACCCCCCGAATGTGGGCAAAATTCATAAGAGCATGAACCGCCGTCGGCGACGTGATGAAGATGAAGACCACAAGGAGCAGCAGTTTCACCGCAATCAGGGTCATCCCCTCATACAGGATAAAACCGGTCAGCATCATCCCCTCGCCGAGGGTATCGCACTTGCCGCTTGCGTGGGCACGGGTATAAAAGTCGGGGAGCCTGACAAGGCCGACGGCACCGACGACCATGAAGAAGAGGCCGATTACGATGAAGATCAGGGCTAATGTATTCAGCAGATGCATCCTCTCCCGAGGTACTTGGCGATCGCAAGGGTCGCGATGAAGTTGATCATCGCATAGACGATCGCGATGTCCACAAAGAGCGGCCGCTCATAGATGAAACCGATGAGGACAAGGAGGATGATCGTCTTTGTTCCGATGGTATTTACCGCAATAAGGCGGTTTTCCACACCGGGACCCGCCAGTACGCGATAGAGGCAGAGAAAGATCGTCAGGATCAATACGATCGCACCGGCATGGAAGATATCGATCACGGTGCCTCACCAAAGATCCGTGCCAGATCATTCTGCATACTCCTCCCTTCGAGGAGTTCTTCTTCCGACGCCTCCCGGACGAGGGCATGCACAAGATAAGTCCCGCCCGTTACGTCGACCGTCACCGTCCCCGGAGTCAGGGTTATTGCGTTTGCAAACGATGTTCTGAGGATATCGTTTGTGAACGGCGTATCGACGGTGATCATCCCGGGATCGATCGGCATCTTCGGGTGGAGGACCCGGTATGCGACATCGATGTTGGCATAGAGGATAGCCAGCATCAATTTGGGGATATAGAGAATGAATCGGATGAACGTACGTGCGGATAGAATGAGGCTTCGGTCGGATCTGAAGATGAGATCCCCGGAGATGAGCGTCACGATGCTGCAGCAGATGATGCCGGCACCTATATGAAAGGGATCCAGATACCCGGAAAGGACATACCAGAAGATCATCAGTATTAAAAATACTGTGATATAGCGAGTAACTGACGTTTTGCCGGTATTTGAAGACAATTCATACCCTCCGGAGTAGTGTTTCTTTAAACTTGAGGAGTATTGCTTATAATAGTATCCCCCGCCGCTTCAAGCGCTCGTTCGCGATCGCTCGATTCCTCCCTTTCAGCGTTTCACATGGCTCCGGATGAACCAACTCCTCGGTCGCAACGATCCCGAACCGTTGCACCCGGACTCATCCGGGCCTGCCCTCGGGGGCGATGCCTTTTATATGTGAAGATGGGGTACAGCAGGAGTCGCCATCGGGACGTGAGCGGTATGGCGCGATGGGTGTGCAGTGTCTGTGATTACGAGTATAATGAGGAGGCCGGAGACCCGGCCGCCGGCATACCCCCGGGCACGCTCTTTGAGGACCTCCCGGACGATTGGCGGTGTCCCCGCTGCACCGTGGGGAAGGGGGCGTTTGTGCGGGTTGACGAAGAGGAAGAGGTGAAGACGGATGAAGAAGACTACCTTTGAAGGGGCCACCATGACCGTGGCCGACGTGCTGGTCGCGGAACTCGCGGCATGGGGGATCACCCTGTACTTCGGCATTCCCGGGGCGTCGGCGCTCCCGCTCGTGGACGCGGTCAGGAAGAACGAAAACGCCCGGTACATCGTCGTCCGGCACGAGCAGACGGCGGCCCTCGCCGCGTCCGCCTACAACAAATTCACGGGGAAGATCGCGGTCTGCCTGACCATCGCCGGACCCGGGGCGACGAACCTCGCGACCGGCCTGTACGACGCAAAAGAGGACCATGCGAGCGTGCTTGCGCTCTCCGGGCAGGTGAAGACGCAGTACGCCGGCCCCGGCGGCATCCAGGAGATCGACCAGGACGCGTTCTTCCGGCCGATTGCGGTCTTCAACAACACCGTCGCCGACCCGACGACGGCGGTCAAACTCCTCACCCGCGCCCTGCGCTACGCCGTCGTCGCCCGCGGTGTCGCCCAACTCTCGCTCCCGAACGACGTCCAGAGAGAGCCGCTCGAACTGGCCTACTGCGAGCGCGAGACCTGCCTCCCGGAGGCCAGGGTAGCGCCGACCGACGAGGCCGTCGGGGCGGCGGCGGCGATCGACGGCGCCGCACGGCCGGTGATCCTCGCGGGGTTCGGGGCCATGAGTGCGGCCGGGGCGGTCTTCGATCTTGCAGAGGTGATCCAGGCGCCGATCGTCACCACGTTCCGGGCGAAGGGGATCCTCCCGGACGATAACGGGTGGATTGCCGGGGTGCACGGCCCCCTCGGGACGCCTCACGCCCGGGCGCTTGTCGCGGCCTCGGATCTCGTGATCGCCTGCGGGGCGAGTTTCTCCGACCTCACCGGGATCCCCCCGGAGAAGCGGGCCGTCCAGGTCGATATCGACCCGCTCCAGCTCGGCAAGCACCCGCTCGCGGCCGGGGTCTGGGGCGACTGCACCATCGCGCTGCCCCGGATCCGCGAGCGGGTCCGGCCGCGAGAGGACCCGGCGGTCAGGCAATGGCTCGCGGAGCAGAAACAGGCGTGGTCGGACCGGCTCGACCGGGAGGCCGACCCGGAAGCCGTCCCGATCCGCCCGCCCTACATCATGAAGGTCCTCTCCGAGACCCTGCCGGAGGATGCGGTCGTATCGCTCGATGTCGGGGAGAACCAGTGGTGGTTCGGGCGGAACTTCCGGATGAAGCGGCAGCGGTTCGCGATGTCGGGCTACCTCGGGACGATGGGGTTCGGGCTCCCCGGGGCGCTTGCAGCGAAACTGGCCTACCCTGATGCGACCGTCGTCTGCATCACCGGGGACGGCGGGTTCTCCATGGTCATGGCCGACTTCGCCACGGCGGTCAGGTACGACCTTCCCATCGTCGTGGCGGTCTTGAACAACCACGAGCTTGCCATGATCCGGGAGGAGCAGCGGGAAGCGGATTATCCCCCCTACGGCACCGACCTCACGAACCCCGACTTCGCCGCGTACGCGGAAGCCTGCGGCGGTGCCGGGATACGGGTGACCCGGCCGCAGGAACTCCGGGACGCCGTTCTGGCTGCACTGCAGATGAACAAACCCGCCCTCATCGATATCGAGACCGACCCGAAGCGGTTCGAGTGAGTTCTCGGCCGGGGGAAAGTGCGAAAAGAGGAGTAGGGTTTGGGTTACTCGCCGGCGAGGTAGTCGTAGAGGAACGCCGCGAGCACCGCACCGACGATGGGGCCGACGATGTAGATCGGGAAGAATGCCCAGAGGTTCGATCCCCCAAGCAGCCAGTCGCCGAGGTACGGCCCGAATGTACGGGCGGGGTTCAGTGATGCGCCGGTCAGGTTCCCGATCGTTGTGATGACGCCCGCGACCGTAAGGCCCACCGCGAGACCGGCAAAGCCCGGCGTGGCCCGTTCATCGACGGCAACGCCCATGATGACGAACATTAAGAGGAACGTTCCGATAGCCTCGATGACGATCGCCTGCAGGTAGCCGATGCCGGGGAAGGGGGCCGTTGCCCCGAGGCCCCCGATAGTGACGGCGTCCGGGCCGACGGTCCAGGCAAAGAGGAGACTTGCAGCCGCTGCGCCGATGAACTGGGCGACGATGTACGCGCCCGTATCGCGTCCGGGGAACCTCCGGGTCGCAAAGAGCGCTATCGTCACCGCCGGGTTGATGTGGCACCCCGATACCCGCCCGAGGGCATAGATGGCCCCCGCGATGGCGATACCGAAGGCAAGTCCTATGGCGAGCCAGTCCCCGAGCCCTCCGAGCGCCCCGATTCCGCCGTTGAAGGCGTTCGGCGGCGAAGTTCCCGCGGCGAGCATCAGCGTGACGACGGCTGCACCGGCTCCGAAGAAAACCAGGATGAATGTGCCGACGGCTTCGGCGACGAATCGTTTTCCAAGAGATGCGGTCATGATATCACCGGATAGGTGTGTGCTTGGAGATTCGGCCAAGAAGGTCCGGGGTGTGCTTTACTTCCCTTTCTCATACAGGGCGGCATAGCACGCAGGGCAGAGGATCCGCGGCAGCGGAGCCTTCACACGCCTGCTGGGGAGCGGGTAGCCTCCCTCCCAGACATCGACGTCCTTCCGGATGGCGTGGTCCATACAGAGCCCCATCCCGCAGACGATGCAGATCGCCACCGCCTCGCTCTCCTTCCCCTCAAGGGCGCAGTAGTAGCACTTCATGGCGACTCATTCCTCCTAGACCGCCTCTTTCCACTGACAGTACCGCTGCCGCTGGTCGACCAGACACGCCGTGGCGCAGTTCTTGCAGGCCCGCACCGGGGCGGCCGCCTTGTCCTTCTCGAGGGCGATGATGTTCGTCATCATCGTCGCGGTCACGGGCTCGCTCGTCAGGAGGCACGGGTAGTCGGCAAGCCGCATCAGGGCGGAGAACCGGACGGAGATCGCACAGGCCGCATAGGCGTAGCGCTGGGGGTTCATCAGCACCTCGTTTGCGCGGATGGGCGAGAGGTCGACGGGGTAACTGCCGACCCTGGGGACCAATTCCGCACCGGACCCGTTTGCGTTCCGCTGTGCCTTGTCGAGGAGTTTCCAGCCGCGATAGATCATGTCCATGAAGTCGCAGTTATGGAGTTCTGCCGCCGCTCCCCTGGCCGGGTAGCGCTGGACGTAGTTGTGGAACCTTTTCGTGAGCAGGTCGACGATCATGGGTGCGTTGAACGCGTCGAGCTGGAGGATATACTCGGTTGCAGCCGCCGATGCTCCGGTTGCGACCGAGAGGACGTCCCAGTAACTCTTGTAGGAGTCGAGCGAGTTCTTGAGCGTCGACTCCATCACCCCGGTGACCGCCTCGATCACCGCCATCACGACGTCGTCCTTACACATGTTGAAGGTCGTCTGCGCGATGTGGTGGGCGACGTCGCCGACGCCGTAGGCGGGAATGGTCAGGATGTTGCCGTAGTGGACGCCGTCGTCGATTGCAGCCTTGATCGTCGCTTCCATCCGCCGCCGGTACTCGCTCATGTACTTCCGCTGATCAAAGGAGGTCATCCCGGCCTCATCCATCAACTCCGCCTGGGCTTCGACCGGTTCGCGGTAGATCTTCTGCATGGTCGCGATCTCTTTAGCCGTCGCTTCAGTGGGGGTGGCCCTCGCCTCGAGGGCATGGGCGAAGGCGTCTCCGAAGCCGTAGGAGGTGTTCATGCCCCACGACTTGGCGGCGAGGATCGCTCGCTTGTGCTCGACCGGGATATCGGTCTTCTGCAGCACCCGGTTCACCACGTTGCTCGTGCTCCCCGGGATCAGAGCGAAGTCGACGACGCAGGTGGGGCCGTAGAACCCGCCGTAGTGCCGCACCGCCTCAAGGCCGATCCGGGCCTCCGCATCCGCGATTGCCTGCACGAAAGTATCGACGCTTCTTGCGAACGCCTCATCCTGACTTTTCAGGACCTCGAGCACCACGGGTGTCTGATAATGCTCGACGAACGGGTCGTCTTCGGGACGGACCGTCGTCGTGAGGCCCTTGAGGGTCTCGTAGTGCGCGATCACCGAGTTCTTGTGCAGGTCGATGACCGCCCGGCTCTGGTCGCCGATCGCCGTCATCTTCCTGGCCACGTCGACGTAGGGTTTCGTGTCCTCTATGACGAACTTCTGGCCGCGTTTTGCCTTTACCGTATCCACGTCCGCCCGCTGGGCGGCCATGGCCTCATTTATCATCTTCTCGTAGAGTTCTCTCATACGAAGTCACCTGTTGATTCTCCTTACGGCGGTCCCTTGCGGGGCCGCCGGATCTGACAGAACGGTTCCGATGCGAGGGGGGTACAAATGCTGGCGCAATCCCGGAACGGGGCCTGATGATCCGGGAAGTCCGCGGTTAACTGCGGTCAGGAACGTTTGAACGGTAGTTAGGGATACATCGGCTCACTGTTGGTCCTCGCATCCTCTATCCTCTTCGAAATACCGGTAGAGACCCGTCAATCGAGATACTGCGTCCTCCTCGCATATATCTCTTGTGTCTTCGGGGAAAATCCATATCCAAAGATAGAGCGAGTCTTCCGATTATCGGGTCTGCTCGGGCGTATCAGAACCAGGCGTCCAGCGTCTTCTGCGTCGCCTTCGTCGAGACCTTGGCGAGAGCGTTTTCGACCCGCTCCTCGGAGAAGTCGTAGCGCCCGCAGAGCATCTCTACAACCCCCCCGACATCCGGCGGCCTCCACTCGAGGGTGTAGTCGTCGGCGACCGGCGGGTCGAGGAAGAAGTCCCGGACCGGTTCCGGGTCAAAATCGGGCTGTTTTTCCGCGATCACTGACTCAAACTCACCGTTTCTCACGATCTTCAAGGCCGTCTTGCCGCCGACGCCCCGGATGCCCGGGTTGAAGTCCGTGCCCACCAGGATGCCGATCTCGACGAGTTGCTCCCGGGTAACGCCGAGGCGGTCGAGGAGGGAGGAGAGGACGATCCGTTCCGGTTCCACCGTAATCGTCCGCCCTCTGGTCTTTCGCCGGCCGCTGACCGTGAGGTTCCGCACCAGCACCGGAGAACCGAAGAGGAGCGAGTCGTAGTCCTGCGAGACCGCGTAGGCGACGCTCCCCCTCTGCACCATATGGGCCGCCTGCGCTTCACCCTCGCTCGGTGCCTGCACCCGGGGGATCCCGAGCAGGTCGAGGAGTTCACAGGACGACGCGATGATATGGTTGTCGATCCGGGCGGATGCGCTCGCCTGCTTATATGCCTCCTCCATATCCCCCTCCCGGAGCGCCGCCTTCCAGGCTTCGTCGGCCCTGGCGCGGACCGCCCGCCGCTCTTCGATCGTCTCCTGCTTGAACTCCGGCGGCTTTCCGTCGAAGACGTAGACCGGCTTGATGCCTTTTTCCAGGAAGTTTACCGTCCGGAAGAGGATGCCGGAGAGGTGCGAGGTGATCCTTCCGGCACCGTCCATCAGCGGGGTGCCGTCCGGTTGCCGGATGATCGAGAGGAACTGGTAAAGCGCGTTGTGGGCATCCACCGCGGCGGTGCCGGAAAGATCGCTCCACGTCAACGTCTCTTTACAGTCTGCCAGAATATCGCGGATAGCAACGCCCATGCTTACCTACTCATGAGAGGGGGAGAGACCATTAAGTTGGCGATCCGGTTCACCGATACATCCGCCGGGAGAGCCCGTCGACGATCTCCTCGATATGACTCACGGTATTGTCGTACTTGGCGCTCATTGTCTTTCCCATCTCCTCCATATTCACGCGCATGGTGCGCTCTCGCTGCACGACGCTCTTCTCGAGGCTCAGAATCTTTATGCCGAGAGAGATGAGCAGCCCCCCGAGTGAGAGCATCATAAGCGTCGCCGCAACCGCTATGATCAGGTCCTGCCAGAACCGCATCACCAGCACGACGGTGGAGACCACCATCACGATGGTGAGAACAATGTCGCCGATGAGTTCGCGAAACTCCATAATTTAAAGTAATGAGGATGCATTAATTAACCTACCTATAATGAATGGAGTTTTGTGATGCAGATACGCGACTGGCTGCCGTTTCTCGGGATGCCCATCATGCTCTTTGCCGTCCAGATCATCGTCATCGTCCTCATCCGCCCCATGCAGGCGGCGGGGCTTGTGGCGTTTGAAGACCCCGAGTCGGTTGCAAACCCCCTGATCTTCATCGGGATACTGCTCGCATTCACCCTGTTCCTGCTCCTTCTGATCCGGGTGGGGGGGCGGCGTTTCATCTCCGTCCTCATCGGCGCTTCCATATTCCTGACGTTCCTCTACATATTCGGGGCGCTCTTCCTGCGTGCGCTCGGGCCCACCGATGCCGCGGCCGTCGGGACGCTCGCCGTTGCCGGAGCGGCGACGGCGCTCCTCTACCTCTACCCGGAATGGTATGTCGTCGATATCCTCGGGGTGCTGCTTTCCGCGGGCATTGCATCCATTTTCGGGGTCTCTCTCGCTATCCTGCCGGTGCTCGTGCTGCTCGTGCTGCTCGCGGTCTACGATGCCATCTCGGTCTACCGGACAAAACACATGATCACGCTTGCCGAAGGGGTTCTCGCGACGAAAGCCCCCATCATGGTCGTGGTGCCGAAGCGGGCGGACTACTCGTTCCGGCGCGAGAGCATCAGCATGGGTGAGGGGGAGGAGCGCGGCGCGTTTGTCATGGGTATGGGCGACCTCATTATGCCCTCCATTCTTGTGGCGTCGTCGCACGTCTTTGCGGGTGCGCCCGCCGTCGTCGGGGCCCTCTCCGCCCCGACCATCGGCGCGATGGCAGGCTCCCTTGCCGGCCTCGCCGTGCTCCTCTATGTTGTCAACAAAGGAAAGCCTCAGGCCGGGCTCCCCTTCTTAAACGGGGGCGCGATTGCAGGTTTTATCATTGGAGCGGCTCTCGCAGGCTCGTTTTCGTGGCTTCCTTTCGGTATGTGAGCAGGAGGTCGAGCACCGCCGCCACGCCATCGCCGGTGAGCGTGGACATCGCCGGACAGCCTTCGAGCCCCCGGATATCCGCTTTATTTACAACCGTCACCACCGGCACGTCGACGAGCCGGGAGATCTCGTCGCGGAGCCGGAGCTGGTCGTCGAGCGCGTAGCCGCAGTGCTCGCTTGCGTCCAGAATGAAGAGCACGACGTCGGCCGTGTTGATGATGGCGCTTACCGCCTGCCGCTCGATAGGGTTCCGTTCGTCCGCCGGCCGTTCGAGGACGCCGGGCGTATCGATGAATTGGATGCGGTCGCGTTTCCCGATATCCCGGTGACCGACGATGACCCCCTTGGTGGTGAACGGGTAAGCGGCGATCTCGGGGTCCGCCGTTGAGACGGACCTGATAAACGAGGATTTTCCGACGTTCGGGAACCCCGCCACCACCACGGTGAACTCCCCCTCGGTCACGTGCGGAAGTTTCCGCAGGATGTTCCGGGCTTCGTTGAGAAAGGCGAGGTCGTCTTCCACCTGGTGGACGATTGAGGCGATTCGGGCGACGGCCTGCCGCCGTTTCTGGTCCGTATCTTCTGCGGACCGCATGCTGCGGGTGTATCCGGACCCGATGGTCCAGACCTGGTCGGCCGCCCAGGTGACGGCCCCGAGGGACTGCTTCAGCCGGTCGAGCGAGACGAGGATATCGGCCACTTCCTGATAAAAGGGAGGGAGGCGCTCGAAACTCGGGAACGAGCTGACAGCGCTTTTTAACTTGTCGTGGATTGACTTCGCAGCCGCTCTCACGAACTCCTCGTTCGCCCGGTCGACGTTGGTCTTCAACTTCTTTTTGGCTGCCGCCCTGCGAAGACTGCGATCGAGCACTTCATCAGCCGTCGGAACGGTCGGGATAGTTTCAAACTCCACGGTACGCACAACCTAATGTATATAAACAACGTATCATGACTGATGATTATGGATCTCTCTCCCATTCAGAAGGATATCCTGATAACCCTGATTACTCTATATCATCAGTCTTCTCATTCTATAAAGGGTGAGGAGATCGCGGATGTGCTGAAGCGCAACCCCGGCACCGTCCGCAACCAGATGCAGGCGTTGAAGGCGCTCGGGCTTGTCGACGGTGTGCCCGGCCCCAAAGGCGGCTACAGCCCGACGGCACGTGCGTACAAAGAGCTGAACCTCGGGGACCTCGATCACCAGTTCGAGGTGCCGATCTTCCGCGACGGCGAGAAGGTGAAGGGTGTACGGGTCGCGGAGCTCGATTTTACCACACTCTGCCACCCGGACCTCTGTCATGCCGAGGTCAGGATCATCGGGAGCGTGAAACTCTTCCGCGTGGGGGATATGGTCTCGATCGGACCCACGCCGGTGAACAAACTGCTTGTCCGCGGCGAGGTCTACGGGATGGACGAGAACCTGCAGGCGCTCCTGATCAGCGTCTCGGAGATGATATCCCTCCCGAAACAGTCGATCAAGCACTATATGAGCACACCGCTCCTGACCCTGCCGCTCTCCGCCACCCTCCGGGATGCCGTCCGCCTCTTCAATACGCACCGCATTCACGGGGCGCCGGTGATGGAGGACGGCCGCCTCGCGGGCATCGTGACGTTGAGCGATATCGCCCGGGGCCTGGATGAGGGCCTGACGCTGGATTCGCCTGCCTCAGAAGTCATGACCGCCGATGTGGTGAAAGCGCCGTCGTCGATCCGGCTCTACGAACTCGTGGGCCGGTTCAAGGAACGGGAGATCGGGAGGCTGATTGTGGTCGAGGACGGTAAGCCCATCGGGATTGTTACTCAGACCGATATTATTCGGGTCTTTCCCTCACTTTGATACCCTCCCCGTTCTGAATTTCGCCCTCGAACCCCTCTGGTGACAGATAACTATTTATATATGAGCACCTATGGTGCTTCTGTCAAACGAGTTCTGTGTGAGAGTACATTGCACAGAACTCAATGAAAAGGGGGAAATGAGATCATGACTGATATACCTCTGGCACCCGTTGGCAGAATCGTGAAAAAGTCCGGCGCGGAGCGGGTGAGTTCCGATGCCAACGAAGAGCTTGCAAAACTGATGGAACAGTACGCGTCGAGGATCGCGAAAGAAGCGATCAAACTGGCGGGTCATGCGGGCAGAAAGACGGTCAAGGCCACCGATGTCCGGATGGCGGCCGAGACCGTAAGATGAAAACCCTACTTTCTCTTTTCCGGTCCGGTTTGAAGAGCCTTCTCTGCGGGGTCGTCCGCTGGCATTGTGCGTCAAACAACGGGGTACGGGTGCGATTCGCGGCCTTTCCGCGCCGGCCGATATGCGGCTGCAGCCCCCGGAACGATTGAACCCGGGCGACAGCGACGTTCTTCCCGGTGAAAAATCCATTAATCGGGTTTTTTCGGGATTTCGGGGTATTTGGAATGTTTATATAGTACAAACACCCCACGGTTCTGTATGAGTAAAACCTTCAGTCGCGCCCTTGCGAGAAAGCGGGTGATGAGTAACGACGGCATGCTCATTGGCGTTATCAAGAACATCATGATCGACCTCAGCACGGGGCAGGTCGTCGACCTGATCGTCAAACCGGACGATACGTTCAGGACGGACGGCTACCGGATGGACGGGGATCGGATGCTCGTGCCGTTTGAGTCGGTGAAGGACATAAAAGACTATATTGTGGTCGACCGCTACCTGCTGAAGAGATCGGGATAATACTTTTTCACCGCTTCTACAAACCCGTCCCCGTAGGCGTTTTCGGTGACCAGGTCCGCCGCCGAGCGGGTCTCTGCCGGGGCATTTGCAACAGCAACACCGATCCCGGCGGCTTTGAGCATCTCGATGTCGTTCTCCGAGTCCCCGACGGCCAGTATCTCCGCGAGGGATAACTCCATCTCGCCGGCGAGTTCCCGCATCGCCGTCCCCTTGCTCACGCCGAGCGCCTGAAGGTGGATTGCAAACCCGGTGTCGAGCACGCGGACGGGGAGGCGGCGGTCACGGATGACCGCTTTTGCCTCGTCGGGATCGATGTTTCGGGCGAAGGCCACATCGGCGAACCGGTAATGTGCGCCGAAAGGTTCGAGTTCGACGTCTTTTCGTGCGAAATAGTCTTTGAGTTCCTCAAACGCTGCAAGGCAGGCCTCCCTGTCGCCGGCGATGCGGAGAGTGCCGGGAAACCCCCTCCGGTAGACGCCGCCGTTCTCGCCGATGATGGTCCCGTCCGTCCCGACCATCTTGCAGAGAGCGTCCATGAAGCAGACGATGTTGCCGCTTGCAAACACCACCGTGATCCCGGCGTCGACGAGCGTCCGGATGGCCTCGACGGCCGCGGTGTTGATGCGCCGCCGCCGGTCGGTGATGGTGCCGTCGACGTCCGTAACGAGTGCCTTCAGCACGGTTTGAGCCCCGCCTGCTCGACCATGAACGCCGCCTCACCTTCGGGGAGGTTGGGGCTGTCCACCAGACGGGCGACCCGTTTGCCCCCTTTGCTCTTACGGAGGTAGAGCCGGAAGGTTGCGGTATGCCCGACGATATTGCCGCCGATCGGTTTCGTGGGGTCGCCGAAGAGGACGGCCGGGTTCGACATCACCTGGTTGGTCACGAGGCCGACGGCGTTGTGGTCGTCGATCAGTTTCAGGAGGTCGTGCATGTGGCGGTTCAGTTTCTGCTGCCGGGCGGCGAGGGTGCCGCGCCCCGCATACTCCGAGCGGAAGAGCGACGTCAACGAGTCGATGACGAAGAGCCTGACCGGGTAGTCGGTGGTCCGGAGGTCGTTTGCGAGCTCCCGGGCGGTCTCGAGGAGCAGCATCTGATGATCGGAACTGTGCGCCCGGGCGACGTGGATCCGCTCGAGGATCTCCTCGAGCGGCCCGATGTCCGCCTCTTCCGGGAGGCCGTTGACCATCTGCTCGATACGTTCCGGGCGGAACGTGTTCTCGGTGTCGACGTAGATGACCCCCCCGTGCAGGCCGCCGAGTTCCTCCGGGAGCTGGGCGTTGACGGCCATCTGGTGGACGATCTGGCTCTTGCCGGACCCGAATTCTCCGTAAACCTCCGTGATCGCCTGCGTCTCAAGACCCCCGCCGACCAGTTCGTCGAACTCGGGGACCAGCGTCTTGAGTTTCTTGATATCTTTTCTCTTATCCAGGATATCCCGGCCTGTTTTGAAGCCTCCGATATCCGCCATCTTCCGGGCGGCGAGGATCACCTTTTTTGCGGTCCCTTCGCCGATCTCGGCCGCTTCGGCGAGATCCGACGTTGTGGCCGTTGCAATGCTCTCAACGGTTCCGTATCCGGCCTCGCGAAGTTTATCGGCAGTGGTGGTCCCGACACCGGGTAAATCTTCAAGATCAATCTCTGACATCTCATTCCTCACTTGATCTCTCGTGGTCTTGTTGTGTTACACTAAGAGTCTATAGCGGGAGACATAAAGGTCGCTTGCCGTGCGGGGTGAAAGTGAAGATCGGGATCAGGGTTTCCGGGAGAGACGATCCAGACGGCGCTGCAGTTCTTCCCGATCGGGAATCACAGGCTCCAGGTGGTCCAAAGTGATCACGCCCCGATGCACGGTTCCTCTCGCGCGCACCATGCAGCCGACGGGCAACGGCCCGGCGAGGAGGTAGCAGGCGTCGCCGGTTTCAAGAGCGGTCCCCTGCCGGGTGGCGATGATCGTCCCTTCTACCTCCACGTCTTTCTCCTCTTTTGCGAGGACGACGAGAGCGCTTCCCCACGAGAGGTGCACCTCGAGGTCGCCGTACCGCCCCCGCTTCGCCGCACCGTTGTAGACCTCGATCCGGTCGCCGGGTGCCAGAAGTTCGTCTGCTCTCTCGCCCCAGACGACGACCGGGACCTCGCCGGTTTCGTCGGCGAGGAGAAGGTTCCGGACACTGGACGTCCTTCCGCTCCGGGTGACAAACGAATGAGGAGGCTGCACGCGGACAACCGTGCCGGCGAGCGAATACGTCCCTCCTTCCTCAACGTCCGCGACGGCATCCGTCGGGACGGCGATCTCCCGGTCGATGTACGAGACGGATGCCGACTCGCCGAGGCTGTACTCGACGCCCCGGTCGCTCTCCCGGAGAACGGCGCCGCGGATGACGACGCTTCTTCCCGCCTCGACCCCGAGCAGGGCATCAGGAGCCCAGGCGACGAGCCGGAAGATGCCGTCTTCATTCCCGATAACCGCATCGATCATCTCTCCCGGGCTCCCGTCGCGCCTCCTGAACGTCCGCGGGCTCCCGACGGCGATGAGCCTGACTTCGAGATCTTCTCCCGGTCCGGGAAGTACCGAGGGTTCAGTCTCCGCGCAGGCGATCTCGCACGCCGCTTCCTGGACCGCGACGGCCGTGACGTCGGGGACCTTTCCCCCGCCCTTCGGCCGGCCGAGGATCTCGAGCACGTCTCCTGCCTCGATCTCCTGGACGCCGCCGGCCTTCTCGTCCCAGAGTGTCAGCCTGGCCCTGCCGGTCTCGTCGCCCACTATCACGTTTGCGACGAGGCCGGCCGTGCCGTCGGGCCGCTCGAACTCCCGGGGTCCCTCGACGGCGAGCACCTTTGCAAAGAAGCAGACAAGGCTCGGAGACGCGGCGAGATCGCGTATCCGGACGTGCGCCCGCCCGATCTCTTTGACGACCAGCATCGCCGCCGTCCGTTCGTCCAGGAGGTCCCCCGACTCCGCCACCTTATCGAGAACCCGGTGCTCGAACTCCTTCTCTGAGAGGAGGTCGTCGACCAGAAGATAGTGGAACTTCACGGCAGCCGCTCCGGCCTTACGCCTGCCAGGAGGGTCTCACCATCGGGGCGGTCAGGTCGTCGATCGTCTCGGCCCGGCGCATCAGGGCCGCCTTCTTCCCTGCGAGGAGCACTTCGGCGCACCGGGGGCGGCTGTTGTACTGGGACGACATGGCAAACCCATAGGCACCGGCGTCCAGCACCGCGATGATGTCCCCGGCCGCCAGCTCGGGAAGCAGACGATCTTTAGCAAGAATATCACCCGTCTCGCAGATCGGCCCCGTAACGGAGTACTCTCGTGCGGCGGGGGCGTCCGCCTTGTTTGCCGCCACGACCTCGTGGTAGGCGTCGTACATCGTCGGCCGGACGAGCAGGTTGAACCCGGCGTCGACGTTCGCGAAGGTTTTGTGCGCGGTCTTGACTGAGTTGACCCGGGTTAAGAGGACCGTCGAGTCGGCGACGAGCCATCGGCCCGGTTCGACCCAGAGTTCGGGCTCGATCCCGAGTTCCCGGATGCCCCGGAGGAAGACCGGCACGACCGCTTCTGCGTAGTCTTCGGGCGTCGGGGCCCGTTCGGTCTCCCGGCGGTAGGGAATCCCGAGGCCTCCCCCGATATCGATGAACGAGGGTTCGACGCCGATATCGATGAGGTCGCGGGCGACGTCGATCAGGACCCTGACCTCATGGGCGAAGGGCTCCACGGCGAGGATCTGCGAGCCGATGTGGCAGTGGATGCCGATCGGGTTCGTATGCTCGAGCGAGAGCGCCTCCCGGTAGGCATGGAGGATCTGCCCCGCCGGGATGCCGAACTTGCTTGTCGCAAGACCGGTGGCGATCTTCGGGTGGGTGGGGACGTCGATCGCCGGGTTGACCCGGAACGCGATATCGACGGTCTTTCCCGCCTCCCCGGCCGCGGCATCGAGCTGCCGGAGCTCGTCGGGCGAGTCCACCGAGACCCGGATGCCTTTCTCGACCGCAAGAGCGAGGTCGGCGGGGGTCTTTGAGCTCCCGTTGAAGAGGAGCGACGCAGGAGGCATTCCCGCCGCGAGGGCGAGCGCGACCTCCCCGGCGGAGAAGACGTCGGCCCCGGCGCCCATCGATGCGAGGGTCCGGAAGACCGCAAGGTTGCCGTTCGCCTTTGCGGCGTAGAGCACCCGGACTTTCGGATAGCGCGCGGTGAGGGCGCCCGAAAGGCGGCGGAAGTTGTCCTGTATCCGCTCCTCGTCGGTGACGTAGAGCGGGGTGCCGAACCGGTCGGCAAGGTCAACCGTATCGTGCTCGCCGATCCGGAGGCGGCCGTTCCTGACGGAGAGGTGGGAGGGGAGGATCACAGGCCGAGCCCCCGCATCCGGTCCACCGCCTCGTTGATCCGCTCGATCGACCGGGTAATGGCGAACCGGACGAACCCTTCGCCGTTCCGGCCGAAGCCCACTCCGGGAGTCGCGACGATCCCGGCCCGGTCGAGGAGTTTTGCGGCAAACGCCATGCAGTCGTCGACCGGCACCCAGACGTAGAAGGTGGCCTTCGGTGCCCGGACGTCGAATCCGATCTCGGAGAGTCCCCGAACGAGCGCGTCCCGGCGCTCCCGGTAGACCGCGCAGGCCTCCCGCACGCAGTCCTGGGGGCCGGTGAGCGCGGTTATCGCAGCGTGCTGGATGGCGTCGAACGCACCCGAGTCGACGTTGGTCTTGACCCGGCCGAGCCCGGCGACTACTTGCGGGTTCCCGCAGGCCATGCCGATGCGCCACCCGGTCATGTTGTAGGTCTTTGAGAGGGAGTGCGTCTCGATCCCGACCTCCATGGCGCCGTCGGCCTCGAGGAACGAGGGCGCCCGGTAGCCGTCGAAGGTGATCTCGGAGTAGGCGTTGTCGTGGACGACGACGATCTCGTGCTCCCGCGCGAACTCGACGACCTCCTCGAAGAACGAGAGCGGCGCCGTCGCCGCGGTGGGGTTGTTCGGGTAGTTGATGAAGAGCAGTTTCGCCTGCTTCACCACGTCGGCGGGGATATCCTCAAGCACCGGGAGGAAGTTGTTCTCCGCCCGGATGGGCATCTCGTAGACCTTTCCCTCGGCAAAGAGGGTGGAGGTCTTGTAGACGGGGTAGCCGGGGTCGGCGGCGAGGACGACCTCGCCGGGGTTGACGAACGCCTCGGCGATGTGGGCGATGCCTTCCTTCGACCCGATGAGCGCGAGCACTTCCTTCTTCGGGTCCAGGTCGACCCCGAACCGGCCGCGATACCACTCTGCCACCGCCTCGCGGTAGGCGAGCATGCCGGTGTAGGAGGGGTAATGGTGGTTCTTCGGGTCACGGGCCGCGGTGCAGAGCGCCTCCACGATGTGCGGCGGAGTGGGGAGGTCGGGGTCGCCGACGCCGAGATCGATGACGTCGACACCCTGGCGCATTTTCTCCTCTTTCATCGCGTCAATGCGTGCAAAAAGGTACGGGGGAAGGTGATCCATGCGTCTTGCGTACATTACCCTGAGTATTGCGCACGGAACCCTATCTAATTTCTTGCCCGGGCCCCGCGGACCGGTGACACGTTGCGGTCTTACGGCCCGACGCCGTATCCGGACCTCCAATGGGACCCACGTCCCGCATACGAACCCACGCGCGGCGGCGACATCCCCGAAGCCGGGGTCATTGCACGGCTCCGGCCCCTCGGCCCGGGCGCCGGAGAACGGTTAAATACGGACGCTACGAAGATAACATCATGGTTCTCCCGGAGTATGTTGTAGTCTTCTGCACGGTCCCCGCCGAAGAAGCGGAGACGATGGCGAGGGCGCTCGTCGATGCCCGGTTGGCCGCCTGCGTGAACGTTACCCCTGTTCGGTCCTGCTTCCGGTGGGAGGGCAGGGTCTCCAGCGAGCCGGAACAACTCCTGATCGTCAAGACACAGTACCGCCTGCTCGACCCGCTCATCGCCAGGGTCCGGGGACTTCACAGTTACGACCTCCCCGAGATCATCGCCATACCCATCGTCGGCGGTTACGCCCCGTACCTGGACTGGGTCCGGGAGGAGACATCCTGATGGAGACCGTCGGTCGCACCGGGATTCAGGTGACGGGTGGCGGCGCGCACGAGGTCCACGACGACATCACCCTCGAAGACCACGTCCGGCTCTTCCTGAACGGGGAGTACCTCGCGACCCTGGTGGCAAGCCCCGACCGCCTCGATGACCTCGCAGCCGGGTTCGTCATCTGCGAAGGGCTGACCGATACCATCAGTTCGGTGGAGGTCTCCGGGAAGGACGTGCACATCACCGCCCCGGTCGGGAAGGAGATCCGGCTGGAGGTGGAGTCGTCCGGCGGCTACCGCGTGCTCGGCGAGCCCAAACCGGTCGCCTCGTCGATCACCGTCACGGCGGACGGTATCCGTGCAGTCACGGCGGCGGTCGAGTCCGATACCTGGAAAAAGACCGGCGCCGTGCACTGTTCGGTCCTCTTCTGCAACGGCGAACTCATCACCCGGGCATGCGACGTCGGCAGGCACAACACCGTCGACAAGGTCGTGGGCTACGCGGCCCTCCGGGGGCTGGACCGCTCGACCTGCATCCTCGGGTGTACGGGAAGGCAGCCTGCGGGGATGGTTGCAAAGGCGGCGAACGCGGGGATCCCGGTCATCGTCTCCCGCGCCGCCTCGACCGACCGCGGCATCCAGACGGCAGAGCGGGCGGGGATCACGCTGGTCTGCTTCTCGCGGGGAGAGCGGTTCACGATCTACACGCACCCGGAACGGGTGCCCGAGGTCCTGAGAACACTGGAGAGATCATGACGGAGAACGACGAAAAAACGGCGCTGATCCTGCTCGGGTGCCCGCAGGTGCCCGTCCAGACGAGTGTGGCGCTCTACCTCGCATACGGCTTGAAGCAGCGTGGCGTCCGGCCGGTGGTTGCCGGGACGGCGGCGGCACGAAAACTGATGGAGGTGGCCGACCCGGGTCGATACTACCTGGACGAGGTGACCGATCTCGATGACATGATCGACGAGATCACGGGGGGAGAACGGGATTTCGACCTCTGCTTCGTCTTCATCCACAATGATTCGGGAGTCGCCTACGCAGGTACTATGGCCTACATCTCAAAGGCGCGACTCTATGCGCTCATCTTCGGGGAGCACGCGGAGGAGCTTGCCGGCGAGATCGAGTTTCCCTGCGAGATCGTCGCGGCGAAAGCCGTGCACAACCCCATGCCGCTGAAGCGGAGACTCAACGAGGTGATGCAATGGGCGGCTGTCTCGAAGCGATGAAACCCGAGGTCGTTCTCTCCCAGACCTCTTTCCGGGAGGCGCGGGAGTATATCAAGAAGAACGTCCGGGAGTATTACGAGGTCGAGCCGGGCTACAAGATATTTGACGTCCACATCATCGGCGTCGCGCCGCTCTACGTCGGCGTGGAGGGCGAGCACCTCATATTCCCCTACACCAAGCCTTGCCATGGGACGTTTGTGGTAAAGGTTCCGGGCGGCGATGAGATCGCGCGGCTGCGGAAGAGGAAGTAAGCAGGTTCACCCGCGTGGCGGTATGCGATGCTTCCGGAGGAAGAGAACCGGAGCGCCGCAAGGCGTAAACCCGGGATAATGGTCGATCTCTCATTTTCTCCTCTTTAGGCCCGGACAGATGACGTACGAGTGCTCCAATCAAGGCGTGGCAAAGGTTTGCAGGCCTCTTTGGACGACTTCCCCGTTAGATTAAAACTATTTGTCCTATCAAAATAATCAGCGGGTATGTACCACTAAAACACATCTAATGCTATATTCATAACCTGTTTTGATATTAATATCAAAATTTTTAATACCCGCTCTCTCCTACATCAGGAAAAACGAGCAGATCGTAAGCAGATCGTCCGGCCCCATAACGACTGGATGTCAATCGATATCGTGGAGATCTCATGGTTAAAATCAGTTACAGCACGGTCGTAGCGGTCAGCATTATGGTTGTGGTCGTCGTTGCGATAGGGTTTTTCGTATACGGAAATACGTTCGATAAACCTGCCGACGGCCCGGAAAAATCCGGGATGACCGTCACGGACATGGAAGGCAGGACGGTGACGCTGAACGCTCCGGTGGAGCGAATCGTGCTGATGGAGTCCTCGAAGACCGCCGAACTCGCGGCGATCGTGGGGGACGGCTTCGCCGAGAAGATCGTCGGCTGGGACAACGATATCAAGCAGAATGCCGGGGACGAATACGCCGTGTTCGTGGCAAAGTATCCGCAGCTGGCCGACATCCCGGATGTCGGGTCGCTGGACGACGGTACGTTCAGCATCGAGAAGGTGATCTCGCTTGAGCCCGACGTCGTCATCATGCATAACTGGCAATTTACATGGGCCGGAGATGCGACTGCGGATGCCCTGACCAAACTGGAACTGGCGGGAATCCCCGTGGTCTTCGTGGACTTTTACATGGACCCGATGGTGAACTCCACGAAGAGCATGCTGCTGCTGGGAAAGATCCTGGATAGAGAAGATCGGGCCCGAGAGATCGTGGACTTTTACAACGAGCAGACCGGCATCGTGTACTCACGCCTGGCTACCGTTAACGGAACCGGGCCCAGCGTCTACATCGAATGTGCGAGCAAGGACCCCTCAGACTACGGCATCTCCTACGGCGACGTGAGCTGGGGCTCGATCGTGAAGAAGGCAGGCGGGAAGAACATCGCGGAACCTCTTCTGGCCGGTACAAGCAAGGCGCTGAGCCCGGAGTATCTGGTCAGCCAGAACCCCGATATCGTCGTACTGACCGGCAGGAACTGGTCTACCCCCGGTTCGTTGAAGCTCGGATACACCACGACGCCGGAGGTGGCCCGGAGCACCATGACCGGGTTCGTTCAGCGCCCGGGATGGGACACGATAAACGCCGTTAAAAATCACGAGGTTTACGGGATCTATCACGGCTACTGCTTTAGCATCTACAACTTCGCGGCGCTGGAGGCCTTCGCCAAGTGGTTCTACCCGGACCTGTTCGGGGACGTCGACCCGGATGCGGTCCTCAGGGAGTACCACGATAGATTCATGCCCATCGACTACGGCGGCACGTTCGTCTACCGTTATTCCTGAAAGGGTGTGTGCGGGCGAGGCGTGTTGTCTTGAGGAGACGCGTTAAAACATGAACGTCGAGGCGAAGTCGGTATACGGCGAGATCGCAGGACAAAAATTGTTTTTCCTGCTTCTGACCGCGTCCATAATCGTTCTTGCCGTTATCGTCGACGTCATGACGGGGCCGGCCTCCCTGTCGCTTGACAGCGTCGTCTCGACGATCCTCTCTCCCGGAACAAGCGATTCATCCCTCTATGCCATCGTCTGGACGTTCCGGCTGCCCGTCGCCCTGATGGCCGTCGTGATCGGTGCGGCGCTCGGCATGGCGGGTGCTATGATGCAGACCATCCTGAACAACCCGCTGGCGAGCCCGTACACGCTGGGCATATCGTCGGCTGCGGGGTTCGGCGCGGCACTGGCGGTCGTGCTCGGCGTAGGCGTGGTACCGTTCGCGGAGACGGTGCTGGTCCCGGCCAACGCCTTCGTCTTTTCCCTCCTCTGCTGCATGATGATCTACGCGGCGGCCCGGCTGAAGAGGGCGTCGACGGAGACAATCGTGCTCGCCGGGATCGCGGTGCTGTTCATGTTCGATTCGCTGCTGATGCTGATGCAGTACCTTGGAAACCCCGAGCAGATCCAGGCGATCGTATTCTGGATGTTCGGCAGCCTGACGAAGGCCACCTGGACCAAACTCGGCATCATGGCCGTGATAGTGCTGGTGGTCGTCCCGGTGGTCATGATCGACGCCTGGAAACTCACGACGCTCCGGATGGGGGAAGATAAGGCAAAAAGCCTCGGGGTCAACGTTGAGCGGCTGCGGCTGAAGGGGTTTATCCTGATCTCGGTCCTCACGGCCGCAGCGGTGGCCTTCGTGGGCAGCATCGGCTTTGTCGGCCTTGTTGTGCCGCACATCTCCCGGATGCTCGTGGGCGAGGACCACCGGTTCTTTCTGCCGCTCTCCGCCCTGTTCGGGGCCCTCATGCTCTCTATCGCCTCGATCCTGAGTAAAATCGTCGTGCCCGGCATCATATTTCCCATCGGCGTCCTCACGTCGTTCATCGGGATACCGTTCTTTATCTGGCTGATCTTTTCGCGAAAGAGGGGATACTGGTGAAGCTGGAGGCAAAGCACCTGTCGTTTCGCTACAGGGCCGACCCGGTCCTGAACGATGTGTGCATCATTGCCGAGCCGATGGTCACGGCGGTCATCGGGCCGAACGCCGCGGGGAAGTCCACGCTGCTGAGGTGTCTCTGCGGGATACTGAAGCCGGAAGGATCCATCCTGCTGGACGGGAAAGACCTGAAGGCATACGGAAACGACGATCTCCTGCAGGCCGTCAGCTATCTGCCCCAGGACTCTTCCAGCAACGCGGCGCTGACCGTGTTCGAGGCGGTCCTGCTGGGGAGGCTGAACTCGCTCAGCTGGACGGTCACCGACGAAGACCTCTCGCTGACGCTGGATGCGCTGGAAAATCTGGGGATCGAGGAACTGGCGAAGGTGCCCCTGAACGAGCTCAGCGGCGGGCAGAAACAGATGGTCTCCATCGCCCAATCGATCGCCAAGAAACCGGCGGTCCTTCTCATGGACGAGCCCACGAACTCGCTGGACCTCCAGCACCAGCTCGAACTCTTCGACCTGATCAGGACGATCACAAAAAGACACGAACATGACGACGGTCGTCGCCCTGCACGACCTCAACCTGGCTGCGAGATACGGGGACAGGATCGTGCTGCTGAACTACGGGATGGTTGAGGCGACGGGAAGTCCGGAGTCGGTGATCACGGAAGAGATGATCCGGAACGTCTACGGCGTCAATGCCCGGGTGACCATCGACGATGAAGGGATACCGCAGGTCATACCGATCAATTCCGTCAGAAGGTGCGGTTCCGGAAAATGATGAGTTGATAGCATGGAAACGGATAGGAAAGAACCGGAAAGGGTCAAGAACGGAGTGCGAAGGTACTGGGACTACGGGAGCCGGTTCTACGACACGGCGCCGGGATCGGGCGGCGATGAGGAGAGACTCCTGTGGAAAGAGAATCTATCGCGGGCGATCGGGTCCGGGCCGAAGAAGATACTGGACGTCGGCACGGGAACCGGAGTCATCGCGCTGCTGCTGGCGGAGCTGGGCTACAGCGTCACCGGCGTCGACTTCAGCCGGGGGATGATGGAGGTCGCCAGGAAGAAGGCACTGGCCGGCGGTTCGGCCGTCAGGTTCCTGGAGGGCGATGTGGAGAACCTCCCGTTTGAGGACGGAACCTTCGACTGCGTCACCGCCCGGTATGTCCTGTGGACGATGGTCGACCCGGAAAAAGCGGTGCGGGAATGGGTGAGGGTCGTGAGGCCGGGCGGGACGATCGTCATCATCGACGGCAAATGGGTCACGAAAGGCCTGCTTCCGAAGGTCTCTGCGGCGACCTACCACACCTACCGATTCGTCAGGTACGGTAAGAACCCCTTTACCTATGACTACACCGAAGACGTCAGCGCCGGCCTCCCGAACCCGCACGGGGTCGAGAAGGAGCAGATCGTCGCATATCTGTCCGGGGCCGGCGCGACCGGCATCACCGTTACCGACCTCGAGCCGATCAGGGTTGCACAGAGAAGACGGCTGCCCTGGTACATGAAATATGCCAATGATCACCCGACTTACCTGGTGTCGGGCATTACCCCGAAGAACCACGACGAGGATGATGAAACATGACGTTAAGCGAGGACCAGATCAAGGGCGAGATCGCGAAACGATGGGATTACTCATCGCAGCGGTACGACAACTATCACGGTCACGGCATCAAGAGCGATGAAGAGGTCGCCTTCTGGAAGGCGTTGTTTGAGCGGATCCTCCCCGGGGAGCGGCTGAACGTGCTGGACGTCGGGTGCGGCACGGGGGAGATCAGCCTGCTGCTTGCCGGGATGGGTCATACGGTGACGGGCATCGACCTCTCTGAAAAAATGCTCGATCGGGCCGCATCGAAAGCAAAGGCGATGGCGCAGGCCGGCCGCGGAGTCGACGCGAGGTTCATGATCGGCGATGCCGAGACCCCTCCCTTCGAAAACAGCTCGTTCGACGCTGTCGTGACCAGACACGTGCTGTGGACGCTGCCGAACCCCCAGAACGCGGTAACCGGCTGGACACGGGCACTCAAGGAGGGGGGAACGCTGGCGATCGTAGACAGCTTATGGAACGACGGCAGTCTGGAGACGCGCCTGCGCCGGAAGATCGGGGACTTCCTGATCCTGGTCGTCGAAAGGAACGACATATCAAAGGACGGGTATTCGTCGGAGCTGAACTCGACGTTACCCCACTCGAGAGGCATATCGGCGGATACGATCCGGGCGTACATGGAGAATGCCGGGCTACGGGGTATCGGGACGGAGAACCTGGCCGACCTGATCGAGATCCAGAAAAGGCACATGCCGTTTCGGTATAAGATCAGTTACAAGTACAATTACTATGCTGTTTGCGGCACGAAATGAACGATCGCGGGTTTCGGTAATCGCCGCCCGCATTTCCTACAACCTCACGGAGTGATTTCGCCGGACGACGTCCGGCGCGAAAGGTGTACGGGATGACTGAAGAGTCGAAGATCGTCGAAGAGTATACGAAGGTAGAATCCAGGCGCGGACTCTCGGTGACGAGCGGCGCCGGCCACATGCGGCTGTTCGACCCCCGGGTGCTGGCGATGGGCAGGGGAGAGTACGGCAGGCTGTGGAGCGTCATTGCGCTCGGCCTCCTGATCGCATCGAGTTACATAGCCCAGGGCATCATCATCGCGCTCATCATCGAAGCCGTCTTCTCCGGCAAACCGGTTGCCGGATCGATTCCCCTCTTTTCCGGGCTGGTTCTCGTCATTGCCCTCCGGTGGGCGATGATCTGGGCCAACGACCGGGTAGCAGCCAGGGCCGCGACCAACATTGCCGTATCGCTCCGCCGGCGCATGTACCGCAAGCTGTACGAACTCGGCCCGGGCTGGATGCTCACCCAGAAGAGCGGCGTCGTGCAGGCGACGATCGTCGACGGAGCGGAAGCCCTTCAGAACTATTACGGACGGTTCCTGCCGCAGGTGATCGTGTCGTCCCTGGCAGGCCTCTCGATCATGGCGATCCTGCTCTACGTCGACGTGATCATCGGCCTCGTCGTCGGGGCGATGATGGTCGCCTCGCTGCTCCAGCCGCTCGCCATCTACCGGGGAGTCGGGTCCGGGATCCGCGTCTGGTTTGTCGCCATGCCGCGTCTCTTCGCGGAATACGTCGACAACATCCAGGGCATCGTCACGCTGAAGTCGTTCAACGCCAGCGAGCGGCACGGCGAGCAGCTGTACCGGAAGACGAACACCCTGTACGATGCGGAGATCGGCATACTCAAGGATGAGGTCCTCTGGGGCGTCCCCCTGGGGCTGATCGCGGCGATAGGCGGCACGGTGGCCATCGTGATCGGCGCGTTGCGCATGGATGCAGGCAGCCTCTCGGCAGGAGGCCTGCTTTTCGTGCTCCTCCTGGTCAGGGAAGCGCTGCGGCCGGTGGCCGATCTCCGGCAGACGATCCACTTCTCGTTTGCAGGCATGGGCGCTGCCGAGGGGGTTCTTGATATCTTCGAAGCCGTCCCTCCTGCCCCCGCACCGGCCGATCCCGTTGCACCGGGGAAGCTGGAGCCGGCGATCGCCTTTGAGGGCGTCACGTTCCGGTACCGGGAAGGGGATGCTCCCGCCGTGGACAACCTCTCGTTTGCCGTGCAGCCCGGAGAAAAAGTGGCCATTGTCGGCCGCTCGGGCAGCGGTAAAACGACGGTGACGTCGCTGTTGCTGCGGTTTTTCGATCCTCAGGAGGGGGTGATCCGGCTCGGGGGCGAGGACATCCGGCGCATCCGGCCGGAACACCTGCGTGCCATGTATTCCGTCGTGTCCCAGGACACGTACCTGTTTCACGGCACCGTACGCGACAACCTCCTGCTGGCAAAGCCGGGCGCCTCCCGGGAGGACCTGGAGAGCGCGGCCAGAACCGCTTTGGCCCACGAGTTCATCGCCGCGCTCCCCCGGGGCTACGATACCGTGGTGGGGGAGAGGGGCGTAAAGTTGTCCGGCGGCGAACGCCAGCGCATTGCCATAGCCCGGGCCGTCTTGAAGGGCGCACCCGTCCTCGTGCTGGACGAGGCGACCTCCAGCGTGGACGTCGCCAATGAATCCCTGATCCGGGAGGCTGTCGACCGGGTTTCCCGCGACAGGACGACCATCGTCATCTCTCACCGGCTCTCGGCCGTACGCGACGCCGACAGGATCTACGTGATGGAGAAGGGTCGGATGGTCGAGTCGGGGTCCCACACCGACCTCAGCCGCTGCAACGGCAACTACCACGCTCTGCTCATGGCCGAGGGGGAATGCGTATGAGCCACGAGCACCACGGTGATCACAGCCTGCCCGTCGGCCGGGTATTCCGGAAAGTCCGGGTCATAGATCGCCTGCTGGGCACATACCGGCTGCCCCTGCAAAAAGTACGGATCGCCAGCGTGATCATACAGACGCTCGGCATACTGGCGGCATTGGCCGGCGCATACCTGGTGGGCGCGGTGCTCACGGGAGCCGCGATCGCCGATCAATGGATGACGATCACCCTGCTTGTCCTCTTCACCGTCATGCAGTTTATTCTCTCGAATGTCAACATCTACTGGTCCCACGTCATAGCCTTCCGATCGCTTGCTGAAATCCGCAAAGCGCTGTACAAGAAACTCGACAAACTCGCGCCCGCATACGTGATCGAGCGGCGATCGGGGGATCTGGCGAGATCGGCGCTTTCCGACGTCAACCTGCTCGAACTCTACATCGCACACACGCTGCCGGAATTTTTGCAGGCGATCGTGGTGACTCCCATCACGCTGCTCGTCATCGGGGCGATCCACTGGAGCCTCATGATTGCACTGGCACCGTTCCTCGTTGCCGCGGTGACCGTACCCGACTGGTTCGCCCGGCGGGCGGAGGAGCAGGGCCGGGAGTATCGGGCGTCCGCAGGGGAGATGAGCGCGGACGTGATCGACGGCGTGCAGGGCCTCCGGGAGATCGTGACCTTCGGGGCCATGGAGCAGGCGACAAAACGGCTGGACACCGGCCAGCAGCGATACTCGGACGCATACGTCTCCTATGAAGGCCGCAGCGGCCTGGAGCGCGGGTCCGGCGACGCCCTGCTGGCGGCGGGGATGATCGTCACGGTCGCGCTGGGCGGGTGGCTGACGACGCAGGGGCACATGGATATGGCGTTGTATCCGGCCGCCACGGTCCTTGCGGCGATGGCGTTCATGCCCGTCATGCACCTGATGAACATCGCCCGGCAGCTGAGCCAGACGTCCGCCGCGGCCGAACGAGTCATGGACATAATGAACACGCAGCCCACGGTGATCGACCGTGTCGCGTCCCCGCCCGGAGGGCCGATCGTTCCGACGATCAATTTCGAGGACATCCGTTTTCGTTATGCTCCGAAGCTGCCCGAAGTGCTGAGGGGAGTGACGTTCGGGGTGTCGCCGGGAGAGACCGTCGCCCTGGTGGGCTGCTCCGGCGCCGGGAAGTCGACGTGTACCTACCTGCTGCTGAGACTCTGGGACCCGACGGCCGGCTCCGTCAGGGTCGGCGGCCACGACATCCGCGACTTCCCGCAGGAATATCTTCGGGGCATGATCGCCTACGTCCCGCAGGACGTTTATCTCTTCAACATCTCCGTGAGGGAGAATATTCGCATCGGTCGCGGCGACGCCACGGACGCCGAAGTTGAAGATGCGGCTCGTCGAGCCTTCGCTCTCGACTTCATCACGGCGCTGCCCGACCGGTGGGACACGGTGCTTGGGGAGCGGGGGGCCACGCTGTCGGGCGGACAGCGGCAACGCATCGCGATCGCGAGGGCGTTCCTGAAGGGCGCTCCCATACTGGTGATGGACGAGGCCGTGTCCAGCCTGGATACCGAGTCGGAGATGAACGTTCGCAAAGCCGTCAGGGAGGTCAGCCGGGGGAGGACGACACTCATTGTGGCGCACCGGCCCTCGACGATCCGGTCTGCCGACCGGATCATCATGCTGGAAGAGGGGCAGGTTGCGGAGACAGGGTGGTTCGATGAATTGATGGAGAGCGGCGGGGCCTTCTCCCGCTTGATGGCGTCTCAGGTCGAGATTGCGCAGCCGGTAGATGGAGCGCCGTAAAACCGGGCGCCGGTATTTATCAGAGGGTCATCCCGGAATATTCCGTAAGTCAGCAGGTCTATCGCTATCGGGGCATTGACGTGCCGGGTTTCCTCCATCGCCGCCATTCCGCGAATCCGGGACCGTTGAGAACACCCAGCCCTGGTATTCCAATTGTTTCCAGAGATGCCTTCTCGACAAAGGAGGGTGCGGAGTTCTTCGACCCGGGTTCGAAGATGGAAAGGGACACGATCCATCCGTGGGGGAGATCTCCCCGTCTGGCTCTCTCACTCCAGAGATTAAAAAAAGGAGGTATAAATCCTCCAGAACGGTACCTACTATTAAGAGAATGGATCGCAGATTTTGCCCGCCAGGGATGCGGTCGGGTCGTATCCCGCCGGGATATCCCTGGTCTGCCGGTCCCCCATACGGAAGAACAGAACAATGCGTGTCCGGAGAACATCCTCATGGCAGATGATCGTGAAACGCGGCGGCAACCGACTTCAGCAGGGATATCTGAATTGACGGCTGATGCGGACGGGTATCGGGCCCTGTATATGAGCGAGACCCTGAGCGGACCGCTGAGGGTGCTGTTGATTGGGGAGAGCCCCGGCGACTCCCGGCGCATCCGGGAGATGCTCGGGGAATGCGGGAGCGAGATTGAACTGGTGCACTGCGAACACCCCGAAAACGGGCTTGCCGCGATATCGGAGGGGGGCGCTGGAGTCGTGCTCTTCAACCTCGACCTCCCGGGCGGCCGCGGGACGGCGGTCTTTGACCGGCTGCGGGAAGCGGCGCCCGATACCCCGATCATCGTGCTGACCGCGGAAGGCGACGATCCCGCCGTACTCCGTGCGATGCAGCGTGGCGCGCAGGATTACCTGGTCAAAGATAAGATGGATGCGGAGTTGCTCTGTCGGGCCGTCAGGTACGCGAAGGAGCGTGTGCAGGCGGAACGTGCGCTCCAGCACTCGGAAGCGATGTACCGCAGGCTGGTCGAGAACCTCAACGAGGGTGTCCTCACCGTGGACAGGGCCGGTATCATCACCTTCGCAAATCCGCGTATGGAGGAGATCCTCGGTTATCCGGCGGCGCGCCTGGTCGGGTTGCCGGTCGCCGGATTCTTCGATCCCGCAGGCGTTCCCGACCCGGCCGCAAAGAACCCGTTCTGCCGGGGGATCGATCAGGGGCGTGAGTTCGAACTGGATCTCCGCCATAGCGACGGGAGATGCGTCCACGTGCTCGCGGTCACGTCGCCGGTCGTCGACGCCGCCGGCGCTTTCGGGGGCTGTATTGCCGGGATTCTCGATATTACCGGCAGGAAGCGGGCGGAAGAGGCGCTCAGGCGGAGCGAGCAGAAATACCGGTTCGTCGTGGAGAGCCTCAGCGAGGGGATCTGGGTGTCCGATCCGGATGCCTGCACGTCGTTTGTCAACCCCCGGATGGCGGAGATGCTCGACTATGCCCCGGAAGAGATGATTGGGACGCCGCTTTATTCATACCTTCCTCCTTCCTGTGTTGCCGTGATGCAGGACCGCCTGCGTCGCCTGAAGGGCGGCAGCCGGGAACAGTTCGAGTGCGACTTCGTCCGGAAGGAGGGCTCCCGCATCACCGCACTGGTGTTTGTGTCCCCGTTCACCGACGGGTCCGGCCGGTTCCGGGGCTCGATTGCCAGCGTGATGGATATCACCGAGCGCAAACGTGCCGAAGAAGAGATCCGGGTCCGGAACAAGCAACTCATGGTACTCAACCGGATCATCAGTGTCTCTGCCTCCTCCCTCTCCCTTGCCGAACTCCTGGAGGAGTCGCTCGATAAGACGCTTGAACTGATGGGTCTCCACGTCGGCATCGTCTATATGCTCGATGCCGAGCGCAAAAGGGCCCTGCTGCAGTATCAGCGTGGCGTGCCGCCGGCGTATATGCCTCAAAACCGCATCCTCCGGGTCCATCACTGGCCGTTCAACTTCATCTTCATCGCAGGCCAGCCCCGCTACATCGAGCGGCAGTCCGACCAGAACGCCATCGAGGCGGGGCTGCTCGAAGAGCTCGAAGTCTCGGCGCTCGCGTGTATCCCTCTCATCGCCGAATCGGTCGTTGTCGGGGCGGTCTATGTGGCGAGCAGGGAAAAGGAGTCCTTCTCTCGCGAAGAGAGGACGCTCCTTGAGACGATAGGTAAAGAGATCGGGTCGGGCATCCTGAAGGGCATGCTCCACAAGAAACTGGAAGCGGCAAACCGGGAGGCGAACCTCTACCTCGACATCATGACGCACGACATCAAGAATGCCGAGAACGTTTCCAGCCTCTACGCCGATCTCCTCCTCGAGACGCTCGGGGAAGAGGCTGCACCGTATGCCCGAAAGATCCAGAGCAGCATCCGCAAGAGCGCCGAGATCATCGGCAACGTCACCACGATCCGCCGCATCCATCATGATTCGCCCGATATCGGGCCGGTCGACCTTGGCGCCGTCATCCGGAAGGAAGCGGCGGCCTTCCCGGGTGTTACGATTGAGTTCGGCGGCGCCTCCTGTCAGATCTGGGGGGACGACCTCCTCCCGGAAGTGTTCACGAACCTCATCAGGAATGCCGTCAGGTTCGGCGGATCGGGTGTCAGGGTCGCCATTCGGGTAGAAGAGTATGACGGCGAGAGCGTGCTGGTCTCGGTCGAGGATACCGGGCCGGGCATCCCGGACGGGATGAAGGAGTCGATCTTCCACCGGTTCGAGCGCGGGCGGGTCGATGGGTGCGGCGACGGGCTCGGGCTCTTCATCGTCCGCACTCTCATCGAACGCTACGGCGGCACTATCCGGGTGGAAGACCGGGTCGAGGGGCGGCCGGATCTCGGCGCGGCGTTCCGGTTTACCCTCCGTGAAGTTCTCCCCTCCGGGGACGACGAAGACGACGACGAGCGCCCGGACGGGGAGGAGGGCGGGTAAAGCCTCCCCGGGGCGACCCGCCTATGGGAGGGGAGTCAAAGGCATCAGCGGTTCTGGATTGTCAGACAAGCGGGTCCGGCTGCCGTTCCCCGAGCGCCGGGAGACTCGTGGGTTTGATCAGCACCCCCTCGCTGCTCCGGCGGATCTTTTCGAGGACCAGGTCCTTTGCCTTCGCCGTGAGAATAAAGATCGGGATTGAGATACCGGCCTGCAGAGAAGCGTTCCGGCCGACAATCTCCCTGACGGTCTTCGAGGCGCAGGCGGTCATCATGTCCGCCGAGGCGGCGAATACCTCTGCTTCGTCCGGGGTCAGCCCCGTGACGTGAACCCCGAAGATGACGGCGTCCGGATAGAGCCTCCGGATATTCTTTGCATCCTCGGCCCGCGCGACCGTCACCGCAACGCTGCTATACCCCAATTCGTAGGCACGTTCGACGCCGGCGGCCTGGTCCAGGCGTGCGTGGGCCTTATCGATCACAACCCCGCCGCTCTCCTCGATTCGCCGGATCACTTCCGGGTAAGGGGTTGTTGCGACGAGACCGGACATTCTCCCGCCGATCCCCTGTACGAGGGCGGGTGTTGTCACGATGACGGTCCCGGCACCGTCGCAGGCAAGGACGACCGCATCGATAAATCCGGCAAAAAGACCGAAACTCAGGATCTCGGACGCCCCGAACCCGACGAACTCCCGGGTGTCCAGCACCTCCCGCTCCGGCGTACACATCCCCCAGGTCTTGATGCGGTTCTCGATGTTTGCTTTCACGGCGTCTTTCGTGATTTCAGGAACGGGAAGGGCAAACCGTTTTGCAAGGGGGCATTCTTTTATCCGCGCTTCGCCGACCTCGACGACCTCTCCCCCGCGAATGACGATGCGGCTCCTCCCGATCGCTTCTATAATATGTTCGTCACGTGCCTCTGTCATGATAGGATGCCTGCCTGTAGGGGTATCCGTTTCCCGGTTTAAAAAGCTCGGTCCCGCGGCCAAATTGACCGGTTGATCCCCCCGAAAATTGCCGTCAATTATTGCCGCATCGCCAAGGAGTATCGTCGAACCCGGCATAACCACCTATTATGACCCGCAGCAGAGGCAGTCCGGACCCCGCTGAAAGACGCAACCGGTGGACCTCCTGGCTTGAGATCGGATCGGTGGTCTTCTACGGGGCGGTGATCGTTGTGAGCATCGCGATCGCACTTATGGAACTGCAGATCTGTTTTTGAGCAACGGGCCGGTCCCGTCCGCCGACGTTTTCTGAAAGATTGCCCCCGGGAAGAGGTGAGGCTGGCAAACCGGGCTGGGGGGCAACGGGAATCCCCCATTCCCGTGCCTGCGTCTCGATCAACCCTTCGTATTCACCTCGTCGGGCAAGGAGGCCCCCTGCGCAAGCAGGGGGAGAAATTGCCCGTAGCAAGCCCCGTACACTTTCGCGCCGCGGGAGTTAGCTTATAGACCGCTGAGCGGCAAATCTTAGAATCAATGGCACTGCGAGTGGTCAGCAATTATCTCCATCTTCCCCGGAAGACGTTCCAGATTCTCGATACGCTCGCGTACCATGCCAAGAGCATGTATAACGTAGGACTGTACAACGTCCGGCAACACTACGCTACACACCAGGAAAACACCCAGATCCTTCAAGGGATCCGGCCGGATCTCACCTCGGGGGTTGACATCCTGGTCGGATCCTACCTCCCGTTTACCCGGAAGAAGGACTTCCCCTACAAAGCGTGCAGCAACTACGCTCAATCCAAGCCGAACGAGAACTTCGGCCTCCTGCACAACGACAATGCCCAGCAGACTCTCCGGTCGGTCGAAGAGGCATACAAGAGTTACTTTGAACTGCTGAAGTTGTATCGCACGGGGCAGCTCGAGTACTGTCCGAGTCCTCCCCACTACCTCCCCAAAGATGGGCGGTTCAAGCTGGCGTTCCCCCGGGCGCACCTGACGATCCGCAACGGGTCCGTGACGCTCGGCATGTCCCTCACGTTCAGGAAGCAGCATGGCCTGACGGGGAAGGAACTCACCTTCCCGATCCCGCCGTGCATCAAGCCGCACCAGATCCGGGAAGTCGCGATCCTGCCGGTCAACGGGGGGAAGGCGTACAAGATCGAGTTCTGCTACACCGTACCGAACCAGCCTCAAAACCTTGATCCGAACCAGTACCTCGCTATCGATCTCGGGCTCACCAACTTTGCGACGATGGTTGACACTGCCACCGGGGCTGCCGTCATTCTTGGCGGTAAGCGTATCAAGTCAATTAACCGGTGGTACAACAAGGAGAATGCGCGGTTGCAGAGCATCAAGGACAAGCAGAAAATCGGTGGGATCACGAAGCGGCAGGCCCGGCTGCTGAAAAAGCGGGACTGCCGGATCGGGGAAGCGATGAACCGATATGCAGTCTGGATCGTGAACTATGCCCTCCAGCACCGGATCGGCACCGTGATCCTCCCTCGCTGGGACGGGATCAAGGACAAGATCAATCACGGCAAGCGGGGGAACCAGAACTTCGTGCAGGTCCCCTATCCCAAGTTCCGGCAGAAACTGAAGAGCAAGTGCGAGTTGTTCGGGATCCGGTTCGACGATACGCACTCGGAAGCCTACACCTCGCAGGTCGATGCTCTGAACCTTGACCCGATCCGGAAACCTCCCTACGGGAGAACGCGGCGGGTCAAGAGAGGGTTGTATCAGAGTGCCCGGGATACTCTGATCAATGCCGACGTCAACGGTGCTCTGAATCATTTGAGAAAAGTAGCCAGGGATTCGTCGACCGAAGGGAGCGTGAGCACCGCTAGGTGCGATTCCGTGGTCCCACGGATAATCGGTAGGGGCCGCGTCAACCGTCCCGTGCGAATAAGGACGTCTTTTGAACCGTCAACCTTCGCACACATTAAAGTGCAGCCCTGTGCCCCGCAAGGGGCCCCAGCCGCAAGCCCCCTGCGTTAGCGGGGGGTAGTTGACGGGACCCCTGCAAGCAGACCTGGTTTGGCTGGACAAGAATTACAGTCGCTGCGTTAGCGGGGGGTAGTTGACGGGACCCCTGCAAGGGCATACTCAAGGTCCGCGCAGAGGTCCTCGGGGTCCTCAAGACCGACCGAGAGCCGGAAGATCCCGTCGCCCGCGAACGCCCGGTACGACCGTTCCTGCGCCGGGGTCATCCGGAAGGAGGTCCGGAGCATCTCGTCCGTGGGAAGGTAAAAGACGAGGCTCCGTACGTGGCCGAGCGAGACGGCGTAATGGATGATCGAGAGCCGGTCGGCGAGGATCTTTGCAGCGTTTGCACCGTCTGCTACCTGAAACGTCAGCATACCGGAGAAGTTTTTGAGCTGGCGCGCCGCCAGAGCATGCTGGGGGTGCGAAGCAAGGCCGGGATATACGACCCGGGTCACCTTCGGGTGATCCTCCAGGAACTTTGCAACGGCAAGGGCCCCTGTTTCGTGGGCTTTCATCCGGAGGGGGAGGGTCGATGCGCCCCGCTGGATGAGCCAGGCATTGAACGGGCTTAATATTCCGCCGGTCCGGATCTCGACTTCTTTCCTGATGCCGGCCATGTCTTTTCTGTTCCCGAGAACCGCACCTCCGATGGCATCCCCGTGCCCGCAGATGTACTTGGTCAGGGAATGGATCACATAGTCGGCGCCAAGTTCGAGCGGGTGGATGCCTATGGGCGAGGCGAAGGTGGCGTCCACGGCGACCTTCGACCCGTTCTCATGTGCAATGCCGGCGACGGCTTCAATATCGGTCAGACGGAGGATCGGATTTGCCGGCGTCTCCGCATAGACGAGCCGGGTATTCGGGCGGAGTGCATCCCGGAGGTTCTCCGGATCGGACATGTCGACCTTCGTGACCGATATGCCCAGACGTGGGATGAGTTCGTTCGTCATCTCCGCCGTCGCGGCATAGGATACGTCGCTGATGACGAGGTGATCTCCCGCGGAGAGGTTGTACAGGAGCAGCGCGGTGACGGCTGCCATGCCGCTTCCGAACGCCACGGCCGCCTCCGCCCCCTCGAGGGCGGCAAGTTTCTGCTCCAGCTGATCCACGGTCGGGTTCTTCCAGCGGGAGTACAGATAGGGAGTTGCATCTCCGAAATCTTCGGCGGAGAACGAAGCACCGGCATCGGCGAGGAACGTTGTCGACGTGACGATGCCGGGAGCCGACGCTCGCGTCACGGGATCGGGGGTCTCCCCGGCATGGACCGCGTCGGTCATAAGTCCCCGGTGGGGGGTGTTTTTTTCTGTCACTCGTATCATATCCTAAAAAGTCGTTCGCCCAAAACCGCCGGCCACGCGAGTATCATCACGGGCCGCCGGAGGGAGATCCCCGGAGCATTCCGGTAGAGGCTTGTTGTTACACTCCCGTATTGGAAGGGAGAAGGGATAGTTCCTCAATTTCGGGCAATTATTGCCGCGTCCTGTTCCGGGCGCCCGACAATGGGGAAATAAGAGATGCCAGCGTTCGGCGGCGCACCGCCGGGACCGCGATCAGAGCGACGGGTCGGTTACGGTGATCCCGGCGGCCGTCATCCGCTCGCGGATCATGTCCGAGACCTCGAACTGTTTTTTGGCGCGCAGTTCCGCCCGGATCTCCTGAAGGACGCGTATGGGCACGCTTGCCTCGCGCAGGAAATTTATTCCGAGGATCTCCCCGAACTCTTTCAAAGCCCCGATATCCCCGTTCGCGGCGAGTTTCTGGACGGCGGCGAGCGCCATCGGTGTGTTGAGGTCCGATTCCATGGCATCGATGAACGCTTTTCTTCCTTCCCGGTCCTCTCCGGCATCTTTTTTTGCAGCCGCACGGATATGTTCGAGCGCCCGCGCCGCATGTGCTATTCCCTCTTCGGTGGCCTGAAGCGGGGACCGATAGTGCGACAGCAGAATATAATATCTCAGGACGTCTTTATTCCAGGTCTTGAGCGCGTCCCTGACGGTGATGAAGTTGCCGAGCGATTTCGACATTTTCTTCCCTTCGACCGTCAGGAATCCCGTGTGCATCCAATACCTGACCATCGGGTGCTTTCCTTCCATCGATTCCATCTGCGCGATCTCCGCTTCATGGTGGGGAAAGATCAGGTCCAGCCCCCCGCCGTGGATGTCATACTGCTGCCCGAAGTATTTCTCGGTGACCGCAGTATCCTCGATGTGCCACCCGGGCCGCCCCCGGCCCCAGGGGGAGTCCCAGGTATACTCTCCGAATTCTCCGAACTTCCAGAGCACAAAGTCCAGAGGTGTGCGTTTTCCTTCGCCGGTTACCCGGCTGATGCGGTCCGTTCCATGCTGGCCGGACAGCTCTCCGTTGCGCTCGAACGTACTCACGTCGAAATAGACTCCGGCCTCTGTGACGTATGCCGCGCCGCGCCCGAGCAGGCGCTCCGCCTGGGATAGGATCTCCGGGATATGCGTGGTGGCGCGGGCATGGTAACTCACCGCATCGATTCCCAGGGAGCGCATGTCCCGGAGGTATGCGGCCTCAAACGTTCGTGCGAGTACGCTCTGGGGCACGCCCTCTTCCTTTGCGCGGTTGATGATCTTGTCGTCGACATCGGTGATATTCTGGAGATAGAATACTTCCAGCCCCGTCCACCGGAGGTACTTCGCCAGGACGTCAAAGACGATGTAGGTCCTGGCGTGACCAAGGTGCGAGTAGTCGTACACCGTCGGGCCGCAGACGAATAAGTATACCCTGCCAGGGTTACGGGTCACGAGCGGCTCTACGGTTCTCGATAACGTACTGTAGAGGTCCAAGTACCGATCTCCTCCATCGGACGCCGGCGGAGGGAGTCGAACCCCCAAACATTCGCTTTGCAGGCGAAGGCATTATACCGCTCTGCCACACCGGCTTCGTGCTGCTTCCCGCTTCGCGGTTGCGCGGCCCTTTCCGGCACACCCGGCTGCCGTACTCTCCGGGAGTGATGTGCCGGTCGTCAACGGCGATCATCGGGTGATCTCTCGTGCCTATGTATCCATCACTTTTAGTCGTATTGGTTACCGTGAAGGGATACCTCCTGCAGCGGGCCCTCATGGTGCGGTGCCGTCTTGAATGTTTGTCCTGCCCGGAGCCGCCGCCTTTCTGCAGGATCGCTCCGCATCCATTGATAAAGGAGCCGGAGAGTTGCGGCCCCGTATAAATGGTCTGATGATCCGGATATGCGGGGGTTGTATCCTCCTCGTTTTCGAGGAAGGCATATCGTCGGCTTTCCGTCGGGACCAGGGCTGACATCTTGCCCTGATATCAAAAGATTTAAGGCGTATGACTGCTACTTTACCGTCGTGGCATCCACATACATCCGGGTTATCCAGTTCCTTGCGGCGATCGCGGTCTGCCTGCTTGCGGGGCTGATCGGGTCGGTCTTCACGACACCCGCCGTTCCGACCTGGTATGCCGCGCTTGCAAAGCCCGACCTGACCCCTCCGGCGTGGATCTTTGGCCCCACCTGGACGGTGCTCTATATCCTCATGGGCGTCGCGCTTTACTTCGTCTGGAGCAAGGGGTGGGGGCAGAAGAACGTGCAGGTCGCCATGACGATCTTCGCCGTCCAACTGGCCTTGAATGTCCTCTGGTCGTACTTCTTCTTCGGACTGCAGTCACCGTTCTTCGCTCTCCTCGGGATCGTGCTCCTCTGGGTTGCTATCCTCATGACGATCGGCGCCTTCTACCGGGTCTCCGTGCCCGCGGCGGTGTTGCTCGTCCCCTACCTCCTCTGGGTGAGTTTCGCGGCGTATCTCAACTACGGCATCTACGTTCTCAATCCGTAAAAATGACCTATTTTCCGGGGGCAAGGCCCCCGGCGCCGGGATTTGTGAAAGATGTCGGGCGTCAGCGTTTATCGATCTGCCGCCAGACGTGGACGAACCGCTGCAGTGCGGTGTAGTGTCCGAATATCCCGAATATGACGAGGAGCCACCCGAGGAAGTTCATGCCATATATCGTTTCCGGGAGCAGCACCGTGAGCGCGCCGGCGATGATGATCAGCACCAGGCGGTCCGCCCGGCCGAGGATGCCCCCGTAGTACCTGCCGACCCCGACGGCCTGCGCCTGGGTGCCGAGGTACGAAGACATCAGGACGCCGGTCAGGGCGAAGACGCCGATCGGCCAGGGGGCGGCGCCGCCTGCGAAGATGCCGGTGATGATGAATATGTCGGCGTAGCGGTCGATGACGTGGTCGAGGAAGTCGCCCCGAAGGCCCGCGGCCCCCGTGTCCCGTGCGAGCGCTCCGTCAAGAGCGTCGAAGACGGCGTTCAGGACGACCATGACGATCCCGAGCACGACGCCCCCGGCATAGAACGCTATACCCGCGAGTATCGATACGAAGAAAGATGCAACGGTGAGCCCGTTCGGGGTGAGCCCGATCTTCTTTGCCAGGTTCACCATGGGCTGAATGATGCCCTGCATCTGCGGCCGGAACTGGTCCAGTGTCATGCCCCGGGCTCCAGATACCCTGTCCAGTCGATGGACCCGTAGGACGCCGGCAGTTCCCCGCGAATAAACTGCTCTATCCGGTCCGCACACTCGCCGACCGGGAGATCGGTCGTATCCACCTCAAGGACGCGCTCTCCCGGATGCTCTTCCAGCGTCTCGATCAGGATGACGTCGAGCGCCTCCGCCTCGACGTTCTCGGCGACCTTCCCGGCGGGATAGTTCCTCGGCATAAGGCGTTTCCGGAGGACGTCCGGCCGGCACCGGAGGACCACCACCCGGTCGCAGGGGAGGAGGTGTGCGAGGTGGCCCTCGACGATCCCGTCGACCGGCTCGAACTCTTCCGCCCACCGGTCGACGTCCACCACCAGGGTCTCGCGGCAGGGGTCCTCCTCGATGACGTAGGGCCGCACGGTATCGGTCAGCCGGACGACCCGGTGGCCCCGCTGTTCGAGTTCCGCCGCAACGGACGTTTTTCCGGTTCCCGGCGTGCCGGTGAGGCCTGTCATCATAGGTCGCGAATCGCCTCGAGGAATCGAACGTTTTCCCATTCTTCGCCGATGCTGACCCGGATATAGTGGTCTCCGAGCCCCGGGAAACTGGTGCAGGACCGGACGAGGACTCCCCTCGCCGCAAGGTGTTCCACCGCCTCATCACCCGTGCAGGGAGCGACGTCGATCATGACAAAATTTGCGTCCGAGGGGAACGTCGTAAACGGGGTCTCATTCCGGAACCGCAGCCTCCACCGCCGGACGTGGTCGCGGACCTCGCGCACCCGGTCGGGGTCCGCGAGCGCCCCGACGGCAGCCGCTGCGGAGACCGAGTTCAACGCAAACGGCGTCGCCGCCCGGCGATAAAACGGCTCCAGCCACTCCGGGACGAAGGCGTAGCCGACCCGCAACCCGGCAAGGGCGAAGATCTTCGACATCGTCCGTCCGAGGACCAGGTTGTCGTGCCGCCGCATGAGGGGCCGGTAGTCGATATCTGAAAAGTCGACGTAGGCGTTGTCGAGGAAGAGCAGCCCCTCCGTCTCCTCGAGGATCTCCTCGACCGTTTCGGGGGAGACCGAGTTCCCCGTGGGGTTGTTCGGGGAGCAGAGGAAGGCGAGTTTCGCCCCCCGCGAGGCTTCAATGAACTCTGCCGGATCGACCGAGAAGTCCTCCCGGCGGGGGACGTTCACGACCCGGGCGCCGTGCGCCGCGGCCGCGAGCCCGTAGAACGAGAAGGTGGGGGTCGAGACGACCACCGCTTCCCCGGGCTCGACGACCGTCCGGATGACCGTCTCGATGACGCCGTCCATCCCCGCACCGGTGACGAACCGGTAGTCACCGTGGTAGCGGCGGAGAGCCTCGACGAGCGCCGCCGTCCGTTCGTCCGGGTAGCGATTGACCGTCCCGAGCGCAGCCGTCGCTGCTTCGATTGCGGCCGGTGTCGGCGGCCGGGGATTCTCGTTGCTTGCAAGGCGGGCCACCCGGTCGATGCCGTGCTCCCGCGCGACGTCCTCCGCCTTCTTCGCGTAGGAGTAGCCGTTCGCTCCCGCGAAGCACGCTCTAACCAAGCGCCGCATTGATGACACCGACGGCTGTCTTGATCTCTTCGTCCGTGATCACGAGCGGCGGGACGAGGCGGAGGTTCCCGTCGGCGGCGCAGTTGACGAGCACGCCGTTCTCGGCACAGGTCCGCTGCACTTCCGGACACCGGTCGCCGACCGAGATCCCGATCATCAGGCCGCGGCCGCGGGGAGTGTGGCGGGAGAGGCCATTCATGAACATCTCGCCCTTCCGCGGGATGTCGGGGAGGATCTCCTCGATGACGTCGATCGTCGCGAGTGCCGCCGCACAGGCGAGCGGCCCTCCGGCGAACGTGCTCCCGTGCTCGCTCCTCTGAAATTCGAGCCCTTCCCGTGCGACGAGCGCGCCGATGGGGAAACCGCTTGCAAGCCCCTTTGCGATCGTGACGATATCGGGGGCGACGCCGGTGTGCTGGAAGGCAAACCACCTGCCGGTCCGGCCCATTCCGGTCTGCACCTCATCGACGATCATCAGCGCACCGGTATCGTCGCAGATCTCCCGGATGCCCCGGAGGAAATCATCGGGCGGGATCAGGACGCCTGCTTCACCCTGGATCGGTTCGACAAAGACCCCGGCGGTATCCGCATCGACGGCCTCTGCGAGAGCGTCGAGGTCGCCGTAGTCGACGAATGTGCAGGAGGGCGAGAGCGGTTCGAACGGCTCCCGAATAGCGGGTTTGTGGGTGACGGCGAGCGACCCGCACGTCCTGCCGTGGAACCCGTGATTGAACGCAACGAACTTCTTTCTCCCCGTCCGGACGCGGGAGAGTTTTATCGCGCCCTCGTTCGCCTCCGCGCCGGAGTTCGAGAAGAAAGCCTTTGCGAGCCCCGTGATCCCCACCAGTCGCTCCGCAAGTTCCGCCTGGTTCGGGACGTAGTAGAGGTTCGAGCAGTGGATCAGTCGGTGGGCCTGATCGCAGATCGCTTTCACAACCTTCGGGTGGCAGTGGCCGGTGCTGCAGACCGCAATCCCCGCCACACAGTCGATGTATTCCCGTCCTTCGTCGTCCCAGACGCTTGAGCCCGCGCCGCGGACAACTTTCATCGTCCGGCCGAACGCGGGCATGTAGTAGCGTGCATCAAGCACCCGTGAATCTTCTGCCATGGTCTCACTCATACTCTATCGTCGCGGGGGGTTTCGGGGTGACGTCGTAGACGACCCGGGAAACCCCCGGGATAGCGGCGGTGATCCGGGCTGCCATCCGCGAAAGCGTCTCGTGGGGCAGGAGCAGCGGGTCGGCGGTCATGCCGTCCCGCGACTGGACGGCCCGGACCGCGACGATCCAGCCGAGCAGCCGGACGTCCCCTTTCACCCCGGTCCCGAGGCCGATGAGCGCCGCAAAGCACTGCCAGGGGTGGAATTCCTCCACCAGGCACTCCTCGACGATGGCGTTTGCCTCCCGGACGATCGCGATCTTCTCTCTCGTCACCTCACCGAGGACCCTGACGGCAAGCCCCGGTCCCGGGAAGGGCATCCGGTGCTGGATCTCCACCGGAAGCCCGAGCCCGCCGGCGACCTCGCGGACCTCATCCTTGTAGAGGTCCGCGAGCGGCTCGATGACGCCTTTGAACTTGATGTCGAGGGGCATGCCGCCCACGTTGTGGTGGCTTTTTATTCCCCCTTCGCTCTCGATACGGTCGGGGTAGATGGTCCCCTGCAGGAGCATCGTCGCTCCCTTGCGCTTCGCCTCCCGCTCGAAGATCCGGACGAACTTCTCGCCGATGGCTTTGCGTTTTGCTTCGGGGTCCGCGACCCCCTTGAGCGCCGCAAAGAACTCATCGCCCGCATCCACAATGTGGAGATTTTTCCCGTCGAAGAGAGAGCGTATCCGTTCGGTCTCTCCCTTTCGCATGAGGCCGGTATCCACGTATATCGGGATGAGCCGATCGCCGATGGCACGGGAGGCAAGCTCCGCGCAGACCGACGAGTCCACGCCGCCGGAGAGCGCCATCACGACCTTCTCTTCTCCGGCGGCATCGCGTATTCGCCGGATCGCCTGATCGATAAACTTCTCGACGTTTACCATTCTGTTATCTCACCTGGTCTTTTGAAGAGGATTTATTCTTTTTGCACGCCTCTACAAAGCCGATGTAGGGCGGAGAGGGTTTTGTCGGACTCGACTTGAACTCGGGGTGGAACTGGGTGGCGAGGTAGAAGGGGTGGTCCGGAAGTTCGCAGATCTCCATCCGCTCCCCGCATGAGCCAGAAAAGACGAGGGCGGCGTCTTCGAGGTCTTTGATGAACATGGGGTTCACCTCGTAACGGTGCCGGTGCCGTTCCACGGTCCCGGTCTTGCCGTAGAGTTCGGCCGCTCTTGTTCCTTCTTTGAGATCGACGTTGCAGTTCCCGAGGCGCATCGTGCCGCCGAGGTTCGAGACGTCCTCCTGCTCGGGAAGGATGGCAATGACATGCGTTCCCGGCCCCATCTCTTCGCTGGTGGCGTCGGGTATGCCGAGGACATGCCGTGCGTACTCGATCACCGAGAGCTGGAAGCCGAGACAGAGGCCGAGATAGGGCTTCCTGTTCTCGCGGGCGTATTGTATCGCCCGGATCTTGCCCTCGATCCCGCGCTTGCCGAATCCCCCGGGGATCAGGATGCCGTCCACATCGGCAAGATCGCGGAGGCTGAACGTCTCCGCATCCAGCCAGCGTATGTTTACCTCGGTGGAGAGAGCCCGGCCGGCGTGTTTGAGCGACTCCTTGATGGACATGTAGACGTCCTCGATCCCGTACTTGCTCACGATGGCGACCGTCACCCGGCTCGTGTACTCCTGCGAGACGACCCGGTACCACGTGGGGTCTGGTTCCCTGTTCTCGAGGGCCAGGTAACCGCAGATGACGTCTGCAAGTCCTTCTTTCTCCAGTTCTACCGGGATCTGGTAGATGTCCGGGACGTCCTTTGCGGAGACCACGGCCTTTGCCGGGACGTCGGTAAAGGCGGAGATCTTCTTCTTCGTCTGCGGGCCGATCACCTCGCTGCTCCTGCCCACGATGATATCGGGCTGCAGCCCGAGTTCCCGAAGCGCCTTGACCGAGTGCTGCGTGGGCTTGGTCTTGAGGTCGCCCATGGTGTCCACCGGGACCAGGGTGACGTGGACGAGAAGCATGTCCTGCGGCGCAAGTTCGCCGTGCATCTGTCGGACGGCCTCAAGGAACGGCATGCTCTCGATATCGCCGACCGTGCCGCCGACCTCCACCATGCAGATCTCAGCCTTCTTGCCGCCGTTTACTTCTACTTCTGCCGCCCCGCGGATACAGTGCTTGATCTCGTCGGTGATATGGGGGATGATCTGGACGGTCGCGCCGAGGAAGTCCCCGCGCCGCTCTTTCTCGATGACGTTCCGATAGACCTTTCCGGTCGTGATATTGTGGAGCGACTTGAGGTTGATGTCCAGAAACCGTTCGTAGTTGCCCAGGTCGAGGTCGACCTCTCCCCCGTCGGAGAGGACGAAGACCTCCCCGTGCTGGGCGGGGTTCATGGTGCCGGCATCGATGTTCAGATACGGGTCGATCTTCACCGCCGTTACCTGGTAGCCGCGATTTTTCAAGAGGCGACCTATGGAGGCGGTGGTGATGCCTTTCCCGAGTCCGCTCATGACGCCGCCGGTTACAACAATGTACTTCAAACTCCTGTTCCCCTCCGAAATGTTCCAGAGTTTCTATCTCATGTATGTGATCTCGGATATTGAGAATGTATGGTTCCCGTATCCCCCGGGACGTTCTGCCGGCGTAATAAGGGGTTTTTTGCGGGAACCTGCCGCGATGCTATCGGCCTACAACCGCGAACGAGGTCGATGTCCGGGATAGGAGGGTATCATCCGCCGCGTTCCGGACCTCTCCGTCTGCAAACGCTACGCGGCGTCCTTTACGGATGACTCTGCCGGTGGCGACGATCCTTCCGGCATTGACCCCTTTTATGAAACTGGTGTGCTCGTCGATCGTGGCGATCTCTTCCGTATCGGTAAGAAGCGTGTGGAGTGCAAGCGCGATAGCCTCGTCTGCAAGCGCCACGTAGATCCCCCCCTGAAGCCACCCGACGCCGTTCAACATATCCGGCCGAACCTCCATGCTGAGGCGGGCGCATCCGTCGCCGAACTCCTCCGCCTCGATGCCCATCAGTGTAAAGAAGGGATTCGCATCTCTTCCTATCCGTTTTAGTTCGTCAATGTAGCCCACATAACCACGCCTGTCTTACGGTGTTTTGGGGTCGGCCCGGATAAGTTTTGTGAATTTATATGAACAACAAATATCTCTTCCATCGAACACCTGTAACTGTATGGATGATGCGTGGCAGCCCGAAGCGCTTCGAAATCGGAGACTTGAGCAACTTCGGGCTACCATGGACGATTACGTTGCGGCGCACATCGATCAGGTGGAGGCCAACCTCCCGGTCTTCTTCGGGCACGTTGCCGCTACGCTCGATAAGGCCTTTCCCGACCTCCTCGACGGGGCCTACGACGATTTCATCGATGCAACCACCTTCACGCTTCTCAACACCACGCGCGAACCTCCTACGCCGGAGTTTCTCGAAAAGATCCTGCGGCACGCCATGGGAAACAAGCGGCGTCGTCGGGGACGGGCGACCCTCGATGTGATCGTAGGCCTCAAACTGGTCGATACCGGCAACTACCCTCAGGCAATCGAATACTTTACCCGTTACCGGAACTACGACGGTCGGGTCAACACGGCGATCGCTTACATTTACTATGCTCTCTCCCTGGCACCGAACAGGAAGCGGGATCTTCGCCCTGATGATATGGAACTTCATGCCCGGGAGGAGATGCTGAACCTCGCCCGGACCCGCGCTCCGCTCAATCGTTTGGAGGTGTTCAATCGTAAAGACACCCGGCTGAACCAGATCTTCTGGTTCATGCTGGACCTCGCATTCACCTGGTTTCCGAGCGAACCCGAGTTTTACCGTATCGGGATTCTGCAGGCAAACTACGAGGACGACCTCGATCGTCGCCAGCACCTCCTCGATTACGCCCTGGAGCGGTTCCCGGATAACAGGTCCTTCCTGGTGGAGGCGTTTGACACCCGCGTAAAACTGTGCAGCGGGAGCGGTGCCGCCGCTATCGTCAAACAGATGATGCAACAGTATCCTGACGACCACGGCTCGCTTTATTTCGGGATGAAACTTGCGATCCTCGGAGCGCAGCCGAAATCCTACGCAAGTTTTCGAAAACTTGCCATCTTAAACGGGTTTCCCCGGCACCTCCTGCTGCTGCTGGACGCCGTGCTCGAGGTCATGTGCAACCACAAGACCGAGAGTTACCTCTGCTTCGAAGAGGCAAAGAAGGCCCTGGCCTGGCGGAGCCACTATATTGCAGCGCTCGAGTATATCCTCCGGGATTTCATCGAAGGGGATGACGACCGGGCAAAACGGGCGAAATCGACTCTGTTTTCGAGCGTCGACCAGTACTGTATGAATGTCCTGAAGATCGAGGGGTAACAAAAGTCCTGCAAGGGCTCCCGGGTTCCTGTCGCGTATAACCCCGTGCTGTTCCCGTGGATCGTCGGGACCCCTTTAATGGGTGCTAAATCCCCTGGGGGTTCTTTTGTATTCTTAAAAACGCGTTTACTCAAAGTTCCATCGAAAATAGATAACGATGGGTATATTTACTCTAACAGGCAAAACCTCCTACGGGTTACGCTCGGGCGTCTTGAATCCGGGTCGGCCGGCGGAGGATCGGTTACAATGACGGGAAACACTACTACGCATAACACTGGCAGGGAGGTATCCGGGGTCGAAGCCGCCCGCGAATCGCCGCATCCCGGGGCGGATGTCTGCCTCTCGATCCTCCGCGAATCGCCGGACGGGCTTGTTCTGGTGGACGATACGGGCGAGTGCCGGTACCTGAACCCGGCGTTTACCCGGATCACCGGATATACCCTCGAGGACATTCCCGTGTTGAATGCGTGGTTCGAGCGTGCTCATCCGAATCCGGCGTATCGACAGGAAGTCCTGGAGATATGGCAGGAACTGGTCCGTGGCGACCGGGACACTCTGGTCGCCGGTGTGGTTTGCCGGGATGGGAAGAAGGTGCGGGATATCGAGCTCCGGCGGGTGCCGGTTGGCGGCGGCTGCAGTTTGCTCACTCTCCGGGACGTCACCGAGCAGGTTCTGGTCGAGGAGCGTCTCAGGCAGACCACTTCCGAGCTGACCGCAGTGATCGAGGCTTTTCCTGATCTCTTCCTCCGGCTGAACGCCGACGGCACGATTCTCGATTCCCGCGCAGGCAGGCTGGCGGAGGTCTCGCTTGCGTCCCGGATGCTGCTCGGGCGACGGGTACAGGACCAGTTCCCTGCCGGAATCGGGGTGGCGCTTCTGGATGCGCTGCGGCAGGCCGTTCGGACGGATACACCTGCCGCACCCCTGGAGTTCAGTCATGCGGAGGCCGGGAAGGTCCGGCATTATGAGGCGCGCGTCGTGCCGATGTACGAGATGCAGGCGATGACCGTCGTCAGGGATATTACGGAGCGGAAGGAAGCGGAGCAGGAACTGCGTCGCCACCGCGAGCACCTGGAGGACCTCGTTGCCGAGCGAACCGCCGACCTCGAACATTCGAACCAGCGTCTCCGGCGTCTCCTCTATTACATCGAGATGACCGAGAGGCAGGCCGCCGGGGAGTGGCTGGACTCGTCGATCGAGCAGGGCACCCTGAACCCGGCCGAACCCGAAGAGGGGCGGATCACCGTCGACGCCTCCGGGACGGTCCTCGTCGTCAACCGGGCGGCCGAACGTCTGACCGGCTATGCAGGGGAGGAACTGACCGGGAAACCCCTCTGGCCGCTCCTCCCGGGAGGCGATCTCCAGGGGGTCCTCTCGTCGGTGGTCCTCAGGCAGGGCAGGTCCGCGGAGTGCGTCGAAGGAGCGGTGCTCGTGAGAGACGACGGTTCAAAACGGCTGGTCCGCGTCTGTGCCGACCCGATCACCGATGCTGCTGGTGCCGTGATCGGTATGGTCTGTATGCTTCGAAAACAGTGAGGTGCGGGAGCGCTCAGAGCCGAAAGCCGCAGGACTCCGGGTGCACCGGGCCGGGGTCCTGGGGCGCTACGGTGACCCCTACCTGGTCGGAGTAGAATCCGAGCCCTTCGAGCGCGGAGAGAAGCGCCTTCTCGTGGGTATTGTTGATCTCGCTTAAGTGGGCGAGGACCGCCATGTGGATGTGGTCGGCGAGCCTCTGCAGGCATCGGGCGGCATCGGGGTTTGAGAGGTGGCCGCGTTTCGACCGTATCCGGCTTTTTAGATACGCGGGATAGGGTCCGTTCTCAAGCATCTCCGGGCAGTGGTTGCTCTCCAGGAGGACGGCGTCGCAGGAGGCGAGCCGGTCGAACATGGAGGCGGTGACGGTGCCGGTATCGGTGCAGCACCCGATGCGGAGGTCGCCTTCGGTGATGCGGAACCCGCAGGGTTCCCGTGCGTCGTGGGAGGTCGGGAAGGCCTCGACCGAGAAGTCCCCGAGACAGAACGGTTCGTCGTACCGACACCTCCGGACTGTTGTCGTCTCCCCGCATCTTCCCGAGAACGCTTCAAGCGTGCCGCCGGTCGCGTAGACGGGCACGTCCAGCCTCCTTGCCAGGACATCGACGCCCCGGATGTGGTCGATATGCTCGTGGGTAACGAGAATCCCTTCGATGAGCCCTGCATCTCCTCCGGCGGCTCTGAGGCGCCGAAGGGTTTCACGCGCTGAGAGCCCCGCATCGATGAGCAACGCACCGCGCTCTCCTCGGAGGTAGGTGCAATTCCCTTTGCTCCCGCTGGCGAGGATCGTCAGTTTCATTGTAAGATTGGTGGGCTGTGCGGATATTTAAGGGCGCGGCGATGAACCGTACGAAAAGAGCCTTGGGGTACGGGATACCATCTCCTGATGAACGGCATGAGCGGGACGGACGGCTCCTGGCAGGGGCAGGTTCACGGGATCGTTGCGAGTCTCGGAGACGGCCGGGCATGCATTGAGCGGAAAGCAGTGCGTGACCTCGTCAACACCTACCTTGTCCGGTCGCTCGACACGACGGCGCTCCGGTTCAGCCTTCCCGTTCTGCTCGCGGCGCCGGCTGGCGCATCCGGCCCCGGCTCCGACGGGGCCGTCGGGGTGACCATCGAGGCGATCAAGGCGGCGGTTCCCGGAGAGCGCGACCTCGGCCCGATTGCCGGGGCCGGGACGGAGCACCCCGTTCATTGTCTGCCGAACGTGGAGCCGGTCACGCTGATCGCATCAAGGAGCGCCATCGGGACCGACCTCTGGCGGCCGGACCCGGACAACCGGATCGACGACGACGGTCTCCACCTCGTCGTCAGGGGGGCTCTCCCGTATCCCGGCCCGCCCACGCCGGGTAGTGTCGGGGAGGTCAGGGAACGCCTCGGGGCGCTTGTCGAGGCTCTCGACCGTGTCGTGCGCCGGGTGCCCGACCGGACCCTCGTTGCAGCACGGGCCCTCTCCGTCGACCAGAAGGCCCTCCGGCGCGCCCTGCCCGGGATGGGGCTTGTTGCGTTCATCGCCGACGGCACCCGCCCGGCCCGCCGGTTTACCCGGTTCCGGTGCCACCACAGGATCGCGGGCCCGAAGGAGGGCGTGCATATTCCCTTTTGCTGCCCGCGGGAACTCGACCCGGTCGAGGTGGAGGTTGCCGGGAGCGGCAGGACGATAACCGGGCTCGGGCTCCGGCGCCGGGAGGCCTTCGCGGTCGCGGGCTCGAACGCCGAAGGGAAGAGCACGTTTCTTCGTGCGGTGATTGCCGGACAGGACGACCACGCCGCGGGGGACGGGCGGGAGTTTCTCGTCAGCGTCGACGGGGTCACCCGGGCGGAGGCGGGCGAGCGGTACCTTGCGGGGGCGGACGTCAGCCTCTTCTTTCACAGCCTTCCGCCGGGGGTCTCGGGTGGTCCCCGGGCGGCCACCGGTCAGGGGAGCGGTTCCCTCGTGATGGCGCACGAGATCCAGACCGCGCTCCGCGCCGCGTCGCCGCTCCTCATCCTTGACGAGGACCGCGCCGCAACCAACCTGCTGGTGCCGGGATGCCTCCAGAGCGGCGAGGTGACCCCGCTCTCCACCCTGCTTGCCGTCCGGAGGGAGGCGTTCGGAGAGACGGCAATTCTCTTCGCCGCCTCGTCGCTCGACATCCTGATCGCGCAGGCCGACCGAATCCTGCAACTCACCAGCCACGAAGCGCGGGCACTCGACCCCGGCGAGTTTCGGCGGCGGCTTGATGCGCATCTCGCAGAGGTGCGGGAACACCTTGCGGCGCGAGAGTGATTGGGGGTGCGGTTATCGGCGATATATTTCGTGTCCGTATGAAGACCTTTATGCCCGGAGCGGAGGGTATGCCGTGGGGTGCGTTTGACGGAGCGTCTCGGCGCCTCTGTCGCAATAGCATATTCACCATCCTCAGGGAGAGCAGACCGTATGAAGCGACGCCGCCAAGGAAAAAAGAGAATGGAGGAACTGTATGAGACAGCCACTAAATATTCATGTCTACCTTTATCGGAAAAATCACAATGATGTATTTGAGTACGCCGTTTTCCAGCGAGCTGATGACCCAAAGTGTTGGCAAGGGATATCTGGTGGTGTTGAAGAAGGGGAAACAATTGAGCAAGCCGCTTTAAGGGAGTCCTTTGAAGAAGCAGGCGTGGCTATTGATACCCCACTGTATCGTTTAGATACAGTCAGTTTTCTGCCGTCAGATATTTTTTCCGTGCACAACAAATGGGGCAAAGATGTTGTGGTTTGTCCGATGCACTTCTTTGCCATACCCTTCCAAGGTGAAATTGTCCTATCCAATGAACATTTAGATGTGAAGTGGTGTACATTTCAAAACGCTTATGGCATCATTTATTGGCATGACCAAAAAACTGCCCTTTGGGAGCTTAATCAACGGCTACTCCGAGGAAATCTCATAAGATGATTCCTCTCTATGAGGGGTCGTCCCAGATTTATATGGCCTCTTAGATAATACTCGGTTGTATGGCCTTCCGGGAAATTGACGATGATATCTGGGGGATTGTCCGGAAAACCTCCCACCGACGAAGCCGCACGTCGGCCGCCCCCGGCGTGACTGTTGCGGGGCACGAAAAATCGGAGATTTTCCTAACAGGAGAACGTATCATGCGTTCTCCATGTATGCAACGGCATCTCGTACGTTCTCGCCACCGGGTGTACCTGGCACAATGTCCCCAGCAAACTACGGAACTTGGAAATCCGTATGCACCCCTCAACGAGGTATGGAGGCCGTGAGGCCAACAAATAGTGCAGACGGAAGAGGAGGCCCCAAGAAGCGAATGCCTGCCGGTAATAGGTGGGATAGAGGCAGGCGCCTCGACCTGAAAGGGTGCTGACGTGGGATCGGTGTTTCACAGCAGAGAGGGGAAGTATACCCGTGCAAGTATGTTATTCAACGACGCCGCAGGGCAAGAAGCATACTGACAAGGAATTGTTAACGGACTACAGATCCGGATTGCAGAGGCAAACAACAGTGTTGCCGCCCTGAACTGGGTAGTGAAATGCGCGAGCTGTATGCGCTAAAAGGCGCACGTACGGTTCCTAGAAGGGGGAAGAGTGGTAACACCCTCCCCCTATTCGATCCGAAGTTGTCTTTTGTAGAATATTATTCTATGGGAATACAAAGCTAATTTTAATGATTGTTGCTGCATGGCTAGTTTATTCTGGTGTAGCCCTGTTGGTAAACAGCGCCGTTCAAAAAGAGATCCTACCTTTAGGAAAGCCATTGTTCACACAAAAAGTGAGTATGCCTGCAGGAAAGCCAATTAATCCGTAAAAATAATAACGGAATGCTTAAATGGGGTCTGAAATCTAAATCCAGACCCCATTTCAATCCCCCTATGACGCCTGTTCTACTCTAACCCGGCTTTCTCTTTTTTTATCATGATATTGCTCTTATGGTCGAAGTTGTCCCAAATTTATAAGACCCATTAGATAATACTTGAGGCATGGCTTTCCGGGAAGTCGACGATGATCTCTGGGAGATTGTCCGGAAATACCTTCCTCCAACGAAGCCGCACATCGACCGGCCCCGATGTGACCCCCGCAGACTGTTCGGCGGTATCCTGTACATCCTGAGTGCCGGCTGCAACTGGCGCGATGTACCGGCGAACTATGGCATCAAATCGACGGTTCATCGGTACCACCTTGAATTATCGGAGAAAGGCATGTATCAGGCGATCTTCCTCGAGTTGTTTCGGTCGGGGTACGAGATCCGAAAGATCGATCTCTCGCACTGTGCGACGGATACAAAGGATATCCCGGCAAAAAAGGGAGATCGACCGGCTATGATGGCTATAAAAAGGTAAAGGGGAACAAGCTGAGTGCTCTGGTTGAACGGCATGGTCTCCCCCTTGCCTGCACAGTTTCACCGGCAAATGTCCATGTTTCCCGGCTCTATGAACCAAAACTCGAAGCATTTGAGATTCCCAAAGTGCAGGTTCGTCCTGCGATCATCTCCGCAGATACCGCCTACGATGCCCGGGAAATTCGCCAGTACAACCGGAAACGAAGGATCAAGAGCAATATCCCGGTCAACCGGAGATCCCGGGTACACCCGAAGCGGGGAAGGCCACGGCGGTTCGATCCGATACTGTATAAAGAAAGAGGGGCTATTGAACGGTTCTTTAGCTGGATCGAGGCGTTCAAGAAGATTGTTCCGCGATATGAACGCTATGAACACTCATTCCTCGGGTTGATCCACCTGGCATGTGCCATCATGATCTGGAGGGTTATGGGATGACCTCTACTACACGGAGTTTGAAAGACCAAAAATTATCGTCCCTGCAATTGTCAAAAAGCATCATATGCCTATGATAATCGCGGTTTCTATTCGAACGATAAAACTACCATAACCCCAACCGATGATCTCTATCTATTGGGCAGCCTAAATTCAAAAGTTGCTGACTATGTCGTCCATCTCATCTCTTCGACGAAACAGGGCGGTTATTACGAGTATAAGCCTCTGTATCTTTCCAAAACCCAATTCGTCCCATCGCTCCTTCTAACCCCTCCGATCTCGCCCGCCGCGACCGGATCGTTGCCCCGGTCGGGGATCTCCTTGCAATGAAGCGAGCACTTGCCGGGGATGTAGCCCCGGAGGAGCGGTCGCGGCTGGAGGCGGCGTGCACACGGGCCGATGGGGAGATAGCGATCGTGGAAGGGGACGGGGTGATTTTTTCCTGGTTGACACAGCGCACGGAATGATGTGTAAACGTGGTATCGGTAAGTTACCGGATCATTACCCGGCTATAAGATGCTCTCCTACCACAGGCTCCAATCATCATCCTTTTTCTTTCGAGTTTTTCTTTTAGGCGAGTTGCTGCCCAGCATATCTGGAACATCAAATGTAAGAGGTTTAATTTTTGCAGGAGTTATATTCGGAATTTTCAGAACGTCTGGTATATCAGAAGCGCTGGAAGTGCCGTTTACTTTTGCTCTGTCTCTCAAAATAGCACTTATTTCTTTCTTTACATTCTCAGATCGCTTTCTGATGACTTCTTTCTGCTTTGTTTTCGGGACCGGCTTATGATGTACATCATCATGGCAAATGGAACAAAGGACAAGTAAATTCCCGGGTGTATTTAGATCATTACTTTTCGGCGCTTTATGCACCTCCTCGATGTGGTGGATTTTCAAATTGCGTAGAGGGTATTTCTTCCCGCATAGTTCACACTTACTGCCGACTGCTTCCTTGATTTTCCTTTGCTTGGCTGAAGTTAATGCTTGCCGTGTTCTTTCTGCAGCTGTCCTATTATCGAAAATTGAAGGGGTCATAATCTTTGTCCTACAAGGCGCTTATTTTCTCTTTTTTTTAGGTCCGATGCCCGTGAGATTTTCTAACATCTTTTCAGATTGTCCTTTCTTTCTCCCGTCACCGGTTTCCCACTTTCTCATAGTGCCTTTGAGGGTCCTGGGTTCGCGCGCCATAATACCTCACAGAGGGTAGTTATGTGCAATAGTATATAGATGTGGTGATTTGTGGGAAAAAATATATGGTGAGGAATTGAATCCCCGCAGGGGGGATGGTCTTGAACCGTGATTGGATGGGCTTAACGTACGGCTGTACTTTTTAGGAGAGAGCTGAGTATCCAACATATGATCGAGCACTGATTCCTCATGATGGTATGTGATTGCCCCAGACTCTCAAGTCGGGGGAGTCCCCAAGAAACAACTGATAATAGAAAAATTCCCCCAATGTGATCTTTTGATATGAACGCAGGCCATTGCTCAACGTACTACGGCCCGATTCTATGAAAGACATTTTCAGTTATAGTCTGGGGCACCACCCAGATTTTAATCGGCCGCATATCCTTCAGGAGTCGGCCCCTGCTGTCGGCTATTCCTCTCCCATCTTCGGCATCTCATCGCATCTACATCATATCGCATCTTCAGCTGTTCCCGCGCAGCAGAGATCGCTGCTTTCAGCCTCTCCTCCAGCACGACCTTGGGTGGCAGCTCGGTCAGGTATTCCGCCACGCGGATCCCGCTTCTGCCGAGTTGGAGCAGCTCGATGTGCTCTACGGACTTTCCGGCGCATAGGATCAAGCCCATAGGGGACTCTTCTTCCGGCTGTCGCTCGAATCGATCGAGCCAGCGCAGGTAGAGTTCCATCTGACCTTTATCGGCTGCCTGAAACTTCCCGATCTTCAGGTCGATCGCCACCAATCGGCGCAACCCGCGGTGATAGAAGAGCAGGTCAATGTAATAATCCTCCCCATCGATGATAATCCGCTTCTGACGCGCGATAAATGCAAACCCGGCTTCGAGCTCCAGCAGGAACCGTTCCAGCTCCCGGAGGATCGCTGTCTCGAGGTCCCGTTCGCTGTAGGTATCGGCAAGCCCGAGGAAATCAAGCAGATACGGATCGCGAAAAACCAGACCGGCGTGACACGGCCCTCTTCTCGCAGCACGGCAAGCTCCTGACGGGCAAGTTCTTCGGGTTTTCGGGAGAGAGCGGTGCGTTCGAACAGCATTCCCTGGATTTTGGAGTGAAGTTCCCGCACGCTCCAGCGTTCGATCCGGCAGATCTGAACATAGAATTCACGGGCAACGGCGTCCTCGATCTGGAGAAGTTCTACGAAATGAGACCAACTCAATTCTTTCGACACTGTCGAGACAAGTTCTTCGGATGGGAACAGCGCTGCAAAACGGATCATCCGGGTCAGATTCGGCTGGCTATATCCGGGCCCGTACTCTGCTATCAATTCTTTCGACAGTGTCGAAAGAATTTTCTTACCGTATGGTGCTCTTTCTTTCTTGAGAATATCTCTGCCGATTCGATCGCCGATATGCCAGTACAGCAGGACCAGTTCGATGTTTATCGCTGTCGCAGCACGGCCTTTTGCCGCCCGGATCAGGTCACGGAGATCTGAAAGGAGGAAAGAGATGTCCGGTTCCGGAGAGTGTATATCGCGAACCGGTTGCAACGCTGTATCATCGACGGGTGTATCATGCCGTTTAGCCTTCCGTGTCATCTGTGATCGACCTCCCGGATATTCTCCATGCTGATGTGCATGTTTGAGCCGTTGTCAATGGCGGGATAAAAGTGCTCAATAATGACGGTACAATAGTGCTCACTTCCCTGCATAAGGTCTTCGGTTTCGATCCCATTTCGCCCGATTTATCCATGCAGGATTATGCCCTGCCTTCGTCGCTCCTTGAGTCGGTAACTATCCCCCTTGATGTTTTCAGTCAGGGTGGTAGCATTGATTCGAGGGGTCACACTACCCGGCGAACCCGCTCCAGCCCGGGAAGGATCGTCGCCCGTTTATCCCGTGACCCGCTTCGTTCTACAAAAGACTGATACGGGGTGAGCATCATAGTAACCAGCATACGGGTTAGGTCGGGCGAAATGGCAGGACGTACATTAACCCGGAGGGCTCGGGAGACCATCGTTGCGATACTCACCCAAAACGACGCTGAATGGATCGCAACCTTTGGCTCCTATGCACGGGAATCCGCTGATGCGACCAGCGATATCGACATCTTAGTCCGGTTTTCCCGCGAAAAAAGCCTCTTTTCGATCGTCCGGATCGAGGACGAGCTCGCGCGGGCTCTCTCCATGAAGGTGAATCTCGTCACCGAAAACGCCGTGAGCCTCTACCTTGCCGATGCAATATATCGTGACGCTGTGGTGATCTATGACGCCGGAGGACTTCGTATATCTCCGCCACATCCTTGATGCCATAATAGCCATCGAGGAGTTCTCCGAAAATATTCCGTCGGCGGAAACCCTCCGGAACCGCCGGCTGGAACGTGCCGGGATCGAGCGTATGCTGACTATCGTCGGCGAGGCGGCTAAGAGTATCTCGCCCGGAGTTACGCAACCGGAAAGCCGTTGCACAAGGCGGCGATCCGGGAACTCGCGAACCCGATCCCCGACGTAACGTCGTTTGCTCCCGCTCCTACCGGAGCATCGTGGCTACCACGTTGCCTTCACCAAAAAGACCGCCCGGATCTCGTCCGGCGAGGACGACGCGATCAGCCGGGTTCGAGACCCGGGCCGACGCCGCTTCCGCGCCGGCGTGAGGGGACTCCCCCCGCCCATTTTCCGGCGTCGTCCCGACGATGGCCCACCGGGGGCGCTGAATAGTTAAGCCGTACGGACCTATAACCAGAGGGATGGGGAATTTCATGAAGTTATATACGGTGGCGGAATTGGAATTCGGTTCTGAAAAATATGAGCAAACCGTTTTGCTCAGGGATAAAGTGATGCGCAAGCCGCTGGGTCTTTCAATCAAAAACGACGACTTATCTTTTGAGCGGTATGCCACCGTGCTTGCCGTCTTTGAGTCCGATACGATTCTCGGGACGGGAACCTTCGTGTCCGAGGATGAAGGTACCGCAAAAATTCGCTATCTGTGCGTTGATCCGGAACTGCAGAAGAGCGGCGTGGGCCGCGCTATTATAGAGGATATCGAACAGCGGTCAAAGCGGCACGGCATACGGAAAATCTGTCTGGAATCACGTGTAACGGCTATGGGTTTTTACAAGAACCTGGGCTATCGTGAATATGGGGACACATATTTGATGAACGAGGCTCCGGTCGACCATATCTGGATGGAAAAAAAGTTGTAAGACGATAATCATGCGTGCAGCAAGAGTCCGGCGGATCGGGGGTCTTTGGGTTATTTTTCCGAGATGACGAGCGCGAAGAGAGCGATATCGATATTTTCATCGTGTTCGAATAAGGGGACGTTTCTCGAATCCATCGGAAAAATTGACCGGCATATCCGTGGATGGAGTATCACGAGTTCTTGGAGAACGATCTGGTGTAGGACGGAGTGGCCTAGAATTGCGGAAGTCCTCTGATCGCTCGGGAAATTATTCGAAAATGCCTCTATCTGTCAAAGGATTGTGGAATGCGGGTACTCTACGATCTTAGAATCCCTGCCGTCGCCGCTCTTTCAGTCTTCTCGGACGACGTGGACCGATTCCGCCGCAAACGAGACAACCACCGGGCTCCCCCCCTGGATGCCGAGGTTGTCCAGGGTCTTCCAGGAGAGGACGGATGAGAGCGGGAACCCGCAGTCGACCGTCACCCTGCTGAACGGGCCGCGCGGCACGACGGAGGCCACGGTGCCCGGGAGGGCGTTTCCGCCGGGAGTCGCCCCATCCCCGTCCGCCGGGGCGATCCGGAGGTCCTCCGACCGAATGCAGAGCGAGACCCTCTCCCCCGGACTGAGCGGCGTAGCGGTCCTGACCCGGACGCCGCCGGCCTCGACCGCGGAAGTGCCATTCCCGCCGGCCACGACGATGCCGTCGACGATGTTCTCGATACCGACGAACCGGGCGACATCGCGGGTCGCGGGAACGGTGAAGACCTCCCGCGGCGTCCCCACCTGCGCAAACCTCCCATCCATCAGGACACCGATCCGGTGGGCGAGCCGCTGCCCCTGGTACATGTCGTGGGTCGAGAAGAGGATCGTCGTGCCGAGGTCGCGGTTGATCCGGAGGACCAGTTCCTCGATCTTCTCCACCGAGACCGGGTCGAGGTTTGCGGTCGGCTCGTCCATCAGGAGGATCTCCGGTTCGGTCACCATCGCCCGGGCAAGAGCCACGCGCTGCATCTCCCCGCCCGAGAGCGTCCGGGCTCTCCGCTCCCCGTAGCCGGAAAGACCGACCATCGTCAGAGCGTCCGTCACCTTCGCTCTGATCGCCGTCTTTCCCACCCCCCGGAACCGGAGGCCGACGGCAATGTTCTCCGCGACCGTCGTGTTGAAGACGGCCGGTTTCTGGAAGACCATCCCGGTCATGCGACGGACCCGGAGGCTCTGCTTCCCCTTCGCGTGGATGTCGATGCCCTTGATCCGGATCGCTCCTCCTGTCGGTGAGTCCAGGAGGTCGATGAGGCGCAGCAGAGTCGATTTCCCGGCCCCGGAGGGGCCGATGACGGTGAAGATCTCGCCCTGCTCGACCCGTCCGGTGACACCGGAGAGCACCGTCGTGGCATCGAACCGCTTTGAGACGTTATCAAGTTCAATCATGGAATCACCGGTTCTGGATCATGGTTATGACGAGATTGACGGCGAGGGCGATGAGAAGAAGGACGATCCCGAGCGCAATGGACTGGGAGATGTTTCCCATCGACGTCTCGAGCGATATCGCGGTCGTCAGCACCCTGGTCGAACTCGCAAACGACGACGCCATGATGTTGCCCCCGACGAGGATCGCCGCCCCGACTTCGGATATCGCCCGCCCGAACCCGACCGCGACGGCCGCGAGGATTGCAAACCGGGCTTCCTTCATGACACTCTTGAGGAACTGGAAGCGGGTCGCCCCGAGCGAGCGGAGGGTGTCTCTGATGACCGGGTCGACCCCCGAGAGCGCCGAGATGGTGAGCCCGGTCATGATCGGCAGGATGAGCACCGTCTGTGCGATGATCATGGCGGTCGGGGTGAAGAGCAGCCGAAAAAAGCCGAACGGCCCGACACGGGAGAGAAGCAGGAATATGAGGAGCCCGACGATGACCGTCGGCAGGGAGTAGAGAGTCTGGATCAGGTTGATCAGGCTCTTCTTTCCGGGAAACGTGCCGAAGTAGATCGCGGCGCCGAGCGGCACGGCGACCAGCGTGGCGACGACCGTTGCGGTGAGCGAGATAACGATGCTTCGCGCGGAGATGGCCATCACGTCTGGGTCGAGCGTGACGATGAGTCTCGCTGCCTCTATAATTCCCTCGATGATCTCGTACATGCTCTGCACCTATCGTGGTCTTGCCGGGGGACAAAAAAGGTGGAAATAAAGAGTGGACGGGTCCGGATCACTGGACCGGGTCCTTCACTTCAGCCTCGGTCACGCCGATCTTCTCCCAGTCGTCCCCTACGGCGTAGAAGAGCGGCTGGCCGTACTGGTCGACACCGAAGGATGCGATCTCGTTCTGGACCTCATCAGAGATCAGGAAGTTGATCCAGTCTTTGGCGAGGGTGGTGTTGGTGTCGGGGTACTTCTCGGGGTTGATCTGCATGGCGCAGTAGACGTTGAGCAGGATGTCCCCTTCGTCCACGAGCGTCACGAGGTCGATGTCGCCCTTATAGGCGAGGTAGGTGCCGATGTCGGAGAGGGTGTAGGCCTGCTTCTCGTTCGCCATCGAGAGGGTTGCACCCATGCCCGTCCCGGCCTCCTGGTACCAGTCGCCGGACCCCTGGACGTCCGTCGTGTAGTTGAACCCGGCGGCCTTCCAGATAGCCTGTTCTTTCGAGTGTGTGCCCGAGGCGTCGCCGCGCGAGACAAAGGTCACGTTCGCATCGCCGGTCGTCCCCTTCTCCCGGATGGCGGTGAACGCCGCTTCAGGGGTCATGTTCGCGACCCCTGCCGGGTCGGACTCGGGTCCGACGAGGACGAAGTAGTTGTAGGCGAATACGCGCCGGTCGGTGCCGTAGCCGTTGGCAAGGAACGCGTCTTCACGCGCACGGTCGTGCACCATCAGGACGTCCACGTCGCCCCGCTCCCCGTACTCGATCGCCTTGCCGGTCCCGGCGGAGATGATCAGCACCTCGGCGTTGTACTGCTCCTCGAAGATCGGTTTGAGGTGATCGAGGAGTTTGGTGTCGTGGAGGCTTGTCGTCGTAGCGATACGGAGTTGTTGCGTCTCGTTGTCGGCAGGAGTCGGGCCGGATGTCGTCCCGGTACAGCCGCAGATAAGCAGGATGGCGACCATTACGGCCGCAACGGCAAAAAGGGTTCTTCGTAGCATGGTTATCAATTCAAGTATCAGATTCCTGATAATTAAATGTGATAGTTTTATATCTGTTGTTAATTAGTTAACTGAATATAATTTACTATTTGTAAAATACAATGGGTATCGCCCATAAAATGGGTGCCGACTCCGCTCGTTCACACCCGGTCGGGCAGCGGAAGGAGTCTCTGTCGGCATCACCCGATAACGACGTCGCGATAGACATCGCCGTCGGGTTCGACGTAGAGGACCGCTTTTCCACCGACGAAGGCGGGCTTCGGGAACTTCCGGAGCGCAACGACGCCTCCCTCGATCACGGCCCCCTCCCGGGTCTCTACCCGGTCGACGCCGGAGGCGAGGATTGCGGCGACCGTCCGGGTGCCGCGCAGGTCCCGGGTCGTTCCTTTCTGGACGAACCTGCCGTCGTTTCCGGATGCCGCAAGCCCGACACCGGCAAGCGCCCCGATCACGCCGTCTTCGGTGCCGCCGAGCCCCTCCAGGAGGATTCCCGCCTGCCGGGCGAGTGACCGCGCCTGCTCCTGCGTCACGACACTCGTCTTCGCGGAGAGCCCGAATCGGCGGAGGCTGCCGTCGATATTCCGGTCGGCGGCGACGCAGATGCCGGGATCGCTCCCGTCGACGAAGTCGGCGAGCATCAGTTCCTTTGCCGCCGTAAAGAGACCGGCCGCGTCTCCGGCACCTGCGTCTTGGATGTGGATCACCGCCGAGCTGTTGTGGGAGGTGTAGGGGATGGCGGGGTGGACGTAGAACTGGTGGCGGGTCACTCCCGTCACCACGTAGGACCCGGCGAGTTCTGCTGCAATCGTGCGTGCGAGCCTCCCGGTTCCCCGGGACTCGCAGGTGTCGGTGTCGTCAATGCCAAGGTAGATGGTCATAGGGGATCGCTCGTGTGCTGTACCGGTCCGCCTCTAAGATTAAATAAGACTTCCACGAGTAAACGAAAAAAAAGTTGACTTAAAAAGGGTTTTCAGGCCCGGATCAGGGTGCCGACCTGCTCTCCGTTCACGGCTTTTGTGATGTTCCCGGGCACGTGTGCGTTCACAACCCGGATCTCTTTAACGTGAACGGCGTCCCGGAGGAGCTCGACCGCCATCGGCTCGAGCACCATATCCTCCATCCTCATCTCCAGGAGTTCGTCGGCCGCGATCTCCGGGATGAACTCGGCGTCGGGGTTCACGAACGGATTTTCGGCATAAAGGCCGTCGACGTTCTTCCCGAGAATGCAGCTCCTGCCGCCGACCACTTCGGCCATCAGAAAGGCGCCGGTGTCGGTCCGGTGCGGCGGGATGCTCCCCAGTTTCGGGGGATGCTCGTAGAGGCCGTAGGGCGGGGTGCCCTGCACCACCGGCAGCATCCCGAGGGATATGAGTGAGGGGAGGTTCAGGAGGTCTTCGGTATGAATCCGGACGCCGTTGTACTTCGAGAAGAGGAGAGAGATCATGATCGCGTTCTGCTCGCTGATCTTGCCGGCCAGCTCCGCAAGCACCCCCGTCGGCATCCCGAGATCGATGCCGATGTCGAGGATGTGCCGCACCCGTGCGCCGCCGCCGGTGGCGATCAGGATCTTGTGGTTCCGGGAGAGTTCTCCGATCTCCTCGACCAGCGGGTGGACAACCTTCCTTCCGTAATCGATAACTCCGTGGCCGCCGATCTTGATCACGTTCAGGTCCGGCATGATCCTGATCTGCCCGACACCCTCGGTCTCGCGAAGCAGGCCCCGTCGGACAAGGCTCTCGCCCCGCAGTCTTGATCCAATCTCAAACCGTTCTGCCATGCAACCACTCCTGTATCTTTATGCGATGAAAAATCTTAAATATCTTTGCGGTATATCTGCTGATATATCAACTGGTTGGAGGAGCGATCACCATGAAGATCTATGTACGTGAACGCCAGAAGGTCGGTACCGGCGTAAAGCAGCCCCGGTTCCGCGTCGTCGCCGTTGTCGAAGAGAGGGGCGACGACAACCATGTGAAGGTGGAGGGAACTCACTTTCGGAAGACCGAACTCGAACAGATCGCACGGGATGTCGGGGCGGAGGTCGTCTATCTCGAGGAGATCCCCGAAGAAGAGCGTGGCGAGATGCAGAAAGCAGAGGCATGACAGACCACTCACTTTTTTCCGTCAGGCGCGAGTAGTGTTACGATCGGATGTCTCTATACGAGCACGACGACCTCATTGACGCGGCCGTCAGGATTCTCCTTGAAGAAGACCGGTGCATGACCATCGTTTTTTCCCCGGACGGCGTGGCCATACGGTTCCCCACGACCCGGAAACTTGCCGAACACCTCGGTATCCCGCATTACTATGTCCTTCCCCGGTTTGGCGAGATGGAGCGGGACGGTCTGATCCGCCGGGTGGAGCGTGTCGGCATCTCCACAACGGCGGCGGGGACGGAGCGGCTCCTTGCAATCATGGCGACGCGTTATCCGGAACGCGCAGAAGAGGTCCTCGGCGCTGTGGTCTTCCGGGCGCTGCAGGCCCGCGGGAACGAGCCCGGCTAAGCCCCTATCCGGAGAGGTGCAACTCCCGTCCGCGGCAACGAGTCCGGCTTCGCTTGCTGGCGCCGATCCGCAGGGTTCGACAACGGCCGTTCCCTCTGCACGGCGGTCGGTACGGAAGGGGTTAACTCCCTCTCCCGCCCACCTCTCTACATGCAGGTCAGCGGTCCGGTCCTCATCGGCGGAGTGCCCCTCGATGCGGTCCTCGTGTTCTTCTTTGCTCTCATAGCATCCCTCTTCCTCGGCAACCTCGTCTACCTGCTTCTCCGACGGGTCCTCTCCGGGCGCGTCTCCCGCGGGACGGCCAGGTGGACGGCGGCCGCCCTGCAGTACGCCGTCATCATCGGCGGGATCTACGCGAGCGCCCGGTACCTCCTCGACTTCGATCCGACGGCCTTCGTCGCATCGCTCGGCATCCTCGGTATCGTCATCGCGTTCTCGTCGCGTCAGATCATCCAGAACGTCCTTGCCGGCATCCTGATCACGATCAACCGCCCGGTCCGGCTCGATGAATGGGTGATCGTCAGCGGAAGACCGCCGACGGGGCTCTGCCGGGTGCGCGATCTCTCTCTCACGACGACGATCCTCCAGGAACTTGACGGCGGGCTGATCCTCGTGCCGAACTCGGACATAATAACGCGTAAGGTCATCAGCTACTCCCGGGCCGGGCTGATGGAGGTCCCGATTCCGCTCGCCATCCCGGCCACGGCGGACCTCGCACGGGTGCAGGAGATCGCACTCGCGGCGGCGCACGATCATCCCCTGATCTTCCCGCGCGTCGGGCCGGCCGAGCGGTCTGCCGCCCAGAACCTCTTCGACCTCCCCTACATGGGGCGCCTCAATTTCGACAGCCCCGGCCTTACGATGTTCGAGCCGAGAGTGCAGGTCTCGTCGGTCAGGGAGGACTGGACCCGGTTGACGGTGCGGGCCTGGATCCGGCAGATCCCGATGAAAGACAGCATCGTCTCGGAGTATCTGGATGCCGTCGTCACGCGGCTGAAGGCCGAAGACCTCCTTATCGAGAAGAAGCCGGAGACCGAACCGCGCGATGGGTGACGATGGCAGGCGGTATGCCTCATCCAAAACCGCCAAGAAGAAGAGGCGACATAAGGAGAGTTGCACTATGGCGGAGAGCACCGAGACCGGGAACGGCGGCATCCGGTTCACCCTCGAGGAAATTGCGGGAGCCGTCGGCGACTTCGGCACCATCTTTCCCATCCTGCTCGGCGTCGCCATCGTCTGCCCGGACGTGAACGTCAGCCACTTCTTCCTTTTCTTTGCCGCCTGGTTCATCATCGCCGGCCTCTACTACCGCCTCCCGATTCCCATCGAACCGATGAAGGCGATCGGGGCCGTTGTCATTGCCGGAGGTCTCTCGCACGGCGAGATCGTGGCGTCGGGGATCGTCGTCGGCGTGCTCTTCCTCCTGCTCGGTCTCATCGGCGGCATGGCCTGGATCGGGGACCGGATTCCGCGAAGCGTCATCCGGGGCGTCCAGGCCGGGCTTGCGCTCCTCCTCCTCAAGACCTCGCTCGGCTACATCCTCGTCGACGTTCTCTTTGCAGCATTCTCCATCGCGATCATCGTCCTCTTCTTCATCGCATCGCATCGCGCCCGCATCCCGGACGTCTCCGCGCTGGTCGTCCTTCTCATCGGGCTTGCCGCCGGCATCGCCACGCAGGGGATGCCGCCGTTCCGCCTGATGCCCCTTCCCACCCTCATCGTCCCGCTGCCGGCGGATTTCATCGCCGGCACCTGGGACCTCGTCCTCCCGCAGATCCCGCTCACCGTCGCAAACGCCATCCTCGCCACATCGCTCCTCACCTACGACTTCTTCCCGAAGAAAGGCGTCGACCCTGACCGGCTCTCCCGGACCATCGGGGCCATGAACCTGATCTCGACGCCGCTCGGGGGGTTCCCCATGTGCCACGGCGCCGGTGGGCTCGCCGCCATGTACCGGTTCGGCGCGAGGACCGGCGGGGCGAACATCGTCGCCGGCCTCCTCATCCTCATCTTCGCCGTCGCCTTCGCCCCGCCGGAGGTCCTGACCCTCATCCCCTACGGCGTCTTCGGCGCGCTCCTGGTCTTCGTGGCAATCGAACTCGGGAAACACAGCGCAAAGACCGAGTCTTACCTGGTCACGGGAGTCGTCGCCGTCCTCACCCTCGTGACCGGCCTCACGATTGCATTTATTATTGGGATGGTCCTCGCCTATGCGATGAAATGGCGGGCGGGGCGGCAACAGCCTGTTTCCTGAGATTACTCCCGGGGGATCAGGTGGACCGCCTTCGCCTGGAGAGAGACCCATACCTGCATCCCGACTGCAAGGCCGAGGGTCTCCGCCCTCCTCGCGGTCACCAGTGCGACGAGATCGCACCCGCAGTGCACCGTCACGTTCACGAACGGCGCCGTGGGCTCAATGGCGGCGACCGTGGCGGAAAAGAGATTTTCCGCCTCCTCGTGCATCGGCTCCCGCCGGTGCAGGGAGATGTCCTCGCCCCGGATGACCATCTCGACCTCTTCGTCCGGCGGCGGGGTCGCCGAGATGATCCGCCTCCCGCCAGCCTCCACCGTGGTGAGTCCATCCTTCCGGAAGACGACCCGGCCGGGGATGATGTTCTGGACACCCACGAACCGGGCGATCCTCCGGTTTCCTGGCTCGTGGAAGATCTCGCGGGAAAGTCCGGTCTGGGCGATTGTGCCGTCGATCATCACCGCGACCCGGTGGGCGAGCCGCTGCCCCTGCAGGAGATCATGGGTGCTTATGAGGACTGTCGTCCCGGCCTCGCGGTTCAGCCTTGTTACGATCGCCTCGATGGTGGCGGTCGAGCCGGGGTCGAGGTTCGCGGTCGGCTCATCCAGAAAGAGGATCTCGGGATCGGTCACGAGTACGCGCGATAACGCTACACGCTGCTGCTCGCCGCCGGAGAGGTCGGTCGCCCGGCTCCTCGTGTAACGGGAGAGCCCGACGGCTTCAAGGGCCCCCCTCACCCTTCGATCGATCTCGGCGCCGGAGGCATGGCGGTAGCGCAGCCCCATCGCGACGTTGTCGTAGACGGACGCGTTAAAGACGATCGGTCGCTGAAAGAGCATCCCCATCCGCCGGCGGAGGTCGAGTCGGCGGCCGCGTTCCTCTGCCACATCGATACCGAAGATCCGGAGCCTCCCGTCGCTCGGGTCCTCGATCAGGTCGAGGACCCGGAGAAGCGTACTCTTGCCGGAGCCGCTCGGCCCGATGAGCCCGAAGATCTCCCCCTCCCCGACCGAGAGGTCGACGTCGTGCAGGACCTCCTGGTTGCCGTAGGACTTTCTGATCCTGTGCGTCTCGATGATCGCCATGGTTTCACCGCCGCTGCACGAGAGAGAGGGCGATATTCACCCCGAGCGCCACCGCAAGGAGGATGATCCCGAGCGCAATCGAGAGGGAGTAGTTTGCCATCGACGTGTTGAGCGCGATTGCGGTGGTGAGGACACGGGTGGCGCCACGGATGTTTCCGCCGACGATCATCACCGTCCCCACCTCGGCGATTGCCCGCCCGAAGCCCAGGAGGACGCCGGCCATGACCGCGAACCGCGCCTCCGATATGACGGTCATGACTGTCTGGAGCCTGCTTGCGCCGAGTGCGGTGATCGTGTAGCGTTTGTCCCGGTCGATCCCGGAGAGCGCCGAGACCGTCAGCCCCATGAGGAGCGGTATGATGAGGACCGTCTGGGCGACGATCATGCCGCCGGGTGTGTAGAGGAGTCGGAGAAACCCGAACGGCCCGATGTTTGAGAGGAGGAGGAACATGAGCAGGCCTACGATGACGGTGGGGAGCGCATACAGCGTCTGTAGCGTGGAAACGACGGCATGCTTCCCCCGGAAATCGTAGAAGTAGATGAGCGCCCCGATGGGGAGGGCGACCAGCGAGGCGAAGAAGGCGGCGGTGAGGGAGATGTAGAGCGACCGGACGGTAATCTCCACCACCTGTGGGTCGAGGGTGACGATGAGGCGGATGGCCTCGATGAACCCCTCGACGATCGGGTTCTCGCCAGGGCCGTTCACCACGCGTCTTCACCCTCCGGGCTCCCGGTCACCTCGTTCACGTCTCCGGTATTACGCCTATCCGGCAATCTCCCCCGAGCAGGAGGTGCAGTTAAACGGCGGCTCCGTGCACTCCGGAGGATAGAGCGGCGTAAAGAGCGGTTTTCCAAACTCCGCGGCTCCGAACTCGCCGATCATCTGTTTCGTCTCATTCGCGGCGAGCCAGTTGATGAAGTCCGCGGCACCTTCCGCGTTCACGCCGGGGTGTCTCTCGGGGTTGACGGCTATCGCGCTGTAGCGGTTCAGGAGTTCCGCACCCTCCGCGATGACCGGCACCAGGTCGAGCCGGTCGGCAAACGAGAGATAGGTTCCCTCGTCGGAGAGCGTGTAGCCGTTCACCTCGTTTGCGAGGATCAGGGTGTCCCCCATGCCCTTGCCGGCCTCGACGTACCAGCCCCCGGAATCAAGGATATCCTCGGTGTAGTTGTAGCCCGCCTCCTCCCAGAGCGTCTTCTCCTGGGTGTGGGTCCCGGAATTGTCGCCGCGGGAGACGAAGGCGACGCCCGGGGTCTCGTTCGTGCCGGCGATATAGATCGTCCGGAATGCCTCAACCGGGCTCATGTTCGCGATCTCCGCCGGGTCGGACTCCGGCCCGACGATGATGAAGTAGTTATAGGCGATGCACCGCGGGTCGATACCGAAGCCGTCGCCGATGAACTGCTGCTCAAGCGCCGGGGCGTGGACGAGCACCAGGTCCACGTCACCGCGCCGGGCGGAGTCGATGGATTGCCCGGTGCCCTGGGCGATGAACTGGAGGTCCATTTCGGTCTCGCTCTCGTAGATCCGCTCGAGTTCCGCGAGGAGCCCGGTGTTCTCAAGGCTCGTGGTGGTGGCTATCCGCAGAACGTTCGCTCCGCCCGCGGGAGCGGTCGTCGTGGCGTTCGGGGTCTCGTTTCCGCCCGGCGCCGTTCCCGTGCATCCCACAAAGAAGGCGAAGATAAGCAAGATCGAGATGATGTCTGCCGTTAGAATAGTCGCATACGTCTTCATAGCAGCGCGTCAGGATGTTCGGCCGATGTAAATAGTTAACGGTGTCCCGCTGTCAACGATCTATCGTTCGTCCCGGGAGAGCCGCCTGTCGGTTCTCCGACAGACGGCGAAGGTTTAAACCCCCGTCACGCCGTTGCGTTCGCCGGTGACGAGCAGGTGGTGCAGTTGAACGGCGGTTCCGTGCACTCCGGGGGATAGAGCGGCGTAAAGAGCGGTTGGCCGTATTCTTCGACGCCGAAGTTCCCGATGAACTCCTTTGTCTCGTTCAAGGTGATCCAGTCGATGAAGTTGTTGGCCTCATCGATGTTGACGCCCGTCGCCATCTCGGGGTTGACCGCGATTGCGCTGTAGCGGTTCAGGAGCTGGTCGCCCTCCGTCACCAGCGGTACGAGGGTCAACTGGTCCTGGAAGGCGAGATAGGTGCCGATGTCGGAGAGCGTGTAGGCTTCCCTCTGGTTGGCGACGGTCAGGGTCTCACCCATGCCGCTCCCGGTCTCGAGGTACCAGTTCCCGGAGTCCTGGATGTCTTCGGTGTAGTTGTAGCCCGCCTCTTCCCAGATCTGCTGCTCCCGGTTGTGCGTGCCGGAGTCGTCGCCGCGGGAGACGAAGGCAACGCCCGGGGTCTCGTTCGTGCCGGCGGTATAGATCGTCCTGAACGCTTCCTCGGGTGTCATGTTCGCGATCCCCGCCGGGTCGGACTCCGGCCCGACGATGAGGAAGTAGTTGTAGGCGAAGCAGCGCTGGTTGATGCCGTAGCCTTCATCGATGAACTGCTGCTCAAGTTCGGGCGAATGAACGAGCACCAGGTCCACGTCGCCGCGTCGGGCGGTATCGAGCGATTGGCCCGTCCCCTGAGCGGTGATCTGTACGTCCACATCGGAGGTGTTCTCGTACATCAGTTCAAGTTCGTCGAGAAGGCCTGTGTCGTACAGGCTTGTCGTCGTTGCTATCCGGAGCACGCCCGGGTCCGCGGCTTCCTGTGCCGGGGCGGCGACGATGCATGCGGCGAGCAACACTACCATGATGCCGACAAAGGGCATCCACGATCTCGGTCTCATACGGGCGGGTGATCGGCACGATATGTATTTAGTTGTTTTTATAATAATTAACAAATATTTATGGTCAAGATCTTTCCCTAAACCGGCTGTCCGGGAAAGAGCGGTCGTCTTCCGGGAAGCGCAGAGGTCTCTCCCTCCGTGGGACGGAGGGCCGAAACCTTAACGCTTCCATCCGCCGACCCTGTTCCTCATGTGGCAGGCGCTGGATATCGAGACCTGGATCGCCGGACGACGGTCGAACCTTGACCGGGTGAAGGGGCCGGTCGCGGAGATCATCGGGAGGGTGCGGGCTGAAGGCGACGATGCCCTGTTCGACCTGACGAAGAAGTTCGACGGTATCGACCTGGAGAGCATCGCCGTCCCCGACGATGAGCGGGAAGCGGCCTACGACCGGGTGGACGCCCACCTGGTCGAGAGCCTGGTGGAGGCGGAGGCGCGGATCAACCGGTTCCACGAGTTGCAGCGCGGGCGCGACCTCTGGCTGCAGGAGATGGAGCCGGGGATCACCCTCGGCGTCAAGACGACTCCTCTATCCCGGGTGGGGGCCTACGTCCCCGGCGGGCGGGCGGCGTACCCCTCGACGGCGCTGATGTGCACGGTTCCCGCAAAGGTCGCCGGGGTCGCGGAGGTCTGCTGCTGCACTCCCCCGCCGACGAGCCCGATCACACTTGTCGCGCTCGATATCGCCGGGGTCGACGAGGTCTACCGGGTCGGCGGCGCCCAGGCGATCGCGGCCATGGCGATCGGGACGGCGACGGTGCCGCGGGTGGAGAAGATCGTCGGCCCGGGCAACGTCTACGTCACCGCCGCGAAGATGCTCCTCCGGGAAGAGGCCGAGATCGACTTCCCGGCGGGTCCAAGCGAGATCGCGGTCCTCGCGGACAACACGGCGAACCCGACCTTCATCGCGGCTGATATCCTTGCCCAGGCAGAGCACGACCCGAACGCGGCCTGCGTCCTCGTAACCACCGATGCGACCCTTGCCGATGCGGTTACCGGTGAGGTGAAGCGGATGGCGGAGGGTGCGAAGCGCCGGGAGATTATCGAGGAAGCGCTCGATCACTCGGGCTACATCGTGGCGGACGATCTCGACGAGGCGGTGGAGGCGGTCGAGGGTATCGCCCCCGAGCACCTCTCGGTGCAGGTTGCCGACCCGCTCGGCATCCTCAACCGGATCAGGAGCGCCGGCTCGATCTTCGTCGGCCCCTATGCGGCGGTGGCCTGCGGCGACTATGCATCGGGGACGAACCACGTCCTCCCGACGGCGGGCTATGCCAGGTTTTACTCCGGGCTCGACGTGAACCACTTCTGCCGGCGCTCGACGGTCCAGGTGATCACGCGGGAGGGCCTTGATGCGATCGGCGACGTGGTGGAGACGATCGCCGATGCGGAGGGGCTCCACGCCCACGCGGAGTCGGTGCGGGTGCGGCGTAGAGGATAAACCTTAACCCCTTTTGAGCCGCTCGCCCGTAAAAAAATAGGTTTCTTCCTACCGTGACGTCGGCGCCGAAGGCTCCGGTGCGGCCCCGCCCCGGACCATCCGGATCTTCTCGACGGCGTCCTCCGCGACGCTGCGCTCTTCGGCGTCCCCATTCCGGGCGAGTTTTTGCAGCGTATCGATTGCCCGCGGGTTGCCGATGTACTTGAGCGCCCCCGCAGCGTAGAGCCGGACGTTCCGGTCGGCGTCCTCTGTCGCGCCGATGAGTTGGTCGACCGCGGTGTCGCCTATCCGGACGAGAGCGCCCGCCGCCGCCCCCCGGACATCGGGGTTCCCGTCCCGGAGCGCTCCGATGAGCGGCTCCGTCGCGGACGCTTCCTCGGTCTCCCCGAGGACCCCGGCCGCGACGATCCTGACCTCCGGGTCGGGGTCGGCGAGCAGCCGTGCAAGCGGCTCCACCGCCTCCCGACCGAACTTCGCAAGAGCCCCCGCTGCCTGGCATCGGAGGTCGCTATTCTCGTCGTGGAGCGCCCGGACGAGGGGGCCGACTGCGGCGGGATCACCGATCTCGCCGAGGACGGCAGCCGCGTAGACCCGCCGAAGGTCTCCTCCGGTCTCGATCTCCCAGGTCCCGCCGCCGGGCCCGGTCACGGTCGCCGGGCCTTCGGCCGCCGTCGATTTCTCGTGCTTCTTCGCTGCCTCCGGGTGCTCGACGAGTTCGATCAGCGGTCCGACCGCCGCGTCCGAAAGCAGGACGAGCGAGTCTGCGGCCGCTTCCCGCACCGCCGTCAGCGGGTCGCCGAGCGCCCGGATGAGGGGACCCGCCGCCTCCGTCCCGCCGAGGTCCCCCAGCGCCAGGGCGGCCCGCTGGCGGGTCAGGTCGTCGCTGCTTCCGAGCGCCTCGATCAGACCGCCGACGTTCTCCTCGGCTCGTAATACATCAATATTGAACCTCTTTTCGTCCTGCTGCGCCGTCGTAGAACTGCTCTCCTGTTCCAACCGTATCGCCTCCAAGCCCCGCGTATACTGCCGACCCGATATAATAAACCTTGTCCGGCAGGACCGGTCCGACCGTTCCGCCGGAAAAAGGGTGACCCGCCCCGCATCAGCGGGACACCGGCAGAACGGCTGCGGCCGTACTTCGCCTCTTCCGGAATCGTGCCAGCCCGTCTTCGGCCGCTCTCCGGACGATGGGGTCGCTGTCGGAGAGCGACCGTGTGAGGACCTCCTCCGCCCGCGGATCGGCGATCTCGCCGAGAATGACGGCGGCGTAGGCCCGGCGCAGCCCCGGCTTCATGCCGGGGGGTGCCCCCTCCGTTGTGATGCCGGCCCTCTCCGCTCCGGGAAAAAGTCGGTTGTGTTCCCGTATGCCCTCCGGGCCGGCGAGAAGGTCGTGCTGTGCGAGTTCCCGGTGCTGAAGGGCTCGCTTCTTCTCGGCCTCTTCAGGGCCTCCGAAAAGGTCGTGCTGTGTGACTCCACCGCCGTGATGGAGTCGTCTCTTCTCCGGCGGTATGCCCTCGGGGCCCCCGAGGAGGTCGACCTGCGTCAGGCCTTTCCAGGCCTCTTCCCCCTGCGGCACCCCGAAGACCGTGGCGATGTCGGGGCGGTCGAGGAGATCGATCAACGGTTCGACCGCCGGCGTCCCGACCGTCACAAGTGCGTTTGCCGCTCCCTCCCGGACAGCCTGCGCCGGATCGGCGAGCGCGCGGATGAGCGGGTCCACCGCTCTCCATTCGCCGAGTGCACCAAGCGCCAGGGCGGCGGAGCGCCGGAGTGCGGGGCTGCCGTTCTGCAGCGTTTCAATCAGGCCTTCGACGTCCCGTCCCGATGTCATGCGCTCAAGATCGTATCGTCTCTCCTCTTGTGGATTTTCCACTGGAATCTCTCGTCTTTGCACTCCAATCACCTCAGGATGAGGTGGTGGTAACCGGTTTTGTGTATAATAATGTTTGTATAATGATCGGCATATCCCCAGCCGGGCCCCCGGATGCGGCTCTGCACGAACACGGGTGAAGGAGGGCCGGTATCTATCCCGCACAGCAGCGGGAGGACGGGCCGGAGGAGACACAACAGGCGGAATTGCGGGGCTCCGAGGAAGGAGCGGCCCGGATAGGAAAAACCTTTGCAGGTAGTGGGAGGTATTTAACCTGCACGGTAATAAACCAACTATCATGCCGGAAGAGCGGAGGAAAGCAGAACTGAAGATCTCCGGGATGCACTGCGCGTCCTGTGCCCTCAATCTGGAACGCGCCCTCCGGGGGCGGGACGACGTCTACGACGCCCGGGTCAACCTCGCGTCCGAGACCGCCGTCGTCGAGTACGACCCGACGAAGGCCACCCTCGCAGACCTCGAACGGACGGTCGACGACGCCGGCTACGAGGTCGTGAGGAACGAGGCCACCGTCAGGATCGGCGGGATGGTCTGTGCTGCCTGCGCCCAGGTGATCGCGGCCTCGCTCACCGACCTTGAGGGGGTCTACGAGGCCAGGATCAACCTCGCGACCGAGAACGCGCATATCGTCTACAATCCTGCGCTCGTCACGCTCTCCGATATCCGGGCCGCAATCGAGGATGCCGGCTACCAGTATCTCGGGCTCGAAGAAGAGGTCTCCGAAGATGTCGAGGCCCGGATGCGGGAAGAGGACCTCCGGGGCAAGTTCCGGCGGTTTGTCGTCGGGTTTGCGGTGAGCATCCCGCTCTTTCTGTATATGCTCTTCGGGATGCCGGGGATGGCCGCTCTCCCGGTCTCGATCAACCTCATCATGCTCGTTATCACCGCCCCGGTCTTCGTCTATGTCAGCGCCCCCATCTTCAAGGCGGCCGCCGCGGCGCTCCGGAACCGGACGCTGACCATGGACGTGATGTACGCGATGGGCATCGGCGTCGCATACGGCGCAAGCATTCTTGGAACCTTCGGGATCGTCCTCACCCCGGAGTTCAACTTCTACGAGACCGCGGTGATGCTCGCGGCGTTCCTGACGCTCGGGCGTTATCTTGAAGCCCGGGCGAAGGGGAGGACGTCTGAAGCCATCAAGAAACTCATCGGTCTCCGGCCCCGGACCGCGACGGTGGTCCGGGACGGGCGCGAGGTCGAGGTCGGGATCGAGGACGTCGTCCCCGGCGATGTCCTCCTGGTCCGCCCTGGGGAGAAGGTGCCGGTGGACGGTGTGGTCGTCGGCGGCGAGAGTTCGGTCGATGAGTCGATGATCACCGGCGAGCCCATCCCGGCCGACAAGCAGGAGGGCGACGGGGTCGTCGGCGGCACCCTGAACGTGAACGGTGTCCTCCGGGTCCGGGCCGAGAAGATCGGGAAGGACACGGTGCTCGCGCAGATCATCAAACTCGTCCGGGACGCCCAGGGTTCACGGCCCCCGGTGGAGCGGATCGCCGATGTCGCGGTCTCCTACTTCATCCCGGTCATTCTTGCGATTGCAATCGCCGCCTTCCTCGTCTGGTACGTGGTGCTCGACGCCTCGCTCCTCTTCTCGCTCACGGTGCTGATCTCCATCCTTGTCGTCGCCTGTCCCTGCGCGCTCGGCCTCGCCACCCCGACCGCCGTGACCGTCGGGATCGGCCGGGGCGCCGAACTCGGGGTGCTGGTCCGGAACGGCGAGGCGCTCGAGGTCTCCAAGAACCTGACCACGGTCGCCTTCGACAAGACCGGGACGCTCACCCGGGGGAAACCAGACGTCACCGATATCGTCGCGTTCGGGATGCCGGAGGACCGACTCCTCGCGGTTGCGGCGGCGGTCGAGCGCAACTCGCAGCACCCGCTCGCGGTTGCGGTCGTCCGGCGGGCGGAGAGTGCCGGGGTTACCGTCCCGGCGTCGGAGCGGTTTAACACCTTCGGCGGCAGGGGGGTCAGCGCCGTGGTGGACGGTGAGGAGGTTCTGATCGGGAACCAGCCCTTCCTTCTGGAGCGCGGCATCGCCGTCCCGCCGAAGGCGGAGATGAGGGTAACCGCCTTCCAGGATGTGGGAAAGACCGCGGTCCTGGTCGCCGCCGGCGGTGAGCTCGCGGGCATCCTCGCCATCGCCGATACGCTCAAGCCGACGACGAGGACCGCTATCGCGGATTTAAAGCGGATGGGTCTAACCGTGACGATGATCACCGGCGACAACCCGCGGACGGCGAACGCTATCGCGCGTGAAGTCGGGATCGAGAACGTCCACGCCGGGGTGCTGCCGCAGGAGAAGGCGCAGGAGGTCCGTGCCCTCCAGGAGCGCCGTGAGGTCGTGGCGTTCGTGGGCGACGGGATCAACGACGCCCCGGCGCTCGCGCAGGCGGACGTCGGGATCGCCATCGGGAGCGGGACCGACGTCGCTATCGAAAGCGGGGATATCGTCCTCATCCGCGACGACCTGACCGATGCCGTCGCAGCCATCCAGCTCTCCCGGAAGGTGATGTCCCGGATCAAGCAGAACCTCTTCTGGGCGTTCGCCTACAACGCCGCCCTCATCCCCCTCGCCGCGGGCGTGCTCTACCCCATCTACGGCATAACCTTCCGGCCGGAACTTGCGGCGCTCGCGATGGCGCTTTCGTCGGTGACGGTCGTCTCGCTCTCCCTGCTCCTCAAAACATATATACCTCCGGCGAAGAAAGGGGCTATATAGAATCAAGGAGGTGAACGAAGATGGCAATCGACCCGGTATGCAAGATGGATGTCGATGAGGCGTCGACGAAATACACCGCCGAGTATCAGGGCAAAACCTACTACTTCTGCGCCCCGGGGTGCAAGAAACTCTTCGAGCGTAACCCCGAAGCATATCTCAAGGGAGCGTAACCCTTTTTGCAGCAAGAGCCCCCGGACGGGTGGGCTCCGCCCACCGCAAGGGGGGACTCGGGATCTCCGTATTCAAAGAATAATACCCCCTATGAGTGAAACAAACCCACAATCCCGGAATTTTTGAGATACACTATACGATTACATCACCGGCCTGCCTCGGGAGGGGTCAGAACCGGTAGACCTGTTTCCCCGTCCGCGTTCCCTGCCTCCCCTCTCCCGGTGCAAGGTCCGCGGTGTCGTCGCAGGCTCCCCTCAGGAACGCGCTCGCGTTATCGGCGAAATGGACCGTCCAGGCCTCTGGAGTCCGCGGTTGTATCTCGCCGTGGGGGCCGTGATGCGACATCAGGATGTGGAGGATGTGCGCGAACCGTGAGGGGTCGATGCCGGCGGAATGCCTCATGAGCGTAGCAGCCCCGATCGCCGTATGCCCGACGAGCGCGTACTCGGGGAGCGCCACAAAGGCGAAACCCTGGCGGCGGAAGCAGGACGCCTTGCCGATGTCGTGAAGGAGGGCACCGGCGAGGAGGACGTCGGTATCCATCTCCGCCCGGCAGACGGTGTCCGCGAGGGAGATCGCGATCTCTGTGGTCTCGAGGGTGTGCTCCGCAAGCCCGCCCATGTAGGCGTGATGCCGGGCCTTCGCTGCGGGCGCGTCGAGGAAGCCCGGGGTGCTGTTCATAACCGTGGAAACGAGAGAGAATATACCGGGGTCTTCGATCCTCGCGGCCATGTGTCCCAGCCCTTCGCGGACGGCAGCGGAGTCGGCAGGTGCATAGACGAACAGAGACGGGTCAAACGTATCCGACGGCAACGGCGTTGCGAGGTTCGCGATCCCGTCGTTCACGCTGACCTCGCAGGTGCCGTTGTAGACCTTTGCGTAGCCCTGGATGCGGTAAACCTCGCCGTTCCGGATCGCGCGGCAGAGCGCCTCAATCTCTCTCGCACTCTGGTCGGGCGTCCCCCAGACCTTGCAGTTCCTCTGGCCGGTTCGGTCGGAGAGGGTAAGTTGAATATACTTTCCTCCCCGTTTCTCTCGCAGTTCCGCATCATTCACTACAAAGGGTGCATCGACCTGCACGCCCCCGTTGATCTCCTCCACGAATACTGTCTTCTCGAGCATTGCGATCCCGCACTCCTGCAAAGAATCCGTTCCGCCCGAAAAGTCATAAAGCCCGGCGGTTTGTCCCGGCATGGAAAATGGGTCCGGTCTCACGCGAAGCCGCGAAATCTTTGCGGTAGAGGTCGTCCCAAAAGATCTATGAACCTTCAGTGCACCCTTATCGGAACACTTTACTCTGAGAATTCTACCATCTGAACCATTCTGGGACAAGAAGGGTGAAACGGCTTCCCACTGGTTATCGCCACGCGGAGGGGAGGGACCGGGGAGGTGCACCCCCTCCCGGCAGAGGCATTTTGGGACGACCTCTTCGAGTGAGCGATTGGTCGTAGAGCAGGAGCGTGAGAAACCCGAAGAGTTTCGAGTGAGCGATTGGTTGTAGAGCAGGAGTGTATGAAGAACGAAGTTCTTCGAGCGGGTATCTCCTTTCCGGAATAGTGTTTTGGGCCAATTTCTTGATCTGAGGGCGCGTTCTCTCCTTTCAGGAGGGCAGATGAGTGCCTCTTGATGCAGTTATATTATAATAAATAGGAAATTATTAATAACAAAATGTATATAATAATTTACATTTACGCTCGTAAGAGCGTTCCGCCGAAGGGACTGGAACCGCTCGATACTGACGGACGGCAGTACCGCAGAACCAAGAGAATGATTGAGACGTGGTGAAGATGACCGATGGAAGGTTGACGCCAACTGTGAAAATTCTTGCCGCGCTTCTGATCCTGTCCATGATAGGGAATATATGCCTCGTAATTCCGTACTTCATCCCGGAAGGGCAGGCTGTGCAGAAACCTGCAGGAGAAATGACCAACCGAGACACCCGGGGGGTCTCACTCCAAGGTACCCAAAACGCATCGGCGACGGGGGTCTGGGGGGAGGTTACCATGCAGGGTCCGGCCGTCATCGAAATTGTCAACGGGAGGGGTGCGAACCCCTTCGGGATGGCAACCAGCACGACGAAAGGAACCATGCTGAACATCTCCGTGGAGATCCAGCCAGGCCAGGGGAGAGTTCTCGTGGAGACAGAGCCGCTTATGGGCATCGTCTTTCAGGATGCTGCAATCACCGCGGTCCAGGTTGCTCAGAACGTAACCGGAAGATCCCTTGCCGATGCCGATGTAATCTTCAGTGTTGAAGGAGACGCGGAGATTCCGGCCGTTGACGGGCCGAGTGCGGGCGCACTGATGACATCGCTTGCCATCGCCGCGCTCTCCGGAGAGACGCCGCAAACGGATGTCACGCTGACGGGAACCATAGACGAAAGCGGGAAGATCGGTGCAATCGGGGGTGTGATCGAGAAAGCAGAGGCAGCGAAGGTAAGCGGGAAATCCACGATCCTCCTGCCCGAAGAGAATGCTCAACTGGTGCAGTACACCGAAGAAGTCAGGAGATTCGGGCCCATCTCCCGGCTCGAAAGAGTCGGGGTGGTGGTCGACGCGAAGGAATATATCGAGCGTGAGATCGGAATTTCCGTCATCTACGTAAATACCATCAACGATGTCGGGCAATACCTGGGGCTCTCTACATAGGTGACGGTCCCGGCGTGCCCCATCTTTTAGGCGATTCGGCCCGGAGGGCCTCTCCCTGGTCCTCCCCGCACTCCTATACGTTCAGACTGCCGAATCTACGCGGATTCCGTAGTTGCATCCTGGCCGATCTTCACCCGCACGCAGGGTGCTGAGGGGTGTCGGGATACTTCCGGGTGAGACTCGTGTTCCGGTGCCGCGATGCGATCCGGTTCATCGCCAGCGGGCGGATCGCCCGGTTATAGGTGAGAGAGGACCGCGCGCACTTCTTTCGGGGGAGAGGTATTGCCCTGACCGGTGCTCAAGATCGTGAGGTTCTCCGGCAGTGAAACAAGGTCGCAACTCGCTATAATCCAGGGCATCTTCAGTATGCCTCGTCATTTATGAACTTTCCTTCGCGTGAGGCAACAGTACGCCTACGTCTTTGGAGACCGTCGCCACCCGAACCGGAGGCGGATCATGCCGAGGAGCATCTCCTTTGCGTCGGATGCGTTCACCTTCGACTCGTCCCGGTTCTCCCAGGTGATCGGGACCTCCGCCACCCGGCAGCCGCTCCGCCGGAGCTGCCAGAGGAGTTCGACGTCGAACTCGAACCCGGTCGACCGGATGGAAGGAAGAACCTCATCGAGCGCCTCCTTCCGGAAGACCTTTGCACCGCACTGAGTGTCACGGTAGTCGAGCCCGAAGAGCAGCCGGACCAGGAGGTTGAAGAGACGGCTCTCCGCCCGGCGGCGGAATCCCTGCCGCACGGGGAGGACCGAGCCGGTGACCCAGCGCGAGCCGATAGCGCCGTCTGCGGTTGCGAGGCGGTCGAAGAGGCGTTCCATCTCGCGAAGAGACGTTGAGCCGTCCGCGTCCATATAGCCTACGTAGCGTGTGGCCGCCGCCTTCATCCCGGCAAGAACCCCTCCGCCTTTCCCGAGGCGGGCCGGGAACGTCAGGCACCTGATGGAGAGCGACGGATGATCGGCGGCGAACGCGTCGATGATGGCGGAGGTGGCGTCGGTCCCGTCGCAGACGAAGATGAGGTCCCCGGGAAAATCCAAGATATCTGTAAGGAGTGACTGTATTCGCCGCTCCTCGTTGTATGCCGGGATCACCAGGGTGCAGTCCACCCGGTCCACGCCGCCGCCGCTATTGTTCAACATTCCAGTTTCGTGATGATGGTATCGGCGAACTGTGCTGCCGCCCCGGGACCGTTCGCGGTCACGACCTGCATGTCGGCGACGACCGGGATATCGAGGAGGTTCGCTCCGGTTTTCGTCATCTCCGACACCGCCTCGGGACTCCGGTATACCGTGGTCTGCCGTCCGGCAAGGATGCCCGCCCGCGCCAGAACGACCGGCGCAAGGCAGATGGCGGCGACGACCTTGCCCTGTTCAAAGAACGCCCGAACAAGGGTGATGAGCCTTTTGCTCTCCCAGAGGTAATCCTGAGAACCGGTACCGCCCACCACCACGATCCCGGCGTAGTCGTCGGGTTCTGCCTCGTCGAACGTCATGGCGGCCTTTGCGGTGGCCCCGAGCATCCCTTTACATGTGCCGGCGGCCGTGGAGGCGATATCGACAGTGATCCCCGCTTCTTCAAAGATCTTTCTCGGGACGTTCAGTTCCTCGTCCCTGTAGCGTTCCGGTGCAATCGCAAGCAAGAGTTTCATGCTGGTCTCTTATTCTAGTCTGTTCATATCTGTATTGATGGTTGCGGGGTTGAGGCCGTACCATGGCATCCGGCCCGTCCGTGGCTGCGGGGCCGACGCTCTCCCGCCGGAAGAGGGGATGCGCTGTTAACCGGGATGGTGGTCCCTCTTGAATTGCTGCCGCACTTGCATTTTTAAATAAACTTATTATAATTATTACACTATTGAAGTGCAGACCCTGCAGTGCTGCAGGACCCCTGGACCCTGCGAGTGGCCCGGCTTCCTGTCAATCAACCCGTGTTTCACAGCTGTTCGCCCGAACCTCCATGATGAAGGGTTACCGGTGATCGCCGGCACGGGCTGCAGCACGGGGGCGGAGATGAGGAGAGGCAGATCATGCAGCGCGGCATTTCTTTCGGGATCGTCTTCCTGTCGGCACTTGCGCTCATCGCGGTCGCGGGGGCAGAGACAGGAGACCCTGTAACGGTATGGAACCAGACGTACGGCGGGCCGGGTACCGGGGAAGCGGCATATGCGGTCGTTTCCGATCCCGGAGGGGCCGGATTCTTCCTTGCCGGGGAGAGAACGCTATCCCGAGAGGGGATGACGGGCGCTCTGGTGATCAGGTTGACGCCTGAAGGCACCGAGGAGTGGAACCGGACCTACGGGGGAAAAGGGGTCGGCTCTGCCCGTTCCGTCACCGGAACCAGCGACGGCAACCTCCTCTTCGTCGGGAGTCTCGTCTCTGTCGCGAACGAAACACGGGCGGACGCCGAGGCCTGGGTCGTGAAGATAGACCCGTCGGGCAACGAACTCTGGAACCGGACCTACGGCGGTCCGGACGAGAACGTCTCGGCGAACGCGGTGACCCTGACCGATGACGGCGGCTATGTCTTCGTCGGCTCTACCGCTCCCCGCAAAGAGAGCAGGTCCGCCGCCCGGGTGGTCCGGCTGAACGAGTCGGGGAGCGAGGTCTGGAACCGGACGTTCGATGGAGCGAGGAACACTACGGCGAACGCCGTCGCCCTGCTCCCCGGCGGAGGGATCGTTGTCGCCGGCAGCACCGAGCCCTCGGGAACGGGCATGGCCGACGTCTGGGCGGTCCGGCTGAACGAGTCGGGAAAGGAGGTCTGGAACCGGACGTTCGGCAGCCCCGACGACGATGCGGCCCTCTCGGTGATCGCTACCTCGGACGGTAACCTGCTCGTTGCCGGCAGGTTCACCGAGCGGCCCGATAATACAACGGTCGATACCGATGCGCTCCTCGTCAAACTCAATCCCGACGGGGAGATCCTCTGGAACTGGGTCTACGGGGATTTCGGCGCGAACGAGTCGGCGGCGGCCGTCATCGAGACTGCGGACGGCGGTTACCTCTTTTCCGGAGAGACGGGTTTTTTGGATGTGAATGACACCGATGCCTGGCTCGTTGCGACCGATGCCGAAGGTGCGGTGGCGTGGAGCCGGACCTTCGGGGGCGAGAATCCCGGTGACCGGGCCGTCTCCGTCGTCGAGGTCGTGCCGGACGAGCAGGTCTTCGCCGGGACTTTCAATGCCACGGAGAGGGGAGGTGGGGTGAATACGGACACCTGGGCGGTGAGGCTGGGACCTCGCCCCGAGCCGACGCCGACACTCCTCAAGCCCCAGAAGGCGCCGGCCATGCTCCAGAAACCGCTGGTGACCCCTACACCCGGGCCTACCTCGACGATGGAACCTACGGCTGCGCCGACGGTAACGATCACACCTGCCCCTACAGTGACGTCGGAACCTACGGCCACACCGACCCCAACAGTGACGGCGGAACCCACGGTTACGTCGACGGTAACCCCTACCCCCGAACCGACCGGGACCGCGGAACCTACAGGCACACCGACGGTGACGCCGGACGACAACCAGAACGACACCGATAACGACGGTTCGATCACGGGAACGGTCTGGTACGACCTGAACGCGGACGGCGTCCTCGATCCCGGCGAACCGGGAATCCCCGGCATTAACGTGCGGCTGATCGGGCATCGGACCATGGCCGACCATGCCGCCACCGGCCCGGACGGGTCATACCGGCTCTCCGCCGTTCCCCCGGAAGGTTACAGCGGCGTTGAATTTCTTCTGCCGGACGGTTACTCCTGCACCGCCCCGGGCCGGGACAGCGACGCCGGTCCCGTCGACCGAAACGTGGCGTTCGCGGAAGGCGGGGCCGGACGAAATACCCTGAATGCGGGATTCGTTGGGAGTTTCCGGCCGGAAACCCCGGCCGTGTCTTATGGGTGGATATTCGGGACGACCTGGAGCGATGATAACGCGGACGGCGTCTGGAAGGACGAGACCTACGGCCTGACGGACGTCGAGGTCCGGCTTCTGGATGCGGATGGGGGCACGGTAGCATCGACCCGCACAAAACACCACGACATCTACACCTCCTTCTACCTCTTCGGTCCCCTCCTGCCCGGGGAGTACTCCCTATCGTTCACCCCGCCCGACAGTTACGTCTTTACAGCCATCGGCCTGGACAGCCACGCTGACCCGTTGACCGGCACGACGGCCCCGATTACCGTCGTCGACGCTACCCCGGTCGTCAGGAATGCGGGGCTGGTTCTCACCCTGGCGTCCGGGGGCCCGGGGAACGAGGTAGATAGCGGGCAGAGCGCGCCGACCGTAACCGACCGGTTGCGGGACCCGGAGAATGTGGCAGAACAGAACGATAACACCGGCACCGAACTGAGAGTGACCGGGGCAGACTGATGGCCGGCCCCCTCCCTCCCGCCGCTTCCCGCATACCGCAGGTTCCGGTCCCGATCGTCCGGGGCTGCAGAGACATAATTATTCCCAATTTTTCATAAAAACATTAATATGGTTTAATGGGTATTCTAAGTCTGAATCCCGGGCAGGCATAATGCCGGAGAAATACCGGTTCGTCCTGTTGCCGAAGACAATGCGGGAAGGTACTATGGTCTTCTACCCGGGGTTACACGCCCGGAGAGTCTCCGTGGCATCCGGGAGATGAGGTGAGCCGATTGCGAGGGATCAGCGTTCTTATCATTATCATGATATCAGCAGCGATCTTCGGTTCGACCGCAAGCGCCGCAGAGGCGGGTGCGGGAGAAGAGAAGACCGTCGGCACGATCGGAGGAACGGTCTTCCTTGACGCCGATGCGAACGGTGTCCAGGGCCCGGAGGAATGGGGGATGAGCGGCGTTACCGTCCACCTCCGCAACGCCGGGGGAGAGCGGGTGAGTACGGCGGAGACATTCTCCCATGCCTGTACCGGACTCTACATCTTCAGCGGCGTCCCTCCGGGGAACTATACCGTCGAGGTCGTCCCACCGGAGGGGTATGCCTTCACCGTCCCCGGCCGGGGGGCGCCTGGAGAGACGGCGAGCACCGTCGATCCGGCCAGCGGAACGACCACGGTCATCAATCTGACCCCGGCGTTGATCCGGGAGACGGACCTCGTCGTCAGGGATGCGGGCCTGGTGCCGGCCGAAGGCTGACGACGGTTGCCCGTCTTTTTTTAACAGTTACTCGTGTTTTGCGACGTGCTGCCGGAGCATCGTTCCGGGCTTATAACGGTCGGCGATGTCGAGCGCCGTCGCCCGCAGGGCAGCATGTTCGGCGATGCAGGACTCCGGCGGTGTCGTCTTCCGGAGGATCGCCGAGGTGTTCTCGGTTATCTGGATGAGTTCGGTGGCTATCACGGCATTGAGCCAGAGGAGGTCGCTGAGCATCTCCTTGAGTTCTTCATTCTGGTCCATACATAGGAATTGGGCGGTACTCCCACATCAACCCCGGCCGTTTACCCGCGGCCGAACAGAAGGTTCTATTCCTGCCGCCGGGCAATACTAAAGAAGACTATGGGTATGCAGTTTCTGGAGTTCGCCCGTATCTGCGAGCACCTGGAAGGGGTCCCCGGACGCCTGGATCTGATCGAGCAGGTCGCCGCGGTCCTGCCCCGGCTCGACGACGAAGAACTCCCCGTCTTTGTCCGCTTCATCAGGGGCAGAGTCTTTCCCGACTGGAGCCCGCAAAAACTCGGCGTAGGCCCAAACCTCCTCTACGATGCCGTGGCCTACGTCGTCGGCACAAAGAGGGAGACGGTTCGCGAGGCGATCAACGCAACCGGCGATGCGGGCCTTGCCGTCGAGAGGCTCCTTGCAAACAAAGAGCAGACGTCGTTCTTTATTCAGGAGATGGACCTCGTCGAGGTGTATCGGGACCTCGAGCGGATGGCGGCCGCCGGAGGGCAGCGGTCCCAGCGGGAGAAGCTCCGGGTGGCGCAGCGGCTCTTCGGCAACGCCCGCCCGCTTGAAGGGCGATACCTCGCGCGGCTGATGCTCGAGGAACTCCGGATAGGCGTAGGGGAGGGGAACGTCCGCGATGCCGTCGCGCGGGCGTTCGAGGTTGATGTCCGCCTGATCGAGCATGCCCACCAGGCGATGAACGACCTCGGAGAGGTGGCCCTCCTTGCCCGGCGCGACCCCGCCGCGCTCTCGCACGTGACGATCGAACCCTTCCGGCCGGTGAAGATGATGCTTGCCCAGGCCGGCACTATCGCCGCCCAGATCGCCGATCACGGCGAGGTGGCGGTCGAGTACAAGTACGACGGGAGCCGGTTCCAGTTCCATAGGGTGGGCGACGTCTGCCGGATCTACTCGCGGAAACTGGAGGAGGTCACGGGGAGCCTCCCGGATATTGCAAAACAACTCATCGCGGCCACCGACCATGACGTGATCCTTGACGGCGAGGCTGTCGCCGTCCGCGACGGGAGGCCCATGCCGTTCCAGTACGTGATCCGGCGGTTCCGGCGGAAGCATGAGGTGGACTCGATGATGGAGAAGATCGAACTTGTCCCCCGGGTCTTTGATATCCTCTACCTGGACGGCGAGCCGTTGATGGACCGGCCCCTTGCCGAGCGGCGCACCCTCCTTGAAGGGGCGCTCGGCGCACATGTCGCGGAGCAGTTCCATGTCGGCGACGTTGCCGGGGCGGAAGCAATTTACGGCGAAGCGCTCGGTCTCGGGCACGAGGGCATCATGGTGAAGGTTCTCGACTCCCCCTATACGCCGGGCGTCCGTGGCCGCCTCTGGGTGAAGGTGAAACCCGGGGTCGAGACTCTCGACCTTGCGGTTATCGGGGCCGAGTGGGGCGAAGGGCGGCGGGCCGGTATGTTCGGGTCGTTCCTGCTCGCGGTCCAGGACCAGGGTCGCCTCCTCACCGTGGGGAAAGTGGCGACCGGGATCACGGACGAGGTTCTCTCGGAACTCTATGCTCTCCTGAAGGAGAGCGTGATCGCCCGGTCAGGAAAAGAGGTTACGCTTGAGCCGAAGGTTGTCTTCGAGGTGGGCTACTCCGAGATCCAGGCGAGCCCGAACTACGAGAGCGGGTATGCGCTCCGGTTCCCGAGGTTTGTGCAGGTGCGCGAGGATAAAGACGTCGACGAGGTCGAGACCCTCGATGCGCTCGTCGAGCGCTATCGCCAGCAGAAGAACGGGCAGGGTTCCCTTCCCGCCTAAAAGTCGAAGAGCGTCTTTTGCGTTGCGAGTTCCGGGATGAGCTGGCTGTAGGGGCGCCATCGGGTAAAGCCGATGAGGCGGGAGGCGAGGCCGACCGCCTCATCGAGAGTGGCGCACCCGGTCTTTGGCCCCTTCATGGCGTTCCGCGTCGCCTCCCGGACCACCCAGGTGCCGAGCGGCGCCCAGTACTCGCTCGTGACGTTCCGGAGCACGAGCACCCGTGCCGAACGACGCACGCTCTCCAGGTACTCCGTAACCGCCAGGCGGGCCGAGTAGTAGGCCCCCGCGAGCGGCGAGTAGCCGGACTTGACAGACCCTTCGCCGTCCTGAGCAATCGTCTCGTTCTCGCCGCCCCAGAGCGACTGTTTCCCCCAGACCTCGATCATCTCGAACTTCCAGTCTCCGGGGACGAGGAGGCAGACGATATGGTTTCCAAAGAGCGAGGTGGAGAAGACTTCAATCCCGCCGAGCGGCGGATACCGGGCGATCTTATGCTTGAGGTGCTTTGAGACCGTGTCGTCGACCGCCGTGATCGCCCAGCGAGTGGGGACCACGCGCCGTTTCCGCCCGAGGAGACCGGCGGTGAGGAGCTGGGTGATCTGGTAGACGTCGGTGCCCGACGTGTGGAGGATATCGCAGGCGTCGGTGGCGGAGAGGTCGGTATCGGACGTCGTCCGGTCCACCGCCCGGTCGAGCCGGGCGTTCCCGAGGACGTCCATCTTCCGGATGGCGCCGGTGAGCCCGATGGGGGCTATCGTCCCGTCGAACCGGAGGTCGAACGAGACGGGCTTTACGAACCGGACTTCGACGTCGAGCGGCCGGCTTGAGAGCGCGATCTCCTGGATGTTCCCGGCAAGTCCCTTCGCTTCGCCGGCGCCGCGTATCGTCCGGGCCCGCAGCCCCACGATATCCTCGATCCCGAGGCCCCGGGCGACCCAGTCCGGCGGGTGGTCGGCGTCGTCGATCATCAGCGGGCCTCCCGCGACCTTCGGGTAGCCGTAACTTCCGACGAAGACCGATGGTGCCGACCCCTGGTAGTGGTCGGTCGGCCGGACCGGGGCCTGAGCGTAGAACCGGCTCATGATCGGGCAGCGCTCAAGCCCGCAGAGTCCCTTCCCTTTACACTCGGCGCATCGCATCGTTACCCTCCCGGCGGTCGACGACGATCCGCACCCGTCCCGCAAGGGTGCGGAGCGTCTCTTCCACCCAAGCCTCCCAGCAGGGCGGCGTGAGGCCCCTCGTCGCTGCAACTTCCCGTCCGACATCGTCGTCCCGTCCGCAGGTGACCTCGACCACGACCGATCCCGGGGCGTACCCTGGCTTTACGATGGCGTCGGCGTCCCCGTCGACCACCCCGAAGACCGGGATGCCGGCGTGAGAGCAGATATGGCCGCAGACGGCGGTCGTGTCGTCGCCGATTGCAAGAACGCCGCAGACCCCCTCCCCGATCTCGCGGTAGAGGGTATGGCCGCAGTGGTCGATGACGGCGACCCTGCCCCCGCGGAAGGTGCGTTCGCCCCGGCCGGGCGGGACTCTCCGCACCGGCCCGCTCTTGCACCAGGCCGTATCGAGGTCGGGGAGGCCCGCCCGGAGAAGTTTCTCGAACCCGTGAGGTTTCGGGTCGAGCCCGGAGACGGCCCGGAGCGTCCCGCCCTCGCTCGTAAGGACGACCGTCTCTTCCGTCGCGGTCCCGATAACGATTCCGTTGACAAAGACCGCCTCTCCCGGGAGACACCCCCGGACCTCCCGCACGCCCTCCGGTCGGGCGCGTGCGCTTGTCTCGCGGACAAGAACAAATCCGGTCCGCTCTGCAATCTCGCCCGCAAGGGCGTCGTCGGTCCGGTCCCAGCAGTAAACGGTGCGGTTCGAGCATTCGACGTGGACAAGCCCGCGTTTGCTTTCCAGACGACCGGCGATGATCTCGCCGAAGATACGGCCCGACTCCGGGGTCTTCCCCCGGTTGACCAGATAGGTCCGGCCGTTGAGGGTATCGAAGACCGCACTCGGCCGCTCGTCCGTGCAGGTCGCCGGAAGTCCCGATTCCTCGGCGGCGGTCCGGCCCATCACTCCGGCGACAAGCACCCGTTGGGGGGCGAGGAGGCCGATCAGCCGCTCTACGTCGCCGGCATCGAAGGCTTCGGGGCCGTGCACCACCATGACGAAGTCCGCCGTCGGAGAATTCATAGCATAATTTTTGGCTTCGCGGACTATCAGGTTACCGTCCCGACGAGTTCTGCTGGAGGGGGAGGTAGGGGATCAGGGAACTCGCGAGTTTTGCAATATCCATGGACTGCAGGACGACCCGGCCCGGCCCGGTCAGCGTGGTCAGGAAGAGCCCCTCGCCGCCGAAGAAGACGGTCTTTATGCCCCCGGCGAGCTGGATGCTGTAGTCGACGGTGCTCTCGAACCCGACCACGAGGCCGGTCTCCACCCTGACCACCTCGCCGGGCGCAAGCGTCATCTCCATAATGTCGCCGCAGCAGTGGAGGAACGCAGCTCCCCTGCCGGAAAGCCGCTGGAGAATGAACCCCTCGCCGCCGAAGGCGCCCGACCGGAGGCGTTTCGTGAATGCGATGTCAAGGTCGATGCCCTGTTCGGAGCAGAGGAACGCGTCTTTCTGGGCGATGAACTCGCTCCCGGCAAGATTGAGTGTGTAGATCTTTCCCGGGACGTTCCCGGCGAAGGAGACGAACCCCTCGCCTCCCTCCGGTGTGAACTCGGTCATGAAGAAACTCTCCCCGGTCACCATCCGTTTGAGTCCCTTGAGGAGTCCGCCCTTCATGTGGGTTGTCATCTGCATGTTCCCGCTCATGTTGACCATGGCGCCGGCCTCGGCGCAGACGCTCTCGCCGGAGGCGAGGCGCAGGGTCACCATCTGCAGGTTGTCTCCGGTGATCTCGTAATGCATGCAGATGCATTTTTGTTGTCAGGCAATAGGTTTTCTCCTTAATCCACCGGAATTGCAGGACTTCGGCCCCCTGTTTCTCACAGGGCCCTCCGGTGTCGCCGTCGGCCGGGGTGGTCGACTTGGGCCGTGCCCCTTTCACCATCTTACCGCAAGGTTTATCATCCGGAGTGAGAACTCACTCCACGTGACCACCGGGCGCGAAGAACAGGCAGGGATACATCTCGAGGACATGCTCATTATTCCGGGAGCATACATCACGGACGAGATCGTGCGGACCGTCCTTGAGCGGCAGTGCAACCGGTGCGCCGGATGCAACGCCCCGCTCACTGCCGGTTCAACGCACTTTGATCTCCGGCAGCCGGTTATCTGCGGCGGTTCCCATACGTCGAGAAATTTTGAAGCCCTCTGCCCCTTCTGCCATCAAAACCGCATGCGTCGGATCCGGGTTCGCTTCGCCGACCATAGGAATAAGTAATGCTCGGGCCACATCTGTGGCTATGTCCTGCAGACGAAGTATATCTGGTGAGTGGCGGTCGGCGACCATGCAGACGGTGAGCGACTTCGCGGGGAGGTTCGCGCTCCCTTCTGCGCCCCCTCCCGGAGGGTGGCGCTCCTCCACGATGCGAATGCTCGGCGCCGTCGTCACCCCCGGGACGAGCGCTAATGTGGCGACTTCTCTCGCGGTGACGACCGTCGTCATCCCCGCGATCCCGAACCGGGCTCTCGCGGCGGCGGCCGGATTTGCCGCGGGTTCGGTCCTCGGGGGGTAATCCGCGGTATTACTCCCGCCGTCCTCTTCTCCGCGCCGGGACGAGGCACTTCCATGCGTTCCCGATGAGGTCCTCCCTCCCGGCCGCGCGGAGCCCCTCGCAGACGAGCCCGTAATTCTTCGGGTCCCGGTAGTGCAGGAGGGCCCGCTGGACCCGCTTCTCGCGGCCTTTTGGAACGTAGACCTCTTTGAGAGTGAAGGGGTCGAGCCCGGTGTGGTAAATGGTCGTCGAGATGCTCATCGGCGTCGGCGTGAAGTCCTGGACCTGCTCGGTGTAGAGCCTGGTGTCTCTGACGTACTCGGCGAGTTCGACCATATCCTCGACCCGGCACCCGGGGTGGCCGGACATGAAGTAGGGGACGAGGTACTGCCGTTTCTTCTTTCCTTCCTGGAGGGCCTCGAACCGTTTCCTGAAGGCATCGAAGACCTCGCGGGGCGGTTTTCCCATACAGGCGCAGACCCGCGGCGAGATGTGCTCGGGGGCGACCTTGAGGTGCCCGGATATGTGGTGATCGCAGACGCGGGCGAGGTACTCCCGGTCTTCCGGATCGATCAGGTCGTAGCGGATGCCGGAGGCGATAAAGACCCGGTTCACTCCCGGGACCTCTGAAAGACGCCGGAGCAGGCGGAGTTGCTCCTCGTGGCTGCGGTCGAGCGTGGGGCAGTCGATGCAGCGGCGCTCAGGACAGGTTCCGGCGGTCTCCCACCGGCCGCAATGGACCCCGTACATGTTCGCCGTCGGCCCGCCGACGTCCTGGACGACGCCCGTAAACTCCGGCATCGCCGCCATCCGCTCCACCTCCCGGACGATGGAGTCGATGCTCCGGCTCTGGATGATCCGCCCCTGGTGGTGGGTGAGGGCGCAGAACGAGCAGGAGCCGAAACACCCCCGGTGGCTGACGACCGAGAACCTGACCGGCTCGAGGGCGGGCACGGGTTCAGTGTAGGAAGGGTGGGCCCGCCGTGCGTAGGGGAGTTCGTAGACCCGGTCGAGTTCGCTCCCCGAAAGCGGCATTGCCGGGGGGTTCTGGACGACGACGGTCTTCGGGTGCGGCTGGGCTACGGGACGGCCCCGGAAGGGGTCCTGCTCGTTGTAGTGCAGTGCAAACGCATGGGCATAGGCGTAGCGGTCCTGCTTTACCTCCGGATAACCGGGGAGGACCGCGTATCCGGTCCTCTCCATGCCCCGCCATGTCTTCAGGTCGATCCGGTAGGCGGTGCCGGGGATGTCGGTGAGGGCGTCTATGCTCTCCCCGGCGGCGAGCCGGTTCGCGATGGCGACCACCTGCCGTTCGCCCATGCCGAAGACGAGGAGGTCGGCGGGGGCGTCGGCAAGGATGGACTGCCGGACCGAGTCGGACCAGTAGTCGTAGTGGGCGAACCGCCGGAGGCTCGCCTCGATCCCGCCGATGACGATCGGCGTCCCCGGGAAGAGGGCGTGGACCCGGTCGGTGTAGACGAGGGTCGCCCGGTCCGGCCGCAGAAATCTTCCGCCGGGGGAGTAGACGTCGGAATTCCGGCGCTTCAGGTTCGGCGTAAAGGCGTTCACCATCGAGTCGACGTTCCCGGCCGAGATCGAGAAGAAGAGCCGTGGCTCGCCGAGGCGCCGGAAATCAGCGTCGCGGCGCCAATCTGGCTGGGCGATGACGCCGACCGAGTACCCGGCGTCCCAGAGCACCCGCCCGAGGAGCGCGGTCCCGAAGAAGGGGTGGTCAACGTAAGCGTCCCCGGTGATGAGGATGATGTCGAACCGGTCGATGCCGAGGCGCTCCGCCTCCGCGACCGTCATCGGGAGGAACTCGGGCTCACCGGTCATGGGAGTACCCGGTCAAAGACCGGCAGATCGACGCCGATTTTTTCATCCCGAATTCGCTTTGCGGAGATGCCGACAAACTCCATGATCACCGCCTCGATGACCACATAGACCTCCGCTTGCTCCCGGAGGCACCCGGCGAGCGATTGAATTCCCTTTCCGGCCGCTGTGTGGATGTGAATGGACGGCTCCCCCTCTCCCGGGTAGATCGTGGCGAACCCGAGGAGTTCCCACCCCCCGAAGATCTCTTCGCCCTTCGGGGACGGCGGGATGACCGGCTCTTTTGGCCCGGTTACGATTTTCGCCGATCGCACGGCTCCGAGGAAGTGGATCATGCCGTTCTGGATGTTCATCGCTGCCGCAAACCGCCGGATCTCCCGGATGAAATCCTCCCCGTCGTCGATCCTGACGGTAAAGACCCTGCCGACCTGTCCTTCCGAGTACTGCATGGAATCAACTCTCCTGGATATTGATGGTGTCTTCCGGTATTATTAGTGCCTCCTCACCGGGCAGGGTTCATATGGGTCGACTTAGATAGAGGTAGCGTTTGCCGTCCCTGGCGGGGGGCAGAGGTGTGATTGCAGTGGTCTGGTTCCGGGAAGTCGAGTACCTGCGGGGGTTTGCGGCCCTCGCCGTGATCGCCGTCCACGTCTCGATGAACTTCACCCGGATCCCCGGCGTGGACCTGCTTTTCCTCCTGAACGTTGCCGTCTATATCTTCGCCCACTTTGCCGTGCCGGTCTTCATCTTCATATCCGGGTGGGTGCTCGCGGCGCGGTATTTCGGCGAGTATTCGATTCTGGAGTTCTATCGTCGCCGGATGCGGACGATCCTTCTGCCCTACCTCTTCTTTACTGCTCTCTACCTCCTGGTGAATGTCGAGGGGACGATCGGGTTTACCGGCGTGCCTGAACCCGGGAGAGTGGCGGAAGCCCTACTCCTCGGGACCGCCGCCTACAATCTCTGGTTCTTTGTGCTGATCATCCAGTTCTACCTCCTCTACCCGCTGATTGTCCGGGGTTATGACCGGTTCGACCGGGCCGGGGCGGTAGCCTTTCTCCTTCTCGCACTCCTCTTCGTTCAGGTCCTCTGGAACGCGTGCGCTCATCTCACGGGGGCATTTGTAGACCCGGAGTGGTACACGGTGCTGATCCGTCTCTTCCCATCGCACCTCTTCTACTTCGTGCTCGGGGTTTTCGTCGCGCGGCATACGGAACGGTTCCGGTCGGTGCTCCGTTCGCTTTCGCCGGCGGGGGTTTTCGCCGCTGCCGGCGGGAGCGCCCTCATCCTCGGCGGGATGTGGATGGCGGCGGTGCTCCGTGCGGGGAGTTTCTCCGGCACAACGCTCGCGGTCTTCTGCATCTACCGGCTCCTTGAACCGCTCTACTACGTCCCGGTCATTGCCGTGCTCGTCCTCGCGGCCTGGTGCCTGGATGAGAGGAGAAGCCGCGTGAGTGGTGCCTTCCGGTCGTTCGGGGAGCACTCTTACGGAATCTACCTTATCCACCCACTCGTCATCGCCGCCGGTGCGGCCGTCTGGTTCTCCATCACCGGCCTATCGTGGGCGGATTGGCCGACCTATCCGGTGATCTTCCTCGTGGCGGTTGCGGTGAGCTACGCGGTGGTGCGGGGGGCGGCGGGGATACCGTATGCAGGGTGCCTGCTCGGGGAGGCGAGAATGCGGCGGGGGTAGGCGGTGCAGTAACGGCCGGCACCGTCCCGGCCGGGGTGCTTGCCTGTTGTTCGCTCTGTGCCCGGGAGGATGGGAATGCACAAAAATGGGTGGAGGACCTATATCGTTATGGAATCTTTGCCGCGGCGCGCCCGGCAAGGTCCTTCAGGTGGTCGTTGTCGTATTCCCCCGCACCTGATCTCAGGCCTGGTATCCTGTAACTGATGCAGAAGTCGCCGCTGCCGGGAGACAGCAGCGGGACCCCGCCGATACAGAATCTATACCTTGAGTGGGTATGGTCACAATAAATATAAAAATAATCTGTCTATAAAATGTTGCTTTTTAGTCACATTTCGTAATTATCTGTCTTTATTTTCGTTATAAATATATTTATCCATCATCTTTTTACTTTTTATTAAATTTGATATATTTATATATCTGATTGGGTGAAAACTATCCCTGGGACGAATTGTCACATAAGAGTTTGTGAGCCGTCCAATGTTTGATTAACTCAAGAAAATGTGAGTGGTGTCCATCCTACCTTCAACTGCTGGACGAACACCACAATAGCCCGTAGGCAGGACGCGTTGGTTCTCTTCATACTTAAGGGTCTGCTCGTTGTGCCTCCGGTTCGAAGGGTGATTACCGATGAGCACGAAAGGTACGGAGAGAATCTTTTCTCTTATCATGGCGGTGCTGATGATAACCACGGCGTCCATTCCTGCCGTGAACGCCGCGGAATCGAATGCAACCGCATTGAATGTGAATACTGCCGGAGACTCGTTCTCCGGTAGGACGACTTCTGCCGTGGATACGCACAAAACGGCATCCGATACTGTTCAATCCCAGAAAAATCCATCATTGTGGTCGGAAAAGAACTGGTCGCAACCCACGTCCTAGATAAATGCTACCAACTCTGCCTCTGTAGAGACTGGGAACATCGGAGGATCAGGCGCTGCCGCCTCTTTGGCAGCAAATGTCACGTATGTGATCACCGATTCCGGCAAGACCCGGCTCAAGATCTATGACCCGGAGACCGGGGGCATTCGGATCACGGGGATCAAGGACGACGGCAGATCTGCTGTTACTGGCAGCAGCGATGACGACCTCGAGATCCGGCTGGTGAATACTACCCCAGATCTCGGTACGTTCACCGAGATCTTTGAGATCACCGCCCATCGCACGACTGTCCTCGACGAGTCGGAGGACTTCCTGGCCACATGGGCGCTTCATAACGGGAACGAGAATATCACCCGGGCCGAGTGGTTCGTCTGGGAGAAGCGTTCGCATCGTGTCGAGATCCCCATCATCGAATACCGGGACGTTATCCCCGGGAACGTTATTTCTGAGAGTGTTACCCCTGTGGATACCATTCCTGAAGTTATTGCCCCGGAAAACGTTACCTTTGAGGACGAAGTTCCAATAAACGTTACTCCCGAGAGTACTACTCCTGAGGGTGTTATTCCTGCGGACGCCGCTCTTGAAACCTTCGTTGCCCAGGAACCCTACATCGCCGGCACCGAGACGGTGGAGCGGTCCTGGCTGGAGTGGGTACCGTTCACCCCCGAAGGAGAGACGCTCAACGCCGGGGAGACCCGGTTGTTCAAGGTCGTCTACACCAAGCCCGCCGAGATCGGGCAGGTCGATATCAACACCGCCCCGATCTTCCGGGGTGTCGCGTGCCCCGAGATGACCTGGTGGAGCACCGCTTGGGCAAACCGGGTGCCGGTCACCGTCGCCAACCCGCCCTCGATCGACGGGTATGCCCACCGCGAAGTCGTCGCGTTCCGCTCCGGCATGCAGAGCGACTTCGACGACGTCCGGTTCGTCACCGACGACGGCACTGTCCTCGGCTACTGGAAAGAGACCTACATGGCCTCGGATTCGGCCGTCATCTGGGTCAATCTCCCCGCCAGTGCGACTTCGATCTGGATGTACTACGGAAACGAGGCCGCCGTCGATACCGGCAGCCGGGACAACGCCTACATCCTCTACGACGACTTCAACGGTTCGGATCTGGATCCGACCCTCTGGACGGATACGACTCCGGGCGCCCACTATTTCTCGGACGGCTGGATCTATGACGCCCAGGCCCGAGGTGCCGGCGCTCTGGTCTCGAACGAGTACGTGATCACCGACGGCGAGCCGGTGATCGTGGAGACGCACATTCACGCCGATAGCCTGCCGTCCAACGCCGGTTACTCCTGCGGGGCGTTCCCCTGGTTCGTCAACACCCCCACCAACGGCCTGCTTTGGTACCCGGAATCGCCGTCCTGGGACCGGTACGTCTTCGTGAATGGTGCGGCAGCCTGGCGGCCGGGAACTGCGCGCGGTCTTTCGACCGGCGGCGATTATTACAGCACCTGGTTCATCACCCCGGGAAGTCAGACGCACACCGTCAGCGGGAGCGCCTCGTTTACCGACGTTTTCACCGGCACCACCGGGATCTCCAGCCATCAGATGCAGATCCTCGGCGGCAACAACGTCCCTGACGGCCGGGTTATGCGGATGGACTGGATCCGGGTGCGGAAGTACGTTGAGGCCGAACCGATGTTCACCTACGGCGCGCCGCAGACGGCTCCCGTCGTGAAGACGGTTGTCGTCACCCCTTCGATCGCCGAGGTGGTGGGGTGAGACCGTCCAGTTCACCGCCACCGCCTACGACCAGTACGGCGAGGCGATGGAGGGGATCGCCTTCAACTGGGTAAGCACGAACGAAGCGGTCGGGACCGTGACTTCCGCCGGCATTTTTTCGGCCCGGGTTGCGGGGACGACTACGATCTCCGCAGTCACGTCGACCGGGGGCTCGTTCTGGGGGATTGCAGGAGTGACGGTCATCCATACCGTGACAGCCGGATCGGCCTGGAACTGGTCGACCGACGGATGGACCGGTTGGGCGCATAAAGCATCCTGGACGAAAGCTTCCGGCTCCTGCTCCGAGTACGGTCCCGTCATCGTCGGCGATCATGGGGAGCACGGTGCGGACGTTCACCTGGCTGCAGGTGCGGTGATAGCGACCGTCGAGCACGAGTTCACCGATCCTTCCGGCATCGGATGGGACGGCCTGACGCTCGTCGCACGCGTGCCGGGGACCGATGTCTCTCCCGGCCGCTGGATGACGATCGAGGTCAACGGCGAGGTTGTCTATGCGAAGTCCGGGTTCTCCAGTTCCGACCCTGCAAACCTGGTTCCGAAGGAGTTCCACGCCGACTTCCCGCCGTCCGGGACCGTGTGGGTGAAGGTCTCGCACGGGCAGAACCCGGCCTGGGACACCCGTTTCGCCATGGAGTACTACTCGCTCGAACTACATCCGCCTTCCTCCGCTGCCTCCTCCATCACCATCACCTCTCCCGATGACGATACGGTGGTGTCCGGCGGCAACGTCACCGTCGCCGGGAACGTCTCCGATCCGGCCATAACCAGCCTCACGCTCACCCACAACGGCGTGTTGTCGATCATTCCGGTGCAGGACGGGAACTTCTCGGCGGAGGTGACCCTTGCAGATGCGAACACGATCACGGTCGGCGGCTCCGGTTCAGGCGGCAGCCCGCAACCAGTTACCCTCCTCCTCGACGGGGACATGCTCCCGGCCGCCTTCTAGCAGGCGATCGGGTTTGATCCCCTCGACGCCGATTCCGACTGCTCGCAGTGGCCCGGGGACCAGGCCGGGAACGGGGTCATCGACGGCTACGAGGTCTTCGCCGGCGACCTCCCGGTCTTTGCGAAGTATCGGATCGGCGCCGACCTGTTCGCGGTGGATACCGACGGCGACGGCCTGACCGATGCGTTCGAACTGCTGAAGCTGGGCGCGTTCCCGGAGGAGCCGGGGCTGATGTCGGCGATGAGCGGTCCCGTCGCCACTGCCGGGACGGCGGACGACCCTGACGGGGACGGGCTCTCGAACCTGGAGGAGCAGACCTACGGGACCGACCCGCTGGTTGCCGACACCGATAAAGACGGTCTTTCGGACTCCGCCGAGGTCCGGATGGGGACCGACCCCTGCGCCGCCGACACCGACGGGGACGGGCTCGCCGACGGCTACGAGGCCGGGGAACCGGTCACTGTGGACGGGAAGACCTACTACAAGCAGCGGAGCGACCCGACCAAGGCGGATACCGACGGCGATGGATTGGACGATTTCTGGGAGGACTACCTGGGCACTGATCCCTACAACCCGGACACCGACGGCGACAGGCTCGCCGACGGAGAGGACGATGACCCGCTCACCCCTGCTGATCCCATTGGAGACCTCGTGCTTGAGCGGCTCCGCCAGGAAGTCGCGCTCCGGCTTGGTGCCCTGTTCGGCGAGACCGGCCTCGAGGGGGAGGCATTCAACTATCTCGTCGGAGACTGGGCAGCGCACCCGTATTATGCTCTGGGCTGGATTGCTTCAGGGCTTGCTGTCTACGGAGACGTCCGCGACCTCATCTACGCGATCTCCCAGTCCGATACCGTCGGAGCGGCGATCAGCGGCCTGGGGCTGGTCCCCTACCTTGGAGACTGCGAGAAAACCGCTGCAGATATCGCGAAGTACCTCCTGAAGTACCCCGACAATCTCCTCGATGTTGGGAGACTCCTGGCCGATCAGCACATCATTCAGCTCCTGCCCGATGAAGGTCAGTTGAATGTGATCGACCACCTCTACCTCTTCGCCACCGGAAGGAAGGTCGGGACGGAACTGGCCACCGACTACGGCCTGACGGAAGCCCAGATCGTGAAGATGCAGGCCCGCGGCGTTAAACTCGATGAAGTTACTCACGTTTTCAAGGTGGGAGACGATGCGATACCGCTCCGGGAAGCAATTAAGAACCATTATGCTGGTCGCCATGTTCACGGCACAGAAGGTACCAACCGGCCTGGTACCACCATCTTTCCAACTTCAGAACCAGTGACAACATTTGACTTGCCTTATCCGGGAACATCTTCGCTTACCCGAGCGCAGATGGAAGAGAAAATACTTGAGTGGCTCGACAGGGCTTTGTCAACAAAGTACACAGAAGCTCCAAAAACTTTTGTGAAAGATCGATACTCTTTCCCAGAAGAATGCGGAGTATACGAAATCGGATTCCAAATAAATGAAAAAGGGGTGTATACTGTTTTCCCCACGAAAGGAAGCCAAGTCTATATGTGGGATGGTAGCAAATGGTTGCCTCAAAGATAGAGAGATCGATCATGGTATGTGTAGTCTGGGATCGGCATCAACTGGAGAAAGAGCTTAGAGTGGGGAACAAGATCAATGAATTATTTAGCCTTACGCTCGGACTACGGGTGAATGATACCGATATTCTTGGGGGGGTGTACACTTTCGTTCACACTTTTTTTCTCCAGATCTATGCGGTTTTTTCCTACTTTGATCCTCTGGGATTGGAGGACATGAGGTTATATGTCGAGCCAAGCGACTGGGTGGACGCCCACGGGATCGATTCGCATTATGCCCTGAAAGACGAGGACCCCAGCATCCTGACAATTAAGTATCGCCGGATCGACATGAACAAACCTGAAGGATATATCGAAGTTCCGTTTCAGGACTTTGTAAAAGGTATTCTTGACTCAAACCGGCTCTTCATCGATCAGTGTCTGGAGATCAGACCCGACTTGATAGCTGATGAAGAGTTTCTTTCGTTTCAACGTGAAATGATCATAGTCGATCGATGGTATCGTCAAAAATGGTCTCCTATGGAAAGTTATACTTGATTAATATCGGTATTCTCTTTTTCAGAAAAAATGATGCAGACCGCCTCCTTCATGAATTCTCAACAGTATAACTAATAGTTTGCTGACAAGGCATCGACTATCTGGAGGATGCAATCGAGAGCGATCCGCTCAACCCGGACAGCGACGACGACGGGCTTTCCGATGCTTTCGAATGGGAGATCGAGACCGATCTCTGGTCGGCCGACACCGACGGCGACGGCCACTCCGACTCCGAGGAGCAGAACGATCCCGACTGCGACCCGCTGGTCTACGAGGAGCGCTACGGCCCCTCGCAATGGGCCGGGAGTTCCTCCTCGGCGCCGTCCTCGGGGAGTGGGGCGCCGACGACCACGACAATATCTAATCTGTTGTGTACGACTCAATTGGAAACCGCCCCCCTTCGCAGATGTGTTGTGGGTTGAAGTCGAAAGTCTTGGGGTGATGTGTGGCGTCTCCTTCGTTGTACCCCTCATGGTACACGAATCGAGATGTATTCGGAGCGTCGTATGCGATCAGCTGGGGATTGTCATATTTTCACGGGCGCGTAGATTGAATTCGGGTCCCGATAACTGTTTTACACTGGGAGAGAGGGAAGTCATGCCTTTTCCAGGTACGTGAATTGAGATATTGACAAACGACCCCTATATGCCTCATCAATGAGTCACGTCTGGCCCGGTTGTTCCCTCGTGAGCGCATGAGTGTGTGAATAGTGCGGAAAATTGTGCGGGGATGGTTGACACTGACCCTTGCAGAAAAATCTTCAAATATGCTATCATACTTCAGATAAAGCGTAATTATCCATATGCCCGCAATATAGGATTATCTGATTTACTGGCACTTTTTGAGGGTACCTCCCCTGGAAAAGGATGCCTAAAAACCGTTTGTTTCAAAAACAGCAATGGGCTCGCTGAGATTCGAACTCAGGACCTCCGCCATGTCAAGGCGACGTCATAACCGGCTAGACCACGAGCCCGTGCCTGCCCAATAATGTTGGTGCTCCGGGTATAAAACAATTCTCGTCCCGGGAACCGTTCCGTGTCGGCCCCGCCGGGCGGAGGCCGGTACGTGCTTATAAAAGGAGGTGACGGCCGGGACCGATCAGATCTCGGCGTGCTTTGCCGTGTGGATGCCGTCGATTCGCTTGATCTCTTCCATTGCATCGGCAGGCACCGCGGAGTCGACGGTGAGGACCATCAGCGCCTCTTCGCCGGGTTTATGGCGCCCCACCTGCATTCCCGCGATGTTCACGTTCGCCCGGCCGAGGATCGTGGCGGCCTTGCCGATGACGCCCGGCTTGTCGGTATGGCGGGAGATGACCACATGGCCGGTCGGGGTCAGGTCGGTCATATAACCGCCGATGCTCACGATCCGGGCCCGGTTCGGGCCGGAGACGCTGCCGCTCACCGACTCCGTCATCATATCCGTCTTCGCGGTGATGCTGATGATGTTCCGGAAGCCCTGCGCCTCTTCGGTCGTCGTCTCGCTCAGCCGGATGCCGCGCTCCTTTGCCACGAACTCCGCATTCACGATATTGACCGGCACCTGCAGGACCGGGTCGAGCAGGCCCTTTAAGATGACGCGGGTGATGAACTTCGTGTTCGGCAGCCCCGCGGCCTCGCCTCCGTAGGTGATCGCGATAGATTCGAGCCTCCCCTCGACAAGCTGGATGAGAAGGCTGCCCATCTTCTTTGCGAGGGCCGCGTAGGGCTCGACCACCGCCTGCTGTTCCGCAGGGATCATCGGTGCGTTCACCACGTACTTCGCAGCGCCGCCCGATAAAACGCTGATGCACTGGTTCGCCACCGAGATGGCGACGTTCTTCTGCGCCTCGACCGTACTTGCCCCGAGGTGCGGCGTCACGATCACCTTATCGAGGGCGAGGAGCGGAGAGTCCGTCGGCGGCTCGGTCTCGAAGACATCCAGCGCCGCACCGGCGACCTTACCGCTGGTTATCCCGTCAACGAGGGCTTTCTCGTCGATGATCCCGCCGCGTGCACAGTTAATCAGCCGGACGCCGTCCTTCATCGTGGCGATGGTCTTCTCGTTGATGACGTGGCGGGTTTCCTTGATCAGCGGCGTGTGGACCGTGATGACGTCTGCCCTCCGGAAGAGCTCCTCAAGCGGCACCATCTCCACGCCGAGGCTTGCAGCCTTCTCCTTGCTGATGAACGGATCGTAGGCGATGCACTTCATCGCCATCGCCTGGGCACGCTTTGCGACCTCGCGCCCGATACGCCCGAATCCCACGATGCCGAGCGTTTTATCGTTCAACTCGACACCCATGAATTTGGAGCGCTTCCATTCGCCTTTCTTGAGCGATGCGGTCGCCTGGGGGATATTGCGCGCGAGTGCGAGCATCATCGCCATCGTGTGCTCCGTAGCCGCCAGGGTATTTCCTTCGGGGGCGTTCGCGACGACGATGCCCCGGCGTGTCGCCGCCTCGGTATCGATATTGTCGACCCCGGCTCCCGCACGGCCGATGAACTTGAGTTTCGTTCCCGCGTCGATGACGCGTGCCGTAACCTCGGTGCCCGAGCGCACCAGCAGGGCATCGTAGTCCCCGATAACAGCAACGAGTTGATCCTCGGTTAGCCCGGTATTGACGTCCACATCGCCGAATTCCTTCAGGATGTCAAGCCCTTCCTCTGCCAGCGGGTCGCTGACCAGCACTCTATATTTCACAGTTCAACCCATATCTACTTCGACATCATATGTATTGATGCTTTTTCCTCCGAAATCTTTTAAGTAATGGTGAGAAGTATATGTGTGGTGCGAGCATGAAGGAAATGCCCAACGTTTTGTGGCTCGAAGAAATAAAAAAGGAAGATATCCCTTCTGTCGGTGGAAAAGGGGCTTCTCTTGGGGAGATGACCTCGATCGGTCTCCCCGTGCCGAAAGCATTTGTGGTGACCGCTCAGGCGTTCCGCAGGTTTCTTATAGAAACCGGGATCGAAGATTCTCTCTTCCGCAAGCTGGAGCGTCTCGACGTCGACGACAACGGAGCGCTGGAGTCGGTCTCCAGGGACGTGCAGGACCTCGTCATGAGTGTCGGCATCCCCGATCAGATTAGAGAGGAGATCACTGATGCATACACCCGGATGGGAGCGAACGGAACGGTCGTCGCCGTCCGTTCGAGCGCCACTGCCGAAGACCTTCCCGATGCCAGTTTCGCCGGACAGCAGGAGACCTATCTTAATATCCTCGGCGAAGAAGACCTTCTCGATGCGGTCCAGAGATGCTGGGCCTCGCTGTATGGTGCACGGGCCATTTATTATCGAGCGAAGCAGGGCTTCGACGACCGGAGTGTCAACATCGCCGTCGTCGTGCAGGAACTCATCCGTTCGGAGAAGTCCGGTGTCATGTTCACCTCCCACCCCGTCACCGGGGAACCTCTGATGATCATCGAGGGCTCATGGGGCCTTGGCGAAGCCGTCGTCTCAGGAAGTGTCTCCCCTGACAACTATGTCTATGACCTGCGCTCCGGGCGGGTGGTCGACCGCCTGATCGCCGAGAAGGAGATCATGATCGTCCCGGAGGGCCAGCATGGGACGAAGACCGTCAACCTCTCCGCCGAGCGGCGCACCGCCCCGGTCCTTTCCGATGAGGAAGTGGCGCGCCTTGCCACGCTCGGCAAGATCGCCGAAGACCACTACGGCGTCCCGCAGGACATCGAGTGGGCAATCGTCGGCGACGGCGTCTTCATCCTCCAGTCCCGGCCCATTACGACGATCCGGCGGCCGGAGATCCCCGGTGCCGAAGCCGAACGTGCCGGACAGCCGAAAGGTACGCTCGGTGTGGTGCTGCTGGAGGGCCAGGGCGCTTCTCCCGGCGTCGCGAGCGGCCGCGTCGTGATCGTGCGGGACGTCAAGGACACGAGTTCCGTCAAAGACGGCGATATCCTGGTCACCCGAATGACTAACCCCGATATGGTTCCGGCGATGCGGCGGGTCAGCGCCATCGTCACCGACGAAGGCGGCATGACCTGTCATGCGGCCATCGTAAGCCGGGAGCTCGGGACACCGGCGGTTGTCGGGAGCAAGAAAGCAACGACGCTGCTCAAAGACGGACAGATCATCACCGTCGACGGCGAAAAAGGTCTTATCTACGAAGGAGCGGTTGCGTCGTCGGCGACGGCGGCACCGGCATCCGTGGCGATTGCGTCGGCGTCCGCTCCGGTCATCACCGGCACGCTCGTCAAGGTGAACGTCTCCCTGCCTGAAGCCGCACAGCGTGCCGCCGCAACCGGCGCGGACGGTGTTGGTCTCCTCCGGATCGAGCACCTGATCCTCGGCCTCTCCAAAACCCCCGGCTGGTACATCGAGCACGGCGCGGAGGAAGAGTTCATCGGTGAACTCTACAACGGCATCAAGACGGTGCTCGACGCCTTCCCGGGAAAGCCCGTCTGGGTCCGGACCCTGGACGCCCCAACCGACGAGTTCCGGAATATGGAGGGCGGCCAGGACGAGCCGATCGAGCACAACCCGATGCTCGGCTGGCGCGGCATCCGCCGTGACCTCCGGAGCCCTGAACAGTTCCGTATGCAGATAGAGGCCTTTAAGAGGCTCTGGGCCGCGGGATACAGCAATCTCGGCGTGATGTTCCCGCTCGTCAACCACCCCGATGAATTCGTCCAGGCCCGGACGATGATGAAGGAGTGGGGTGTCGACGTGGAGAACGTGACTCTCGGCATTATGGTCGAGATCCCGAGCAGCGCCATCCTGATCGAAGACTTCATCAAGGCCGGGATCCGGTTCGCCTCGTTCGGAACAAACGACCTCGTCCAGTACACGCTCGCCATCGACCGGAACAACGAGAACGTCGCCGATATGTACGAGCCGGAGCACCCCGCCGTGCTCCGGCTGATCGACCACTCGATCCGGGCCTGTCGGGAGCACGGCGTCGAGTGCTCCATCTGCGGCCAGGCCGGCTCCGATCCCCGTATGGCAGCCTGGCTTGTCGAACACGGCATCACCAGCGTCTCCGCAAACATCGATGCGGTTCCGCGCATCCGTGAGGCTGTAGCACGAAAAGAGCGGCAGATCCTCCTTGATGCGGCGAGAAGACATGCGTGAGGTTGGCTGCCCTGAGGAAGACCTTTTCTCCTTCCTCTCGTCAAAACGACGGGAGGACCTCGGGTACCGGCATATCTTAAGCTCGATGTGCACGCCGCCCCATCCGGTCGCGGCGCGGGCGCATGCTTTGTTCCTCGAGACCAACCTCGGCGACCCGGGGCTTTTCCCCGGGACGGCCGCGCTTGAGGAACTCCTCGTCCGACGGCTCGGTGCGCTGATGCACCACCCCGGCGCGGGAGGCTATGCGACCTCCGGCGGGACGGAGTCCAATATCCAGGCGCTTCGGATTGCAAAGAAGCAAAAACCGGTGAAGTTCCCGAACGTCGTGGTCCCGGCATCGAGCCATTTTTCGTTCCAGAAGGCCGGCGATATCCTGGGGCTTGAGATCCGGACGGCACCGCTCGATGCCCGGTTCCGGATGGACATGGAGGGGCTTGACGACCTTATCGACCGAAATACGGTCGCTCTTGTCGGTATCGTCGGGACGACGGAGTACGGCATGGTCGACCCCGTCGCCGCTCTCTCCGACGTGGCGCTCGACCGGGACGTCTTCCTCCACGTCGACGCCGCCTTCGGCGGCATGGTCGTCCCGTTTCTCGACCGCCCAGTCCCGTTCGATTTCCAGCTCCCCGGCGTCGACTCCATCTCCGTCGACCCTCACAAGATGGGGATGAGCACCATCCCGGCCGGATGTCTCCTCGTCCGTGACCCGGACTCCTTCGCGTGCCTCAACGTCGATACGCCCTACCTGACGGTGAAGCGGGAGTGCACCCTCGCCGGCACCCGACCCGGGGCCCCGGTGGCCGCCGCCTTCGCGGTTCTCGAATACCTGGGGATGGACGGCATGCGAGCGGTGGTCGCCGGGTGCATGGAGAACGCTCGAAGGCTGATCGAAGGGATGGAGACGCTCGGCTGCCCGAGAGCAGTGACCCCGGACGTCAACGTGGCGACGTTCTCCTGTGAGCGTGCGCCTGCCGGCTGGCGGGTATCGAGGACCCGGAACGGCCATATGCGGATCGTCTGCATGCCCCACGTCACACGCGACGTGGTCGAAAAATTCCTTGAAGATATGGGGAACCTGAATGCTTGAACGGCTGATCCATTCTCTGGAAACCGCTCCGGTTATGAAACGGGGCGAGTACAACTACTTCATCCATCCGATCACGGACGGGGTGCCGCTCCTTGAGCCCGGGCTTCTCCGCGAGATCGGGTGCGCCATGGTGCGGTGCCTCGACCTCTTGCGGGTCGACAAGATCGTCGTCTGCGAGGCGATGGGCATCCACATCGGCGTCGTCCTCTCGCTGATGACCGACATCCCGCTGGTTGTCGTGAGAAAGCGCCCCTATTGTCTCCCCGGCGAGGTCGCGGTGCACCAGACCACAGGCTACTCGAAAGGAGAACTTTACCTGAACGGTGTCGGTGCGGGCGACCGGGTCGTGATCGTTGACGACGTCTGCAGCACCGGAGGCACGCTCCGCGCTCTTATCGGTGCGATCGAGCATACCGGCGCCGAGATCGCCGATATCTGCGTGGTCATCGGCCGGGGCGACGAGGATGTTGGCCGGCCGCTCAAGACCCTGGTCCGGGTTGAGGTCTCCGAGACGCAGGTGCGTGTCGTTGATACCTGTCTCCGACCTTATTGAGCGGCTCCATGAGCGTGGAGCGCGGAGCGTTGCTCTCCAGTTCCCCGCCGGACTCGCGCGACAGGCGCCGCAGGTAGCCGCCGCACTCCGCGGTGCGGGCTTTTGGGTGATCGTCAGCGGCGATCCCTGCTACGGCGCCTGCGACCTTGCGCTCGACGCCCTCGCCCACGCCGACGTTCTGGTCCATTTCGGCCATGCGCCGGTCGAGGAGCGGCCGGACGTCCTCTACGAACCCGTCCGCTTTGATTTTGACGTGGATGTGCTCAAAACGGCCCTCCCCCTCCTCCGTTCCCGCCGCATCGGCCTCGTCACCACGGTCCAGCACGCCCACCTGATCGGTGCGATGGCGGCATATCTCTGTGAGCACGGCGTCGAAGCGGTCGTCGCCCCCGGCGACGGGCGCACGCCGCTCCCCGGACAGGTCCTCGGGTGCAACTTCGCCGCTGCACGGGCGACGGGGGCCGGCGAGATCCTCTTCGTCGGGACCGGGGTCTTCCATCCCCTCGGGATCCGGCTCGCCACCCGGGCGCGGGTGGTGGCGCTCGACCCTTACACCCGCGAGGCGCAGGAGGTGGACGCTTCCCGCCTGGTCCGTCGCCGTGCCGCGGTTATGGAGAAAGCCCGTGATGCCGCAAGTTTCGGAATCATCGTCAGCACCAAGAGCGGTCAGCAGCGGATGAGTCTTGCCCGGCGGCTCGTCGCCCTCTCCGACCGGGCCGTGATCGTCGCGATGCGCGAGGTCTCGCCCGGAGAGATGCTCGACCTCGGGTTTGCGGCTTACGTGAACACCGCCTGCCCCCGGCTCGCCTACGACGACCAGGCCCGGTTCCCGGTCCCGGTGCTGACGCCGCCGGAGTTCGAGATCCTCTGCGGGGTCCGGGCCTGGGACGACTATACAATCGACGAGTACCTCGCACCATGAACCTCCGGCAACTTGAGATGCGGCTTGAGCATCTGGAGGGCTTTGAGCGGCCGACGACGCGCCTCGAACAGTATCAGACCCCGGCACCGGTGGCCGCCCGCCTCCTCCACCATGCCGCCATGCAGGGGGCGATCACGGGGCGTCGGGTCTGCGACCTCGGGTGCGGGACCGGAATCCTTGCCCTGGGCGCGGCCCTCCTCGACGCAGCCGCCGTGATCGGGCTTGATATCGATCCGGCCGCGATAAATGTGGCCCGGCGGAACGCCGGGGAGTTCGGCGTTTCGGTGGAATTTCTCGTCGCCGACGTCCGAAACCCCGACCTCGATCGGCGGCGGCTTTCCTGCGACACCGTCGTGATGAACCCGCCGTTCGGAGCGCAGAGGGCGCACGCCGACCGGCCGTTCATCGACCTCTCGCTTGAACTCGCGGTGGTGGTCTACGGCATCTTCAACGAGGGTTCGGCCCCGTTTGTCGCCGCCTATACCGAGGGCCGGGCGACGGTTGAGGAGGTGATCCGGTGCGCGTTTCCGCTCAAGCGGACGTTTGCCCACCACCGCCGGGAGCGCATGGATATCCCGGTAGAAGTCATACGCTTAAGGCGGATCTGACGTCCGTGACCGCCGATATAAAACCGATCTGGAGGCTCTCTGCCGCCCACCTGGTGACCGATCTCTATTCGCCGGTTCTCCCTGCAATCCTGCCGCTCCTCATCGTCGACCAGGGCTACTCGTTCTTCCTTGCCGGGCTGATCGTCACGGTCTACACCCTCACGTCGTCGTTCGTGCAGCCGTTCGCCGGCTGGCTCTTCGATACCCGGGGGATCGCCGTCCCCATCAGCGTGAGCGTCCTCATCAGCGCGGTGTTCATCTCCGTGATAGGCCTCCTGGACAACTACTTCCTCGTCCTCGCCTCCGCCGCCGTCGCGGCGCTGGGAAACGCTTCTTTCCACCCGAGCGCGCTCGGGACCGTCAGCCGGCTGACCCAGGATGCACACCGGGGCAGGATCACCTCATTCTTCGTCATCGGCGGAAACCTGGGCTACGCACTCGGTCCTATCTGTGCCGGCATCGTTGTCGGGCTGATGGGCCTTCCGGGCCTTGCCGTCCTTGTCATCCCCGGCCTCGTGATGGCGGCGGTGCTCCGGTGGACCCTGTCCGCTCCCGGACATACAGCGGTCCCGGCGGCGCAGGTCCGGACTGAACGGTCCGCGTACCGGGCGATCGTTCTTCTCGTCGCGGCCTCAAGCCTCCGTGCATGGGCCATATTCGGCTCGGTCGCGTTCCTTCCCACCATCCTCACCGAGCGCGGCATCGACCTTGTGACCGCGAACCTGATCGTATCGGGTATGCTTATCGCCGGGGTCGTCGGGCAACTCGTCGGGGGTGCGCTCTCCGACCGTTACGGCCGCAAAGAATTCACGATAGGCGGACTTGTTGCCGCCATCCCGCCCTTCGCCGTATTCCTGACCACCGGTGGTATCGTCTCCATCGTTGCGCTGATTATCTTTGGGTTCATCCTCTGGTCGACCTTTGCCGTCACCGTCGCCATGGCCCACGAAATGGCCCCGGGGAACGCCGGGCTCGTCTCCGGCCTCATGCTCGGGCTCGCGGTCGGCGTGGGCGGGATAGGGGTTGCGGTCACCGGCGCCATCGCTGATATGACCTCGCTTTCCCTTGGCCTCATGACGATCCCGCTTGCGATTGTCCTTGCCGTTCCGCTCTTCCTCGCCACTTCCTACCCCTGGAAATCCCTCGGACGGAGCCGGCTCTCCTCCCGGGGGACGACCCCGCCCCAAACTCCTTAAGTACCGGGAGTGCCGATTCATCCCCGATGGTCACCCGGCTTCAGCGTTACCGGCAGATCGCGGATGTGCTGACCCGATACGGTTTTGAGATCCTCGTCGACGAGTTCGTCTCCCGGAGCGAACGACGCCGGGGGCTCCACCGGGCCCCGGAAGAGAAGCGATCGGTGTACGAACGTATCCGCCTTGCCATCGAGGAACTGGGGCCCACGTACATAAAGTTCGGCCAGATAATGAGCACACGCCGGGAGCTCCTCCCGCCGGAGCTTATCCAGGAACTGCAGAAGCTCCAGGATCGGGTGGCTCCGGTCCCGTTTGAGGAGATCCGACCGGTGATCACGCAGTACTGCCCGAACCTCGAGGAGTGTTTCGCCGTCGTCGAGGAGGAGCCGGTTGCAGCGGCTTCCCTCTCGCAGGTGCACCGCGCGGTGACGAAGGACAGCCGGGTCGTCGCCCTCAAGGTGCAGCGCCCCGGGATTCCCGACCTCATCGAGACCGATCTCGTGATCCTGCGGTCGCTTGTGGCCCGGGCGGAGTCGATCTTTCCTGACCTGCGGGTCTATAACCTCCAGGGCATGGTCGACGAATTTTCGGTCCAGATCCGGCGCGAACTGGACTTTACCCAGGACGGAATGAACGCGGACCGACTCAGACGAAACATGAGTGGTCTCCCGTGCGTGAAGATCCCGCGCATCCACTGGAAGATCTCCGGGCCCCACCTGCTTGCCATGGACTACGTCGAAGGAGTCCGGATCGACGACGTGGAGGCTCTACGGAGATTTGGTCTCTTCCCGGAAGATATTGCCGAGATCGGGTTTGAGGCTTATGTCAAGCAGATCTTCGTCGACGGTTTCTTTCACGGGGACCCCCACCCGGGAAACCTTCTGGTGACGGAGCGAGGGGAGGTCATCTTCCTCGACTTCGGGATCGTCGGCGTCCTCCGTCTGGAGAGAAGACGGGTCTTCGTCGATCTCCTCCTCGCCATGACCCGGACGGACGTCGACGGCGTGATTACAGCGTTGCAGAGGCTCGACGTCCGGATCAGCCCGGCGGTTCTCGATGCCCTCAAGGACGACCTCTACCTGGTGCTGCTTGATTATCGGGAGACGAAGATCGAGCAGGTGAACTTTGCGACAACGATTCAGGGCCTGACCGATGCCCTCCGCAGGTATCGCATCCGGGTGCCGTCCACCCTGATGCTCATGATGAAGGTGATCGTCATGGTGATGGCCATCGGCGTTCGGCTCGACCCCACGTTCAACTTTGACCGGCGAATCCGACCGTACCTGACGGAGATCGCTGCACGGCAGCGGCTCTCTCCGGATAACATGACGGGTGCGATACGGTCCCTTGTGAGTGCGACGGAGAATCTGCTTGCCATCCCGGGGAACGTGAACGAGACTCTGAAGGCCTTTTCGGAGGGCACCATCACGGTCAAACTCGCGAACCGCGACCTCACCGCAATCGTCGGCGTCATCGACCGGACGAGCGACAAGATCGTCGTCGGACTGGTGGTCGCTGCAATCGTCGTGGGCTCGTCGGTGGTGCTCCGGGTGGCCGATCTCCCGGTTCCTGGATACGTCTCGATCCTCGCCACCCTGGGCTACGTGTTTGCGGTGCTTGTCGGATTCTATGCAGTCTATCGGGTTCTCAGGTACGGCCACGCTCTCCGGTGAAACCCGGGTTTTGGCTGACAGCGGGCTGAGACGGACGTAAAAAAAGTTATTCGGACTTTTTCTTGAAGAACAACTTGCAGTGGCAGGCCCCCTGCTCTTCAATCTCTTTCTCGTGGTAGATACAGGGACAGACGATGAGCTGGTCTTTCTCGACGTCCCCGCTCCGGAGCCTGCAGGGGCAGTATGCCGCCCCGAGCCGTTCCTGGTTCCGTGCGAGCCCGCGGAGAACGGCCGAGAGTTGCTTCTCGTCGACGTTTAAGACAAAGCCTTTCTCCTTCGCGTACACCTTTGCCCTGGTCCGCTCCGCTTCGATTTTCTCTTCTGCTGTCATGATACAACTAACTCCTATCATCCGGGTTTCCGGCGCCCGTACTCTTCGATATGGGCTATCATCGATTTAAATATCTTTATCCCATCCTCCGAGCCGAGCGCCCGTTCGCTCGCTCGCTCGGGATGCGGCATCATCGCAAGCACGTTCCCCGCTTCCGAGAGGACGCCGGTGATGCTCTCCGCCGACCCGTTCGGGTTGCTCTCCGGCGTCGCGTTGCCGTGCTCGTCGCAGAACCGGAACGCGACCCGCTTTTCGCGGTTCAACCGCGCGATCACATCATCGGGGGCGACGTAGCGCCCCTCCGCATGAGCGATCGGCACCCGGATGACCTCGCCCTCGTGGTAGAGCGCGGTGAACGGCGATCCGGTGCTCTCGACGCGAAGGCAGACATGCCGCGAGATGAACTTGGGGTAAGCGTTCAGCGTGAAGGTGCCCGGGACCAGTCCGGCCTCCGAGCCGATCTGCGCACCGTTGCAGATCCCGAGGACCAGTCTCCCCTCTTTCGCGTGCCTGATGATGTCGGTCATGATCGGGGTCCGTGCGGCGATGGCTCCGGCCCGGAGGTAATCCCCGTAGGAGAACCCGCCGGGCAGCACCACCGCATCGTATGGTCGTCTGAGTCCGTCCTTGTACCAGACGAGATCCGTCTCGACCCCGCAGACGTCCGCAAGGACGTGGTAGGTGTCCCGGTCGCAGTTGCTGCCGCCGAACTGTACCACAGCGAACCTCATGCCTTACTCAACCTCAATCGTGTAGTGGTGAATGACCGGGTTTGCAAGGAGCCGCTCGCACATCTGTCCTGCTGCTTCTCGCGCCGCCGCCGTGTCCGCCGCATCAAGCGTGATCCGGAAGAGCCGTGCCGTGTCCAGATCCTCGGTCGGAAACCCAAGGTTTGTGAGGGCGTGCTGGATGGCGCGCGCTTCGGGGTTCAACATTCCCTCTTTCAGTCCAATGGTGACGGTAACGTTGTACTTCATGCGGATTCACCCCGGGGCGGGGAGAGAATGCGTTTCGCGACCCCGGCGTAGGTCTCCATAACGTCTCCCTTGTTGAAGCGGTAGACATCCTTATCGAGAGACGTTCCGGTCTGTTTATCCCAGAGCCGCATCGAGTCCATGCTGATCTCGTCGCCGACGAAGATCTCTTCGTTGTAACGGCCGAATTCGAGTTTGAAATCGACCAGGGTAATGCCGCGCGCGTCAAGGTACTCCCGGAGGATCTCGTTTATCGCGAGCACCTCGGCTTTGATCTGGTCGAGCTCCTCGGGCGCAACGAGTTTCAGAGCGTAGATCAGGTCGTCGTTCAACATCGGGTCGTGATGGGTGTCGCTCTTGTAATCGATGACGATCACCGGCGGGTCGAGCGGCTCCCCTTCCCTGAACGGGTAGTTGCGCACGATGGACCCGGCTGCGACGTTCCTGACGATCACCTCAAGCGGGATCATCGTGAGCGCCCGCACTGCGAGGGTGGCGGGCTCGATGCTTTCGAGGTAGTGGGTCCGGACCCCGTTCTCTTCAAGGTACCTGAAGAGGAAGGAGGAGACCTCCGCGTTATATCTCCCCTTGCCGCCCAGGGTATCTTTTTTCTCGCCGTCAAAGGCCGTGATGTCGTCCCGGAACTTCATGATGTATACTCCCGGGTCGTCGGTACGATAGACGGACTTCGCCTTCCCTGTGTAGAGGAGGTCAACCTGTTTCATGGGCAAAATCTCCTGATAGATGTTGTCGGGCTAAATGATGAGGTTATGCTCCCTCCCTCCGGCCTGGTGCCGCGATCCTCTCCGCGAGCCGCCGGATCAGGGGTTCGAGCACGGGGGAATACCACCCTTTCTCGATGTACTGCGGGTAGATACAGAGCCGTTCGGCGAGATCGGCGTCTCCGGCCACTCTCCGGAGTTCCTCGATCTGCGGCCAGGGGTGTTCGGGGTTGACGTAGTCGATGGTGAGCGGGGAGACCCCGCCGAGGTCGTCCACGCCGCACTCGACGAGGCGGGCGGCGTCGGCAAGGTTCGGGGGTATCTGCACAGCCACATCCGCCGGGAGGATCTCCCGGGCGAGGGTTATCGTCGCGCGTAAGTCGTCTGTTTCGGGAGCCGGAGCGCCCTCCATCGGCGTCCCCGGCTTAGGGCAGAAGTTCTGCACGATCACCTCCTGGATGTGGCCGAACCGCGAATGAAGGTCCCGGATGACCCGGAGCGACTCCTCCCGGTCCTCCGGCGTCTCTCCGATCCCGATTAATATCCCGGTCGTGAACGGAATGGAGAGTTTTCCGGCGTTCTCAATCATCTCGATCCTGACCGCCGGATCTTTTCCCGGCGAGTCCCGGTGCGCGGGGACGTCCGCGGTCGTCTCCAGCATCAGGCCCATGCTCGCGTTCACCTCGCGGAGCCGGTCAAGTTCCTCGTAGGAGAGGATGCCGGCGTTGGTGTGCGGCAGGAGCCCTCTTTCTACGGCCGCAAGAGAGAGGTCGTAGAGGTAGTCGAGGATATCTGCATAGCCGAGTTTCCCCAGTTTCGCCGCAAAGCCGGGCACCCTGCCGGGCCGCTCCCCGAAGGTGAAGAGCGCCTCCGTGCAGCCGAGGCCGGCACCCGCATCCATGGTCCTGATCGCCTCGTCGGGGGGCATGATGCACCCCTCCCGCACCGGAGTCCGGAAGCAGCAGTAACCGCAATGGTTGGCGCAGACTGTTGTTATGGGGAGGAATACGTTTTTTGAAAAGGTGATCACGCGGCGGCGCATGGATATATGTCGTCTCCCCCCGACATGAACTTTAGGGAGCGATCTCTCGGGTGCGTCCGAAGCGATACTACAATAAAATTGTCTAAAGACAAGTGATATGGGTTTTATGCGACGCATCCGTAACGATGCCTTTTTGAGAGTGTCCCGACAACCGATTCACAATGTACTTTCACGCGCTCATTCCTTTTAAGCCTACGAACCCCAAGACACGCCTCTCCTGCATCCTCACCCAGGAAGAGCGTGAGGCGTTCGCCCGGGCGATGCTTGGAGACGTGATCGCCTCCGTGCTGAAGTCGGGGTGCAGCGCCACCCTGCTCTGCACCCACCCCTTCAAATACGAGAACGCGCTCATTGCCGTCCGGAAAGAGTCGTTGAACGATGCGATCAACTGGGCGCTCGGTCAGTTCCACTGTCCGGCGCTCATCATCATGGCCGACCTTCCCCTGGTGACGGCCGGGGATATCCAGCGGCTGATCCGCACCGAGAAGGATATGTCCATCGTGCCGGGCCGGGGCGGCGGGACGAACGTCATATTCTTAAAGAAACCGCGATGCTTCCACGCCGACTTCTACGGCGCAAGTTTCCTCGATCACCTCCGTGTCGCCGGGGAGTGCGGCTTCTCCGTCGAAGTGATCGATTCGTTCCGGATGTCGACCGATATCGATGAGAAGGAGGACCTGGTCGAGATCCTCATCCATGGGAGGGGAAGAAAGAGCCGGGAGTTCCTGGAAGAGTCAGGGTTCTCTCTTGCCATCGACGAGAAGGGACGGGTCGGCGTGAAGCGCGACGCCCATAAAGAGGCACTCTGAAGCGTCGATGGCGGCGATCCCGGCGTAGTCGCCGACGGGAAGCCCGAGCCCCCGCACGATAACCGCGGGGATGCACTCGTTGGCCTCTCCCATCACGAGTTCGGCGGCTGATGCGATGCAGTCCGCCACCGCCCGCTTTGTGACTTCGAGTTCACGGCCGAAGAGGTCTTTTTTCCCGCGTTCATCGAGCACGGAGGGGATGCCCGAACACCCGATGGCAACCCCGCTGCACCCGAGCCGCATCGCGTGCGTCCGGGAATCGACGATGAGGACGCCGACGTCCACTCCCGTCCGTGCGGCGATCGCTGCACGGATACGCGCGGCGGATGCATCCGGGTCGAGAGGAAGGAGGAGGACGGAGCCGGACGGAGCGTTTGAGGCGTCGATCCCGGCGTTCGGGAGGAGCGTGCCGTTCTTCATGCAGAGCAGGAACCCGGGGATGCCCCCGACGATCCGGTCGCTCTCGCCGAGCACCACCTCGGCAAGGCGGGGGTCCATCCGGTAATCTTCGGCGAGCTGGATGGCTTTTGCCGACGGCTTGATGTCTGTGAGCCTTCTGGCCCGCCCCTCGGCGGTGGCTACGGCGGACTCTGCAACGACCACGATGTCCCCCCTCTGGAGGCCCCGGGACTCCGAGCATTCGGCGGCCGCAAGGATATGGGCCGTCATATCGTCCCCCGAACAGACCAGGGGGGTCGCAAGGCCGTATACATGGAATGATGGTGCCGTCATGTCTGCTTCATCTTTTCATAGACCCGTAGGAGGTCGGCGGTCTCCCGCACGTCGTGGCTCCGCACGATGGCCGCTCCCTTGTCCACCAGCATCGTCGTGAGCGCGAGCGTGGCCGCGAGCCGCTCTTCGGGAACCCGGGCAAGCAGGTTTCCGATGAACGATTTTCGGGAGATTGCGGCGAGCACCGGGCGGTCGAAGGCCGAAAACGCCTTGAAATTCCGGCAGAGTTCCCAGTCGTCCTCACTCGTCCGCTCCGGGGTCCATCCTCCGACTGCCGGGTCGAGGACGTACTCGTCGATTCCAAGGCTCTCGCACCGTGTCACGACGGTTTCGAGTGCCGAGAGCGTTGCGGCAAGCCCGACGGCATCGCCGGGCTTCTTGAAACTCGCCATCGCGAATACCGGCAGCCCGGAGTCGGCGACCAGCCTCGCGTAGCGCTCGTCGGCAAGGCCGGAGATGTCGTTTATCGCATGGATGTCATGGCGGAGGCAGACCTCGAGCACCTCCGGATACCGGGTGTCCACCGAGAGGGTAATCCCGGTCCCGTCGAGTTCCGAGAGCGCTGCATCCACCCGTTTCTCTTCTTCGGCGACGGTGATGGGGCGCGAGCCCGGGGCCGTGCTCCGCGCTCCGAGGTCGATCATATCGGCGCCCGCTTCAAGCATGGCGAGGCCCCGGTCGTATATTCCCCCTATCGGGGTGTAGGAGCCCCGGTAGAACGATTCGGGGCTGCAGTTGATGATGCCCATCAGGCGAACCGGCGCGTCGCCGCCGATCCGGAGATGGTTTACCGTACAGTGGTGTTGCAGCATGTCCTTAGCCTGGCCGCACGGAAGGTGTTCTCCATCAGCGTCGCGATTGTCATGGGACCGACGCCTCCGGGAACGGGGGTTATCGCTCCCGCCCGCTCGCGCACCGCCTCAAAGTCGACGTCGCCGCAGAGTTTGCCCTGCTCGTCGTGGTTGATACCGACGTCGACGACCGTCGCACCCTCCTTGACCATATCGGGTTTGACAAATTTTGCTTTCCCAACCGCGCTGACGAGGATATCGGCTCTTCGCATCTCGTCTTCGAGGTTCTCCGTTTTTGAGTGGCAGACGGTGACGGTTGCATCGGCGTTCAGGAGCAGGGCGGCCATGGGCCTTCCCACGTCGATGCTCCGGCCGACGACCACCGCGCGCTGTCCTCCGGTCGGGATTTCGTACTCAGCGAGGAGTGTCATGATCCCCAGCGGAGTGCAGGGGGCAAAGACCGGGGTTCCGGCGAGAAGCCGCCCGAGGTTGTAGGGGTGGAACCCGTCCACATCCTTTTCGGGTGCGATCGCATCGATGATGCGGGTGGTGTCCACTTCTCTTGGGAGCGGCAGCTGGACCAGGATGCCGTCGATGTCGGGGTCGTTGTTGAGGCGTGCGACCGCCTCGAGCACCCGCTCGGTAGAGGCATCCTTCTGGAGTTCGATGCCGACCGACCCGATCCCGACGCGCTCGCACGTCCGGTGCTTCATGCGGACGTACATCTGCGATGCGGGGTCTTCGCCCACGATGACGGTTGCGAGGCGCGGGTAGAGTTCGGACTCCTCTATCTCCTCCTTGAGGATTTCGAGCCTCTTCTCCGAGGTTGCTTTGCCGTCGAGTATCATGCTACTTCTGGGTTGAGGGGATACTTACTCGCGAGGGCAATAACCTCTTCCCTCACTTCGTTGATTGCCTTCTTCGAGGTCCTGTCCCGGGCGATATCCTTGACGACCCGGGCGATCCAGTGGCCGATCTGCTTCATCTCCTCTTCTTTCATGCCGCGGGAGGTGACGGCCGGTGTGCCGATCCGTAGCCCGCTCGTCACGAAGGGACTGAGGTGTTCGCGGGGGATGGTATTCTTGTTCACGGTGATGCCTGCCTCGCCGAGCGCGGTCTCGGCCGCAAGGCCGGTGAGGTGCTCGCCGTTTGTGGAGATGCTGGTCAGGTCGAGCAGGATCAGGTGGTTGTCGGTGCCGCCGGAGACGAGGTCGAGCCCTTCTTCGATGAGGACATCGGCGAGCGTGCGTGCGTTCTTGACAATCTGTCCGCAGTAGTCCTTGTATGCGGGGGTCAGCGCCTCCTTGAAGCAGACTGCCTTTGCGGCGATGATGTGCATCAACGGACCACCCTGCATGCCGGGGAAGACGGACTTATCGATGGCGGCGGCATCTTCCTTGCTGCACATGATGGCGCCGCCCCGGGGGCCGCGGAGGGTCTTGTGCGTCGTTGTCGTCACGATGTCGACGACCCCGACCGGGGAGTTATGATACCCGGTTGCGCAGAGCCCGGCAATGTGGGCGATGTCCGCCATGCACCGGGCGCCGACCGTATCGGCGACTTCCTGAAACGCTTTGAAATCGATCTCGCGCGGGTAGGCGCTTGCACCGCAGACGATGATCTGCGGCTTTACGATCCGCGCCATCTCCTCGATTGCTGCGTAGTCGAGCGTCTCCGTCTCGGGGTCGACGCCGTATTGGAAGATGGAGTACCAGCGCCCGGTGATGTTAACCGGCGAACCGTGGGAGAGGTGGCCGCCCTGAGTGAGGCTCTGGCTCAGTATCCTGTCTTTATAGTTGAGATAGGCAAAGTAGACCGCCTGGTTTGCCTGACTTCCCGAGTGCGGCTGGACGTTCGCGTGCTCCGCTCCGAAGAGGCTGCACAGTCTGTCGCGCGCCAGGTTCTCGACGATGTCGTGGAACTCGCATCCTCCATAGTAGCGCTTGCCCGGATACCCCTCGGCGTATTTATTGGTCATTATTGAACCCATCGCCTCGAGAACCGCCTTGCTCACGACGTTTTCGGAGGCGATCAATTCCAATCCGTTGATCTGCCGCAGGCGCTCTTTCTCGATGAGGCCTGCGACTTCAGGATCGAAGTTTTCCAGACTTGACATGCAGAAAAAGGGTTGCTCCGGTGAGGTAATAGTCTTTCTTCAGGATCGAGAACGGAGTTCATCCTCGTCGTGTTACCGGCGCGATACGGTCCGTCTCCCGAACGTACTCTCCCCTTATGCGTCCATTTCCCGCTCAAAGCCGCGGAGGGAAAAAGCCTCGACGGCACCTGCCCGTAATCCGCGCGTCGAGGCGGCAATGCAGCGGTTGCGTCGCCGCGGTTCACGGTATCCGTCGCATCCCCGATAACATGTAATAATTCTTCATTTCGAGGGATCTATAGTAATATTATTACGTAACTATTATCAAGGATTAGTTTGAGGGAGATAATGGCGCAGAAAGATGCGAGAATACGGTTTCTCGAGCGCGAACTCGCAGAGCGCGAGAAGGAGATGGAGACGATGAAGGAATACGATCAGCCGAGGGCGTCGGGGGCGAGCGAGGAGCGTCTGGAGGCGGGGGAAGAGCGCTTGCGCGACCTGGAGCGGAAGGTGCGGGAACTTGAGGCCCTGGTAAAAGGCCTGACGGAAGAGGTACTGGATGTGAAGTCCGTGGCTATGAAACTCTCCCGCGATGCGGACGAGCGCCGGAAGACGCCGGTGGTTGCCAATGAAAGAAAGACGGCAGCCACGCTTCAGGCGGAGCCCCGGGTCAGTGCCGAACCCGCGCCACCGTCGCGTGCCGCGGAACCCCGCGCTCCCGCGCGCCCGGTGGAAAAGCGGCCGGCCCGCTCCATTCCGGACGACGGGGACATGGAACTCATCATGCAGAACGACGGGACACTGAAACCGGAGACGAGAAGGCCCTCGGAGTATATCGTCGCCAGTACCCGATCCGGGAACGCTCCGGTGAAGGGCCGGGGAAAGGGCGGCAGGCCATCCGAACGGACACTTTTCGTCGAACAGAAGAGACGTCCGGTTGACGACGTCATCCAGGCTGACGAGGATGACACGGTCGACCTCGACCGGTAGGTGAAGGGAGTCTGATCCTTGTACATCACGCAGCTTGAGATCGACAACTTCAAGTCTTTCGCCAGAAAGACGAAAATTCCTTTTTTCGAAGGATTCACCGTCGTCTCAGGTCCGAACGGGTCAGGAAAGAGCAACATCATCGACAGTATTCTCTTTGTCCTGGCGCTCTCCGGCGCGCGGGGGCTGAGAGCCGAGAAACTGACCGATTTAATCAACGTCAACACCGGGAAGAACACCGCTGAGGTGACGATCACGTTCTCGGACGGCACGACGATACGCCGCCGGATCAAGCGGACGCCTACGGGATACTACAGTTACAACTACTTAAACAACCGTCTCTGCAAACAGAGCGACGTCATCGAGTTTCTTGCGAAGATCGGGATCAAGCCGGAGGGCTACAACGTCGTGATGCAGGGTGATATCACCCACATCATGGAGATGAGCGATGGAGAGCGGCGGAAGATCATCGACGAGATCGCAGGTGTTGCCGAGTTCGATCATAAGCGCGAACAGGCGTTCTCGGAGCTTGAGGTGGTGCGGGAGCGGATCGAGCGTGAGGAGATCCTCCTTTCCGAACTGGTGACGCGGCTGGATGCGCTCCAGCACGAGCGTGAACAGGCGGAAGAGTACCGGCGGCGGCAGGGGGAGCTGGAACACCTCGAGCGGTGCCGCGGAGCGGCGCTCGTTCGCCAGAAGGAGCAGGAGATCGGGGCCCTTCGCAGCCTGGTGGCGGATCAGCAGGCGGCGTTCGGCCGTACTTCCAGCGAGGCGGAGGCTGTCGGGGCAAGCCTTGACGAGGCGCGTGGGCGCCAGCAGGCCGTTGAAGAAGAGATCAACCGCAAGAGCGGTCCCGAGTATCTTGAACTTGTCGGACGCCTTGAGGAGGCGCGGGGCGGGATCAAGGTCGGTGAAAAGACTCTCGAGCAACTGAAGACCGGGCGGGACGAGAACCTTGAGGCGGTCCAGCGGGTCTACATGGACAGCAGGCGCGCCGAGGCAAAAGTCGAGGAGTGTGCCGGACAGATCCGCAATCTCTCGATAGACCGGGCGAACCTTGCGATGGAACTCTCGACGCAGCGCGAAGAGATGAAGGCGGTCGAGGCTCGTATCGCAAGCGAGAGCAAGGAAGTCGAGGGGGTAAAGGACCAGCTCTTCGCCCGGCTGCAGGATCTTGAGAGTAGAAAGGAACTCCGGGCGAAGATCCTCCACGAACAGGACATCTTCATCGAGAAGAGCCGGATGCGCACGTCGGAGCGGGAGCGCCTGGAGGCACGTCTCCGCCAGGTCGAGGAGGAACTCGCAAACAAGCAGGCGCAGGTCGCGGACTATTCTTCCTGTATGGCGGATTGCGAGGGGGAGAAGCGCCGGATCGAGCGCGACCTTTCCGAGGCCGAGAGTACGCTCTTCGCGCGGCGTTCGGCCCTTGACCGGCTGAAAAAGGAGATCCGGGAGAACGAGCAGAGCCTGATGCGCTACGAAGCGCAGCAGCAGGCGCAGGGCGATGCCGGCGGGAGGGCGATGGACGTTGTCCTCGGCATGGATGGCGTCCACGGCACCGTTGCACAGCTCGGGCGGGCACCGCCGGAGTATGCGACCGCGCTCGATGTAGCGGCCATGGGCCGGCTCCGCTGGGTGATCGTCGATACCGATGCGGTTGCGGCCGATGCCATCCGCTACTTGAAGGAGAACCGCCTCGGGCGGGTCACATTCCTGCCGCTCAACAAACTCCGTCCCCCGATCCTCTCGCCGCTTGAGGCGGACCCGGGCATTGTCGGCTATGCGGTCGACCTTCTGGAGTTCGACCCGGCGCTCGACCGCGCGTTCCGGGTCGTCTTCGGCGCGACGGTGGTGGTGGACACCCTTGAGCGGGCGCGCCGGATGATGGGCCGGTACAAGATGGTCACCCTGGACGGGGACTTTGTCGAGAAGAGCGGCGCCATGACCGGCGGCACGCAGACGAAGAAAATCCGGGGGTTCGGCGTGGCGGTCGACGACGAGATCACCCGGGTCCGTGCCGCGCTTGTCGGTCTTGAGGCGGAGGCGGGAGAGGTCGAGGCCTCCATCGGTCGCCTTACTGTGGCTGCAGAGGCGAAACGAGCGGAACGGAGCGCAATCGACGAACAACTTGCACGTTACCGCATGCTTGTGGAGGAGTTCCGGAAGCGTACCGACGTGCTCGCCGGGGAGAGTCAGACCCTCGGGGAGACGTTGCGGGAGATGCTCGAGAGTGCAAAGACGGGCAGTGAGGAACTTGCGCGGCTTGAAACGGATCTCGAGCGAGCCTCCGGAGAGATTGCACAGGTCTCGGCGGAGGTCGACGCCCTCAAGAAGAAACTCGACGATACCGAGGTCCCCGGCCTCACCGAGCAGTATGAGGGCTGCCGAAAGTCGGTTGAGGACCTCGAGCGCCGGCTCCGGAACAAAGACGCCGATATCACCGACGCCAAACGCGAGCGGCAGCACTTTGCAAACCGTATTGAAGAACTCGCCGCGGAACGGGCCCGTCTTGAGGGAAAGAATCGGGAGATCGACGCTGAGATCACCGCCACGACCGAGCAGATCGAGAACCAGCGTCGCCTGATCGTTCAGCTGGAAGCGCGCCGCAAGGAGTTTTCCGACGAGCTTGCCGGTCTGCAGGCGGAGCGGGACCGCATCCTCGACGAGATCCGGGTGCTGGACCAGCACGCCTTCGAACTCTCGGGTGCGATGGAACGTACCCGGATGCAGATCGATGCCCTTACGGAGCGTGAGCGGTCGTTGCTTGTGGAACTTGAGGCGCTCCGGGAGCAGGCCGGCGATGTGGAGACCGACCTCGACCTTGCCGCCATCGATGCGGGTATTGCTGAGGCCGAGCGTGCGCTCAAAAAGATCGGCGCGGTGAATATGCTCGCGATCGAGGAGTATGACCGGGTCAGTGCGCGCGTCGAGGAACGGACCGCGAAAAAGGAGGTGCTCTCGCGGGAGCGGGCGACGCTTCTTGAACGGATTGAGAAATACGAGAAGATGAAGTACGATGCTTTCATGACGGCGTTTTCCGCGATTGATGCGAACTTCCAGAGGATCTTCGCGCGGCTGACTGATGGAAGCGGGAGACTGGTCCTTGATAACGAGGAAGACCCGTTTGCCGGCGGCATGACGTTTGCGGTTCAGCCGCGGGATAAAAAGGTCCACCTTCTCTCCGCGCTCTCCGGGGGCGAGAAGTCGCTTACCACGCTCGCGTTCATCTTCTCTATCCAGCAGTACATGCCCGCGCCGTTTTATGCGCTGGACGAGGTGGATATGTTCCTCGACGGGAACAATGTCGGCAAGATCGCCGCCATGATCAGCGATCTTACGGGGAACGCACAGTCGATCATTGTCTCGCTCCGTAAACCGATGATCGAGCGCGCCGACCGTATTGTGGGCGTGACGATCCGCCAGGATAAGAGTACCTACGTGACCGGTGTGCAGAACAATGGATGAGGAACCGGTCGAGATCCTGGTGGGCATGGCCGAGCGGGGGGAGGTCGATCCCTGGAATATCGATATCGTGGATGTGACGGATCGGTTCCTCGCTGAACTCGACCATCGTAAGGAACTTGACCTGCGGGTTTCGGGGCGGACGCTCTTTTATGCTGCGTGTCTGTTGCGCTTGAAGTCGGATTATCTTGACGGGTGGGATGATGACGAGGATGAGGGATCGTTACAGGAAGAGGATGATGATTCTCTTTCCTACCCGGACTTTGATTTTGAGCCCGGCGACGAGAGGGAACCGATGGGACGTCTGGAGCGGGAGATCCAGCGGCGTCTGGACCGGAAAAGCCTGCGCAAGCGTCCGCCGGTCACGCTCTATGAACTCATCAAGCAGTTGAAAACGGCGGAAAAGGAGCAGCGTCGGAAGCAACGGAGGCGAACTCCGGCGCTCCGGGAACCGGATCTCAACCTCAACGCCGGGGATGTTGTGGCGGTAGCGCATGATGAGGGTTACCAGAAGGCAGTCCCGGCTGTGATGAAAGAGTTCGAGCGGGCTATGCGGGAGGGGAGTGTCCTGACGCTCGACGGCCTGTCCGGTGCAATGGGGTGGACCCAGCGCGAGGTTTACATCCCGCTCCTGTTCCTGATGCTTGAGGGAAAACTCGCTCTCTGGCAGGATGAGTTCTTTGGTGAGATCTACGTCGGCGACCACATTCCCGAGCATGGCACCGAAGCGTCCCCCTGACTGGCTGGTTTGTGTGCGGGTGCCGTAAGGAATTCCTTCGGCAGGGGCCCGGGTGTCTGCGCGCGCGGGCACCATCTGTTTTTCAGTTATATGTTATTGCCCCGTTCGGTGGCGGTCCGGGGTGAGCGTGCAACTGAAACCTGCTTTCTGTGTGGATCTGGGGTAAATCTATAAATACCACCGAGGATAACATGTTATAGTCAAGTCGGAAGGAAATTCCGAGCCTGATTCTGCATTCCTGTGCAGAATGTCCGGGGCTTCCGACGTTCATGGGGGTCCGAGCCGGATGCTCGGATCCGACGGAGCAGGGAAACAATAATATATCATTGATGACAACATTGTAGGGCTGTGTTGTCAGGACGTCGGATCGTGCAGCCCTTTCCGGGTGGTCTGGTCCTTCTGTCCCTTCAACCGTTGTGACGACTCAAGTTCTGGCTTGGGTCTGATGCGGGTGACAATGTTTATATCTCTGGAAGCCCAACATAATTCCTCGCACGGCATGCCGGTCCCCGGTGAAAACCGGTGGGTCTGATGGTGCCAGATCGGGGGTGTTTGAGGGATTTCCGGTTCGTCCCCCCGTGGGGGCACAATGTTTATATGCGATAAAGCGCAAATATTGTGGTTCTCAAGATCGGGGCGAATCGGGGACCCCACAGGGGTTCCGGAGCGGATCTCTGTGCGAAACAAATGTTTATATGTGGGAACGCATAAACATTTAATCTCGCACGGGTGAGGCGAACCGGTTCAAGCCGGGTTTCCCTGCCTCCCGGATGGATAATGATGGTTCAAGTCATCAAACTTGAATCTGATGCAGGGAGACAATGTTTAAATACTCGTAAGACAAACATTGTTTCCCTGTTGATGGAGAATCAACGCGACCGCGCATGACGCGGGTTGATTCTGACGTTGGCATTGGCAATGCGGAAATTTGTTCAGTAACCGCTAATTCCTCCCAAGTTTAGTAGTGTGCATACTTCCAAATTCTGGTTGATCCTGCCAGAGGTCACTGCTATCGGGGTTCGATTAAGCCATGCGAGTCGAGAGGGTTCGGCCCTCGGCGTACTGCTCAGTAACACGTGGATAACCTGCCCTAAGGAAGGGGATAACCCCGGGAAACTGGGGATAATACCCTATAGACTACAGATGCTGGAATGCTCTGTAATCGAAAGTTCCGACGCCTTAGGATGGATCTGCGGCCGATTAGGTTGTTGTCGGGGTAATGGCCCAACAAGCCAGTGATCGGTACGGGTTGTGGGAGCAAGAGCCCGGAGTTGGATTCTGAGACACGAATCCAGGCCCTACGGGGCGCAGCAGGCGCGAAAACTTTACAATGCGGGCAACCGTGATAAGGGAACCTCGAGTGCCTGTATATGCAGGCTGTCCAGGTGTCTAAAACACACCTGAAGAAAGGGCCGGGCAAGACCGGTGCCAGCCGCCGCGGTAATACCGGCGGCTCGAGTGGTGGCCACTTTTATTGGGCTTAAAGCGTTCGTAGCTGGGTTGTTAAGTCTCTTGGGAAATCTGGCGGCTTAACCGTCAGGCGTCTAAGGGATACTGGCAATCTTGGAACCGGGAGAGGTGAGGGGTACTTCGGGGGTAGGAGTGAAATCCTGTAATCCTCGAGGGACCACCTGTGGCGAAGGCGCCTCACCAGAACGGCTTCGACAGTGAGGGACGAAAGCTGGGGGAGCAAACCGGATTAGATACCCGGGTAGTCCCAGCTGTAAACGATGCGCGTTAGGTGTATCGGTGACCACGAGTCACCGAGGTGCCGAAGGGAAACCGTGAAACGTGCCGCCTGGGAAGTACGGTCGCAAGGCTGAAACTTAAAGGAATTGGCGGGGGAGCACCACAACGGGTGGAGCCTGCGGTTTAATTGGACTCAACGCCGGAAATCTCACCGGATAAGACAGCTGAATGATTGCCGGGCTGAAGACTCTGCATGACTAGCTGAGAGGAGGTGCATGGCCGTCGTCAGTTCGTACTGTGAAGCATCCTGTTAAGTCAGGCAACGAGCGAGACCCACGCCAACAGTTGCCAGCATGGTCTCCGGACTGATGGGGACACTGTTGGGACCGCCTCTGCTAAAGAGGAGGAAGGAATGGGCAACGGTAGGTCAGCATGCCCCGAATTATCCGGGCTACACGCGGGCTACAATGGGCAGGACAATGGGTATCGACACCGAAAGGTGAAGGCAATCTCCTAAACCTGTCCGTAGTTCGGATTGTGGGCTGTAACTCGCCCACATGAAGCTGGAATCCGTAGTAATCGCGTTTCAAAATAACGCGGTGAATGTGTCCCTGCTCCTTGCACACACCGCCCGTCAAACCATCTTAGTGGGGTTTGGATGAGGCTGCGGTCGTTGCCGCAGTCGAATCTAGGTTCCGCAAGGAGGGTTAAGTCGTAACAAGGTAGCCGTAGGGGAATCTGCGGCTGGATCACCTCCTAATGAAATTACTTGGGTTTTGCGGTTGCTGGACAAAACGTAAAATTGCCGATGTCAACGGAGAGATTCGGGCTCATAGCTCAGTTGGAAGAGCGCCGCCTTTGCGAGGCGGAGGCCGGGGGTTCAAATCCCCCTGAGTCCACTCGGCAGGGCCAAGCAGTCCTGCCCGACAATGCACCCGGAGATGAGAGTCCCCGGGGAAGGGCTGAAGGTCTTTGACCTGAAGAGGCTGTGTATAGGTGCGTACTCTGGACGTTAAATGAGTTCAGCGGAACGGCGATATGCCTGTCAGTGGATGGCTCGGTTCGAGTGCCGAAGAAGGGCGTGCCAAGCTGCGATAAGCTCCGGGAAGACGCATGGAGTCTACGATCCGGAGATTCCCTAATGGGACATCCCAACACTTCGGTGTTGATCCGTAAGGATCGGGAACCCCCCGAATTGAAACATCTCAGTAGGGGGAGGAAAAGAAATCAATCGAGATGTCGCTAGTAGAGGCGATCGAACACGACAAAGTTCAAACTGAATCCCCTCACGGGGAGATGTGGTGTAGTAAGCCTACCGTCCGGATACCAAGGTTAAGTGGAAGTCTTCTGGAATGTGGTACCAGAGAGGGTGACAGTCCCGTACATGTAAGCCGAGGTATCCTGGTAGTGTCTTGAGTACCGCGGGTCGGAATTCTCGCGGGAATCTGGGAGTCATCAACTTCCAAAGCTAAATACTACTCGAAACCGATAGCGCATTAGTAGCGTGAGCGAAGGCTGAAAAGTAACCCTTGAAAGGTGGTTAAAAGTGCCTGAAACTGATAGGTGATGGTGAGTTACGGCGCGAAAGGATCTTCCACGTGAAGGAACCCGTCGCGAGGCGGTAGTACGGGCGTGGTTGCCGGTGTCGTAACGTACGTTTTGAAGAACGGGCCAGAGAGTTTATTCTGCAGGCGAAGGTTAACCCAAAAGGGGAGCCGAAGGGAAACCAACAGGTCCGTAGCTTTCGGGCATGGGACGGCGTATTAAAAGTGCGTGGAGTCTGCAGGGTAAGACCCGAAGCCTAGCGATCTATGCGTGGGCAGGTTGAAGCGTGCCGAAAGGCGCGTGGAGGACCGAATGCGGTTTTGATATGCAAATCATTCGCGTGACCTGCGTATAGGAGTGAAAGATTAATCGAGCTGGGCATCCGCTGGTTCCTCTCGAAACATGCCGTAGCATGACCTGGCTGGAGATCGACGGTGAGGTAGAGCACTGATTGGGGGAGCTGGGAGAGAAATCTCTCACCCCCCTGTCAAACTCCAAATTCCCCGTCATCGAAGAAGGCTGGCAGTCCGGACTACGGGGTAAGCTTGTAGTCCGTAAGGGAGACAACCCAGACCGTGGTTAATGTCCCTCAATGTAGGCTAAGTGTCAACACTGAAAGGCGTCCCAGGCCAAAGACAACTGGAAGGTGAGCTCAGAAGCAGCTATCCTTTAAAAAGTGCGTAACAGCTTACCAGTCGAGGTTTGGGGCACTGAAAATGGACGGGGCTAAAGCCTACTACAGATACCACGGACCACTCGCAAGAGTGACGGCGTAGAGAGGCGTGCTGCCTGGGCAGAAGCAGGGGCGTAAGCTCCTGTGGACCGGGTAGTAATGAGAATTCTGGCATTAGTAGAAGCAAAGTTGGGTGAGAATCCCAACCGCCGGAGGGGCTAGGTTTCCTCGGCAATGTTCGTCAGCCGAGGGTTAGTCGGTCCTAAGGTGTGTCGTAATTCGAGCACATCGACAGGGAAACAGGTTAATATTCCTGTACCATTCATCCGTAGCGGTTTACCGCCCTGACGCTTCGGGATATGCCGGGCAGGGTCGTCGCCTTGTCCAAGCGTTCAAACTCGTGGAGTACCGCCATGGTGAGAAGCGAGTGAAAGCGTGATGGAGTAATTCGGCAAATTCCTGGAGCCCGTGAAAAGGGGGATGAATGTCCGTACCGAGATCTGACACAGGTGCCCCTAGCTAAGAAGGCTAAGGCGTGTCGGTGTAATCGTGTTAAGGGAACTCGGCAAATTGGCCCCGTAACTTTGGGATAAGGGGTGCCTGCCTGGTGATCAGGCAGGTCGCAGTGACTAGGGGGCTCTAACTGTCTAATAACAACATAGGTGACTGCAACTCGGAAACGATTAGTATAGTCACTGATTCCTGCCCAGTGCGAGTATCTGAATACCGGGTTCAACCGGACGAAGGACTCGTAAACGGCGGGGGTAACTATGACCCTCTTAAGGTAGCGTAGTACCTTGTCGCTTAATTGGCGACTTGCATGAATGGATTAATGAGAGCCCTACTGTCCCTAACACGAAGCCGTTGAACATTTTGTCCTAGTGCAGAGACTAGGGACTCCAGATGGGAAGTGAAGACCCCGTGGAGCTTTACTGCAGCCTGTCGCTGTGTTACGGTATTCCTTGCGCAGAGTAGATGGGAGGTGTCGATCCATCCCTTCCGGGGGGTGGGGAGCCGACGATGAGACACCATCCTTGGTTTACTGTAACACTTACTCAAATTCTTGAGGACAACGGTAGGTAGGCAGTTTGGGTGGGGCGCCACACCCTCGAAAAAATATCAAGGGTGCCCTATGGTCAACTCATGTGAGTCAGAAACTCACAGGAGAGTGTCAAGAGCATAAGTTGGCCTGACGCGATTACGCATAGCAAGTAATCGCGAGAGGAAACTCGGGTCTAACGAACCAATGAGCCTTATTGATGAGGGCCATTGACGACAGAAAAGCTACCCCGGGGATAACAGAGTCGTCGCCGGCAAGAGCACATATCGACCCGGCGGCTTGCTACCTCGATGTCGGTTCTTTCCATCCTGGCCGTGCAGCAGCGGCCAAGGGTGAGGTTGTTCGCCTATTAAAGGGGATCGTGAGCTGGGTTTAGACCGTCGTGAGACAGGTCGGTTACTATCTATCTGGAGTGTCGGGAGTCTGAGGGTAAGATGGAAATAGTACGAGAGGAACTTTCCGTCGTCGCCTCTGGTCGATCGGTTGTCCGACAGGGCAATGCCGAGCAGCTACGCGATAAGGGGTAAAAGCTGAAAGCATCTAAGCTTGAAACCTGACCTAAAAAGAGACTCCGTTGAGGACATGGGTAAAAGACCCGTTTGATAGGCCTGGGATGTAAGCATGAAGGCAACGACATGTTCAGTCCGCAGGTACTAACGTCCGATGCCTTCCGCTGAACTCAGACGAAATCCGGAGTACGCACCTGAGCCTCTCGTGCTCAGTCCCGTTGAGGGTGTAACCCTTAAATAGGATGAGGACGTAGGAAAGGAGGCAACACAGCTTGCCAAGGTGGCGGAGCGGCCACGCGGTTGACTGCAGATCAACTACACCCCGGTTCAAGTCCGGGCCTTGGCTTCCATTCGGGCGCGTAGCGGCCGATGGGGAAGAAAACCCGTCAGGGTTTTCGACTCGATTGACGCATCATACCTGGATGTAACTGGTAATAGCGGCCATAGCAGAGGGGAAACACCTGGACCCATTCCGAACCCAGAAGTTAAGCCCTCTCACGTACTCTGTGGTACTGAGGTGCGCGAGCCCTCGGGAAGCATGGTTCGCTGCTATTACCTTCCTTTTACAGTAAAGTGCTGTTTTTCTTACTGTTATTACTGTTATGCGACGAGCGTTCATTCTTCTGCATGTTTCTTTTCGGTAACGCACGTTTTTGTGATTCATCCATCGTTTAAGGTTTTAAAGGCTGCCGGAGGAGTTCGCTCCTTCCCGGCAGCCCGCCGGGGAGCCGGTTCCACGAAGAATGGCAGTGGTATGAGGCAAGAACGGGAGGTCGTCCAGCCTGTTCTCCAACATGGCAGCGCCCGGGGCATCCGGGTTTGACAATCGTCCGGTGCGTTTCCTTTCCTTTCCACGGGTACCCCGGGTTTTAATGAAGAATGGCTTTTTCAGGGCTTGATTGCGACCTGCATCGGCATGTCGTCGACGTTTGGGAGGAATCTTCTGGTGTTCCTGTTTATCCTCCAGTTGATCCATGATGCACCGCTATTTGCGATGGCACCATACTGATCATATAAATCATAAGTATTTAACTTTATCTATCTGTTAATACATTCTGTTTACATCGTTCGACTTGAGTGAGGCCGGGTCACGATCGGTTTTCTTTTATGTCCTGCACCCCGGGTGGGAAGTGCTTTGCTCCGATGCCCGCCGGTCGCCCAGGGTTGGTTCGGTACGCTTCCGGATACGGCAGGCGCGCAAAGCCGCCCGGAGTCGGGCCCCCGCGCCGGGATCGCACAAGGGTCCGGCTCCTCCTTCATCGATTGTTCCGGGCTTTACTCGGCCGTGGCAACCGGTATTGCGCTTCGTTTCTCCTCCTCATACCTGCTGCCGAGGCTTGAGAGTTCGTTGCTGTCCATCTTCTGCTGCATCTGCGGGAAGATCCGCTCTTCCTCCTCATTGATGTGGTGCTTCACATTCTCCTGGATCACTATCAGTTTTGCCACCCAGTTCGCTTCCTCTGATATAGCCGCCCTATCGAGCTGGTTTAGTAGCATCTTGACCGCATTGTGCTCCTCGATTGCTTCAAGCGTCGTATCCCGCATATCTGCCTCTTTTTCGAGTCTCGGATAGAGGGCTTTCTCTTCTCCGACGAGGTGGGGTACGAGGTTCTGTTTCAAGGCGTCATACTTTCTCCCCCGGTCGCTCACGCCCTTGCTTGAGAGTTCTGAGAGTTGCGAGAGTACCATCCGGTGTTCCTGTTTCAGGGTGTCAATAATATTCTGCGCCATTCGATCGCTTCCTCCTTCCTGCACGGAGGACCTGCATGGACAGGTTTGGTATATATGGGTTATGTCGGATTCCAGGTTCCAGGCAGTAACTCTCGTTTTCCGGACTCCGCCTTGAAGAGCCGGAGGAGATCACCCGGCGGTCGCAGGTTGGAGCCCGGTCCCGACGCGTGAGAAGAAGAGCGTTGTCCCTCTTCCCGAAGTTACGGTGAGGTGATCCCGAAATACCTCAGCCGGGAGGGGGACACCTTTCGAAGATCCCTCACTCGAAACTCTTCGAGTTTCTCGAACGACTGCCGTTTCGGCAGTCGTTCCCCGCGTGGCGATACCCAGAGGGGAGCCGTATCAGAGGTTTGACGCCAGAGATCATTCAATTTTTCGCGGGGAGGCGACAGAATGCTCTGAACTGTAGGAATCGTCAGCCGCTGGAAACTTTTAGGATGACTTCGGTATCATCTTGACCCGCTCCTTCCGTGGCGGAGTCACGAGGTCCTGCAAATTCGTTCAGTAAAGGCCCGATGAACGTTGCTTGATAAGCCATAAATGGGACAGGCGCATACGATTATCACATGGTGGAAGAGGCATCGGACGCCTTGAGTCCCGGTACGCACCTCCGACGCGAGCTCGGGTTGCCGGCAGTCACTCTCTCGGGCGTAGGGATCATCCTTGGAGCCGGGATCTATGCCCTGCTCGGGGAGGCGGCCGGCATGGCCGGCAACGCCGTCTGGCTGACGTTCGCTATCGCCGCTGCCATCGCTGCTTTCAGTGCCCTGAGTTATGCCGAGCTTTCATCGATGTATCCCCGCGCAAGTGCTGAATTCGAGTATGTCTCGCATGCCTTCGGGAGAAAGCTTGCGTTTGTCGTCGGGTGGCTGATCATCCTCTCCGGCATCCTGGGTGCCGCAACCGTATCGCTCGGGTTTGCCGGCTACTTCTCGGACCTCGTCGGCTTGCCTCTCCTCCTCTCCGCGATCCTGATCATCCTCATCCTTGCCGGGATACTCTTCTCCGGCATCAAGGAGACCGCCCGGGTCGCCATCATCCTGACGCTCATTGAGGTTGGGGGTATCGTCATGGTCATCCTGATCGGCCTCCCGCACCTCGGAGAGGTGAACTATCTTGAGATGCCTCAGGGGATCCCCGGTCTCCTGCGGGCGTCGGCACTTGTCTTCTTTGCCTATATGGGATTTGAGGAGATGGTAAAACTCTCGGAGGAGACCAAAAATCCGGAGCGGACTATCCCCATTGCCCTGATCATCGCGCTTGGCATCTCCGTTCTCCTTTATATCCTGGTCTCGCTCGCCGCCGTCTCGGTCGTCGGCTGGGAGCAACTCGCCGCCTCCCGGGCACCATTCGCCGACGTTGCATCCATCTCTCTCGGTCCCGTCGCGTTCACCGTTATCTCCGTTATCGCTCTCTTTGCCACCGCGAATACCGCTCTCCTGATGATGATGGCATCGTCCCGGATCATCTACGGCATGGCCTCCGAGTTCTCGCTTCCTGCGGTCTTCGCCCGGGTGCATTCCCTGACCCGGACCCCGTGGACGGCCATCATTGCCGTTGCCCTCGCCACCATGGTCTTCCTCTTTGCCGGCGAGATTGACTTTGTCGCGAACGTCGCCAACTTCACGCTCTTTGTGACGTTCGTCGTCATCAACGCATCCGTGATCCTGCTCCGCTACCGTGCGCCGGATGTTGAGCGGCCGTTCCGGATACCGGGAGCCATCGGGTTCTTGCCGATCATCCCGGTTGTCGGGATCATCGCATGTCTCTTCCTCCTCACCCAGCTGGATCGCCTAGTACTGCTGGTCGGCGGGACCCTGATCGTTCTCGGTATCGGGATTGCACTGGCAGGGGAGCGGCGGTTCCGTGGCGCGGCGGCACGATAGCCCAATATATTATATAGAAGTGCTATACTCCGATAGAGTTCCTTTCGAGAATCTCTATACTCCTCGTCTCCTACCGGGTATACATGACAGGCCAACCGTCTGTACGGCGCAGCGGTGCGCTCCTGGTGGTTCTTGCGCTCCTTGCTGTCTCTGTAACGCTTATTGCCGGCTGTACGGCAGGTACCGAAAACGAAACGCCGGGAGGGGACGAGATTTCCGGAACTCTCTCGGTCACCGGCTCGACGACCGTTCTCCCGATTGCTCAACGGGCCGCCGAGACATTCATGGCCGACCACTCCGGTGCTGATATCCAGGTCAGCGGCGGTGGGTCCAGTGTCGGCATCCAGGCTGTCGGTGAAGGCACCGCAGGCATCGGCATGGCTTCCCGGGACCTGAAAGATGCTGAGAAGGAGAAATACCCGGACCTTGTCAAGCACACCGTTGCCATCGATGGTATTGCAGTCATCGTCAATCCGGGGAACGCCGTTAACAACCTGACCCTCGATCAGATCCGGGGCATCTACAACGGCACCTACACGAACTGGAACCAGGTCGGCGGATCGAACCAGCAGATCGTCGTCGTCGGCCGTGACAGCGCTTCTGGAACCCGGGAATACTTCCAGGAGTTCGTGATGCAGAAGGAAGACTTCGTCAGCGGTCAGCTCGAGAAGAACTCGAACGGTGCCGTGACGCAGACCATCGCCCAGACCCCGGGTGCCATCGGCTACGTCGGGCTCGGTTACCTCGATAACACCGTGAAAGGCATTTCCGTCGGGACAGAGGGGGCCGCAGTTGCACCCACGATCGAGACCGTGAAGGCCGGGACATACCCGATATCGCGCGAAGTCTTCATGTTCACGAAGGGCGAGGCAACCGATCTTGCAAAGGGGTATATCGACTTCATCCTCAGCCCTGACGGTCAGGCGATCGTCGAAGAAGAGGGCTTTGTCCGGATCGACTGAGCCTCTCTTAAAACCCTCTTTTCTCAGGCGACGCTTTAGGATCAATATTCCCGGGTCATTTCAATGGGCGGGATACGGCCCCGGCTACTGAGATCAATAAATTCGGGCGGCGGTGAAGTAACTGCAAACTCAAGAGTTGCCTCCGATGAGGGAGGGGTTTTCGTCACCGCCGTGGGACATACCCTTCGGGCTGGTGGCCGCCTAACTCCCTCTCTACTCACCGGCCCGATAACGCTCGATCGGCCCGACCGCTTCCAGTCTTCCATCGTTCAGGACGGAGACGGCACCGTGGCCGCAGGCGACCAGGCACCGGCGCCCATACGGGGCGAATATTTCATTTTGCTTTTGAATCAACTCAAGCAACGCCTTGCGTTCCCGGCGTGCACACTCGCTGTCGACGTTAACCGACGTCACCAGAAAATCAGCGAGCGAATTGTAGCGTTTCCGGTCCTCATCGAGACTCCCAAAGTTGATCAATGTATCGGCGGTGAAGATGATCCCGTGATCGGGGCAGAAGAGATAGATCTGACCGTGCATATGTCCGCCCAGTGACTCAAGGACCTCGAACTCAAGGTCATGGACCGTGAATCGGGCAAGGATGGGAAAGATCGACCGCATGCCGATCGGCTCCTCCGGGAAGAGTTCGGGGTTCTCCGGCGGAGCGAAGTGCGAGAAGAGGTTGATGACGGTCGTGTAGACCTCTTCGAGGATCGAGGTCTCGTTGCGCGAGCCGTAGGCCCGGTTCGCCCGGCGGATGATCTCCAGGGACCCGGTGTGCGTATACGCCGTTGCGTCAAAGAGCCCCCCCGCCCCGCAGTGGTCTGCGTCGGCATGAGTGATGTAGACCCGTTTGATCTTCTTGATGTCCCCCAGGCCGTAATGCCGGAACATCCGCACGGCGTCCTCGTGGTAGATCCCGTATCCGGTGTCTACCATGACGGTCTCGTCCGGGGCCCGGAGCAGGAAGATGTTCCCGCCGCCCGGCATCTGAAAGCAGAAGACCTCGACGTTGTCGCTGACCGGGATACGCTGAACGTCCGCGTAAAACTGGTCTCCGGTAGTGTTTTTAAGCGTTCTTCCCGTAAGCAGGATGCTCTCAAAGACCTCTCGCGGGTCCTGCCCGCGGCTGTTGAGTTCCTGGACGATGTGGTTGACATCCTGCAGGAAGGAGAGCAGGAACCCGTCCTCGGCCGTACCGATCAGCCCCCGCACTGCCTGGGTGAACCTGACGTAGAAGACGGTGTCGTCGAGTCTCTCGCCGGTCGTGTCGTACTCGAGGATCTCGAGGCGGTACCGTGACTTCAATCGGTCGAGCAGGTTCTCCACGATCACGGTCTCTTCGACGTTTAAACTGATGGTGACACGCCCTGAGTCGCATCTTCGGTGCTCCTGCTCCGGTTCTACGAACCCTCCCAGGTCGCACCGCCGGTCGTCAAAGTCGATATAGGCGATGTTCGCCCCCGCCCCGGTGATGTAGGTGAGGAGGTCGAAGAGCGACCCGGGCTCGTGGGGGAGGTATACGGAGAACTTGAGGAACCCGAGCATAGGGAGCGTTTCCTGGAGGTAGCCGATCGCGTGGAGATCTTCCTTCATCCGGCAGTAGGTCTCCGGTGTGGCGGTCACCTCGAAGAAGACCGTGGCGGGGTCGATCCTGCGGTCGTACTGGATGCGGACGATGTTGCCCGCGTAAGATTTGACAATCTCGGCTGCGCGGTGCAGCGCTCCCGGTTTGTCCGGCATTCTGGCGATGAAGGAGTATTTGTTCACCCGATTCACCTAATTTGATTTCGTACACGTGAGCTGTCGCCCTATATGCGCTTTTTTGGTCGGGTCACGGCCCGGTGACCTTCGAGCGCACCTCCCGCGCCCAGGCACGAACGGCGTCCCGGTCCCGGAAGTCTCCCGTCTTTGCCCGGGAAAGTTTGATGATGGTGCGGTCCGGGAAGGAGAGGCTCCCGTCCTCCAGTCTCCCCGGAAAGAGCCCGATGTCCACCGGGTTTAAGAGCATCCTGACCTGGTCCATTGATGCTTCAGCCTTCCGGAGGGTGTCGGGGTCCCCGTCTGCAATCGTCAGCCCCACCGCAAAGTAAGCGACCGGTATGGTGCGCAGGCGCTTCTGGTGCTGTTCAATGAAGACCTGCGGCTCCGGGAGCCATTTTCCCATGTATATCGGACTCCCGATGATGACCGCCCGGTACGGGGAGAGGTCACGGACTTCGTCGACCGGCCTGACATCAACCGCTTCGCCGGCCTTCCGGAGTTCGTCGCCGATCGCCTCCGCTACCTCTGCGGTCGAGCCGTAGCGGGTGGCATAGGCAACAAGAAATCTATCCGCCATGATACAGTTATCTCTCGTTCAACCGGTCTTATTCGTTGCGGGAGGTACGGGTTAGGTTCTTATGGATTGATCCCCATTTAAGGTCCGATGACGACGAGAGAAGAGGGTGCCGGAACATGGTATCACAGAGGGCAGGCTTTCTGCAACTCCGGGAACTACAACAAGGCGGTCGTCTGCTACGATAAAGCCCTTGAACTTTCCCCCGACGACCCGGTTCTCTGGAGGCGGAAAGGCTTCGCTCTCATTAAGTCCTGCAACTACGCTTCGGCGGCAGCCTGTTTTGACCGGGCGCTTGAGATCGACCCGGAGAATGCGGGCGCCTGGCAGAGGAAAGGATACGTTCTCGCTCAACTCGGCGATCACAGCGGCGCCGTCGCCTGCTACGACGAAGCGCTCAGGCTGGACCCGCACCATGTCCTCGCCTGGCAAAGTCGGGGCTGGGTGCTTGAAGCCATGTGCAGGTACGATGAAGCGGCAGCCTGCTACGAGGCGGTCCTTGAGATCGACCCGGATCGCAGGTCTGCAGCCTGGCACCGAGAGCGTATGCGCGAGAGGGGGAACCTCACGGCGCTTGCATCCGAGATCCGGGAGGCGGAGCGGCTCGTCGAGGTCCCGGCCTGCGTCCGGGACGTGGTGACCGAACAGGACTTTGATAACGTCGATCTGGCCCGGGCGGTGCTTCGGGAACTCGCCCGGAGGGGGAAGAGGCCGGTTGCTCCCCGTCCGTGAATTTCCGGAGTCTATCCCGCCGGCGCGGGCGTGATCGGGTACGGTTCCCGGCCTCCGCCGTCCGTCTCGATTGCCGCCGGGATTCTTCCCGGTCGTGTTCGAGACGTTTGAGGACCTCGTTAATCCGGAGTATCTGTTCATGGATCTTCCCGGCGATTACTCTCTCTTCCATAAGGTCTGTTTCGGCCTGGATCACCTGCAGGGGGTCGCGGATGCGACCGATGAAGACCGCGAACGTATCTCTGGCAGACTTTATCGGGACTTCGACGGCGAAATGCACGGGATGTCGTCGATCTAACGATGCCGGACGTAACATGTGCGGGTCGGAGAGCCCGGAGGGGGATCGATCGCGTCTCCGGCCGGGATCACGGATCTTTAATTCCTTTTTTGTCCTCTTCCAAAGACCGGTGTTTTTCTTCATCGAATCGCCGCGTGTTCCCGGACATCCTCCTCTATCGTGGCTCCGAAGAGGCATCGCCTTCCCTGCCGTCGGGCATTTTGCCATCTGCTCCCCCCTCTGGAATTCCTAACGCTTCGATGAGCGCCTCCTCGGAGACCCCGAGTTTTGCTGCCGCAACAGCAAAGGTGGTCTGTCCCTCGCCCGGTTCACCAAGTGCTGTCCGGAGTTCCTCTTCGGTGACTCCGAGTGCGGCAGCAGCGGATGTCAGGTTCATCTGAGGCTGTCCGCGCTGTTCTGGAAACGTTCCGTTCGGCTGGAACGAGGTGTTCATCTGCGGTGCTCCCGTGCCTTCCGGTTGGACTCCTGGAGGTTGCGCTCCGTCGTCCGTACTCGTACACCCGCATACGGTTACAAGAGCGACGAGAGCGGCGATTGCAAATATACCTGCCATCGGTAGTTTCATCGTCCCTCCCCCTCACCGCTCCCTGCGCCCTCTTCCCGGATGGCCGGGGGGGTCACAGCCGATGCCCGGTCCGGCTGAGGTTCCTGCTCTGCAGGGAATGTCCCGTCCGGTCGACACGCATCATTCGTCTGCGGTGTTTCCGTCCCTTCCGGTGGCAGCCCTGCAGGCTGCTGTTCTTCGCTCGCGTTCTTAAACCCGCACGCGGCTGCAAGGGCGTGAACGGTGCGAGTGATGATTTCGAAAATGTTTGTCGGTTCTTTCGTAGTCATACTCTGATCTCCATTTACAATGATTTTTTCTCTGGTCCTTACGCTATTCGGCCCGTAACGCCTCGATCGGGTCGAGATTCGATGCCCGCCACGCAGGGTAGACGCCTGTCGCGATGCATATCGCGGCGCCGATGGCCATGGCCATCGGGACGTAGACGATACTCCCCGGTGCGAAGAAGTAGTCGGCGGTGCCGACCATGCCGAGCACGACGATGTAGCCGATGATGATGCTTGCAACGGCACCGATGACCGCCCCGACGAGCCCGAGGATTCCCGCCTCGTAAACGAACATCCGCAGGATTTCGGCTCGCTGCGTCCCGATGGAGCGGAGAATTCCGATCTCACGCACCCGTTCGTTCACCGACATCATCATCACGTTGAAGATCGAGACCGCGGCAACGAGGAGCGAGATCCCCGCAATCGCCATCACGAATGTCGTCATCGTGGAGACCGTCGAGGTGATGCTCTCCATCATGCGGCTGCTGTCCTGGACGGTGACGGTATCCTCTTTCCTGTTGAGCTCGTCTTCGATCGCCGTCTTGACCGTGTCGATATTGGTCAGATCGTTCACGACGACATTGATCTGATCGTACTCGCCCTCGCCGCCGTACATCCCGACGAAGAGTTTATCGCTGCCGATGATTGCCATGTCCGTGTTGAGGTCCATGGACATTCCACGCTCCTCGAGGATACCGACGACCCGGACGGTTGTTGTGGCCCCTTCGTCGGGGTCGCCGATGTCGATCTTGCTCCCTACCTTGAGGTCGAGCCGTTCGGCGAGCGTCGGCCCGACCACCACCGAGGTCGTGCTCTTGGGGTACTCTCCCGTCTCGACGGTGAGAATCTCACGCATGACCTCCGGGTCGAGGCCGTAGATCGTCGCCCGCCCGGTATCCGACCCGACCTCGATCTCGTCGGACTCGGATCTGATGGTGTACGCGGTACCGTACTTCGCGACGATGCGCTGGATATCCCGGAACTCGTCCTCGGTGATCGCGTCTTCGTCGTCGGAATTTCCACCGCCGGGTCCTCCCATCATACCGCCTCCACCTCCGCCTCCGCGGTATGCGGTAACGGTGAGTTTGTTTGCCATATCGGAGAGTTCTTCCGTGACCGAGAGCGTCATGTTTACCCCCATCATCCCGATCGAGGCGATGGCGACGACACCGATCACGATGCCGAGGGCGGCGAGGACCGATCGGAGGAAATGAAGCCGGACGCTTCTTGCCGAGAGCGCAAAGATGATATCCTTTCTGATCATGCCACTCTCCCGTCCCGTATCGTGATCGTCCGGTCCGCGTATGTGGCGGTCTCCGGGTTATGGGTCACCATGACGAGCGTCCGGCCCCGGTTATGGAGGTCTGCAAGGATCTCCATGATCTGGAGGCTCGTCTGCGAGTCCAGGTTTCCGGTCGGTTCGTCGCAGAGGAGGATCGCCGGGTCGTTGACGAGCGCTCTTGCGATGGCGATCCGCTGCTGCTGGCCCCCCGACAGTTCGCTGGGCTTATGGGTCGAGAGGGATTCGTCGATCCCTACGAGGGAGAGGAGATCTCTCACCCGTCCGGTATCGTCGTTTTTGCGGTGTTTCATGATGTAGGGGTACTCGACGTTCTCGTAGGCGGAGAGAAGGGGAATGAGGTTGAACTTCTGGAAGATGTAGCCGATGGAAGAGAGCCGGAGGCTGGTCAATTCCCGGTCGTCCATCTCCCGTGTGTTCTTTCCGGAGAGGAGGAGGTTGCCCGACGTTGGACGGTCCAGGCACCCGATCTGGTTGAGAAGGGTCGATTTGCCCGACCCCGACGGCCCCATGATGGCCACGAACTCCCCCTCGTCGATGGTGAGGGATATCCCCTTCAGTGCCGTGACGTCGCCTGCCGGGAGAGGGTAGATCTTCGTGACGTTATCGAGTTCGATAACCGGACTGCTCATGGATCTTCATCCCCGGATGTTACTTCCGGACCCGCGTAAGGATCTTTCCGAGGTAACCCTTCCGCCATGCGACGGCGACAGCCACGCACCCGATGAGCGCGAGGAGGATCTCGACGACCGGGATCTGCGCAAATCCGCCGCCGAACGATCCGAACATGCCCATCCCTCCTCTTCCGTTGCCCGGGCCGCCGCCGGGTCCGGCCGGGATCTCACCGCCCGCGCCCGTCTGCGATGCCCGTTCTGCGGAGGAGACGGTCACGGTCTCGGTGAAGATGTTGCCGTCTTCATCCCGGTACTGAACGACGAGCGGGATGGAGGATGCGTCCTGTGCATTGCACGTGACTTCGAAACTTGAGAAATCGTCCGGCTCCAGGCCGCCGACCACATAGACCGGGTAGGGATCGGTCGGGATCGCCGGGTCCTCGACGGTGACCTTGACTGAATATGCGTCTTTCAGTCCGGCGTTGGTCACGTCTCCGGTTAACGTGACCGTGCCGCCGCTTTGGACGACCTCAATGTTGTTGACCACGATATCCGGTTCGACCGTTCTCTGGCCTATTTCTACGGGTATGGTCAGGGTGGCGTGATGCTCGTTGATCCCGTTCCGGTAGGAGACGTCGAAGGTGAGTTCGGTAGACTGCGACGCTGTAATCTCGAACGAAGCGTTCTTTTCCTCATCCGGCGCCAGAGCCCCGAGGAAGACGGCTGTCTTGGGGGTCCTGACGCCTTCGCCGGTCGCAGTGACGGTTACGCCGTTCACGCTGCCTTCGCGGGGGTTTCCGACGGACAGGACCACGGTGTCTTTGCTGTTTGCCGGATAGGTCTCCGGAGCGTCGATGACGGAGACCCGGAGATCTGTGCTCTCGACCGTCACCGGAATAGAGTAGCGGACGCTCCCGCTGTTCTGGAGGTCCAGATAGAAGACCGGGTAGTAGATGCCGTCCGCAGTATCGGCTCTCACGGTGAACGTGAACGACATGGTGTTCCCGGGACCGATGACGCCCACTGCATCGTAGGTCTTGTCGTTGACGACCGAGATCCCATAGGGTAGCAGTTCAGCCCTGTTGACGGCAACGCCTGTCTCTCCTGTGTTTTTGACTTCAACCGTCACCGTGCCCGTATCCCCGCGCATGAGCGTGTCGGGACTGACGGTGACCCCGGTGACTGCGATCTGTGCTTCCGCCGACGTTGTCTCGGCCGCCGCAGCGGCGCCCACGAGCGCCGACAGAAGGAGGAGGAGAATGCATAGGTTTCGCCTCATTATCTCTGTCTCCGGCGCGTTGTGGTATCTGCATGAATCTCACGGCATAGATGCTGTTCCGGCATTGTTCCGGTGGTTTTCATGTTTTCACTCTCTTGGTTAACTGCTTCGTTGTCGTGCCCGGGTATCTGCGGGGCTTTCGACAATGTAATGTACATTTTACATATTGTTATTTATTGGTTACTAATTGGAGAAAATCGAGACATAATGGATCGTAAACTCGACATTCTCGCAAAAACGTTCGGGTTTCATCTCTCTTGGGATGCAAGAACTGTTGGAGGTGATCCCGCACGGGAGGTGGCGGAGCGTGAAATGCGCTGTACCCCAGGATGCGGCACAGCGGTGATCCCGTGCGGGGCGGCGGAGTTATACCGTCACGTTCGGTATAGTGTACATTTTGTTATTAAAACGTTACTGTCTCCCGGGTTTTTCCATGGGTCGGAGTCTGTCTCGACGAGGTCGTCCCAAAACACCTCAGCCGGGAGGGGGAAACCCAATCGCACCTAGCGGTGCTCATGCACCCGCCGTTCCGCCGGGCGCACCTCCCGATCCCTCACTCGAAGACCTCCGGTCTTCTCAAACTCCTGCCGTACCGGCAGTCGTTCCCCGCGTGGCGATACCCGGAGGGAAGCCGTGTCAGCAATTTGACACCAAAAATTGCTCAATTCCTCCCGAGGATGTGTCAAAATACTCTGAACGATATGAATCTTCAGCGCTAGATACTTTTGGGGTGACTTCGACACTTCCCGGTGAGACATGAGCAGACGCCGGGAATCTGGAGGGATCGTTTCGACGGATCAGGTTCTCCCTGCCGCATCGCTGTAGATGAAGATATCCTCGATGGCGACGCCGAAGAACCGGGCGATCTTGAAGGCGAGCTCGAGCGACGGATCGTACTTCCCTTTCTCGATGGCGAGGATGGTCTGTCGGGTGACGCCGAGTTCGTTTGCGAGCCCTTCCTGGGTGAGGTCGTGCATCGCCCGGTAGACCTTAATCCTGTTCTTCATCGGTATCCCAGTCTCCGTACTTGCGCGCGTAGTATTCCCTGAATCCGACATACAGGAAGATCATCAGGCAGAGCAGCGCCATCTGGAGGGTAGCAAAATTGCCGATGACCGGGAACTCGAACATGTCGGGAGGGGCCGTGCCGGGAGAGCCCGGCGGGTGGGGAGGACGCAGTCCGAGCGGCCTCGAAAACGCAACGACCGCGCTTCCGAGGTTGACCGCAAAGAAGATCACCCAGAAGATTTCCAGGGTCCGGAGCGCTGCTTTCTCTGTGATCAGCGCCGTCCGTTCGTCCTCGATCCTCTCTTCGACCGTCCTCCGCGCTCCGTAGATCAGGAGGACGCCGAGGACGAACGCAACCTGGATCAGGAGCGGCTGCTCACTCTCCACCGAGAGCCAGAAGATGGCAACCTCGGCGAGCGCAACGATGCCGGTCAGAAGGTAGAACGAGTTTTGTTTCATAGACAGCCGTTGTCTATGATCTTGTGCATTTCGTTATTAAGGTTTAACTTTCCATCCCCGATCTCTCGACCATGGACTTCTCGCTCCCCCCTCTTCATCCTACAGGTTAAATGGGCGCACTCCCTTATCCTATAACCAGGAAACTCCATGATTACCTCGTCTGTACGTCCCGGTTCGATTCTCGAAGAGACCCTTGAAGAGATCCAGACAATCCTTGGGAGCGATTTTGACTCCATCACCGTGGAGAGGGTCGTGATCGGGATCTTCTTTACCGGCGTGAAACTCAGCGACGGCTCCGGTGGCCTCTGCTTTACCCCGATAAAAGAGATCCCGGAAGCGGTCTGCTGCCCCAGCTCAGCCCGTGCCATGCCGTATCCGGGCCGGTTCACGGGGCGAAGCGCCGGGGAGTTTCTCCGCGACCTCCCCCGTGCGCCGCCGCTCAAAAAAGCGGTCGGTATTGCAATCTTGAACGCACTTTCCGAATCCTGCTGGAAGCGCCGGCCCGAAAGGGAGTATATCCGGGAGAGCGGGCGGGACGTGCTCGATACCGTGCCGCTGCCTGAAGACGGGTATGTCGTGGTGGTGGGGGCGCTCGTGCCGATCATCCGGCGGCTCAAAGCGCGAGGAAAGCCTTTTGGGATCCTCGAACTCGACCTGCGCACATTGAAGCCCGACGAACTGCCCTATGCCGTCCCTCAGGATAAAGCGGATGCGGAGACCCGCAGGGCCGACATGCTCGTCATCACCGGCACCACCCTCCTCAACAACACGCTCGAGCCCCTGCTTTCCCTCGCCCGGCCCGGTGCTTCCATCGTCGTCGTCGGGCCGACCGCCAGCATGCTCCCGGATGCATTCTTCCGGCGCGGCGTGACGATACTCGGAGGGGATAGCGTCACCAGCCCCGACGACCTGCTCGATATGATCGCAGAGGGCGGTTCCGGGTATCATTTCTTCGGTAAGTCCGCGGAGAAGACGATCGTCCGCCGTTGTCCCGTGATCCGTTAGCAGGGGGGTCCGGCCATCCGATCGCGACTCGATCCGCCGCCTTCCGTCGAGGGGCAGTGAAAAAATGGCTCGCAGTTCTGTGCCGAAGTCCCGAAGTCCCGTTCCGGAAAGGTGAAAAGCGGCGGCCGAACTTTTATCCGGCCACGTCTTTTGTTAGCGTTAGTTAATTAACATTGTGGGTATTATTTAAGATAATTAATTAACTTTGAAAAAGAACCAGTACCTATCCATGGTTGATGCAGTACCGACGAGATCGCCTCTTACAGGACCAGACGGCGCTACATCGGCGGATCAGTTGCACACGGCTGATGCGGTATCAGCCCCGTCCGTGTCGGATCGGGACCTCCCCAACTACCTGCTTCGGTTCGTTCTTCTGGTAATTGCCGTCGCTCTCTGCGTCATCCTCTCTTTTGTCGTCGGCAGATTCTCGATCGGCATCTCCGACGTTATTCTTATTCTCCTCTCGTCGGTCTTTCAATTCGTCATATCGCTGAATATCCCGATTCTCTGCGATATTGTTCAAATTCTCCTCTCGCCGATCGTTCCCGCGACGGAGGCCTGGGACGATGCGATGTACAGCGTTGTCTTCAATATCCGCCTGCCGAGAATTCTTGCGGCACTTCTCGTCGGGGCCGCCCTGTCGACGGCCGGCGCCGCATACCAGGGAATGTTCCAGAACCCTCTTGTCTCTCCCGATATTCTCGGGGCATCCGCCGGTGCCAGTTTCGGCGCAGCTCTTGCCATCTACTTTTATCTCGGGACCGGGGCGATTACGATCTTCGCATTCGCCGGCGGTCTTGTCGCGGTCGGCGCTGCGTATGCGGTCAGCCGCCTGACGAGGGGAAACACCACCCTCAGCATGGTCCTTGCCGGTATCCTTGTCGGCAGTCTCTTCACCGCATCTACCTCCTACATCAAACTCATCGCCGACACCAATGATCAACTACCGGCCATCACCTACTGGCTGATGGGCAGCCTTGCCGGCGCGACCATGGAGGACGTATATTTTGCGGGCGTGGTAATTCTTCTCGGCCTCGTCCCCCTGTTCCTGCTCCGCTGGAGGATGAACGTCCTCACCCTCGGCGAAGACGAGGCAAAGAGCATGGGAATCAACACCGACCTGCTCCGGCTGATCGTGATCATCTGCGCAACGTTCGTTACAGCAGTCGCCGTTTCCATCTCCGGCATCATCGGCTGGGTCGGCCTCGTGATTCCGCACTTCTGCCGGATGCTCCTCGGCTACGACTACCGGAGGGTCATTCCTGCGGCAATCATTATGGGCGGCGGGTTTCTGCTGCTGGTGGATGATTTCGCCCGGACGATTGCGACCACCGAGGTGCCGCTCGGCATTCTCACCGCGTTTGTCGGAGCGCCGATCTTTGCCTATCTCTTGATGATGGGAGGGAGACGATTATGAGCCTGGAAATTTCTCACCTGAGTTTTGCCTACAGCAGACGTACCCGCCTGGTGCTGGATGATGTCTCGTTCTCGGTGAAGAAGGGGGACCTCCTTGCCGTGCTCGGACCGAACGGTGTCGGGAAGAGCACGATGTTCCGGTGTATTCTCGGATTCTTGCGAAACTATAAGGGGAGCATTCGGCTGAACGGTAAGGACATCAGGACTCTCGACCATAAAGAGATTGCAAAGCATATCGCCTATATTCCTCAGTCAACGTATCCGGTATTCAATTACACGGTGCTTGATGTGATCCTGATGGGGACTACCAATCAGCTGAATCTGCTTTCGGTGCCCGGTCAGAAACAGATCGACGAAGCCTATGCGGCGATGGATAATCTCGGTATTACCCATCTCCGGAATGCGGGATACGGGGAGATCAGCGGCGGGGAGCGGCAGCTTGCTCTGATCGCCCGGGCGCTTGTGCAGAAGGCAAGGATTCTGATCATGGACGAGCCGACGGCAAACCTCGACTACGGCAACCAGTTCCGGGTGATGTGCCGGATATCGGGCCTCGCCCAGGAAGGCTACATCATTATTCTCTCGACCCACAACCCGGACCATGCATTTTTGTACGCGAACCGGACGTTGATGATCTACGGCGGGAAGGTGATCGCCGACGGAACGCCGGAGGATGTTCTGGATGCAAAACTGATCCGGGATGTCTACGGCATGGACGTACATATTGAGGAATGCCAGTGCGGTTCACGCCACCACCGGCTCTGCATTCCCATCATCGGCGCTACCGAGAAATACGGGTAGTCCTTTGTTAATATATTATCATTTACTTATACGACATTATAACATATCGTCTTTAATACTGTCGCACCCTGATCATAGTATATATCATTCCCGTTTCGGGAGGTGCGTGTGTGAAGACAGTTGCGAAAATACTCATGGTCCTCGTTCTCCTCTCCGGCACCGCCGTCGCATTCTGCAGCGCCGCTGCCGAAGAAGAGGATACCCGGACCTTTGTCGACGATGTCGGCCGGGAGATCACCCTGCCGGTTACGATAGACGCGGTTTCGCCGTCCGGCCCTCTGGCCCAGATCGTGCTCTACTCGCTCGATCAGGACCTCTTCGTGAGCGTCTCCAGTGAGTTCACCGGCGCCCAGGCAAAGTACATCGATCCCCGGCTTCTGACGCTTCCTGTCACCGGTCAGTTCTACGGCTCCAAGGCTTCGACCATGAATCCGGAGTCGATCATGGAGCTGAACAAGCAGCTCAACATCGATGTGGTTCTGGATATCGGGGAGGCCAAGCAGACCATGAAGGCGGATCTCGATGATATGCAGGCAAAAACCGGGGTTGTATTTGCATTTGTCACCCAGAACAAACTCGAAGATATTCCCGCTTCGTATGTGAAACTCGGCGAACTTCTCTCCCGCCCGGAACGCGGTCAGGAGCTTTCCGACTATGTCTCCGCGCTTCTTGCCGAGTTTGATTCCGGTATGAAGGAGATCGGCGATGATAAGAAGTCCCTGATCTATGTAACCGCCATCGACGGCAATTCCGTGTCCATGATAGGAGAAGGGTCGTATCATGCCGAGGTTATCGATTATGTCGGCAACAACCTCGCCAAACCTGCGACGACGAGCTCCGGGACGGGCGACGGCTACACGATGGAGGACATCCTTCAGATGAATCCCGACTACATCATCGTGGGGTACGTCGACGGGCACGCCTACTACAACAAGATCATGTCCGACCCGATGTGGCAGTCTCTCTCCGCGGTCAGGAACGGAAACGTCTATGAGGCGCCTTACGGTCCGTACAGCTGGATGGGGGGGCCGCCGTCGATTCAGCGGCTGCTGTCGATGATCTGGCTCGGCAACCTGATGTATCCGGATGTCTTCGACTACAACATCGATGATCGCGTCAAGGAGTTCTACTCGCTGTTCTTCAGATACGATCTGACGGATGCGGAGCTGAACGACCTGATGGTTTATGCAAAGCCCGCGCCGGCATCCGCGCCGACCGGGGCAGCCGCAGCGGCACAGACCTCCGCGGCAACGCAGGCAACCGCGACGACAGAGGCTCCGGCCCCGCTGTTCGGCGTTCTTGCCGGTCTCGCCGCAGCGGCGGCTGTTGCCGGGAGGGGACGCAACCGGTGAGGGATAGCGGCATGGCGGTTGACTACATCTCGCTCTGGAATGAGCAGCAGGAGGCGGCGAACCGCCAGAAACAACTCTGGAACGACGGCAGAAATTTCTGGGAAGACCCGGAGAACATCGGCCGGTTTGTGGACCGGCTGATGAACGGGGACCGGTCGCGCATCGAGGGCCAGATTGCGGCGATGCAGATCCCGGCAGGGTCTACGGTGCTCGACATCGGGGCCGGTCCCGGGACGCTTGCCGTCCCCCTTGCTCTTGCGGGCTGCAGGGTTACGGTCGTGGAGCCGTCCGCCGGGATGCGGGCCGCGATGAAGGATTACCGGGAGATGACCGGCGCCCCGGAGATCCGCGAGATCCCTTCCCGGTGGGAGGATGCGGACCCTCTGGAGGTGGGGGTGCACGATGTCGTCGTCGCTTCGTTCTCCCTTGCGCTGGACGATATCGGCCCTTCCCTTCTGAAGATAGACTCGGCGGCGAAGCGGTCGGTGCATCTGTTCTGGTTTCTGACGCCGCCTGCATGGACCAGAGCGAACTTCTGTCTCTGGCCGAAGCTTCACGGAAGCGAGTTTACTGCCGGACCGACGGCGGATCTCCTCTGGAACTGCCTGTGTCAACTCGGGATTTACCCGGATGTAACGGTCGAGCATGTGGACAAAGGGCAGCGCTACCCGACGGAGGAGGAGATTGTTGCCGACTACTGCCGGCGTCTTTATGCCCGCGACGACCGCCAGCGGGAGATCGTTGCCGCATTCGTGCACGAGAGAGTCGTGCGGACAGAGACAGGGTTCTGTATTCCGGGAGTTTCGAAGACGGCCCATATCCGGTGGGAGAAGTAACTATTCCCCGACCTCTGTTTTAGTAAACATATTTTGAGTGATTTTTCTGGAATAATAAGCAAGTTTGATTAATTTTTGGAACTTTCTCTTAGGTAGTATGTGTTGCGAAAATCCCGGCACGCCAGGTGCCGCAATCGACTACGTCCGCCTGTGGGACGAACAGCATGCCCGTTCTCTTGCACAAAAAGAGAGAATGGGCGAAGGCCGCGGGAAGTTCTGGTCGGATCAGGATGTGGTCGACCGGTTTGTCCGTAAGGTCATCTCGGGAGACCGGTCCCGTATTGAGAATCAGATTGCCGAGATGCGGATCCCGCCGGGTTCGTCGGTTCTGGATATCGGCGCGGGTCCCGGGACCCTTGCGGTCCCTCTTGCACTTATGGGCTGCAGGGTTACGGTTGTAGAGCCGTCGGCTCCTATGGGTGCGGCGATGGACAACTACCGCCGGCTGGTGAATGCTCCTCCGATCCGTGAAATCCGCAGTTGCTGGGAGGATGTCGATCCGGCGGATGCGGGAGTGCACGACGTTGTTGTTGCCTCCCGGTCCCTTGTCATGGGCGACATCCGCGACAGTCTCTTGAAGATGGATGCGGCGGCGGAGCATGCGGTGCACCTGTACTGGTTCCTTTCTCCTCCGTTTGCTTCGGGAGGAAACGCCGAACTCTGGCCGCTACTGCACGGGGAGCCGTACTGCGGCGAAGCGGACGCCGATATTTTATGGAATGCTCTCTGTCAGCTGGGTATTTACGCGAACGTGCATGTTGAGACGCGGGACAGAACCCAGCGCTATGCCGGACTCGAAGAACTGAGAGAGGACTATTACAATCATCTCTCCGTAAAGGAGGACTGGCAGCGAGAGATTGTCGATGCGTTTCTCCTTGAGCGGGCGGTTCCGGACGGTTCCGAGTATGTTGTCCCGGGCCGTTCGCGAACGGCCCATATCTGGTGGGAGAAGTAGGTGATCTGTTCTTCCGTGAACGGGGCCCGGTGCTCGTTCCTCTCTTTTCCGGGAGGGGTGACGGAGCGTCCCCGTCGGACGCGGCGTCGTCCCGGGTGCACCGTTCATCACCCCCGGTCCCGAAACGAGGAGACCTGTCTTACCTTCCGGTGCCTCATCATGGGAAGGCGGAAGAAGGGGCGGTACGAGGCGAGGTCCTCCGGTTTCACGCGGGAGGCACCGGGGCCGGGCGTGCATCCTGGGAGAAACAGCAAGGGGCGGGGCGAGGACGGCACCCCCGCTCGCCCCTTCCCGGGGTATGGCACATCGCCCCGGGGTGGCTCCGTTTGATCCAGGAATTGCAGGTGCCCGGAGATGTTACCTTGGCGAAGAGGTTTTTTGGATCTCATTATCTGTGATGCACCACTGAGAGGTGACATCATACTAGTAGTTTAAGTTAAAGCATTTAACTTTAACTGTTTGTATATTTATTGTGATTTACATGCGGGGCGGGATCGGGTAGATTCGAGAGCCCCGATCCGACCGCTGCATCGCTAGGTGCGGCGGGTGCCCCCCTCTCCCGGCTGCCTCCCTCCGGATAAGGCGCGGTTCGGTTCAGGCCGATCTTTCCTCTACTGCGGCGGGGTCCTGTCGGTTCGAAGAGAAAAAACGATCCGGGGCGTTTTCCCGCGGTGCAGGCATCCGGTTCCGGACCCTCGGGGAGATCCCGGCCGCAGGTACCGGAGCGGAGGCCCGGGATTTTGTCGGGTTCGAGGATATACGACACTATCTCGGACTTTAACCATACGCCTGGCGGACAATACCTCACGATGGATGTGGGGACATTCCGGTTGCACTCCAATGTCAATATAATTTATTTAACTTGATCAATAAGTAAACAAAATAATATTGATTTATATACGTTGGATGCACACCCATGCATATCTCCAGGGCTTCTCTTACCCCGGGGAATACAGAGGTGATTTGATGCAAAACAGAACAACCATGAAACGAAGGGATGATGCGGTTTCACCGGTCATCGGCGTCATGCTGATGCTGGTGGTAACTATCATTATCGCCGCGGTGGTGAGCGGGTTTGCGGGCGGTCTGGTGACCTCGCAGGAACCCGTCCCGTCGGCGAGCTTTGATGTCAGCCTGACGGATGATAGTATCGACCTCACAGTACGGTCGATCTCCGAGGAGGTCTCCTCCAAAGACATCGCGATTGTTCTTTCGAAAACTGGGCAGATGCGAAAACTGGTGCCGGGAACATCAACAGTACCGTTCGGATTTAACATCGTAGAACGGCCTGTAAAGGGCGAGGACGGTACAATCAACGGAACAGGTTTCCACGACAACGAAAACGTTACGATCGCTAGTAATAACTCCAAAATATCAGGAAATTATGCAGCAAATGCAAGCAATTCGATACAGTGGTTTGGAAATTATACCCTGAAAACCGGCTCAAGAATGAGCGCCTCTACTCATGCATTTGTAGATGTTCTTGGGGTACCGCTTCCTGCCGGTTTCAGTAAACTTTCATACACAAAAAGCGAGTTTCTCGATCTAACCGATGACCAGTGGAAGGAAGTATTTGGCGAGACCGTGACTGCAGGTGGGGGAGATAAAAACAATACTGCTGTCCTTTCAATCAAATCGGGGCAGAAGATTACAGATAAGAGTCTTGGTGAGTTCCTAGCAGGAAAAGGGTTTGCAACCGAGAAGAATGGCGTATATGAAGCAGCGCAGCAATTCTGGGTAGAAGCCACTGATACTAAATGGAAGTTCGGACAGACGATCGTGTACAACAGCGACGGCGATGGTAATGGAGGTATCACCGTATCTCCCGGTGACCGCGTCACCGTGACGATTGTCCATACCCCGTCGGGCCAGAGCATGTTTACGAAAACCGTTACGGTGAAGGAGGCATAACGATGAATGCGAGAGAAGAATCACGGGATGCAGCGGTATCGCCGGTCATCGGCATCATGCTGATGCTCGTCGTAACCATCATCATCGCAGCGGTAGTCTCCTCCTTTGCGGGAGGGCTGGGTACGACAAAAGATACCACACCGACGGTCACCTTCAATGCAGACCTGAGTGTGGCGGACGGTCTTACCATAACGTGTCTCGGCGCCACTCCCGGCAAGAACGTGAATTTCGACGTCTGTGTCGGCGACAGCAACTACTACAGAGTTGGAATGGGCAGCACGTCTACATTTACCCCTGGAACAAGTCTTATCTATCCTGCAAAGAAACTTACGCAGGGATTTACCGATGCGTTTGGGGAATTTGACGGGTATGAAGGAACCGGGATGTATGTGCCGAATCCGAGCTTTATCGGAAAGACCTACGCTATCCAGTTGATTGATGGGGATTCCGGCACCACCATCGGGAAGGCATACGCCGTTCTCACGGCATAACTACTCAACTACCAACCCAACCTTTTTTTGGGATGCACGCCCCCGCCTCTCAAGCAGCGACCACGGCATACGTTCGCTGTCCTAGCGTTCCCCTGAGACTGCCAGGGAAGCGCCCTTGTCGGGAGAGAACTGCAGAGCCGTGCAACAGAGGATCACCCTCAGATCAGCCGGAAATACCCTGATAACCGGAACAGGTTGAATTTTCTGGCAACCTCCCATGCCGACCTTCATTTGCGGACCCCCTCACCACCCGCACACATCAAGCAAAATTCATTTACAACTCCGTTTTGTTAATGGAAATTATAAAAATTAATCAAATCGAAAATCCATACCATAGTACCATGTCAACAGAGAAACGACGCTCTTATTTCGCACCGATGTTTCGCAGGATGATGATGATCGCCTTCCTGTACAGCTTCCTCGTCACATCCACCGTGTCCGCAATGGAGTATGTTCTCAACGCCGCCTCCATCGAACAGTTCAAAGGCGGCATCCGCTACGATGGAGAGGACGAACTCATCATCGAGATCGAGGATGACGTCACTATCTCCAGCAACAGCAATGTCGGCATCGAATCTACGGCTCCGGTAACGATCAGAAGTCCGGCGGGCAGAACGCTCACCATCATCGTGGACAGCGATGAAGAGTTCCTCTACGGGATCAAGGCCCCTTCCATCACAATCGAGAGCGGACGCATCGATATAACCGTCCACGGCGAGAACAGCAGCGGCAGAAGCAATGCCTTCGGAATCTGTGCGGAGTCGGGCAACGTCACGATCTCCGGCGGATCGGTATTCACGACCGTCGAGACGCTGCTGGGCTGCTTTACGACATGCACGCCTTCCGATCTCCGGCGGATCGGTATTCACGACCGTCGAGACCGCAAGCCACAAGAACAAAGGGATCTACGCCCTACGCTTCATCAATATCTCCGGCGGTCTCGTAAACACCTCCCAGCGCGGCGGCAACAACACTTTCGGTCTCGACGGAGGCGAAGTGGAGACTGAAAACGCGGACGACGGCGTTATTATATCAGGCGGGCAGGTTGTCGTAAACTCGAGCGGGGGCGCGGCCAGAAACTACGGCATCGACTCCAAGTTCGGGACCGTGAAGATCTCCGGTGACGCCGTCGTTTTCATCCACGAGGACGAGAGCGGCAGAGCGGATAACTTTGCGTACAACGAAAACGTCACGACGATCTCCGGCGGAAACGCGGTGGTGTTCGCATCCGTTGGAGGGCATTACATCCTCCGCGAAGACGCGATCCTCACGCAGAATGCAACGCTGCTCCCCGGCGGGACGTTCGAGATCCCGGCCGGCCGGACACTTGGGCTCTCCGGAGAAGCGTATCTGGCGCAGCCTGAAGGTGCGCCGCTCCTCTTCGGCGAAGGCTACGGTGCGTTCGAGTATGCCGGCTCCGTCTCTGGGGAGGACGGTATGACGGTCTACGCGGGCGAAGAGCCGGTACAGCAGGCTTCGGCTCCGGTGGCCGGACTGCTTGCAGGGTTGGGCGGGGCGGTCCTTCTTAGAAGGAAACAATAACCCTTTTTTTAAACGTATCATGGTGCGGAGCCTTTTCAGGAAAATATGAAACGTTCTGGATCGGATACAGATGATGGATGGGCGGGAAGCGTTTAGGAAGGTAGAGGCGCAGGTCCGGGCACTTACAGGGTATACCGCCGTCCGGAGCATCCCGAAGGGGTTCTCATTTGAACGGAAATATCTCCTCTCCTGCGGTGACAAGAAACGGTACCTGCTCAGGATCGTCTCGCTCCCCGACCCCGGGGCCCTGTCGCATAAGCAGGCGGAGTTCGAGGTCATCCGGCGGCTCCGGAACTACTCCCCCCTCATCCCCAACGCATATGCGTTCGGCACTTCCGACGATGAGAGCCTCTGTTTCATGCTGCTGGATTTCATGGAGGGAACCGATGGGGAGGCTGCACTGGACGGGCTGACAGAGCAGGACCAGTACCGGCTCGGTGTGCAGGCAGGGAGGGAGCTGAAGAGACTGCACGCGATGCTGGCACCGGTGGATCTGCCGGACAGGTCAGAAGCAGTCAGTGTGAAATATGCCCGCAAGGCTGCCGCGTTCGACGCACAGGGCCTCCGTCTTCCGGGGATCGACCGGACGTGCCTCGCCAGGTATATCCGGGAGAACATCTCCTGCATTCACGGCGCCGGCAGGACGTTCCTTCACGGCGATTACCATCCGGCGAACCTGATCGTTCGCGGCGGGCGGCTGACCGGGATCATCGATTTCAATCGATACGACTGGGGCGATCCTGTCCATGACTTTCTAAAGACAGCCTACTTCAGCCGCGCCATCAGCATTCCGTTCTCCGTGGGCCAGATCGACGGGTACCACGAAGGATCGGTCCCCTCCCTGTTCTGGAAGAGGTATGCGGTGTATTGTGCCCTGACGATCATTCCCGATCTCCTCTGGGCGCACGATTATGCCTGTAAAAGTGGTTCGCTGGACGAAATCGGGAGATCCGAGGCGAGAATACGGAGGATCTATGCCGACCACGAGGGCTTTGCGACGGATGTTCCTTGCTGGTACCAAGATTACGAGGGGTGAGGGAGGGAGGCTGGCGGGGTTCGGTCTTTTTGCTCCTGCTTCTTTCCGTGCAACCGCCGGAAGTCCGGGGTGCCGGTGTAGGTGTGCCGACCAGAATGCTACGGTCGTGCGCCGCTTCCATCTTCGCGTGAGGGCCATGTGTGATATCTCTCAACAATCTTCTCGATTTCAGACCTGAAACTCCTGTATTTACACAATAAAACACCGGCAGCTACGAATGATCCCCTGCTGCATGCAGATAGTTCTCCGAGGATGTTCTGCATGTCTCTCCCGACCTGGCGTTTCGCTGGCGATCTCAATGGAGCAGTAAGACAGCGAATGTATGCTGTGGTCGCTGCTTGAGAGGTGGGGGCGTGAGCCCCCCGAAAAAAAATGGTTTGGGTCGATGATCGGGCAGTTATGCCGTGAGAACGGCGTATGCCTTCCCGATGACACCGGAATTCTCGTCAATCAACTGGATGGTAAAGGTCTGCCCGTTAGCATTCGGGTTCAGCACGTAAAATCCGGTCATCTCATAACTATCGAACTCTCCATACGCATCGGTAAATCCCTTTTTAAGTTCGTCTGCAGGAATGTTGATACTTATCCCGGGACTAAAGGTAGACGTGCTGCCCGTTCCAACTTTATAGTAGTTGCTGTCGCCGACACAAACGTCGAAATTCACGCTCTTGCCGGGAGAGGCGCCGAGGCACGTTATGGTAAGACCGTCCGCTCTGCTCAGGTCAGCTTTGAAGGTGACCGTCGGCGTAGCCTCTTTTGTCGTACCCAGCCCTCCCGCAAAGGAGGAGACCACCGCTGCGATGATGAGGGTTACGACAAGCATCAGCATGACGCCGATGACCGGCGATACCGCTGCATCCCGTGATTCTTCTCTTGTACTCATCATTATGCCTCCTTTACCGTAACGGTCTTCGTAAACACGGTCTGGCCCGACGGGGTATGGACAATCGTCACGGTGACACGGTCTCCAGGAGATAATTTGGTGATACCTCCATTACCATCGCCGTACACGCTCGGCTGTCCCATACGCCAGTTAGTATCAGTGGTTTGTACATAGATGGAGCTCGTAAGGGTAGCCCCAGCCTCCTCGCTAGTTGCAAGTCCCTTGCCATATAAATGCGCAGCAAGATCGGCCTTCTCAATCGTCATACCACTATTTAGTTTAAGGACAGTATGGTCTGAACCCAGATCATCGGTAGTCGCTGTGCCTCCAAATACGCTCGTCCATTGCGCTGCGGTCCAACCGAGGATCTCGCTCTTTGTGAATGAAGATTTAGTGAAACCTTCCGGTTTGATGCCGCTGTAAGTATCCATAAATGCATCGACGGAGGCGCTCATCCTTGAACCGGTTTTCAGGGTATAGTTTCCAAACCACTGTACTGAATTTGTCGCATTTGCTGCTTGTGTCGCTGAAACCTTGTCGGGGTTTGCAAGAGCATAAGTGACGTTATCTTGATTCTTGAAGCCTGTTCCTCCGATTGTTTTGCCGTCATCGTCCTTTACAGGCTGTTCTACGACGTTAAACCCGAATGGTACTGTATGATATCCCGGTATCAGCTTCTTCGTCTCATTGCCTTTCGAGAGGACGATCATGATGTTCTTGGAGGGAATGTCCTCGGAGTTCGACCGTACTGTGAGGTCGATACTCTTATCCGTCATGCTGACATCGAAGCTCGCCGACGGGGCGGCTTCCTGCGAGCCCACCAATCCGCCTGCAAACCCACTGATAACAGCCGCGATAATGATAGTTACCTCACGCTGCAGCGCCCGCGACACAGATCACGCCCCGCTCATCAGGATCGTCTCGATCTGTGCGAGTCGCTCCATGATCTCTTCCTGCTGCCTGACCAGCATCCGGAGAACCTCTTCCTGGGGAGGCACCCCGACATCCTCCGGAATATCGGTATAGATTGACAGATACGGCTCGACGATCTTGTACGCTTCCCGCATCTGCTTCCTGTTGTAGCGGCGGTAGTGTACGGAGAGCCCTTCGTCATGGCCGATGAATTCATTTGCCAGATTAATCGAGATATGGAGTTTCATGGTGGACTCGGTCCATTTTCTGATGGAATGATACGTAATTTTGCTGCGGTTCCCGGCGCTGCACCTGGCATGAACTCCTGCCCGCTTTGCCGCCCGAATAAACCGGTTGGCTGCGGTTCCATAAGCGATCGGGAAGACCCGCCGGTCTTCATACGCTTTCTGGAACCGGATGTTGGTCCGCTTTCGCGACAGGGAGTACAGTTCGTCGCGGAACCGGAGATACTGCCTGAGGTGATCCCCCGCTTCCCGGGAAAAGTAGTAGATGTGGGCTTTTCCGGCTTTCATCCTCTCGTGGGGGATGCGAATCTCCCCGGGATCGCCGAGGACAATATCCTCAGGAACCACGCCGAGAAGCTCGGAGATCCGCATTCCCGAACTTGCGAGAATGACGATCAGTGTTCTGGTAAGGAGGTCGGCATGTTCTGCAATCTCCCGTATCGTTTCCCGGCTGAGTTCCGCTTCTTCGGTGACAATAACGGTTCGGGGCTGAAGATTTCTGAGAATTTTTTCATCGTTGGGACTCAGGCGGATATCGTTGTACAACAGCCATGCTCTCGTATAGTGGAGTTTGAGCCGGATGGTGTTTGGAGAGTTGTGTTTCTCCCGGGTAAGAAAAGCGAGGTAGGAGACAAGATCGCCGAACACCTCTCCGGGAGATCGTTTGAGATAATCGGACTGGATCTTGAGAAGGTCGGTATCCGAAGCGTCCGGGGCGGCTGTGATGAAGCGGAGATAGTCGCGGAGACTTTTTCTGACGGCACTCTGCGTGGCTCTGGATCGATGAAGCAGGGAGAAGGCAAGATGAGTCGTGTGGTTCGTCCGGGTCATGTCTATCTTTTGTGTTTTGCTGCGTATGATGCCAGGAGTTCTTCTTCGACCACCCTATCCCTTGCTTCAGGATACCCTCCTCAATACTCTAAGAGACGAATTGTTTCCCTATCTCTTGAATTTCAAAAAAATGTTCTCTGCACCGGAGTCCCGGTTATCTGCAACGTTTACGGCTATCGGCCGTCCTAGGCAGGCAAAAAACCCATTTAATACATTCGCAGTGAAAAGCACCTCGAGTTCGAAAGGATATAGTGGACAATAACTGCTATCACCGCCGCTATCAGGATTGGGGAATATTCTGTTTTTCAATAAATCCTTATGTCCATGATATTCCAGATGTGCAAGGGGAAAGAGATAGGTGCAGAAGGAAAATCCCGCATGGGGCAGGTACTGCTCTGTCCTTCATCCCGGTATTTTTTCCAGCGATAAAGTAGCGGTCATTTTTCCCTGGTTCTTATTCACAGTCAGCACGATGGGATCGTTCATTTCACTGTACATAATGTGATGCACCTCGGTCTATTTATCTCTTGTTAATCTAAATAACATAATATTTGGAAAATATTAACTAAAATACGTTTATTTGTGCCCGGGATCTTCGATTCTCTTCTCACGCCCCTCGCCGGGGGCTAATCGGATGTGGGGTGTCCCAAAACACTGCTACCCGGGAGGCGGACATCCCTTCGAAGAACGTCGTTCTTCTCCCGCGCCTGCTCGAAATTCTTCGTAATTCTCAAGATCCGGTTCTGACGAACCGTTGCATCCTGCGGCCTGTCACTCTCCGAAATTCTTCGAGTTTCTTGAACCCTTTTCTCTTCGGGAAAGTCCCAATGAAAAGCCGTTTCACCCTCCTTGTCTCAGATGGTAGATATTTTGGATGTAAGTGCTCCGAACAGGATGCACCGACGGTTGTCGTATTCAGCCAGATGAGGGTTATTTCCGGGGGTTTCGGGGACGGTTGGGGCTTTCTGATGGTCCACGTCCAGTGAAGCGTTCCCCGGCCGTTTGAGTTCTGGGCAACAACGGTAATGACATGCACGCCATACCTGTGCGCCGAAAATGGTACCGAACAGGAGGTCAGGGTCTGATCATTGGAGTCGTAGATTACACCCCCGTTGTGGTAGAAGATGATGTGGGCGGATTGATCCACCTCGATCTCAAACACTCTGGTCGCATCCGGCGAATCGTCGGAGATTGCCTGTTCGTGCGGAGCGATGCGTGTCACCACCGGCGGCGTCGAGACCATGTTCTAGGTCCAGTAGTTCTCCCCGGAGCCTTTGGCGTTCGCTGCGGTCACCCGGACCATGTGCTCTCCCAACGGAGCGCTCGGGAAGGTATAGGACACTTCCCGGACGTCTGGAATCGTGATATGTATCAGACTGCCGTTGAGGGTTACTATTGATGGCCTGCCGACGGACTCCACGTCACGCCCTCCGGTCGTATTCAAGGATGATCGATACCGTACAGGCCACGATTGCAACGCCGAGGGCGACGAGCGCAATTAAAGCCGGTTCATAGCCTGCCGGCTTCTCCAGGTCCATCAGGTACCCGCCTTCAATATTGAAGAGGATTATCCCTTTCCCATTTTCAGTCCAGGTGAATGGAAGTTCGAGGAGAAAACCTCCGGTGTACTCTGCAAAGATCTCCTCATGGCCCGTTCCATCCAGGTTGATCAGGTGCAATCTACCGTATTCCCCCTTTTTCACGTGTCCGGTTTCGTATTCCTGACCGAGCCCGTCACGGGTCAGGTAAGCAATTTTATCCCCTGTTGGGCTCCATTGGAGAAAGAATGTGTTTCTATCATCGGTCACCTGGCGCTCTTGGCTCCCATCGGCAGTAATGGTGAAGATATTCCCGGCTGAGATATAGGCTATGTTCGTACCCGCAGGGTCCCACTGGCATAATCCATCCAGACCCACAGGGTTCCACAGGTACAATCTATCCAGGATACTCTGCTTTGTTTCAACATTCTCTTTTATTTTGATGATATCCGAACCTGCAGAATCGATGATATAGATCGAAGACCTCTCGTTACCTCCTGCTTTGGCCAGTATTGCGATTCTTTTGTTGTCAGGGTTCCAGTCATAGTACGAGAGATCGGCAATACCGGTCATCAGGTCCTTTTTCCAGCTTCCATCGGTATCTGCAACGGAGAGTGAATAATTATTAGATGAGATGCTGTGAAGATAACCGAGTTGCTCCCCGTCCGGGCTGAAACGTGGAATGTTATGATGATCCCACTCCCACCGACTGCCGGTGTAACCGAGTGGTATCTGTACAGCTCCACCGGTTTCGGTGGTATAAATCCATAGATTGGGATCGGAGTACGGTCTATACGCAACCTTCGTCCCGGTACTATCCATCACAGGAAATGAAGGTATAGTGATACCACTGCAGGGAATCGATACCTTCTGGTTGCTATAATAATCGAGTACAATAGGGGTACTTGACAAATACAGGACTTTTGTATCCTTGAGATCGCCGATATTATAGGTCGGGAGTTGTTCGCAAACCTTCGTCATCGAGTACGCAGAATAATCAGGAGTAAACCCATACTGATTTAAAAAGCTAAAAAAAACGGCCAGTAATAGCAGCAGTAACAATAGTTTCTTCATCATATTCTGCACCCCTGCTTCTTTTACTGGGCTCCTGGGTACCTGCAACGGTTACAGTTATCGGCAGTCATACGCATCAAAAAATCCCGTTTAATACATTCTCAATGAAATAGATCTCAGGCTCGAACAGGAGATAGTGGACAACAATTGCAATGACTACTGCAGCTATAATCTGGAGACGATTCGCTTTCACTACCTCCTGGAGTCCGAGATACTCAAGATACCCCAGAGGCAGTAAATACAAATAGTAGAGTATTATGCCTGAATTTCTTAGCAGGGCATACCCGGAGAACAGATCTAATATTAACATTATCAGGATGAAGGGGCATGCTATTGCGCAACTGTAGAAAATGACGCTGAGCGTCCGGGTCAGGGGGGGCTTCACCTGCATAATCCAGAGCAGACCGAGAAGCACCACGGCTTCCGTCGCAAATAAGAGAAAAAATTCAATCGTTGTCGTCAGGCCGCTTAAAACCCCGGAACGAATGATGGGAAACGCCGATAATGATTTAAAACCATACCATAGCACATCCAGGTAAATACCCCTTATGCTGGTGCTCAAAAAACCCGCAATAAAGACAAATATGGCGAAGAACGCAATGCCATGCATTGTTTTGCCGCTGTTGACGATCTCGAACGCCTGCGACGGGTGCCGGTAGAAGAGGTAGATCAGATGCAGGTAATCAGGCGACTCATCTTTTCCCGGTGCAGTGAATCCTTTTGCTGTAGCATCTGTTTCTTCTTTCATAAGTGTTCCCTGACCATAATTTTATCAGAGTACAACAGGGCTCTCCCCTGCTGTTATCTGAATATCTTTACTTATTTCAAGACTCTCAACGTAAGTTTCTACTAATTTCATCATAACGTTAAATCTCACGCAACATTCAGGTTGTACCCACACCACCCACCTGAATTGATTTTCAACGTAAGGCGATTTACCGCCATCTGGGGATTTTCCATTGGATTCCATTGTGGCTTCATACCCAAAAGAATAATTTATCGATTCTATTTCGGATAGGTAATTCTTTGGAGACATTAACTCTGCTAAATTTGTCAAAGCCCCAACGTAAGGCAGAAAACCGACTAATCCTACTAAAACCTCAAGGTCTGCACGTTCTCTATAATAATTTTCAAGATTTCCCCCTTTTAATGGAGATATTCCCACACAATATTTGTCAATTGATGAAAATAATACGAAATGTTCATTGCCAGAGATTTCATTAATTGATAACTCTATCTCGGCGAAACCACTTAGATAGATGTCGAGCTTACGAGCTTCTGCATTTATTACAATAGGAGGCAACTGTGAGTCATTATCTATAACCAGGCCGACATTTGACAATGCAAAGAGGTAGATCCAGCTTCCATCCGGCAATTGTGCTTTCTGGCACCGCATTTCCGAATTGCTGTAGAAATTCAAATATTTCTCGATGGTAAGCGGAACATTGCCCGCTCGAAGCGAACGCAATCCGGAATACTGCTGACATTCACAATAGATTATATCTTGACTGGGGTATTCCGAGACATTCCATCTCCAGAAATTTTCAACGCTGACCCCGTCCTTTTCCGCGACAACCCGAATGGTGTGGTTGCCGAGGGGCACGGTTTTGAATTCATGCAAGATCGTTGATACTTCGGATTCCGGTCGTTCTATCGGCCGGTCGTCGAAGTACATCGTGAGACGAGCAGGGGTGTTCAGGCTGGCTCTAAACAATCTGGAGGAGGTGTCATAATTATTGACGTACTGCGTTGCGGGCTCTTCAAGCGTGATCACGAGTGGCAGGATATTCCACGACCACGTGAACGAGTCACTCCCGTTTGAATTAGACGCAGTTACGACCACGTTATGGATGCCGGTGGAATACCCGGAAAAATCACATTCCCACATGGCATTGGTTACGGCATTAAATCTGGGCTTTTCCTGCCCGTCAACGGAAAATATTATCGTCGTCGGTTGATCGACGGTTACTCCGAAGGTCCTTCTACCCGGGGAACCGGCAATATTAGCAATGGTGTGCTCGGCAGGAGAGGTATCGGTGATGACGGGAGCAGACGTCACCGGCGCCTGCGTAATGATCGAGTAGATGATGCTTTCGGTTGTTCCGTTGGTGTTTTCGACGATGATACGGATAATGTTGACAAAGGGGTCGGGGTTAACAATGGTCGTTGTGCGGTCGAAAATCCACGACATTACCGTTGAATAGGTTTCCTGCGCAAACGCGAGGACGCCGTTCACATACACCCGGATCTTGGATGCGATGTCGGTGTTGATCTCAAAGGTGCGCTGGAAGAAATTCTCCGCCGTATCAATCAGGCAGTCGGACCCGGGCAGAAGGGAAGTAATAACCGGCGGCGTCGAAAGCACGTTCCAGGTCCAGTAGTTCTCCCCGGAGCCTCTGGCGTTCGTTGCGGTCACCCGTACCATGTGCTGCCCGAGCGCTCCGCTCGGGAAGGTGTAGGCCACCTGTTGGACGCTGGGAGCACTTGTATGCACTAAGTTGCCGTTGAGATACACCCGCATCGTCGCCGACTGGGTGCATGATGCCGTGAACGTTCGTGCCGCCCCGACGGGGTCGCCGATGCCGGGGCCTGCCGGTTCGACCAGCCTCACCACCGGGGGATTGCCGCCGCCACCGCTACCGCCACCGCAGTTACTCCCCATGCTTCAGGCCTCCTGGAGCCCTTCATCGGTCAGATACTTCTCCCGGAGCAGGACCTGCGGGGTGATCCAGCCGTCGCAGAAGATGACGTTTCCATCCCGCCACAACGGCTCGTCGACCTCGTGCTTTGTGTTGATCCAGAGCCGGTTGTTGTAGCCGGAGAACGCGCCGCCAGCCGGGCCCAGGGGAGTCCCGGAGGGTCGCGTCCTGATGGTTGAAAAGACCGCTCGAAAATCGTGGTTTGCGGATAACTTCTTCTCCCGTGTCTTGAGATCCAGGTACACCGATGGCTGGTAGCAGACCACGGTGCGGTCTTTGGGCCTGTCCCGGAACTTCAGCGCCTCGTTGTGGCAGGTGCCGATCACCGCCAGGTCATACTTTTCATCCCGGAGGGCCTGCATGAACTCCGCGTAGTAATACTGATACCAGGTGAGATCGGGATAGATATCCCAGTACTCGGCGGGGAACTCCCCGACCGCAATGACTTTTTTACTGCTCTTCGGCAGTTTCATTCGCGGCGTAATGGACTCCACGGCAAGCATCTCTAGATTATGGAACACCTTTGCCGTGTCGACGTACGGGCCGTCAAGGGCTTTTGGGGCCTTCGTGACGAGGGTCCGGACGTTGCGGTCGTGGACAACGTCCCAGAGCGGGGCGAGGTCCGGCGCGGCCGCGACGTCGGGGTTGTTCTCGGCCGGATCGATGCTCTCGGCCTTATTCTTCGGATCAAGGACGTGCTGTTCCCAGGTGTCCCGGAGGTCGTACGAGACGACCTCGTTGATGTTCCCGAAGAGATCGATGTACGCGGCGCCGATAGGGGAGTAGGGGAACGTAACCTCAAGGATGTACCTGTCATAGCCCGTCGGCACCCATCGTTCGAACGCTTCCTTGCTGTGCGTCGCTTCGAGAGGGACGGAATAGTGATACCGCTGCTCCAGAAGATAGGAATAGACATCGAGACGGCCGTTGCCCGTCACCAGGCAGGCAACACGATACCCTTCATTTCGGAGTGTCTCTTCGAGCAATAACGTAGCGGTCCTCTTTCCCTGGCCCTTATTCGAAGTCAGCACGACAAGGTCGCTCATTTCACCACATGTAACCCGATGGACCCCCGGCCTATTTATATCTTGTTAAATAAAAGAACTCAATATGTGTCATTTGTTAATAGATAAACATTTATTAATGCCCATGAAACCCGGTGCTCTTCCCGCACCCTTTGCAGGGGTATAGGGATGCATGAATCGAGAATCGAAGGCGTTCGGGCGGACCGCGACGGGATGATTGTGCCTTTCCCCTCCGGGACGAGCGGGCGGGAGATTGAATGCTGGTAAGAAACCTCTTTGTCCCCTCTTCATGCCCTCAGGGCGGCAGGGTGACCACATACGTTCTATGGCCGGAAAGCCGGAAGGTTATCATCCGGATCACGAAACCGGAGTGTTTCACAGTTGAAGAGATCTTTAATGCGGAACTGGAACAAGGTACCGGGGAAGACGAGCTGGTGTTCTCACGATTCGGGGTGAACGGATACCTGGGCGTGGTATTCAGAGCCCCGGTGCTGGATAAAGCATCGGATACGATGCAGTTGACATATGCCGTCGAGGCCGAAGACGGCCTTGGCGAAGTGCATACAAAACGGGTGAACCTGATCGGCTCGCCGGTACACGGCCCTCGTCTCGCCGGTGATTCCCCCGGGCCGGCCCTGTCCGCCACAGGGGGCGCCCGGGTTCATAACGAACGGGATCTGGTCTCTGCCGCAATAGAGCGTATCTACCGCACCATGGGTGTTATCGATGCCGAATTACGGGAGGAGTTCAGGATCGAAGGTCGGCAGATGACGATCTCCTGCAGCGAGCGGATACAGAGATACGACATGGTCCTGATACCCGAAAAGACGTATCTTCTCCCTAAAACGGTGAAATACACGCATGTCGTCCCGTTACGGGTCGCCATCGCCCGGCTGCCGAAACTGGTTCCGGTGCCCGAAGCGGTTGTAACGGCCGACAGTGCATATAAGATCAAGCTGAACCGCCTTGTCCCCGGCGAAAGGTACCTCTTCTCCCTGGAGTATGCTCTCGACAATCCTGAGTTTCTGGATTTGATTGTGGAACGGTCGCATTGCAATACTCTCTCCACCGGTCCCGACGGCGCCCGGAGTCTCTACGAATTCGGCGTTCTGTTGAAATACCCCGGTCTCCTGAAGCACAACGATGCCTCCCTGGTCTTCCGCGACATCGAGGCAGGGGTGGAGATCGATATCCGCCGGGACATCCCGGCAAGGTCGCACCTGCAGTCGTGCGAACGAACGATTGCACGAGACTTGCAGGAACTCTGTGCCGATCCTCGGTTCCGCTGCTCAATCGAGGTGAGGGGGGATTTTGTGTACGCCGGCTGCCGGCGGTCCGCCGATCCGCTGCCGGAGTTCGTGCACGTTGTGCTGCGAACGGATCTATCTCCGGGCAAACCCGCAGCTGCCGGTACGTTATCGTATAAGCGTCGGCATCTTAGGTCTGAAGATCGTTGAAGGGGATCGCACGGGGCTCTCACGCGAAGATGGGGGCGGTGCGCGGCCGTAGCGTTCCGGACCGGCACCTCTGCCCCTTCTCTCCAGAAAAAGATGAATCGTCTTACCGGTGCGCGAAGTAGGCGCTCACCCGTCCGCCGTCCGCCGAGTCGATCCGGGCAAACCCGATCCGCTCGAACTGGACGACGCGGTCCGCCTCTCCGGCGACCAGCGGTTCGCAGAACCCTTCGAGGCTCCCGTCCTGCCGGAGAAGCGTGCAGGGGAGTTTCGCGTCCGCCGGCAGCCACTGGATGATCGGCGCCTTCTCCTGCCGGGCATCCTCAAGCGAGTCCCCCGCGTAGGAGACGCGCGGCAGATCTCCGTCCCACGCGATCCTGACGTTGTAGAGGTCTTTTAACCGGACCATGCTCTTTCCTTCGATATCCGCCTTTGGGAGGAGCACCCTCCCGGCGGCGACGAGGGTGCGGACCCCCCGGGAGGGATCGTTCGGGTGGAGAGCCGCATGGGCCTCGCGGCACGGGGCCCCCTCCACGACGACCTCGACCGGGTCGGGCACGAAGAAGTACCGGTTCGCCTTCGGGTCGACGAGCTCCTTGTTTTTGGCGTAAAGGTTCTCCCACGAGAACGAGATGTCGGTCTCCCCGATCCCGATATCGATCATGGCGTTCCGAACCGCCTCCGCCTTGATGCCCCGGCGTGAAATCGCCCGGAGCGTCCCGAGGTGGATATCGTCCCAGCCGGTGTAGAGGCCGCTCTTGATCCCCTCGCGCATCCCCGACGTCGAGAGGACGACCCCCGATATCCCCATCCTGCCGTAGTGGCGATAAACCGGCGGCTCCCAGCCGAAGTAATCGAAGATGTAGCGCTGCCGCCGCGTGTTTGCAATGTGGTCCTTCCCGCGGATCACGTGCGTGATCCCGAGCAGGTGGTCGTCCACCGCAACCGAGAAGTTCATCAGCGGAAAGACCGTGGCGTCCACTCTCGGGTGGAGGGGCGCGTTCACGATCCTCATCGCGGAGTAATCCCGCATCGCCGGGTCGGGGTGGGTGAGGTCCGTCTTCACCCGGACGGTCACGTCGCCCTCATAGAACTCGCCGTCGAGCATCTGCTGCCAGAGTTCCAGGTTCTCCTCCACCGTCCGCTCCCGGCAGGGGCACGCCTTCCCCCTGAGTTTGAGTTCCCGGAAGCGTTCCGCCTCGCAGACGCAGACGTAGGCGCCGCCGAGTTCGATGAGCTTCCTGCACCAGTCGTAGTAGATGTCCAGCCGGTCGCTCTGGTAGACGATATCTGTGATCCCGAGCCCCAGCCACTCGACATCCTCAAGCACCATCCCGTATGCCTCCGGATCAACCCTTCTCGGGTCGGTATCCTCGATACGGAGAACATACCGGCCCCCATACCGCCGCACATAGTAATCGTTCAGGACGGAGGCCCGGGCGTGCCCGAGGTGCAGCGGCCCGCTCGGGTTCGGTGCGAACCGCATCACCACACCGTTCCCGGCGCCGGGCAGGGCGGGCAGTTCCCGCGACGACCGCTCATGCGTCTCGGCGAGCTCGTCGAGGAGTTCGGGGGCTATCTCGAGAAGAAGGCTCTTTCGCTCCTGCTGACTCATCGCCGCCACCTTCGCGATCACCTTCGCCGCAAGAGGACCTACCTCCCGGGCCCGGCTCCGGAACTCCGGGTGCTTGCCGAGCACCGTACCGATGACCGTCCCGCTCTTCGGGGTGTCGCCGTACTTCACAGCGTTCTGAAGAGCGTAAATGAGGAGCAGGTGCTCGATATCGGCGTCCATGATATCAGAATCCCCGATTGACAAAGTAATCGGCGATATCTGCAAGGAGATGCTTCTCCTCGGTGTCCGGGAGGATCGCGAGCGCTTCCTTTGCAACGGTCGCCCGCTCGATGGCCTTGGCCCTGACCTCGTCGATGATGCCCGCATCCTTCAACCGTGCGATCAGGCCGTCGGTCTCCGCGTCCGAGAGAGCCCTCCGGTACGGAGCGAGGTCGATCCCTTTCTCGCGCGCCCTGATTGCAATCAGGGTCTGCTTCCCTTCCCGGATGTCCGATGCACGGTCCTTGCCGGTCACCTCGGCGCTGGCGAGAAGATCGATGAGATCGTCCTGGATCTGGAAGGCAACGCCGCTGTTTAACCCGAACTGGTAGAGGGCATCGGCCTGTACCGAGGTTGCACCCGCAAGGATTCCCCCGATGGCGGCAGACGCACCGTAGAGCACGCCCGTCTTCTTGCTGATCATCTCCAGGTATTCGAGATCCGAGACATCGTCTCTCGCTTCAAACGCCATATCCATACTCTGCCCCTCGCAGATCTCGGTGCATGTCCGGGCGAGCATCTTCGTGGCCCGAATTTTTGCTGCATCTTTGGATTCCGAGAGACAGAGATACTCGAATGCCTTCGCATACAGCACGTCGCCCGCAAGGATGGCCGTCGGCTCATCCCAGACCGTGTGCACCGTCGGGACGCCGCGCCGCACGGCGTCGCCGTCCATGATGTCGTCATGGATGAGGGTGAAACTGTGCGTCAACTCAAGCGCGAGGGCCGCCGGGAGCAGATCGTCCGAACTGCCTTTCCTCACCGCATCCGCAGCAAGGAGAACGACCGCCGGGCGAAGACGCTTCCCGCCTGCAAGCAGCAGGTGGGCGCTCGCCTGGAAGAGGTCGCCATGGACATCTCCAAAGTAGCGGTGGATCACCTTGTCGATTATGTCAGCATTCTTCTCCAGGTAGTCTTCAAGCATCGTCATATCTCATCACCTACTTTATCACTATGTTTTGCCCGTTCCGGAGAATATGAAGGTCGTTTCCGAGCGTATACCCGATCTCCTCAGCGAATTTCGCATACTCTCCGGTCATACCGATATCGCCGTGGGACGGGATGACGTGCTGGGGATTTAAGAGGTGCAGGAACTCGTAATGGTCCTCCTTGTAAGCATGACCCGAGACGTGCAGGTCATCGAAGATCCGCACACCTGCCATCTTGGCACGGGCCTCGACGAGATAGCGCTGCCCGTAGTTCATCGGATTCGGGATCACTTTTGCCGAAAAGAGGACCTTGTCGCCCTTCTCCAGTTTGAACGGCGTGTCCCCCATCACAATCCTTGTCAGGATGGCGCCCGGCTCCCCCTGGTGGCCGGTGACGATCGGGAGGAACTTGTCTTTCCCGGTCTTCATGATCCGCCGCAGCGTCCGGTCGACTGTCCGGCGGTTGCCGAACATCGAGAGGCTCTCGGGAAACCCGACCAGTTTCAACTGCTCGGCTGCCGAACTGTAGCGTTCCATCGACCGCCCGAGCAGGATCGGTTTTCTCCCGATCTCGTGGGCGCACTCGGCGATGGTCTTGACGCGGGAGATATGCGATGAGAACGTCGAGACAAATATCGCGCTCTTATCGTCCTCGTAACTCGTGATGGTATCCCGCACGAGGTCCCGTGCGATCTTCTCGCTCGGACAGCGCCCCTTATCGGCAATGTTGACGCTCTCCGTGATGAGGGCGAGAACCCCCTCCTTCCCGATCTGCCGTAGCCTGGCGAAGTCCGGCGGTTCCCCGAGCACCGGGGTCCGGTCCAGTTTAAAGTCGTTCGCATAGACGATTGCGCCCCGCGGCGTATGCAGGACCGGGAAGACGGTATCGATGATCGAGTGCTGGGTCCGCACGAACTCGAGCGTGAGGTGCGGAGAGATGGTGTAACGCTGTCCGGCCTTCAGGACGAAGAGCTTATTGTTCACCCCGAACTTCTGTTCGCCCGCTATCTGCTGCCTGATCAGTTCCGAGGTATACGGCGTGCTGATGATGGGAGCGTTGTAGCGGTGCGCCAGTTTCGGTATCGCACCGATGTGGTCCAGGTGCCCGTGCGAACAGACGATCGCCTTGACGCTCCCTTCCACCGAATTCATGATGGTGTCGTCGGGAATGGCTTTCATCTGGATCAGGTCCAGTGAATGCATGTTCTCGATATCGGCATCCTCGTGGATCATCACCTGGTCGAGGCGCAGACCCATATCAAAGATGACAATCTCCTTTCCGCAGCGGACGGCAGTCATATTTCTGCCGACTTCGTTATACCCGCCCACTGCTATGATTTCAATATCCATGTATGCCTCCAAATTCGGATGTTTTTGTGGTTAGTCGCTTGTTTCAATCATTTGCCGGGTCAGTCCGGTTATATACGTCCGTGCATGGTGGAGGTCCCCTATCGTCCTGGACCCCGTCAGGAACATCGCCACCGTTAACTCGCGATGTATCGCCTCGACGGTCGCAAAGAGTGCTTCCTCGCTCTCCATGGCGGGTTTTAAGAGGGGGAGCGCCATGCCCCCGAGATCCGCCCCGAGCGCGATTGCCTTCGCGATATCGGTTCCTGAGCGCAGTCCGCCCGTTGCAACGATCGGGCCTCCTGCCGTCCGCACCTCACAGAGGCTTACCACAGTCGGTATGCCCCAGGAGAGGAACGCTTCCCCGAGATCGGCAAGTCCGGTGGCGTTCGCCCGCAGGCATTCTATCTTTGCCCAGGACGTGCCTCCGTAGCCGCCGATATCGATGGCACTCGCTCCTGCTCCCCGGATTGCCCGCGCAGTTCCGGCGGATATGCCGGAACCAGTCTCCTTCACGATGACCGGGTGGGAGAATTCTTCGCAGAGATTGCGGAGGGCTTCGAGGCACCCCTCCGCGTTATGATCGCCTTCCGGCTGAATCGCTTCCTGAAGTGGATTGACGTGGATGGCGATCGCCTGTGCATCGATCATCTCGACAGCCCGTTCCGCCCATTCGATGCCATGGTCGCGGAGCTGGATGATCCCGAGATTCGCGCAGAGGAAGGCATGTGGCGCCTCCTCCCGCACAACAACGAAACTCTCCTCCAGTTCGGGTTTTTCCAGTGCCGCTCGCTGAGAACCAACACCCATACCGAGATTGTACCGTTCGGCGGCACGTGCAAGCCGCCGGTTTACCTCGAGGGTGTCCGGATGTCCTCCGGTCATCGCTGCAATGAAGAGAGGAGAGCCGAGCGATGCGCCGAGGAACCGGGTCCCGGTCTCGATCGCATCAAGGTTGCATTCGGGAAGAGCATTGTGGACAAGCCGAACGTCGCCAAATCCGGCGTCGCCCGCCTCGATGGGTTTTTCACAACAGATGACCAGGTGATCTCGTTTCCTCGAAGATGTCGCGGTCTCTCCCGTCATCGTATCCCTCTTCCCGTTATGGTCGTTCCGCCGTGCCCGGTTTCGTCAAGGAATCGGGCGATCTTTGAGACATGAAAGATGTGCGACTCGATGCCGGCATCGGCGAGTGTGAGGAGTTCTGCAATCTTGCCCTGCATACCCCCGGTCACGTCGGTGTTGCTCGATCCGCCGATGGAGAGCGACGCCGCTGTGTCCCGGTCTATGCGCGGGACGACCGAGCCGTTCTGCAGCACGCCGGGCACATCCGTTGCAAGCCCCACGCGCCTGCTCCCGAGCGCTGCGGCAAGGCGGGTCACCAGCTGGTCCCCCGACACAATGCAGGAGCCCTTCAGACGGTCCATCACCACATCGCCGTGCAGCACGGGCACAATGCCGTGTTCTGTCATTTCGGCAATATGGCGGGTCTCCAGCGAGACCAGACGGCCGTCTTCGGTGAGAGCCAGATCGAGCGGGTGGATGCCGATCGCCTCGATGCCTGCATCCCGCAAGGCCTCGACGACCGCGGCGTTCAGGCGCACGACGGCGGCGTGCGTGTAGTAGACGCCGGGAACATTCTTCCCGGTGAGACCTTTGTTGATGCGGTAGCGCCGGGCCTCCGGGTGCCCGCATGACCCCGCACCATGGACGAGAACGAGTGCGGCGGCTCCTCGTGCGGCGAGCTGGCCTGCAATCTCGTGCAGGCGGGCGCGATCGATCGCACCGTCTCCCGACTTATCGGTGATCACGCTTCCTCCCAGTTTCAGTATCACGGTCTCAGTCATGCTTCTCTTTTCTCGCGCCGTCGGTGTCGATCGTGGTGATGATTGCTTTTCCTTCGCAGGCTTCGATGGCCCCGGCAACTCGGCTCTTTGCACGCCGCGGGCAGAGGGCGATTATACACCCGCCGCCCCCGGCCCCGGTTATCTTCGCTCCGTAAGCGCCGCTCGCCCTTGCCGCAAGCACGAGTTTACTGCTTATCGGGTGTCCCACCCCGAGGGCTTCCAGGAGGGCGTTATTCATGTCCATGCATTGCCCCAGTCCTTTCGGCTGGTTGATGTTATGGAGGGCGGTCAGCGTCACGGCCTCAATGGCGTCCAGTATCGGGTTTGCGATCTCCGGGTGCTTCCGATGAAGGGCCCCGACCAGCTCCACCATCTTCGCGGTGCTGTGCGGCACCAGGGTATTCCCCACGACGATCTGCAGGCCCTGCGGGGGGAGTCTCCGCTTGGAATTGCCGGTGATGAGGACCATTCCTCCGTTCGCGGAGACGTAAGTGTCCGTAGGGCTTGCCCGCCCGTTCTGGACCTTCTTCTCGATAGCATACGCGACGTCGGCGATGTATTCACGGGTGTGCCCGAGACCGAACTCGTCGTTGATCGCAGAGAGCGTCGCCACCGTCACCGCTGCCGATGATCCGAGCCCCGATGAACTCTGCAGTTGCGAATGGACGTAGACGCTGCCCCGGACGCCCATCCGCTTGAAACACTCATCTATGTAGGGCGATTTTGGGCGTGTCGGGTTCCGGGATTTTCTCACCGTGACAAAGACGCGGGGTTTTATCGCCATCGCGACCCCCGGCTTTCCATAGACCACTGCATGCTCGCCGAACAGGAAAACCTTGCCCGGCGCGCTCCACGTTGCCAATCACACCACCGCTATCGCCGCATACCCCACTACCTGATTATAGTCTCCCGTCACGTCGCCGCTGGTCGTATACCGTAAGAGTTCCCCCCGCTCCGCACCGAGCGACCGGCAGGCGATGCACATGGTCGAGATCGGGCCGTAGCCGCACACCGTAGCGCCGGTTTCTCGAAGTCTCCGGTAGAACTCCGATGTGTCCAGGTTTTTGAGCGCATCGATTGCATAGAGATCCTGCTGGCGGGCTATCCTCTCCGGGACATAATGGGAGAAATCGCTTGAAGCAACGACCCGCACGTCTCTTCCTGTCCGCTCCGTCGCCCGGAGTATCTGCCCGGCGAGATCAGTCGCCGCTTCGGGACTCTGGTCGCCCATCAGGATGGGCACAACCCTTGCTCTCGGGAACCGGTACTTGATAAACGGCATCTGCACCTCGATGGAGTGCTCGCTCTGATGGGATGCCTCATCTATCTCGATATCCAGCACGTCGACAAACGCCCCGTCAACCTCGACTATTCCGAGAGGCGTCTCCCACGGCACGGCAGAGGCGCAGGTCATGTACCCCCGGTGGCTTGGGCCGATGACAACGAACGTACCGTCAAAATCAGGTGATATGGTGGAGAAAGCACAGGCTCCGGTCTCCCCCGAGTAGATATACCCTGCATGGGGAGCGACGATTCCCCGGGCGTTGGTCTCCGGGGCCCTCTTCTGGAAGAACGTTTCCAGCAGTTGCTCCAGATGCCGGGGCTCGGCAGGATAGAACATTCCCGCTACACTGCATGGGCGCATATCCATCAAGGTTGAGCTCTTGTGCTTCGATCTTATAACTCTGTCTCAAAGTCTTCGGGAGTGAGCGATGTGGTCACACCGCGCAGGTGGAGCATCTCTTTCGTCAGGAGGTAGTAGATCATCGAGAGCGCCTTTCTGCCTTTGTTGTTTGTCGGGATGACCACGTCGACGTACTTCGTCATGTTGTTGGTGTCGCAGAGAGCAACAATCGGGATACCTGCCTGGACCGCTTCGTTGATCGCCTGGGAGTCGCCGATCGGATCGGTCACCACGATCACGTCGGGCTCGATGTACTTGTTCAGACGCTGGTTCGTGAGCATCCCCGGGATGAAGCGGCCGATGACCGCCATGCCGCCGATGGTGTCGGCGAACTTCTTTGCGGGGTATTGGCCGTACTGCCGTGAGGTGACGACCAGGATCTTTGCCGGTTCATACTGCGAGAGGAACTTTGCTGCAGTCTTAATTCTCTCGTCGGTTGCCTGGATGTCCAGGATGTAGAGCCCATCCCCGCGTACGCGGTAGATGAACTTCATCATGTCCTTGCTCTTCTGCTGGGTGCCGATGTGCACACCCGCTGCGAGGTACTCTTCCACAGGTACCAGTGGTTCTTTCAGTTCGATTTCAAGTTCGTTTCCCGTCAAGTTAGATCAGCTCCTCTATGCGAATAAGTTCGTTCAGTTTGGCTATCCGTTCCCCGCCGACCACGCCGGTCTTGATGAAGATGCATCCGAATGCGGTGGCGAGATGCGCAATCGTCGTGTCGGTGGTCTCTCCGGACCGGTGGCTCATGACCGTCTCCATGCCGTTTTCCTGGGCGAGGTGGATTGCCTCGTAGGTATCGGTGAGCGTTCCGATCTGGTTGGGTTTGATCAGCACGCAGTTTGCCGCGTCCGTCTCGATGCCTTTCGTGATCCGCTCGACGTTGGTTACGAAGAGGTCGTCGCCGCAGATCAGGCAGCGGTCCCCGACCTGATCGGTCAGTTCGGCGAATCCGCTGAAGTCTTCCTCAAAGAGCGGGTCCTCGATGTAGATGAGGTTGTAGCGGTCGACGAGGTCCGCCATGTAGGCGATCTGGTCTTCACGCGTCCGGTCGGCATCCTTGTAGTGATACTGTCCGCCGTCCCAGAGTTCGCTTGCCGCCACGTCGATTCCCATCCGGATCTCGACGTTCATCTCGTCGGAGACCGTGGCGATTGCTTCGCTGATGGTCTCGAATGCCTCGGTATCGGATATGGCGGGCGCCCAGGCGCCTTCATCTCCTTTACCGGAGAGTTTGCCCCGCTCCTGCAGAATCTTCTTTACGGTGCGGTGAACGGCGGCGTTTGCGAAGACCCCCTCCGTTGCGCCGGAAGCCCCGGTCGGAACCACCAGAAACTCCTGGATGGATGTGGCGTTCGGAGCGTGAGCCCCGCCGCCGATGACGTTGCCGAGGGGGAGAGGCGTCTCTCCGGCAAATGCGCCGCCCAGGTAACGGAAGAGTTCCAGGTTAAGGGACGATGCCGCTGCCTTTGCACACGCAAGAGAGAGTGCTACGGCAACGTTTGCGCCGATTGAACTGAAGTTGGGTGTTCCGTCGTTCTCCCGGAGCAGTGCGTCGAATGTGATCTGATCGTGAGTGTCCTCACCGATGAGCGATGGAATCAGGTTTTTCCGTGCGTCCTCGATAGCCTCGCGCGGCGGCCGCACCCTTGCCTCATAGGTCCCGGTGCTTGCGCCGCTCGGTGCAGCAGCCCGTCCGAAGCCGCAGTCCGTGTAAATCTCCGCCTCAACGGTTTCGTTTCCACGGCTATCCAGGATCGGTCTCAAGATAATCTGTTCGATGGTCGTCATCAGATCACTACTTTCTCTTCACCGTTATAGGGATCACGCCTTGATCGAATTCTTCAAGTGCGATCTCGAGCGGTTCCGTCTTCGTCGTTTTAACCAAAACCGGTGCACCCATCGATATCTGCAGAGCACGAGCCCCTATAATCCGCGCTCGTTCGTATCGGGTATATGATTCCATCGTGCAGCCTCAAAATCATTAATAATTAAATGGGGTCGCTGAGATTTGAACTCAGGTCACAGCATCCCGAACGCCATAGGATAGTCCAGGCTACCCCACGACCCCTCATTGATACGGATTCAGGTCCTCCACTACTTCCTTGTGCGTCAGCAGCATCCGCCTGCAACAGTACCGCTCCAGACCGAGGTCGTCGAGGATCCTTCCCGGATCCTCGCCGGCATCTCGCCGCTCCTTGAACTCTTTCCAGGCTGTAGAGATGACCTTACCGCATGTAAAACATCGTACGGGTATCATATCCGTTATCCTGCATCACTTATATCTCTTTTGTCTCACCGGTAGGACTTCTGGAATCTTGCCCGTGCACCCCGACCGTGCGGTTTCTTGGTTTCTTTCTGCCGTGAGTCATTCACGAGCAGAGTCCGGTCGTATGCGAGGAACGCGTCCTTGATCCGGGGATCGTTATGCCACTCCACAATGCCGCGCGCAAGCGCTGTCCTGATCGCTTCGGCCTGGCCCATCATGCCGCCGCCTGCAACATCAATTGCTGCGTCAATACCGTCGAGTGCGTTCGGGATCAGCAGCAACGGTTCGGCGATCTTCATGCGCGTCAACTCGTTCCCGTAGATCTCCAGGGGCACGGAGTTGATACGGACCCGTCCGTTGCCGGATTTCAGGGTCGCCCTGGCGATTGCCGTCTTTCTCTTCCCGCTTGTATTGATGATCTTTGCCACTCCATCACCTCATTTAATATTTTGCTCCGAGGTTGGTACTTATTGCCCCGATCGTCAGGTATCTCGGGCTGCTCAGCCGGTCGATATGAGCCGCTTCGAGCGTTTCGGTCTCCACTCCGGAGAACTCCACGGGAACGCCGACATAAGCCTTGATCCGCTTGAATGCGGCAATGCCGCGCTCACGCTTGTAAGGGAGCATGCCCCGGATGGTGCGCTTGACGATCTGGTCGGGCCTGCGCGGGAAGAACGGGCCGCCTTCCCGGGACCCGCGCTCGCGCTTGGTAGTGTAGTTCGCGAGCACGTGCGCCCGGCTTCCGGAGACGATCGCCTTTTCGACGTTCACAATGGCAATCTCCTCGCCGGCGAGCGCGCGCTGTGCGATCATGCTGGCCATTCTTCCGAGCAGTAGTCCGTCTGCATCGATAACTGTAACCATTCGTCTCACCTGAGGATCCGTACCTTGCTCCCCTTCGGGTTATCTCGAATGAGGTCCTCGATAGTCATGCACGTCCCGTTGGCGCCGGTGATCTTGCTCACCGCAGCCTCTGAGAAATCCAGTGCGGCGATCTTCACCGGCAGACTGAGCGCGCCGCTGCCGAGCACCTTGCCCGGCACCAGGATCGTCTCGTCTTCGTTCGCATAGCGGTCGATCTTACTGAGGTTTACCTCGGCGTAGTTCTTCCGGGGTGCATCCAGCCTCTTTGCAATCTCGCGCCAGATGTTCGCCTCATGTACGCGTGACGCATCCTTCAGCGTCACAATGAGTGCGGCCAGCCGGGGGTTGGATTTAGTCTCGCTTGTCTTCTTCATGAGTCCCCTCTCCCGTTATCTCGTTCATCACGTCTACCAGGTCGTCTGATGATTTCTGGATATATTGTAGCGCTCTCTCGATGATCTCCCGGACGGGCATCGATCCATCGCCTTCCACCACGAAGATGAACCTCTCCGCGTCGGTACCGATATGGACGGCCGGTTCATTGCCGATACCGCCGGCAAGGCACGCCCGCTCGCAGAGTTTGCAGAGGGAACAGGATTCCAACCGTCCTTCGATGACCCGGACCTTTCCCTGTCCCGTTTCGAGGACATGGCGTGGGCATTCATCGACGCACATCCCGCACCCGTCGCACAATTCGTCGATGGTAATCACGGGGTAGTTTTTGTACCCGCAGACGGTGGTCGCCTGCCATTTCGCATGCTCTTTTCCGGTACCGAGGATCGCTTGCGCTTCGAGAACAACCTTCTGTTCTTTGGCGAGATCGATGATGGGAATGCTCCCCTCTACCGGTGCCGCGTCGGGGTCCTGGGGTATCAGGTCGCTTGAGTAGACCGTTTTCGGCCCCTCGGCGGAGAGCGTATAGGTCGCGGTGCAGACCGGACAGCCGGCGCCGTTGCAGGCGCACTCGCTCCGTGCCGCGTAGCGTTTCAGGTCGGTTCGCAGGGGAATGAGCCCCAACCGGTGCGCCAGCATCTCATCGAAGAGGACGCTGGTGTTATCATATACGCGGACATCTTCTATGGCGAGCGTCGGCACTTCGCTGATCATCGCCCGTCGGAGCATATTGGCGAACGACGTGGAAACGCCGTTTAAGATGAATTTGGCGACTCTCTCATCCAGTCGAGAAAACGCTATCTCCATTACACTCTCCTTCCTCGCCGTCCGCCCTTGCCGCGGATGCTGTCGTGGGGCACCGGGGTGACGTCTTCTATGCGGCCGATCTTCATCCCTGCGCGGGCAAGGGCACGGATCGCTGCCTGAGCGCCGGGACCGGGGCTCCGCTGTTTGCCGCGGCCCGGTGCACGAACTTTCACGTGGACGCCGGTGATCCCCTTGTCGCGTGCATTCTGTGCGACCTGGATTGCCATCTGCATGGCCGCATACGGCGAGCTCTCGTTCCGGTCCTGTTTCACGACCATGCCACCGCTGCTCTTGGTGACCGTCTCGGCTCCGGAGAGGTCGGTGACGGTGATGATGGTGTTGTTGAAGGAGGCAAAGATGTGTGCAATGCCCCATTTCTCTTCTGCCATGGGTTTACCTCACTCCTGCACGGACGATGCGGCTTCTTTCGGGGTGGACCTCGTTCGAGAGCGGAGAGGGGCCGTAGTAACCGATCTCCATTTCTTCGGCTCTCTCGACCCGGTAACCGGGCACGGTCACCCGGCGGCCGGCGATTGCGATGTGCCCGTGCGTAATGAACTGGCGGGCCTGCTTGGGCGAGCGTGCGAGTCCTTTCCGGAGGACCAGCGTCTGGAGGCGGCGATCGAGCTGCTGCTCGACCTTCAGGGCGAGAGCGTCGCCGACATCGGCGCTCTCACCGACGAGACCGTAGCGGTAGAGGTGGTTGATGAATTGATCCTTTTTCTTCTGATAATCCTCCGGGCTGAGGCCTCCCGATCGCAGCGCCACCAGTTCACGGGCTGCGGCCCGGTACTTCCGGAGCACGCTCTGCGCCTTCCAGAGTTCACGCTTGTTCCGGAGCCCGTAGTCGATGATCAGCCGCTTTTCGTCTTCAAGTCTTGTCTTCTCGAACCGCCGCTTGGGCGTCGCATACTGCTTGTAACTCTTTCCGGGATATCCCATTCAATCACCGCCTTACTCTTTCTTTCTCTTGACGCCGACTGTCGTACCGGTTCTTCCGGTGGACTTGGTGCGCTGGCCGCGGACCTTCTGTCCTGTCTCGTGCCTGATGCCGCGGTAACTGCGCATCTTCCTCATACGGTTGACATCATCGTCATTCATCATGGAAAGATCGGTCCCGAGAAGGTGACGGACTTCCCCGGTATAGACATCCTTTGGACGGTTCACCATCCAGTCGGGTACCTGTTCGGTATACGTATCGACGGTGTTTGCGATCCGCCCGACCGTCTCGTCGTCAAGTTTGCCGAGCACGGCGTGGGGGTCCACGCCAGCAAGGGCGGCGATGGTGCGCGACGTATGCGGGCCGATGCCCTTGATCCCGGTCAGTGCTATGTGCACCGCCTTCGTGCCGTCGAGATCAGTGTTCCTGATTCGAACAAAGTATTTTATCTCTTCATCATCCATGTGATCGCCTCATCATCGACGTTGTCGGTGAAAGCGCTGAGGGAGGGATTTGAACCCTCGAGTCCCAGGGGGACACAGGTTTAGCAAACCTGCGCCATACCAGGCTTGGCTACCTCAACATAGAACTTCGCATCTTTCGATACTCGCAACACACGGGGTGCTGCTCCAGACACAGCATTCTATGACTTGTGCCTATTAATTTTAGTACGATACCCTAATAATAATTGTGGTGGTGTCAGGGAGACGGACGGGCCCGCTTGACCCCGCTTCCGATCAGCCCCGAGGCGACGATGGGGAGTGCTATCGTCGCGTCGCAGAAACACTGGACGCGCGGGGACTCCGGCGCCTCCTTGCCCCAGCTGATCGCCTCTTCAAAGGTGCACCCGGAGAGGCCGCCCCAGTGGGGGGCGTCGGTGGTGTACTGGATGGCGTAGGCATGTCCGCCAAGGTGTTGTTCGTGAATTGAGGCGATGACCTGAGTCTGCTGGATGAAGTTCTTCGGCACACCGCCGCCGATGTAGATGACGCCGGTCTTCCTCGACTCTTCGACCATGCGGGTGATCTCGTCGGTATCGGCGATCTGGTCGATCTCGATCTCGACCCCACGCCGGCGGGCCATGACGAGGGCGATGCCGATGGACGAATCGCCGAGAGCGGGAATGAAGATCGGGACGTCGTATTCGGCGCAGGTGGCGATGAGCGACCGCCCTTCCGGCTGCCGCTTGCGGAGCCACTCCCCGAGGAGCCGGATGAACTCCCGCGACGACCCCCGGAACGGCGCGAGCTCGTCGGCAAACCGGGCGATCTCCGCATCGATGCTCCGGAACTCCTCTTCGTAGGCAAAGACGTCGTAGATCCGGTCGATCCCCTCTTCGAGGAGCGCCGCGTCGTCGGCGTGGTGGTTGCCGAGGTAGTGGCGCACGCCGAGGTGCTCGCAGGTGTCGTGAAAGATGTTTGCGCCCGTCGAGACGAGGACGTCGACGTAGCGGTGCCTGACGAGTTCGATCAACACCGTTTGCATTCCTGCCGGGATCATCGCCCCCGACAGCCCCATGAATATCGTGCAGTCCGGATCTTCGACCATCCTGGTCCAGACGCCGAGCGACTCCCCGAGTTTCCGCCCCTGGAAGCCGGTCCTGCTCATGGACAGAAGAAGTGCCGTTACGTCCGTGTTCGGTTTGACTGGCTGCGTTGGTATCATGGATACATCCTGATTACCCGTTTCTTGTTGCAGAACCATAATGATTGGCACCCGTCCGGAAGAACGAAGCGAAGTTTCTGGAAAGATCGTGCACGAGATGCGGTCGGTGCAGGTTTCGCCCCTTTAATTTCGACCTACAGAAATCCACTAAAAGGGCTCTCTTCGGTCGGGGATACCCTCATGTCCAGGACATTCGACCCGGAAGGGTGACCGGCGAGGGTCACCCTGGAGGGTTTCGCCTGGAGCCACAGCGGCGACTGAGCGTCAGAAGGTCAGTTAGATAAGGCTGGTGGTGCTGGGAATGGGGGCACCGATGGCGCCCGGCGAAGCCTGGCTCCGGTCCCCCTTTAATCAGTCCTGTTAAGCAAAACAAACGCCGGCGTTGGCCCCCGGGCCCGAAAAAGAGGTGGTCTTCAGGGCCCCGTTCACAGGGCCTGAACGAGTGAGTTCCTGGTAACAACGCCCGTGATCTTTCCGTTCTCCGTGACCGGGACGGAACTGATGCTCTTCTTGAGCATCAGGGAGATGACGTCCGAGACGTCCGTACCCGCATCCGTCGAGATCAGGGGCGTGCTCATGATGTCGCGCACAAGGAGGTTTCTGATCCGGTACTCCTGCCGGGTCCCCTCCACGATATCCTTGAACGCATAGAGCGCCTTTGCGACATCGGTCTCCGTGACGATCCCGAGAACTTTGTCGCCGTCCTCAACGATGAACCGGTTGATGTTGCCGTCAAGCATCCTCCTGCGGAGGTGGACGGCCCGCTCCTCGGCCTGGATGGACTGCACCGGTTCCAGAACGTCCTTGATGCCGCCTGCCGGCCGAAGCACCTTCAGGAGGTCGCCCGCCGTCACCTGTCCGATGAGGCGGTGCTCGGCATCAAGAACCACGACCAGCTTGTAGTGCTGGAGCAACGGCACCAGAACATCGATGCTCTGGTCCGGGTATGCGGAGGTGAAGTCTTCTTCGACCGTGTTCGCGACGTGAATGGATGTGGCTTTCAGTGCCTGGGTCTTCTTGCTCCCGAGCGTCTCAGCAATCGCCGCCCGGGAAGTCGTGCCGATGACCGTGCCGTTGTTGGTCACGATGAGCGGATCGACCCCCTGATCGAGCATTTTTTCGAGCGCTTCGCTGACAAAGGCAGACTTTGCGATGGCGATCGGTTTTGCCATCACGTCTTTGACAAGTACCTGATATTTGTCGCTCATTTTGCCACTTCCTTAATGATATCGTCTCTCTTGAGCACGCCCCGGATATCACCGTCCTCAACGACAACGAGGCTGTTGATCTGATTTTCGAGCATCAGCCCGGTGGCATCCTGCAGGGATGCGCCGGGGGAGACGGTGATGACGGGGCGGCTCATGATGTCCTCTGCGACTGCCGATACCTCGACGACGTATCTGAATCGTTTCTGCCCTGCCGGCTCCTCTTTCCGGAGGAGAGTGATGTCTTTTCTGGGCAGGTTCATCCGTTCGTCCAGATACTCGTAGAATGCAAGGTTACTCTCCGTAATAATGCCGGCAAGGCTTCCATTGTCGTTAACGACGATAAGTTTATCGTTTTTCCCCTTAATCGTGTCGATGACATGGTCCAGTGAGTGATACCGGTTGACCGTGACCGCATCCTCCATGATCTCGTCGACCCGGGACGAGAGCCCGAGTACATGGGCGGAGCGCATAACATCCAGTTTGGTGACGATGCCGGTCACCTTGCCGTCGGCGACGACAGGCAATCCCGATATGTCGCGGTCAAGCATCGTTGCTGCAATCTCGCGAATGCCGGTCTCCGGCGTTACGGTGATCGGCGTTGGCGCCATCAGGATACTGACCGGAATCCGGTCGATTGGGCGTCGTCGCCACATCGGTTCCGTCTGCCTGAGTCGATAGGCGATGTCCTTCTTGGTGAGGATGCCCCGGAGTTCATCCCCCTCCATGACGGGAAGTCTTGATACACGGTGTTTAAGCATCAGGTTTCGCGCATAGGCAACGTTATCGGCCGGTGCAACGACATACACCGGACTCGACATCACGTCAATGGCACGCATGTTCCTTTCACTCCTCTGCAAATGCCTTCACGAGGTCGTATTCCGTCACGAGTCCGACAAGGCGTGAATCTTCGATAACCGGAAACGCACCGATACGTCGCCGGATCAGCTCGATGGCGACGTCGTGGATATTTCGGTCCAGTGTGGTGGTGTGCAGTTCCCCGGAGAGGAGCGACCGCACCGGCGCCCCCATCACCTCGGCGGAGTCCCCGGTCGTCAGTTGTTCGAATGCTTTGCCTTTGCCGAGGTAATTCATAATATCGGTAGCGGTAACGATACCGCAGAGAACCTCGTCCACGACGACCGGAAGCCGCCGGAACCTGCACTTCACCATCTCTTCACAGACCTTGCCGATAGGGGTGTCGGGCCCGGTGACGCGGACCGATGACGTCATCACATCCTCCACCGTGCGGCTCGAGTGCTCGGTGGTGAGCACCTTCATCACGTCGCGCTCGGTCACGATGCCCTTCAGGTCTCCCCCTCCGTTGACGATGGGGATCCCGCCGATGTTCCGATTGACGATGATCTCGACCGCATCGGCAATGCTCCCGGATACGGGCATGGTGACCGGGTGCGCGGTCATAATCTCGCGCAGATCCTCGTTGACGGCGGCAAGGAAGTTTCCCCCGTGCTTCACCTGCACAAGATTCGATTTGTCGCCGCCGCCCATGAAGTCGATGATGTCGCTGACGGTCACGATCCCGCGGAGGCGGTGCGTACCCGCGTCGACGACCGGCAGCCTGCGGAACCCTTCCCTTGTCATGATCTCGACTGCCTGGATGATCGAGGTGGTCCGCTGTGCCACGACAACATCTCTTGTGGCGATCGCCATGACTTCGCCTTCGTGCCCGGCGACCCTCGTCTTGAAATCGACAGGCCCGCGTTCGCCTTTCCCCGGCATCTTCAGGAGCCGGTCGGCCGGTTTCTTCTCTGAGTTATTGGAGTTCGGTTGCATAGTATCACTCTTTTCGGAAAGATATGGTATGGAAATCTCCTCATCGGGGGAGACTGCTTAGAACGTCGTGACGGTCGATAACGCCGACAAACCTCTTTTTTTCATCGATAACCGGGAGGATGCTGACATCATGATCGACCATCAGCCGGCTCGCCGTTGCAATCGTATCGTCGGGTGCTACGCTGATGACGGGTGTTGTCATCACCCGCTCCACCGTGGTATCCGCCTGGTTTTTCACCGACATACGAATGTTTCCGGCGCGCAGAAGGTCTCGACGGGAGACGACGCCGATGACTTCTTTCTTCTGCAGAACCGGGAATGCAATGAAACCGCTGGAGGTGATCAGGCTGTAGATGCGGTGTATGGGCTCCCGGAATTCGCAGGTGACGGGTTCCCGCGACATGACGTCCTTGACCCTCCCCGGGATGTTGTAGCGGGAGATCAGGACCGGAAAGAGCTCGGAGAAGAGTACTCCCCCGAGGAGCCGGCCGTCTTCGTTCACGACCGCCGCGCTGTTTGTCCGGGCCTCCATTATGGCGAGGGCGACCTCTGTTAGGGGCGTATCCGGAGCGACCCGGGCGGCCTCCCGGATAAAGCCCTTGATGGTAACGTTTGATTTGGTGTCTATCACCAACAGGACGTCGGATATGTCCAGGTATCCCATCAGGCGCTTTGTCTCGTCTACGACGAAAAGTTCACGAAAGACGTCGTCCCGGAGAACGCTTCGCGCTTTCGTGACGTAGTCGTCGTAGTGCAGGGTGGGTATTTCCACCATCAGGCTTGAGGCCACTTTCATAGCAATTGTTCCTCCTCCCGACAGGCGGGACAGAGCATAAGGTTGTCGACCCTTGATCGGTCGTCGGACATCTTCCCGCATCGGTCGCAGACGCCCATGGCATACTCCTCCTCGCGATTGATCTCAATAAGATCTGCCAGCAGTTCGTTCACTTCGGCTGCAACGGTGAGAATATCTCTGACCGTCACGATCCCGATAACCATCTGGTTCTCAACGACGGGAAGTCTGCGAACGCGGTGCTTCACCATCATTGCCGCCGCGTCGCCGACCAGTTTATCGGCACCGATCGTGATCAGCGGGGTGCTCATGATCTCGCGAACCTGAATGCTGCTCGGTTTTAAGTCTTTTGCCACGACTTTACAGTTGATATCCTCCTCCGTGACGATCCCGGTGGGCAGGTTATTTTGCAGTACGATACAACTGCCGACTCCATCCCGGCACATGGTCTGCGCCGCTCTGGCAACGGCCTCTCCCACATCGATTGTCGTTGGATGACTTTGCATGACCTCCCTTACCGGTATGCGTGTCTCGAAACGGATAGTATCGCTGTTGTTCATCATGGGATTCACCTGATCCGATCAATATGTTGGTATTCTTCTAATCCGGTCGATATGCGGTCTGATTCCCCCGGTGCAAGTGTATCTAGGTCTCAACAGTATAAAAGAATTCTCTCGCTCTGGGATTGCGGTTCTTTCCATAAAATCAGATGGGTGCGCTGAACGGAACATATAATTATATGTATTTGTGAGTGCCATAACACACCTTAGTATAGGCGAATCGGCCTACTTGAGGGAGCTTAATGACGTTCTTCGTTCGTGCAAAACAAAAGATCTCAACGTTCTTAAAGACGCTCTTTAAGAAGCGGACCTGCCGTATTGGGATTTACGGCCCTCCCAATGCAGGCAAAACGACGCTTGCAAACAGAATTGTGCGGGATTGGGTGGGTGATGCAGTCGGGCCGGTCAGTGAGGTGCCTCACGAAACCCGCCGCGTGCGGCGCAAGGAGGACATCACCATCACGAGCCACAACGGCAACTCGATCACCATCGACATCGTCGATACGCCGGGCGTGACGACCAAGATTGATTATAACGAGTTCGTTGAATACGGCATCGAGAAGGAGGAAGCGATCAAGCGGGCACGGGAGGCTACCGAGGGCGTGGCCGAGGCGATGCACTGGCTCCGTGAGGATATCGACGGCGTCATTTACATGCTTGATTCAACGCAGGACCCGTTCCAGCAGGTGAATATCATGCTGATCGGGATCATCGAGAGCCGGAGTCTCCCGGTCCTGATCGTTGCGAACAAGAACGACCTCCCTGATGCTTCTGCCGCCCGGATCAAGAGTGCGTTTCCTCAGCACCCGGTGATCTCCATCTCGGGTCTTGAAGGGAACAACGTGGACGAGTTGTACGAAAAGATGGCATCATACTTTGGGTGATGGAGATGATACAGGGTGTACAGATAGACCTTATTTCGGCAGATCGCCTCGACCGGCTCACATCCATGGAGAAGATTCGCCTGATCCTTGACGATGTCATGGAGGGGAACATCGTTGTTCTGGAGAAGGGTCTCGCGCCGGACGAACAGAGTAAACTTATCGAGATCACGATGCGGGAGATCGCGCCCGACGGGTTTTCCGGGATTGAGATGGAGACCTATCCGATTCGGGAAGCGCCGACCGGATTCCTCGGCAAACTGCTTGGAGGGAAGCGCTCTGAGAGCCGATTGACCGTGATCGGGCCTGCAAACCAGCTTCGGACCCTTAAGAAGGAGAAAGACCTCATCAGTGCGTGGGTCTCATCTTCAAAGTAGCGGGATAAGTACGGGTGATAGATATGCCTCACAAGTGTACGCAATGCGGCAGGGAATTCGAGGACGGTTCGACGAAGATACTGAAGGGGTGCCCGAGCTGTGGCGGAAAGAAGTTTCTTTACATTCGTGAGGCCGAACGGCACGACGACGTGCTGAAAGAGAAGACCATCGACGAAATAGCCCGGGAAACGGGTGAGAACGTGCTTGAGATCCGCGAGGACCGGAAAAAAGAGGAGATCGAGGTCTTTGAGCGGATTGAGAGCATCCGGATCCTCGGGCCGGGTTCGTACGAACTGAACATCGATAAATTGGCCAGATCTGATGAAGTTGTCGTCGGATTGGAGAAAGAAGGAAGATACGTGGTGGATATCCTCTCGATGGCCAGAAAGAAGAGGAGATAGCGCCTCCGACCGTTTCACCGGTCGGAGACCCCCTGTAAGCGGGAGAGGCATTGCCCTTCCGCCCGGGTATCTGCACTCCCGCCCTGCCCTGACGAACCGGGGAGTCGATGGGAATCCGGGCGAGATCCCTGCATTTTTGCACCTCAAACCGAATGTTTAAATATCGTCAGACCCTTTTTTCAGGTACAAACCAAACCCGACACTCTGTGATACATGCCGAAACGACGGTTTCCTGCATGAGAGCATGAATCTCTCATGAATCTTTGCGCGTAGATCGGATCTTCTTCTCGCTCTCGCTCTCATGCACCTGTCCCCCGGCCTGTGCGGGTCGCATCATGCACGGCAGAGTGTCGGTCTGGAGGCATTCCCATGAACACAAGAGATGATACCCAGAATCCGGTCGATGATGCAACGGGCCAGATCAATGATACCAGAACTCCGGTCTACCTATCATCGCTCGATAGGATCTCCGGTATCCCTCCGGAGGAGCGTGCCGACCTTGCGCGGGTAACGGAACTCTTTGCGTTTCGCGCAAACGACTATTACCTCTCATTGATCGACTGGAGCGATCCCCGGGACCCTATCCGGCGGTTGATCATCCCGACCCTTGAGGAACTGGAGCCCTGGGGGCAACTTGACCCGTCGTCCGAACACCGATACACCATGGCGCCGGGGCTGCAGCACAAATACCGGGAGACTGCTCTCCTGCTGGTCAGCGACCTCTGCGGCGGTCTCTGTCGTTATTGCTTCCGCAAGCGTCTCTTCATCAAGAGTGCGCGCGAAGTGACTAAGGACGTCTCGGAGGGACTTCTCTACATCCGGGACCATCCGGAGATCACCAACGTCCTGCTTACCGGAGGCGATCCGCTGATGCTTGAGGCCGCCGGGCTGGCCGATATCGTCCGGCGACTCCGGGGGATCGATCATGTCGGGGTCATCCGGATAGGGACGAAGGTGCCTGCATACGATCCCTTCCGGGTCACCGATAACCCGGCGCTCCTCGATATGATCCGGAAGTACAGCACGGACGAAAAGCGGATCTACGTCATGGCGCAGTTCACCCACCCGCGGGAACTGACCGACGCTGCATGTCAGTCAGTCTCTCTCCTGCAGGATGCCGGAGCGGTCGTCATGAACCAGACGCCTCTGATCCGCGGCATCAACGACGACCCGGCGGTGCTTGCTGCGCTCTTCGAGAGACTCGCTTCGATCGGGGCGAATCCTTACTATGTCTTCCAGTGCCGCCCGACGACCGGCAACCGGACGTTCGCGGTGCCGGTGGAGGAGTCCTACCGGATCTTCGAGCAGGCGCGGTCGGGCTGCTCGGGGCTGGCGAAGCGGGCCCGGTTTGTGATCTCCCACGCGACGGGGAAGATCGAGGTGGTGGGCCGGACCGATGAGTTCACGTTCTTCAAGTACAACCAGGCGGAAAACCCGGAGGACATAGGCCGGTTCATGGTCTATAAGAGCAACCCGGAGGCCTACTGGTTCGACGATTACACGGACCTGATGGACGAGGGGAGGGTGACGGGGCCGGATGGGCCGATGTAGGCTGTCCGGGAGGTTGTCGTCGGGTGCGGAGTTCACGCCGGGGCGAACGGGGGTTTGGGCGCCTGAGATGCGCTAAGAGCAGTCTGGCCTAGAATGGATTTTTCATCATCGACTGCGCTCCATTCTTCAGAAGATATGCCCGCCTGCCGGAGAATGCACACGAGCAGGACCTGTTCCGTCTATAAGGGTTTTCGTTCCCGGTTAGGGGCAGGGAGGCTTTTCATGCTTGCTCGACGGCGGGGAGTGGGGCGAAGATGATATTTGGGGTGAGGGCTATGGTCGGCCCTGTGATCCTTATCTTCACCCGTCAGAACGGATAGTCCGCAGGGTCGCTGACGTATACCTCGACGTTCTTGAAGGTGACCGTCGTTCCGCCGCTGGTGACGTCGAATCCGTCGCGGGCGACGACGACTCCCTCCAGGAATGCACCATTAAACGTTACCTTCCCGTTCGGGGCGAAGAAGATGCCGGTGACACCGCTACCGCCCAGCCCTGTTATGGTGATGTCGCCGGTGCGTGCGATGATGATGACGTTGGTTGCGGTGTGCTTCCAACCTTCGGAGGTGTAACTGTCGGCAAATACCTTCATGTTGCTCGTCAGGTCTCCGCCCGAGACGTACCCTCGTGCCGCATACCATTCGTCAGATTTCACGGAGGGTATCCCCTGATCCGGCATGGTGAATCCGGGCACTGTTGCCTGGTGGATGCATTTTGCAAGGATATCGGCATTGTAGTTGCTGGGGGTCGTGTTCGTGCCGGTGTAGTAGATGTATGCATCGTCCGCGATCCAGGGGGTCCATTCGAGTGTGAGGTCTCCGTCGACGTAGACGTTCCCGTGGATCTTCGCGTCCTTCAGGCTGAAGTTGCCGGCAACGTACACGTCGCCATAGATCTCTCTTGCGCCTCTCCATAACTCAAGGTCCCCGTTGACGTAGATGGACCCGGGTTTTTCTGCCGACCCGAGGCCCGCGCTCCCGTCGTCGAGGGTAACGTCGCCGTCGATGTAGATGTCCGTCACGGCGATGGAGGCGCCGCCGTTCAGGTCACTCGTCGTCAGCCCACCGGTAACGATGACCGTTGCTCCCGGGCCGTTGACGTTGTTCCCGCCGAACTGGAGGGCGCTTCCGTAGACGAAGACGTTCTCGTCTATGATGAAATCGATGAAGGATTTTGTAACCCGGATGTAGTCCTCTCTGGTCCAGGTGTCGTTGCCGTAGGCGTTGCTTGCGGTCAGGCTGACGGTGTAGTTGCCGGGGCTCTCGTAGATATGCACCGGGTTCTGCTCGGTCGATGTGTTGCCGTCCCCGAAGTCCCAGGACCATGAGGTCACATTGCCGGTCGAGGTGTCGTTGAACTGGACGACGAGCGGCGCGTTTCCTTCGGTGACGTTCGCGGTGAAGTTTGCAACGGGCGGGGCCAGCACGGTTATGTAGTCGGTCCTGGTCTCGGTCGAGAACCCGCAGGCGTTGCTTGCCGTCAGGCTGACGGTGTAGGTTCCCGGCGCCGTGTAGGTGTGGTTCGGATGCTGCACAGTCGACGTGGTGCCGTCCCCGAAGTTCCAGAACCACGATGTCACCCCTCCCATGGAAGCGTCGGTGAACTGCACCTCAAGGGGTGCGGTGCCGTTCAGCGGTGTTGCGGTGAAGTTTGCAGAGACCTGCACCGTGCCCTGACAGAAGGAATCGACCGGTTTGCGCTCGAAGTCGGGCGACGACCACTCAAGGTAAAGGACGGCCGCTCCGTTGTTCTCGAACATCTTCACCTTGATGGGGTGCGACCCGGCGGAGAGATGGATCGAACTGTTCTTCTCCTCCGGCTTGTGGTAACCCCAGTGGTCGATCAGGGGTTCGGCACCCTCGTCCACGGCATCGATCCAGAGGCGCGACCCGTCGTCTGAGGTGAGGTAGAAGGTGTATGTGGCATCCGCCGGAACGAGCAGGTAACCTTCATAGACGACGCTGAACTGCTCGGTCTTGTTGAGAGTGCTGTTGGGCCAGTCCTCTTCGTCGGAACCGCAACGATATATTCTCCCGGCCTCCGCGTCGGCGAACCGGAGTCTCTGATCGACCCTCTGGACCGGCGTGCCGGTGAACTCTCTGGTCGGGTAATAGGTGCCGAGAAGCCCCGGGGACGAGCAGCAGGAGACGATGATGTACCCGGTCTTCGTCTCGGTGTCGGAGGCCCCGGCCCGGGTTACGGTCAGGCTGACGGTGTAGTTGCCCGGCGCCGCGTAGATATGAGTTGGGTGCCGGTCGGTCGAGGTAGCGTTGTCCCCGAAGTCCCAGAGCCAGGCGGTCGGCCCGCCCGTGGAGGTGTCAGTGAACCGGACGGCGAGCGGGGCGGTGCCGTAGGTGACGTTGGCGGTGAAGTTCGCAGCAAGGGGCACCGGTGTTGGTCCTGCTGTCTCTGTCGGTGTGGGTCCTGTTGTCGGCGTCACCGCCGTGCCGTTCCCGAGGTCGTGGAGGAGCCAGTCGCCGCCGGTGCGTCTCACGCCCTCTCCGACAATCTGGATGCGGAGGTTCTCCGTTCCGTTCGTATCGAGGACAAGGGCCTCCCCGGTCTTCCACGACGTCCAGATCTCATGCTTTTCTCCTGCGGCGTCGATAAGGCTGAAATCGGCCGTCCGGTCGACTCCGTCGACGAGGATCGCGAAGCGCCCCTTCTCAAGCGGGTCGCCGCCGTCGTGGTAGATTGAAACGGTCCCTCCCTCACTATCGGTCTCCATGCGGGCGATCATTGCGGGCGCCGCATCCCCGGGCGGGTGGGAGAGGAGCGCCACCCCGGCTATCGCTACCGCCGTCACGAAGACGGCGATGAGAGCCATGACGCCGATGAGGTCGGAGGCGGCGGTGTCGCCGGGCATGAAGGGTCCTTTTACGTTTCGTCCTGAAACTTGGTTGTCTTCATCGATACATTTACTTTCTGTACACTACCTCCGGCAATGCCACGCTTATCAAGGGCAATTGAAGCGGAGACAGCAGAAATCACACTATCTCGAGGAGCGGAACTTATGGTCATCTCAACGCCTGATGGTTCTTCACAAAGAGGTCAGGCAGAGCCGAACCTCCATATTCCATCCAGTATTCGCCCCGGGGTGAATGACTGGAGATTGTTTGCACGTCATTTTGGTTGTTTTTCATAAACGTTACCCGTAGAATATGTAATTGGTGATCGATCCCACGAAATAGATCGTCTCCTGCCCGTTGTTCAGATTCATCAGCCCATCCGTTCCCGGCATCAGGTTGTAGAGGGTAATTTCACGGTCATCATCACCATCGATGATGGTTTCACCATCCACCGTGAACCGTGTCCACCTATTGTTCGACGGCACGTTCAGTGTCAGTGTTGAAACGAGGTCTTCGTGACTCTGGATGTAGATATCGTTGATTTTTGCGGTTCCTTTCCCGCCGCCGTTGATGTAGAGCGTTACATCATCGTAGGCAAACGTTGTGATCGTCGATTCGCTCATGTAGATCTCGCCCCTTCCGCTCGTTCCGATGACCAGTTTCACCGTATCGCCGATCGTGAGGTCGTAGCGCGTGCCCCCGATCTCGACATAGGAGTAGGCTCCGGTCACCTTGAATTCGAGGTAACCGCCCGGCATGAGCGTGCCCGTTTTTCCCACTGCCGTGTTGAGCAGGGCATCGTGCCCGGTTGAAGATACTGTAACGGTGATGTATCCTGTCTTTGTTTCGGTATCGGATGCTCCCGCCCTCGTTACGGTCAGGCTGACGGTATAGGTTCCAGGCGTCGTGTAGGTGTGGATGGGGTTCTGCACAGTCGACGTGTTTCCGTCTCCGAAGTCCCAGAGCCAGGCGGTCGGTCCGCCCGTGGAGGTGTCGGTGAACCGGACGGCAAGCGGGGCGGGGCCGTAGGTGACGTTCGCGGTGAAGTTTGCAGAGACGGTCCCGGCCCCCGGCTCCGTCGGGTCCGGGGAGAACGTCTTTCCCCCTCCCCTGAAGGCCACCTCGGCAAGGATCGTCTCGCTGCCCCCTGCGACTGCGGTCACGATCACGCGGGTAGGGTTTGCGCCGCCTGTATAGGTGAGGACTCCCCCGATCGACCAGGCGCCGTCTTCAAGTCCGATGAAGTCATCGGTCCCGTCAGCAAGGCCGCTCTCGTTGTCAACGTAGATCCGGTACTCCCCCGCCCTGAGGGGGTCGCCTCCCTCGTGAACGAGGGCGAGGCGGCCGCTCTCGTTCCCCGCGACGATGGCTGCACGGGGGACCTCGTCCGGCTGGTAGCCGGAGAGGAGGACTACCGCCACGATCACCACGGCGAGGACGGTCACGCCGACCAGGAGCATGGCCCCGACCACCTCGGAGATTCCATCTTCACCGCGATGTTGTCTCATACCGCTCACTCCACCAGGGACGCCGCGTTATGGATCGTCACCGTGTAGTTCGCCGGATACACCTTGAGGGTCACCGTCTCGCTCTCGTCTGCTGGCGGCCGGACGATGAGCCGGGTCGTGTTCCCGTCCCGTTCAATCGACCACGACGAGGTATCAACCCCCTCTTCTATCGCCCTTTGCCGGACCTCCCCAAAACCTCTCTCCCAGGCTCTGGCCGTCGTCAGATCGCCAGCCTCGATGGTCAGGTTCACCCGATCGTAGGCCCCGTTGAGGGAGGAAGAACCGCTCGAGCGCATCCTTGTCTCGACCCGCACCGGCCCCGAGCCCGCTATCGTGGCCGCCCCGTCGAGACTGATCGGGGCGATGGTGAGGGTGGTGTTGCCGTCGGTGGTTTTGTAGGCCGCGATCGACGGCCCGACCCGCACCGTCGTCCCCTCTTCCTGGGAGAGGAAGACCGCGCCCATCTGGTAAGTCCAGGTCTGCTCCACCCAGTAGTTGTTCGAGGACCGGTAGGTAAGGCTGCCGAGGGGGATGGTCGTGCTCTCAGTCCCGGCTTCAATCGTCAGGTTGGCCCCCCCGCTCATCACCGAGACCGTCCCCCCCGAGCCCGCAGGAGTAAAGATGGGGAGCGTGAAGACTCTGCCGCCGGTCGCGCCCGCGCCCGTCCCGAGGTCGAAGGCCGTCGAGAGGAGCACCCCATGTCTTTCGTTCACCCAGAGCGAATCCAGACCGATCTTATAGTCTACGAACCGGTCCTTCACCTGGTTCATGTGCGCGATCTCGTTCTCCCTTCCCGCCGCAGGGACTGCGTAGACCTGGTAGAGCGAGAGTGCGACAACGATCACGCCGAGGAGAAGGACGAAACCGACAACCTCCGAGAGGCCGTCATCGCGCGGCTTGGGTGACATTATCAGGATCATTTTCTGTGCGTGGCCTATATCTGTTTATTGTTCACCGCCACCTGCGGCCCGAAGGATAAACGCAAAATCCTGGAGCGTATGGCAATTTAATGCCCATATCTGGTCTTTCTGCCCTTCCTTCCTTTATCATTAAACCTTTTCATCTCCATCCGCCATAAATAATACAGTCTTATGCCACAGGATTCGGGAGTATCCTCCGACGGGCCGCATCTGAGCCCGGGTTGTGTCCTCTGCCACCAGGGAGCAAAGATGGTTCTCTTCGTGACCGGACGGTGTCGCCGCACCTGCTGGTACTGCCCGCTCTCGCGCGAGAGAAAAGGCCGGGATGTTGTTTTTGCAAACGACCGGCAGGTCTCGTCGCCGTCGGAGGCCATCGAGGAAGCGGAGTGCATGAGCGCTCTCGGGACCGGTGTCACCGGCGGCGAACCGCTGCTTGAACTTGACCGCGTGGTGGAGTATTGCCGGGCCCTCAAAGAGCATTTTGGCCCGGATCACCAGATCCATCTCTACACCGGCCTTGCACCGGACGAAACCATGTTCCGGCGCCTGCAGGGTCTGGTCGACGAGATCCGGCTCCACCCGCCCCACGAGTCCTGGCCCCGCATCAGCGAGACCGACTACGCCCGTTCTGCCGTCATCGCCCGTCGAATGGGTTTTTCCATCGGCATCGAGGTGCCGGCGCTCCCGGGCATCGGCGCCCTTGCCGCCGTGCTGCCGCTCCTTGACTTCCTCAACATCAACGAACTGGAGTGGGGCGAGACCTGCGCCGCCGCCATGCGCGCGCGCGGGCTCGAACCCGAGGACGGACTGCATAACGCGGTGCTGGGCGCCCGCCGCTGGGTGGAAGAACTCCCCGACGACCCGAAAGTCCATTTCTGCTCATCCGTCTTCAAAGACTCGGTCCAGCTGCGGGAACGGTTAAAGCGGATCGCTGCCAATACTGCGCGTCCGTTTGAAGAGGTGACCGATGACGGGACTGTCGTGTACGGGGTGCTCGAACCGGCGGTCCCCGTCACCGAGTTTCTGGCGAGCCTCGATGAGGATGATTATATGGTCTGCGATGGAAGGGTCGAGATGGCATGGTGGGTGCTTGCCGGCGAGGGTGCCGGGCTGCCCGGCCGGAAGTACGTCGTCGAGCGCTACCCCAACGGTGGTATGGTGGTGGAGGTGACGCCTCTGTGATACTCAGGTCCCGGATTGAGGCCCTCTATGAGCGCTGTTTGCGATGGGAGGTGAAGCACATTCCCCGGCATGTTGCGGTGATCCAGGACGGAAATCGCCGATTTGCCAAAGAACAGGGGTTCGATACCGCAATAGGACACCGGCTCGGGGCGGACACCACGGAGCATGTCCTCGATTGGGCGTGCGATCTCGGGGTGCAGCACATCACGCTCTATACCTTCTCCACCGAGAACTTCCGGAGGGATAAGAGCGAGTTAAAATCGCTCTTTACGCTCTTCCAGGAGAAATTTGTCGCGATACTGACCGACGAGCGGGTGCATCAAAACCATATCCGGGTACAGATGATCGGCGACCGGTCCCTCCTCCCCGACGCCCTTCTTGCCACCATTGAGGCGGCGGAGAAGGCGACGCGGCACTACACCGACTACTACATCAACATCGCGCTTGCATACGGCGGCCGAAACGAGATCGTGCATGCAACCCGGTCAATACTGAATGAAATAAAGCAGGGCGTCATCGATCCTCGGGCTATCAGCACCGCGACCATCGAGAGCCACCTCAACCGGGGAGCGCCGATACCCCCCGTCGACCTGATCATCCGCACCGGCAACGACTACCGGACATCCAACTTCCTCCCCTGGCTCGCGAACGGCCACGAGTCCGCCGTCTACTTCTGCGCCCCCTACTGGCCGGCGTTCCGGAAGATCGATCTCCTGCGGGCGATGCGCGTCTATGACCAGCGCATGCGCCTGAAGGAGCGTGCAGAGAGTCGGTCCTGACGATAAAGGCAGAGGGTTTTCCGGACCTCGCGCCGGATACATCTCATCGCCCGAACCGGCGCGCGCGCGACTGGTAATCCCTGAGTGCCCGGAGAAAATCCACTTTCCGCAGAAGCGCCCAGTTGACGTCGAGAAAGAAGAGTTCGGAGTAGACCGACTGCCATATGAGGAAGTCGGTCAGGTGGTTGCCGCCCGTTTTGATGACGAGGTCCGGTTCGTAGTTGAAGGTGAGGTATGACTCCAGCAGGTCTTCGTCGACCGAAGATGGGTCTACACCGTCTCTGGCCATCCTTCTCACGCAGTCGGCGATCTCTTCCCGCCCGCTCTTCCCGATCGCCACCGTTACGTCCATACCTTCCCCGCTCGCCTCCATTCCGTCCAGGTAGTGCAGGGTCAGGTGCGCAATCGACGAGATCGCGCGGATCTGCGGAAGGCATTGCTCCAGCCGGGCCGGGTCGGTGGTACTGATGTGGAACATGACGCTCCTGATCCCGAGGTCACGGCACCACTGGGTGGCGCGGTAGAGGTTGCCCGGGGCGTCGAGCATATCCTGCTCGGTGATCATGAAACAGATCTGCTCCGGAAGCGTATGGAGGTCCCGAAGGAGGATCTTCTCGTAGAGACGGTAGATCACGACCTCCACTCCAGCAACCCGGATAGAGAGAGGGTGTTTATAATATCGCTCGCGGTGCACCAGCCCCGGCGCGCCAGCATAACGCCGTAGCGCATATTCGAGAATTCGCCAATCCTGTGAGCATCTGTTCCTGCAGCCAGTTTCACTCCCTTCTTCTTCGCGTGCCAGATATAAATATCCTCAAGGTCAAGCCGGTGGGGCGACGCGTTGATCTCAAGGGCGGTCCCCGTCTCCGCCGCATGAGCGACCACGCGCACAAGATCGATTGCGTACGGCGGTCGCCGGCTGAGGAGGCGCCCGGTAGGATGGCCAATGATATCGACGTGGTCGTTCTCCATCGCGGTGAGGACCCGCCGGGTCAGGGTATCCTGGTCCTGGCTGAATCCAGTATGAACCGAGGCGATCACCAGGTCCAGGTCTGCAAGGACCTTATTCGAATACCCTAACTTCCCGTCGCTCTTGATCTCCACCTCGCTCCCGGCAAGGAGCTGGCAGACATGCCGCCGGTTGACCCGCTCGATCTCGACCCGCTGCTTTGCGAGAGCATCCGGGCTCATGCGTGACGAGTGGTCGGTGACTGCGATATACTCATAGCCCCGGGCATCTCCTGCCTCTGCCACGTCTTCCAGCGACTGGCGGCCGTCGCTTGAGGTGGTGTGGGCGTGGAGGTCCCCCCGTATCTCGTGGAGGTCGACAAGGTCGGGGAGGGCGTGCTGGAGGGCAAGTTCGACCTCGCCCCGGTTCTCGCGCAGTTCCGGCGGGATAGTCGCCATGCCAAGGAACGCAAAGACCTCCTCCTCGCTCTCGAACGTCTGCAGTTTCCCGGTCGCCGAGTCCGCGAGGCCGTTTCGGTCAAGCCGGTAACCCTGTTTCTGTGCTACCGCACCGAGCCGGTCTAAAAACCCGCGGGAGCCGGTGGCGCAGAGGAGTGCGGTGCCGCACCGTTCGGGGTCGGTGAATCGGATGTTCAGTTCGGCGTCGTTGACAAAGAGCACGGTTTCTTCAGCGCTCTCGCCGGCGACCCCGTCGGCGGCGGTTCCAGGACGGTGCAAGAATGTGCTCCGGTCTCCGATAGCGACAATCTCAATCCGGCCGACGGTACTTGACCCTCGCCGGTAGCTCCCCGCGACCGCATACCCTCCGCGAGGGAGCAATGCTCGCGCGCTCGCAAGCACGGCCTCGGCCTGCTGTCTGGTCATCCGGTCCGATTTCCGGCGAAGCTGCCTGATGCCTCTTTTGATCATCTCTTCCTTCTTTACGCCGAAACCCGGGAGCGCCCTGATCCGGTGCCCTTCCACTGCCTGCGCGAGATCCTCCACGGTCCGGACACCGAGTCTCTTCCAGAGGACGCGCAGGGTCCGGGGTCCCACCCCGGCAACGTCGAGCAGCTCGACGAGCGACCCGGGAACGGCTGTCTGCAGGTCGTTGAGTTCCCGGAACGATCCGGTGGCGGCGATCTCCCGGATCTGTCCGGCTATCTTGACTCCTATGCCCGGGACCCGGGTCAGTTCCTCTTCGTCGAGTCCGGCAACCGGGAGGGGGAGTCGCTCGACCTGCCGTGCCGCCCGCTCGTAAGCCCCGATCCGGTATCGGTCGCTTCCCGCGACCTCGAGTAGACGGCTCATGAACGCGAGCCGTTCGGTGACATCCCTGTTGGTGACCTGCTTACCCGGGCTTTCCATGATCAATCGATCATTTGCAAAACCATATAGGCATTAACGTTCGTCAGGCGCTTCGGACGAACCCCCGTCTGTTCGGTTCATGAAGACGGCACGGCGCTGTTTTTCATAGACGACTATGATAACCCAAATCCATAAACTTGTAGAAATGAAAGAAAGTGTAACATGCTTTCTTCCACAGTTGAGGATTACCTTGAAGCAATTCTCACGATCACGGAAAACGGCAGGCAGTCGGCGACGTCGCAGGAGATAGCCGCGGCACTCGGCGTCGAGAAGGCGACCGTCGACGCTTCTCTCGCCTCCCTGGTCGAGGAAGGATACCTTGAGCGAGTATCGGACGATGCCGTCAGGCTGACCGAGAACGGGTCGGCGGTCGCGTCGCAGGTTGCCCGAAAGCACCGTGTCCTGCAGTGCTTCCTGACGGAGATGCTTGGCGTTGATGCGGAGAGAGCAAGCAAAGAGGCCTGCACGCTCGAGCACGGCATCTCCGACGAGACCATCGATCGGCTCTCCACCTACATGGACGACGCGCAAACCGCCCCGGGGCGGCATATGGGACGCTGCCGCCGGGGGCAGGGAACCTGCACGCTGCTCGACTGCAAGGAAGGGGATACCGCCCGGGTAGCGATGATCCAGGGGCCCCGGCGGAACCGGAGGCTGCTCGACCTCGGCATCTTCCCCGGTGAAGTCGTGCAGATCCGGCGGAAACTACCGAACCTGTCGATCGTGGTCCGGGTGAAAGGGTGCGACATTGCGATCAGCCCCGAGATAGCGACATCGATCATTGTGGAGTCGTGCCCATGAGGTTTGCACTGATCGGTAACCCCAGCGTGGGCAAATCCATGATCTTCAGCCAGCTCACCGGTCTCGGCGTCGAGGTGAGCAACTACCCCGGGACCACCGTCGAATTGCAGCGGGGCAACACCTGCTTCCAGCGGGAGATCATCGAACTTGTGGACCTCCCCGGTGTCTACTCCCTGGATGGAAGTTCGGAGGAAGAAAATCTGGTCCGTCGGTTCCTGGAACAGAAGGACACCGATGCGGTCATCGTGGTGTTGAACGCCACGCGTCTGGAACGCAACCTCTATCTTCTCCTCCAGGTGGCGGAGTACGGTCTTCCGATGGTCGTTGTGCTGAATATGGCCGACGAAGCCGTAAAAGAGGGGCTCGAAATCGATCCCGGCCCGCTCCGCGACCTCCTCGGCATCGACGTGATCCCGACGGCCGCGTCGCAGGGGAAGAACATCGACCAGATCATTCCAGCGGCTCTTGCCGCTCCCCGCCCGTCGGCGATTGAGATCCCCTACGATCACCACATCGAGGCTGCCATCCGGAGCCTTGAAAAGATGTTCGGGACCGACCGAAAGGAGAGCATCCGTGCGCTCCTTGGGTTTGGCGATAATCCGGAGTTGCTCGAAGCGGCACGGACGATTGCCGACGAGATCGAGTCCCGGCACCGGATGACGGTCGCCCAGATCATCGCGGCCAACCGGCACAACTTCGCCCACGAAATCGCCGGACTCACCATAAAGGAGAAGGCCCACCTCCCCAAAACCGATCTCGACCGCATCCTGACGCGGGTGTTCCCGGGCATCCCCATCATGCTCGGTATCCTCGTGGGGATGCTTCTTGTGGTCTTCATCACGGGATCGTTTCTTGAGGAAGTTATCGTGGAGTTCTTCGATGTCTTTTTGCTCCAGCCGTTCCTCGCGCTCGGGCTGCCCCCTCTGGTGGAAGAACTGGGAAAATCTCTCCTGCTCGCGCTCCAGGCGGGTTTCGGGATAGCGTTCCCGTATGTCTTCCTCTTCTACATCATCATCTCTATCCTCGAGGACTCCGGGTATATGACCCGGGCGGCCTTTCTCGCCGACAACGCGATGCACCGGGTCGGGATGCACGGCGGTGCGGTCATCCCGCTGACGCTGGCATTCGGGTGCAACGTGCCGGCCATTATGAGCATACGACTTCTCTCCTCCCGGCGGGAGCGCGTCATCGCTTCGTTCCTGGTCACCATGGTGCCCTGCTCGGCCCGGTCCGTCATCATTGCCGGGATTGTGGCGGGTTTTGTCGGTATCGGAGCGGCATTCAGCGTCTACGCCATCGTCTTTGTCCTGATCCTGATCACGGGGCTCTTCCTCTCCCGGGTGACGCCCGGCGAGCGGTTCGGCATGATCATGGAAATGGCGCCGCTCCGCCGGCCGGTTCCGAAACTCGTGATGAAGAAGGCCTGGCTGCGCCTCTCCGAGTTCCTCTTCATCGCCATGCCTTTGCTCCTCGTGGGAAGCGTCGTTCTCGGACTGCTCGAATTCTTCGGCGTCATGGGCGCCTTCGAACAACTGGTGGAGCCCTACACCATGGCCCTCCTCGGCCTGCCCGGTTACTCGGCGACGGCGCTCGTCTTCGGCATTCTCCGTAAGGAGATGGCGTTTGAGACCCTTGCCATCCTCGCAGGGACCGCGAACCTCGGGGCGGTGCTCTCGTCTCTGCAACTCTATATCTTTGCGGTCGTGACGGTCCTCTTCGTCCCCTGCCTCGCGACCATCACCGTCCTCCTGCGCGAGGTCGGTTCAAAGATCACGCTTGCAATCACGGTCTATACGGTCGCCCTCGGCCTCCTCGTCGGAAGTCTTCTGTTCCATATACTGCCGCTGGTGATGTGATGTATCTCTATAAAACCGGTATCCCGATGATAGACAGGGAATTCGGTGGCCTGCGGGCCGCCACGAATATCCTCGTCCTGGCACCGCCTCTTGCCTACGCGGAACACCTCGCGTACAGGATAACCTGCCCCCAGTCCGGGGAATGGACCGTTGCAATCACGACCGACGAGCGTGTCGCCGTCGTCGCCGATGTGTTCAAGGGGGCAGGGGTGAACATGAGCCATATCGGGTTCATCGACGCGGTCACGAAGACGTCGGTGCCGACCCTGCAGGACACGGCGAAGGTGAAGTTCGTCACGAGCCCCCGCGACCTGACCAACATGGGGATCAAGTTCTTCCGGATGGTGGAGTATATGTGGAAAGAGGGGGTGATGGCCGATCCTCCGGGGCCGATGCCCCCGCCGGTCCGGCTCTGCGTCAATTCGGTCTCGACGCTCCTTCTGTATGCGCGGCTGGAGGTGACCTTCAAGTTTCTCCACGTCATCACGAACCGGGTGAAGAAAATCGAGGGGATCGGCGTCTATGTCCTTAACAGCGAGTCGTTCGATGAGAAGATCATAGCCACGATCAAGCAGCTGATGAACATTGTCATTGAAGTGAGGACGGATGACGGAAGGCAGCCGGTGGAGCGGAGCTTCCGCGTTATCGGCATCCGCGGCAGAACGACTCCCTGGATCCGCTACTTCTACGATGATGACATACTGACGATTGAGGGATGACGATGATGCCTGCTCCGGAGTCGAACCGGCCATGCTGACGTTTGTGGGCCTCGGGCTCTACGATCTCGGGGATATATCGGTCAAAGGTCTCGATTGCGTCCGGGATGCCGATGCCATCTACCTTGAGTCGTATACGTCCCGGCTGATGGGGACGGATGTCGCCGCGATGGAGGCGTTCTTCGGCAAGGAGGTCCGGGTGCTCGTGCGGGAGGACGTCGAGCAGGACCCCCGTGAGGTCCTGGAACGTGCCGCGAGAGGTCGGGTGGTGTTCCTGACCGGGGGGGACCCCATGGTCTCGACGACGCATGCCGACTTACGGATGCGGGCGGCCGCCGCCGGCATTGAGACGTCCATCATCCACGCTTCGTCCATATCGAGCGCCGTCTCGGGCCTCTCCGGTCTCCAGAATTACCGGTTCGGGAAATCCTGTTCGGTGCCGTTCCCCGCGAAAGGGTGGTTCCCCACGACTCCGATCGAGACGGTTGCGGCAAACCTCGCTCTTTCTCTCCATACGCTCGTCTACCTTGATATCCAGAAGGACCGCTACATGTGCATCCCCGAAGCGATCGCTCTCCTCGAAGAGATGGCGGAGAAGCTCGGCATCGAACCGCCGGCACTCTACGTGGGCATCGCCCGGGCCGGATCGGCGGCCCCGGTGGTTCGCGCCGGGTCAGGCGCGGACCTCAAAGAGACCGATTTCGGGCCTCCGCTCCATGTCCTTCTCGTGCCGGCGGAACTCCACCCCATGGAGCGCGAGTACCTGGAGGTCTTTGCCGGCCTATGATCCTCGAAGACTACGGAACTCTCTACCGGGGGTCCCTCTCCAGGACCCGGATTGCCGTTCCGGCGGGAACTCTCCTCCACCGGGCAGCGGACGAGGTGGTCGAGATGGCCATAGCATACCAGAGCGACGGCACAACGTTTCTCCGGGCGGGTGACCCGGTAAACGCGCTCGCCGCGTTTGCATACGGGATCGGCTGGCTCGACGCGGGCTCGCGCCTCGGGCTGCTCGAACCGCTTGCCGCCCACCCCCCGGTCGATGTGGATGCATGCATCCCGGATTCACTGAGCGCCCATCTGGATGAAAAGACCCATCGTTACCGGCGGATGCTTTCTGATGCTTATATGGCGGTTTGCACGGGGCCGGACAGGGCGAGTCCCCTCTGTGCGGGAGCCGAGTCGCTCCATGCCGCGGCTCACTCCTGGTATACCGGGGGTGTGGAGTGCCTCGAAGCGGGCGACCTTGCCGGGGCCCTCGCCCGGTTCAGCTATGGGTATGCCTGGCTTGATGCCGGTATCCGTGCCGGGTTATTCCGTATAACCGGCGACCGGGGACTCTTCACCGTCTAGAGGTCTTCGTAATGCTCTGTGCGCGGACGGCGGGTTTTCCGAATCCTGACAATCCCGCCGAAATCCGATAAAATCATCGTTAAATAGTAGCTGCACGATACTCTATTAACTCATTTCGGGCACCTTCCCCTGAAATTGCCCGATAATTTGCATGATATCTGCGGATATCTATTGGCGTTCGGGGACCGGGTCTCCGAATCCGTCCCCAGTACACGGAGCGTCGTAAAGCATGAAGAAGTCCCAGTGGACCTGGCTGCTCATCTCGATCGGTTTTAGCACCCTTGTCATGGTGGGTGTCCTGTACTTCACCGTCGACGAGATGACGATCGAGTATCTCAGCCGGGTGAGTCTGCTCTACCTGGTCCTTGCCGTCCTCCTCCACCTCGTCTCGTTCGGGTTCTGGGCCCTCCGTATCCAGTTGATGACAGCGTCGCTCGGATACCGCGTGGGCTTTAAACACTGCATGAACCTGGTACTGGCAAACATACTCGTTGCGTCGGTCACCCCGGCGCAGGCGGGAGGCGAACCGGTCCGGGTTCACGAACTCTACCGGGCCGGCGTCCCGATCGGAGACGCCACCGCCGTCGTCGTTATGGAGCGGATTCTTGATGGGATCGTCCTTGGAGCCCTCGGGGCTTTTTCCATGCTCTTCCTCGGGCGGTACTGGAGCGGCCTTGCCTCAGGGTTCAGCGGCCTGAGCCTCCTTATGTACGCCGCCTGGATAGCCGTCATCCTCTTTGTGCTGGTCTTCGTCTACTCGGTGAGGAACCCGGACTACCTCAAGCGTCTCCTCAAAAGGATGTCGCGGTGGATCGACCGGCGCTGGCACTTAAAGCGGTTCGAGAGCCTCCTTGAGACGATCGATCGGGAGGTGGACAACTTTAACGACGGCCTCGTCAGGTTCGTGAACCGCGGAAAGGTTGGCCTTGTATGGGGGATTATCTTTACAACGCTCTTCTGGTTCGCAGAGTTTGCCATCGGTTCGCTGCTCCTTGTGGGTCTTGGGCAGCCGCCTTTCCTCATCGAGTCGTTCGTCGCCCAGCTTATCCTTGCCGTCATCATGATGATCCCGCTCACGCCCGGAGGCTCGGGTATTGCGGAGCTCGGCGCCACATCGCTCTACAGCCTCTTCATCCCATCGTCGATTGTGGGGGTCTTCGTCCTTCTCTGGCGGCTGATCCTCTACTACCTCAACATACTCGTCGGTCTCCTGTCGAGTCTCGTCATTGTACGGCGCGAGTATCTTGCCCGCGTGAAGAAATAGCAAGGATTGACCCCAAGGTTTAAACGTCATAAGGCTCATGTCAGATGATAACATGACTGCTCAAAGTTGCAGGGTGCAGGGCGTGTTCATGTCGGTGAGCGATATGGGGGCGGCGCCGACAGTCGTCCTGGATGCCGGGGAGGACAGCACGATACCTATATACGTCGGGCTCTGGGAGGCGATTTCGATAAATAATGCGTTAAATAGTGAGATGCTTCCCCGGCCCATAACCCACGACCTCATTGTCGAGCTGTTCCGGAATTTTGAGATAGCCCTCGACGCCCTGCACATCGATTCCCTGGAAGAGGGGGTCTTCTATGCCAAACTCCTCCTCCGGCAGGGGTCGCGCACCGAGATCATGGATTGCCGGCCGAGCGACGGGATAGCCATCGCTCTGCGTTACCGTGCTCCCATCATGATCGAAGATACAGTCGTCGAGTCCGCGGCCGTGAAGAAGGACGATCTTCCCCGGATGGTGGACCTGAAGGAATACCTTTGAGCGGTTCGCCGGGAATTGCCCCGCCCCGAAATCCGGATGACTATGGTTATTTTCGACGTGCGGAGAGTTCGTCGAGCACAGTCGAAATGTCGGTGCCGGATGCCTGAAGCGCCACCAGGAAGTGGAAGAGGAGGTCGGCCGCTTCGGAGACCGTTCTCTCCGGCACCTGGTTCTTTGCGGCCAGGATGAACTCGACTGCTTCTTCACCGACCTTCTCCAGGGATTTGTCGATTCCTTTCCGGTGCGTCAGGACCGAACTGACGTAACTCTCGGCAGAGGGGTGTTCTGCCCGGTCCTGGATGACCTCCCAGACCTCGTCGAGGATGCTCCAGTCACGCATGGGTGTTTTCCTCCGCGAGCACCTCACCAAGGACAGTGTCGAAGTACCGGGAGAGGAGGAGCCGTGCTTTCTCGATGGTGCACCCGCTCTTCCCGATGGCGATGCCGAGATCGCCCGGATCGACGTAGACCGTGAGTCTCCCGTCGTCTTCTCTCCTGACACCGACGACGCTGGCAGGCTTAAATACATTCCTCGTGAAATTTTCAATTTCCGGGGAATATTCAACCATCTCGATGCGTTTTCCGAGGACCCGCTGCATTTTCCTGATATTGCTTCCCTTTCGGCCGATGGCGAGACCCATATCGCCTTCTTTTATGAGGTATACTACCCGGTCGAAGCGTTCATCGATGATGCAGTCCAGCGCGGTCGCTCTGGTAAGAATTCTCAACTCTTCGATGTATCGTCGTTCTTTAAAGCATATGGTTCGTATCATTGAAGCAGTCCCCGATGGGAATGATGCGGTAGGATATAGTCCTTGAGAGAATATATATCTAAGTACCCTTGGCCATAACCGGATGTCGGCCTAGCACTTCTGCAGGATCACCTTTATTGCCGCTCCTTCCTCCGGTTTGCCGGGCACCCGATCCGCCGCCCAGACACGTCCGCCGTACTGGTTTGTGAGGGTTTTGACGATATGGAGTCCAAGACCTCTGCTCCCGGATGCGGTTTTGTTTCCCCTGGCGAAGCGATCGAATATGTTGGGCTTCAGATGGTCCGGTATGCCGATGCCGGTATCGGCAACCGTCAGCGTTACGGTATCTCCGGCCTCCATGACGGTTATCTCAATCCGCACCTTCATTCCGCCGAACTTGATGCTGTTGCTGATCAGATTTGATATGATGTGCTCGAGGAGAGGGTTCGCCCAGACCATGAGTTTTTCTCCCTCATACCTGATATCGATGCCTGCGTACCGGCGTATCTGGCTGCGGATACTGCTGTCCAGGTCAACCGGCTCCAGGCAGATGCGATGAGTTTTGAGCGTATTTAAGAGTTCGACGTTTTTGATGACGTTGATCCCCTGCTCGACCGTATTTTTGACCATTTGAGCGAGTTCCGCCTCTTCGCCGGAGAGCCGCTCCCGAAGCATCTCGATGATCGTTGCTGCGACCATGTTGGTGTTGTAGATGTCGGTGCCGAGCAGGTCGAGGTAAAGGCTGGAGAGCTGGCCGGTCTCCTGAATGGTTCGTTCACGGCAGAGAACGCTGGTGATGTCGCGGCTGACCCCGGCGGCGGCCACGACTTTTCCGGCCTGGTTGTGCAGGGGGTGAATGGTGACTTTGAACGACCGTCGGTCGCCGTGCCACATAAACGACCGGGTCTTCGAGACGACCTCTCCCATCTCGATGACCCGGCGAGCGGCTCCGGTCAGGAAGTCCGCCTCCTCCGGCGGGAGCAGGACGCCGGGAGCCGCACCGATGACTTTTTCCGGGTCTACGCCCATTTTCCGGGCTTCGGACCAGTAAAACTGGGTGAAGACGCCGTCCCGGTTGAGCTTGAAGATCATATCCGGCAGAGCGCTTGCCAGGACCTGGATCTGCTCCTCCGCTCCTCCACGAGACTCTTGGATCGTTTCCTCTTCCGGGGTGTTCCGGATGGTCTCAACGGCACCGATCTGTCTGCCGGTGGTGTCGTAGAGGGAAGCTGCCGTGCAGACAACCTCTCTCCCGGACGCCAGGGTGATGCGTGACTCGGTGAATGTCTCCTCACTTTCGTTGTGCTGCTGGTAGTCGCTTCCGGCATCGCCGCGAGTCAGGAGGTAGTTCGCGAGTGTAGGACGTTTCTCGCCGAACAGCGCTTCTCCATGCGCGTACCCGCCCATTCCAACGATATTTTCTGCCGGAACGCCGGTATACTGTACCATGCTGTCGTTCCAGATAACCACCCGCCCCTCGCAGTCGAGAACGAGTGTCGGTTGCTGGAGACGGTCGAAGATACCCACAGGTATCTGGCTGCAATTCATATGCCCTCTGGCAATCTCCTGGTACATCTTCACGCGCATCACCTGTGGACGGTTTTCGCCCCTGCAAAGTTGCCCCGGTGGCACCTTCTTGGCCGCCGGGAAGATCTTCTCTCTGGACAAGTTCGACGCCTCTTATTAATTACTGCTTCCGATCAGTGGTGATAGCCCCTACCTTCACGACAACTACCGCAAAAGGCGGAAACGACGGGTATCACCCTGAACCGGGACTAATACGCAGAGAAAGTTTCTGGAACCGTCGCTTAAAAGGATGTCTATTTATTCTCTTCAAAATATACATCCCGGGCGATTTGATATTTATATTTTCTCAGATCTCATCCCGTCTGGGCAGCCGGAGTTACTACAATAAGCAGGTTCTCTCCGGGAACAGGAGTAACAGGCTTTTTCTGGGGGTCTTTCCGGATTGTGCTCCGGGACGCAAAAATCGGCATCTTACGTCATTGAAGTAAGTTAATATTTGAGTATTTGCAGATTATAGATGATGTTTGGGAGGTATAGAGGCGCTTTCCATCGTGAATGCGGGAGTGTTTCGGTGGAGGCCGGGCCGGTGAACGGTCTTATGACCTACCGGCGGAGGTGCGAAGGGCAGACGTTCGAGCGGATCTTGGTCTCGGAGACAGATGAGATCGTCATCAACCCGGTGGAGCCGGTCAACCTCCCTGAGGAGATCACGGACTTCCTGATGATGGAATTCCCTCCGATGGTCATCGGGCCCGGTGCCACCCAGACGATCTACCTGAAGTTCCCCGTCGAGATCGGCGTGTATCTCGATGCTGCAAAATGCATTGAGGTGCTGGACGTCTTCGCTCCCGGACGTCAGAAGTATACGCTCTACGGCCCGGCGACGACCGGGGTCATCGCCCGGTACTACTGGAGTGCCGTCTACCCGGAGATCCCTCCGGTCGAATCTTTTTGTGACGGGGTGATGGAACTCTCCATCTCGAATGCATCCCACGAATGGGCGGAGGTCTCCCGGGCGGTCTTTGACAGCACCGACATGAAGCTCTACTACGGTGAGTTCGTGGCGGTCACTACCACCATGAAGATTCTCTCCAAGCTCCTTGCGGAGACGGACTTCGTCGATGTGCCCCTCAAATCGGATATGGTGAAGTCCATCGAGCTCTACACGGCCCGCAAGATCCCGGTGCTCTCCCGGGGATACCTGATGGAGTGGGGGCTGTCATGACGTTCGACCTGACCGAGGTTCTGGAGATCCCTATCGGCGTCGGTTCGATCACCGTCGAGGACCTCCTGTATTTTGCGATCATCCTCATCGTCGGCGTCACCATCGCGAAGATCGTCGCGATAAACGTCCGGCGAGCCCTCGGGGACCGGCTGCCCAAGAACGAGCGCGAGTTGCTCGTGAAACTGATCTACTACTTCATCATCGTCTGGGCGCTCGTCGTCGCTCTCCCGCAGCTCAATTTCAACCTCTCCGGCCTCCTGGTGGCCGGGGGCGTTGCCGGTCTCGTCCTCGGTTTTGCCAGCCAGAGCGTCGTCTCCAACCTGATCTCCGGCCTCTTCCTCATGTTCGAGCACCCGATCCGGATCGGCGACAGCATCAACGTCGCGAACGTCAGCGGTAACGTCGAGGATATCCGCATCCTCTCGACCGTCATCAAGACCTATGACGGGATTTACGTCCGGATTCCAAACGAAAAGGTCTTCACCTCCAATATTACCAACTATGTCCATAACGCCGCCCGAAGGTTTGAGTATCAGATCGGCATCAGGTATGAGGACGATGCAGAGGCGGCGATGCGGATCATGAAGGAGGTCATCGCGACCCATCCGTTCGCACTGAAGAATCCGGCGCCCTCGGTCTTCGTCGACAACTTCGGCGATAGCAGCGTCAACCTGACCGCTTACATCTGGGCGCCGGCTCAGAACTGGTGGGGCGTCAGGACGGACCTCCTCTGGAAGATCAAACAGGCGCTCGAAGAGAACGGTATCGAGATGCCCTACCCGCAACAGACCCTCCGGTTTGCGGACGAACTCAGGGTGACGAACAGGGCTCCTGAAAAGCGAGAGCGGATGGAGTAACCCTTTTAGGTCCGGTGCGCCTTTCCGCCCCCTCCTCCGCAGGAGGGACTCCGGGTGCCGTGCCTGCAGTCCCGCCGTTTGGGGATGCCGGAGATACGCCGCCCCGATGAGGGCGCCGATATCTTCACCGGGACGGTGCATAAGACCGCCCCCGGACCTGCAGACAAAAAAAAGTGGGTTTTGCGAAAGCGTTACCCGATGACGTAGGAGATGGAGACGGTTGCGGTCACGTCGATCTCACCGACCTCGAGCGGGGTCCGGACCGCCGCACCCGCCGTCTTTTCCATGTTCATATAACTGCTGTCGTAAGCCAGCGGTATGTAGTTGTTTCCGACGTTGACCTCTTTGACGTCGACGATGGTCTTCCCGAGGGCCGCGGCAACCGCGTCCGCGTCGCCCCGCGCCTGCGCTACCGCGGCGGTCAGGGCCTGCGAGCGGAACTCCAGCTGTTTTGCGTCGCTTAAGGTGAACGTGAACCGGTCGACCCGGTTTGCGCCGTTCGCGACTGCAAGGTCGATGATCTCTCCGGCGCGATTCACGTCGGTGAGCGTGACCTCAAGGGTGTTGACGACGCGGTAGAACCGGACCTTTGCGTCGGTAGTCAGGGGCCGGTCGTTGTTTTCGGTCACCGGGATGATGTTGTAACCGGCGGTCCGGATATCTTTCTCCGGAATTCCTGCGTTCTTTAGAGCATTGATCACGGCGTCCATTCTTTGGGCGTTCTGCTGCTGCGCCACCGTAACGTCGGCGTGCTCGGTCTCGACCGCGAACCGGATGACGGCCTGGTCGGGTGTGGTCGTCACTTTGCCCGTCCCTGAAACATGGATCAGTTTGTCTGTGGACTCCTCCGACACCTGTGCGGTGACGTTGCCGATCACCGCGGCAGAGAGAAGGATCGCCAGAACAATCCCCAGAAGTGCTGTCTTTCCTCGCATAGATATCAGTCATCACTTGATTTGGTGAAAATAAATATCTTGCTTTAACTACGGGAATTTTCGTAGTTTTACTCTGTGGAATGTGAAAATCCGGCATTTAAGACGCCGGTCCGGGGGGCTGCAACGCCCCGGGGCGGCGAGATTCTTCTCGATATCCGCTCCCGGATCATGTTTTATATGAGACGATCGATCGGGAGAGCCATGCTTGATGATATCGCAGCGGCACAGCAGCGGGCCGTGATGGCGGAGATCGAGGAGATGATCCAGTCGACGCCCGACTACGCCAGTGTCAAAGAGACACTCCGGTCGCTTAACTTCGTTCCCGAGCAGGACGATGCCGATGTCGCGATCTGGGTACAGCCTGCCCTCAGGATCTTTGTCCTGCTCAGGATGAACCTCGGGGGCGGGTATGCGGGGTACAGGGTGGCCGCCTACGACGACCTTGAAGACCACAGGGAAGATTTCCCTGGATATACTGCCCGATAAGGTCTTTTTTCCGGACAACCCGATCTCCGCCTCTTCTCACCTGTCTCCCGCCGGGTCAAATTTATGAGGACGTATGCGGTATGGTCAATCGCATGCGCGGATCGATAGCGGCTTACCGGAAGGAGCAGGAGACCAGAAAGGGCCGGGTCCGGGAGATGATCGCCGCAAGCACCACCTACGGCGACGTCTGCAAGGGCCTCGAAGACCTTGGGTTCCGGGCCCGGGAGGACAACCCTGCCCTCGCCCTCTGGGAGAACCCCGAGTATGAACTCTTCGTGATAGTTCGTATGAACCCGGAGACCGGCCGGTTACAGGAATATGGGGTGAGTACGTTTGAGGAGGCGGAAGGGTCCGAATAATCGTCGGCTCATGCTTCAGCTGTGATCCTCGCCGGGTGGGTCCGCAAAGAGCGCGATGTATCCCCCGACGAGCACGACGACGAAGACGAAGAGGGAGATCAGGAGCGCGGGCGTCCCGGTAAGCAGCGCGAAGATTCCAATGCCCGCGATCTCGCCGACGATCCGGATGAGCCGGAAGAGAAAGACGACCAGAAGGACGGCACCGACGGCGCCAAAGACCGGGCCGGGCAGGTTCAGAGGAAACGCGAGGGCGCCGAAGAGGTCGCCGATGAGGAAGGTTACCGAGATCAGGATCAGCAGCCCGAGATTCGCGTTGAGGAACGCGACGATGCGGAGGAAGACCGGGGTCTGGACGGAGGAGCCGGCGAGGGCGTTCAGGAGGCCGAGCAGGATCAGGAAGACGACAAGTCCGATGGCCCATGAGACGAGGACGCCGACGACCGATATCTTCCTGCGCTTGCCCATGCCGATCTCTTCCTTGTGTGGGTGGTGGGACCTCTCCCCTTATTGTGATGCCGGCGTGCGGCGGGCGAGGTCCTGTTCATCTCCGCCCGGCTCCGTCACCCGGGTCTCTGCCTGCTCGCGGAGAAACGAGAGGAGGTAGTAGGGTCCCCCGACACCCCTGCCGGTCGTTCCGCTCGCCTTCCAGCCCCCGAAAGGCTGGGCCCCGGGCCAGGCTCCGGTCGTCGCCCCTCCGCGCCGGTTGGCGTAGACGACCCCGAACCGTATCCTGTCGAAGAAATTCTCCACCTCTTCTGGGTCTTCTGTAAATATTCCCGCCGTCAGGCCGTATTCCGTCGCGTTTGCGAGCGCGAGCGCCTCATCGAGGGTCTCGAAGGTGCCGACGGCGAGGATCGGGACGAAGAGTTCTTCCCGGAAGATCCGGTGATCGTGCGCGAGGCCGGCGATGACCGTGGGCCGGACGTAGGCGCCCCGACCGGTGCGTTCGTCCTCGAGGACCTTCCCGCCGGCAACAATCCTGCCGCCGTCCCGGATCGCCTCGTCGACCGCCTTCTGGAAGGTCAGCCGCGCATCGTCGTCGATCAGGGGGCCGTACGCGACCTCCCGCCGTCGGGGGTCCCCGATTTCCATCCGCTCCGCCCGGTTGCGGAGCGCCTGCAGGAACCGCTCCGCAACCGATGCCTGGACGTAGACCCGGGATGCGGCGCTGCACTTCTGTCCCGCAAACCCGAAGGCCGCCCGGGCCACACCCTCAACCGCCTTTGTGATATCGGCGTTCGCCGTGACGATCACCGGGTTTTTGCTCCCCAGTTCCATGACCAGCGGTCTGTGGTAGGGCTGCACCGCGACCGTCTGCCGCTCCAGCCGCATCCCCACGGCCCGCGACCCCGTGAATGCGATCCCGGCGACGTCCGGATGGGCGGCCACGACTCTGCCGAAGGGGCCCCCGGGCCCGGTCACCAGGTTGAGGACGCCGGGAGGGACCCCGCTCTCCGCAAAAAGTCGGAAGAGGGTCGCCCCGGAAAGAGGCGTCTTGCTTGTCGGTTTGAAGACGACTGTGTTCCCGGTGAGGAGCGCCCCGGAGATCATGCCAGCGGCAAGCGCTATCGGGAAGTTGAACGGGGAGATGACCGCCCAGACGCCGTACGGCCGCATGACGCTCCGGGACTCCTCCCCCGGGGCCGGGGAGTGCAGGGAGAGCACGTAGCCGTTGTTCTGCTCGTAGACCCCGCAGTAATACCGGAGCATATCGGCCGTCTCGCCGACCTCCGCCAGTGCCTCGGACCGGGTCTTCCCTGCTTCAAAAGTCAGGAGGGCTGCAAGCGAAAAGAGCCGGTCCTCAATTGCATCGGCCGTCCGCCTGATGACCGCGACCCGTTTCCGCCAGTCCCTCCGGCTCCACTCCGGGAAGGTCCCGTTCGCTGCGGCGATTCCCTGCCGGGCATGCTCCTCTCCTCCGGAGGAGAACGCCCCGAGCAGGACGGTCGCGTCGATGGGAGACCACACCTCGAACTCCCGATCGGCCGTGACCTCCCGGCCGCCGATGTACATCGGGTGGCGCTTTCCGAACTCCCGCTCGATCTCATGGAGCGCCGCTTCGTACTCGCCGTGGAGCCTCTCGTCCGATTCAAGCGAGACGTAGGTGACCTTCTCCGACTCCGGCATTAAAACCCCTCCATGACCCTGTCGAGGATATCCATGCCGATATCGATCTCCTCCTCGTCTATGGTCAGGGGCGGGCTGAACCGGATCGTCGACTCCCCTGCCGGGAGCAGGACGAGACCGTGTTCGAACGCGTGCCGGAGGACGGTCTCCCGCTCCTCTCCTGCCGGCTCCTTTGTGGTCGGGTCCCGGACGAGTTCCATCCCTGCCATGAGCCCGAGGCCGCGAACGTCCCCGACGATCGGATGCCGCTCCGCAAGTTCGCGCAGGCGCTCCATCAGATACTCTCCTCTTTCCAGCACCCGGTCTCCGAACCCCTCTTCACGGAGGAGAGCCATCACGGCGAGCGCCGCCGCGCAGGCAAGGTTGTTCCCGCCGAAGGTGCTCGCGTGCGAGCCGGGCGGCCAGTCCATGACCTCCTCGGAGGCAACGGTGACGCCGAGCGGCAACCCTCCGCCGATCGCTTTCCCGAGACAGACGATATCGGGGGTGACGCCGGCGTGCATGGAGGCGAGGAACCGCCCGGTCCGGAAGCACCCCGACTGCACCTCATCCGCCGCAAGGAGGATCCCGTGCTCGTCGCAGAGCCGCCGCAGCCGGGGAAGGAAACCCGGCGGCGGGACGACGTATCCACCTTCCCCCAGTACGGGTTCGACGAAGATCGCGGCAACCTCGTCGGGCGCGACCTCGGAGCGAAAGACGGTATCCTCAAGGTAGGTTATGACGTCGGCGTCGCAGGTCGCGGGGTCCCCGCCGAGCGGGTGATAGGGATCGGGATAAGGCACGTGGACAACCGGCAGAAACGGCCCGAAGGCGCGGCGCTGAATAACCTGCGAGGCGGTGAGGCTGAGGGCCCCGTAGGTCCGGCCGTGAAACCCGCGGTAGAACGATATGAAGAAGTTCCTGCCCGTGTGGTGCCGGGCAAGTTTCATCGCCGCTTCAATGCTCTCCGCCCCGGAGTTGGCGTAGTAAACCCGGTTAAGCCCGTCCGGGAGGAGTCTCACCAATTCCTCGGCGCACCGCACCGGGATTTCGGAGCAGAAGTCCAGAAACGCCCCGTGCGAGAGGTACTTCGCCTGCTCCTGGACGGCGGAGACGACCCGGGGGTGGTTCCACCCCGCGTTCATTACGGCGATCCCGGCCGTAAAATCAAGGTAGCGGTTTCCATCGACATCCCAGAGATTCACGCCGCTCGCCTTCTGCAGCACGAGGGGGTACTTCCTCACGATCGACCGGGAGATGACCGCCGCGTCCCGGCGGAGCACCTCGAGGGCTTTCTCACCCGGAGGTTCGACACGTATCAGGGGCTCCATGCACCTACCCTGTCCCCGGTCGGTAATAAAGTCCCCGCCGGGCCGGAGACCGCAACGTTGATGTAGCTCCCGGCAGTGAAGAAACCGGTCAGCCGTGAAATTTGCAACCCTCACCTCCTGCTTTGAGCGGCTTGAGGCGACATCGTCCCGAAACGAGATGACCGCACTTCTCGCGCGACTGCTCGCCGGGGCGGAGCCGGACGAGATCGGCATCGTCTGCTACTTTGTGCTGGGAGAGATCGGTCCGGGCGCCAGCGATCTGAATCTGGGCCTCGGGGACCGGACCACGGCGGCGGCGATCGCTCTTGCGGCCGGAACCGATCCGGCTTTCGTCGAGGCGGCGACGCGGGAACTCGGCGATTACGGCGACGCCGCATCCCGGTTGATCGAGGCCCCGGCCACAGGATCGCTCTCGGTCGCCGACGTCCACCGCGGTCTTGTCGGGATCGCCCATGCGTCCGGCCAGGGTTCGGCGGAAGAGAAGAAAAACATCCTCGCACGGCTGCTCACCGCCGCCACGCCGCCTGAGCGGCGTTACCTGGTCCGGCTCGCCACCGGGGAGATGCGGCTCGGCGTCGGGGATATGACGCTCCTCGATGCCCTTGCGGAGGCATACCTGGGATCGAAGACGGGGCGCCCGCTCCTCGAGCATGCCTACAACGTATCATCCGATATCGGTTTTGTGGCCCGGACGCTCCGGGTGAAAGGGCCGCCCGGGGTGCAGGCAATCACCATCGCCCTGCACCGGCCCGTCCGGCCGATGCTTCCCCAGCGGGTCGCCAGGATCTCGGAGATCCTCGAGCGGATCGGCTCTCCCGTCATCGCCGTCGAGGAGAAGTACGACGGCGAACGGATTCAGGCGCACAAGGACGGCGACGACGTCACCCTCTTTTCGCGGCGGTTGACCGACGTCACCGACCAGTACCCCGATATCGTCCGCCGCGTCCGGGGCTCCGTTACGGCGAAGACGGCGATCCTCGACGGCGAGGCGGTTGCGTTCAACCATGAGGCCGGGACCTATCAGCCGTTCCAGACGCTGATGCGGCGGCGACGGAAGTACCGGGTCCGGGAGGTTGCCGGCGAGATCCCCGCGACCTACCGGGTCTTCGATCTCCTCTACGTTAACGGCGAGTCCTGCCTCTCCCGGAGTTACCCCGACCGGCGGGCGATACTCGAGGCGGTCCTCTCAGGGGACGACCGGATCTCCGTCGCCGACCGCATTGTAACAGGGGATACCGACGGGATCACGGAGTTCTACAGCGCCTGCATTGAACGCGGGCTCGAAGGGATCGTCTGCAAGTCGTGCGCAAAGGACTCGTTTTACCGGGCGGGAGCGCGGGAGTGGCAGTGGATCAAGTGGAAGGGGGACTACGCTCCCGGCCTTGCCGATACGCTCGACCTTGTCATCGTCGGCGCCAGCGCCGGTCGGGGGAAGCGGGCCGGGACCTACGGTTCGGTCCTCTGTGCCGCCTATAACCACGAGGAAGACCTCTTTCAGACGGTCTGCGGCATGGGCACGGGTTTCTCTGACGAAGAACTCGCGGGCCTCCCCCGACGGCTCGCCGGTGCGAGGACGGACCGGCAGCCGGCGCGGGTGATGGTGAACCCGCAGGCGGCACCCGACTTCTGGTTCGTGCCGGCCCGGGTCGTGGAGGTGCTCGGGCTTGAGATCACCGAGAGCCCGGTCCATACCTGCAACTGGGACCCGGAGCGGCGGCGGGGGCTCGCCCTCCGGTTCCCGCGGTTCGTGCGGTGGCGGGACGAGAAGAGCCCGGAACAGGCGACGACGACCACCGAGGTCGCGGCCATGTTCCGCCGGCAGCGGGAGGCGTGACGGTGGAGAATCTTTCGCAGGTGACCAATATAGAGGTCGCGGCGGTCCTCGACGAGGTCGCGGACCTCCTGGAGATCAAAGGCGTCCGGTTCAAGCCGCAGGCATACCGGCGGGCAGCCCGGGCGATCGAGACTCTTCCGGAGGATATCGCCGACGTCGCGCGGGAGGGCGACCTCGATGATATCCCCGGCGTCGGCAAGAGCATCGCCGAAAAGATCCGCGAGATCGTCGAGACTGGCCGCCTCGCTTACCTCGCGTCTCTCCGCGAGGAACTCCCGGAGGGCGTGCAGCACCTGGTCCGGCTTCCCGGGATCGGGCCGAAGAAGGCGGTCTATCTCGCCCGGGAACTCGGGGTCCGGACCGTCGACGACCTGGAGGCGGCGGCAGCGGCCGGCCGGATCCGCGACCTCCCCGGGTTCGGGGAGAAGACCGAGCAGAACATCCTCGAGAGCGTCCGGATGAGCCGGACCGCAAAAGAGCGCCGCCTTCTCGGGTATATCCTGCCCGTCGCCCGCGATATCGAACGGCGTCTTTCGTCGCTCACGTCGGTCCGGCAGGTGAGCCTTGCCGGTTCGATACGGCGCAGGAAGGAGACGGTCGGGGACGTCGACGTCCTCGCGACCTCTTCGCGCCCGGAGGAGGTGATGGAGGTATTTTCCACCCTTCCGGGTATTGAGCGGGTTCTCGCCCGGGGAACGACGAAGACGTCGGTGGTGCTCGCGACCGGGATCCAGGTCGACCTCCGGGTTGTGGAGGACGGGCATTTCGGGGCCGCGCTCCAGTATTTCACGGGTTCAAAGGAGCACAATATTGCTCTCCGGAAACTTGCTGTTGCGCGAAACTGGCGGCTGAACGAGTATGGGCTCGTAGACCTTGCAAGCGGCAGGACGGTCGCGGGCGAGGACGAGGGCGGGGTCTACCGGGCTCTCGGTCTTGCCTGGATCGAGCCGGAACTCCGGGAGGACCGCGGCGAGATCGAGGCCGCACGGACCGGGACCCTGCCCGACCTCGTCGGCTACGACGCGATCCGGGGCGATCTCCACGTCCATACCCGCTGGAGCGAGGGCGCTCACTCCATCGAGGAGATGGCGGAGGCGGCGCGAGCACTCGGCTACAGGTACATCGCCATCTGCGACCATTCAGAGGCCCTCCATATCGCCCGCGGCCTCTCCCCCGGGCGCCTGGCCGACCAGGTGCGCGAGATCGAGCGGATTAACCGGGTGGCCGGCGATGATTTCACCGTCCTCTCCGGCACCGAGTGCAACATCGGCATGGATGGGAAGCCGGACCTCCCGGACAGCGTCCTCGCCGACCTTGACGTTGTGGTGGCGAGCGTTCATTCCGGGTTCAAGCAGACCGAGCGGGAGATGACCGGGCGGGTTATCACGGCGATGCATAACGACCACGTCGACATCATCGGCCACCCGACGGGGCGGATCCTCCTTGAACGCGAGCCCTACCGGATCGATCTATCTGCGGTCTATGATGCCGCAACAAAACTCGGTGTCTTGATGGAGATCAACGCCTTTCCGTCCCGTCTGGACCTCTCCGACGTCAACTGCTTCGCGGCCCGCGAGGCGGGAGTCCGGTTCTCGCTCGGTTCGGACGCCCACAGCCGGGAGAACCTCCGCTACATGGAGTTCGGGGTCGCGACCGCCCGGCGAGGCTGGCTCTCGGCGGACGATATCGTCAATACCCACCCGCTTGCGGGGTTGAGAAGAGTTCTGCGGACATAAGAGTGGGCCGGTGGTCACCGGTTACCCGCTCTCATGCCGCGTTGACGACATCCATGAGGCGGATGTCGAACGTCAGGGGTTTTCCGGCCAGCGGATGGTTTGCGTCCAGCGTCACGGTCGAAGTCGAGACGTCGCTGACGACGACGATTGCCGCCTTGCCGTCCGGCTGCTGGATCTGGAGTTGCTGGCCCGGCTCGGGGTTGATATCTTCGGGGAACTGCTCCCGGTCTACGGTAAGCGTCATGTCTTCACGGTGCGGACCGTATGCCTCTTCCGGGGGGATCGTGGCGGTCTTTGTCTCTCCCGGCGTCATGCCGATCACAGCCTGCTCGAACCCGGAGATAATCTGTCCGTTGCCGATGGTGAACTCCAGAGGCTCTCGTTCGTTGGAACTGTCAAAGACCGTGCCGTCTTCCAGTTTCCCGGTGTAGTGCACCTTGACGGTGTCGCCTTCCTTTACCTGTGCCATACTGCTTCACCGGCGGGGTGGTGATCCTGACTCCTATTTATGCGTGTCGACCGAATCCTGGTTATCGGCGGAGACGGGAACTCCCGGCATTTGAGGGCGAAGATGTCGTTTGCCGTTCTTGCGGGCGGCGTGCAGGATCCCCATCACGCCCCGCACATCGTAGCCCGGGGTCCGGTCGATCGTAAAGTCGTAGTGCTCCCCGATGTAGTCGAGGAGCGCCCTGTTCACCGGCCCCCCGATCGGGGGCATGTGAAGTTCCATCTCGATCCGGCGCACCCCGTCGAGGGCCCCGGGCCGGATGGACCATTCCGCACCCTCGCAGTCGCACTTCAGGAAGTCGCAGCCCCTGGCCGTATCGATGAACTCCTCGAGGGTCCGGGTTTTCACGGCGAGGGTCCGGTTTCCCCAGGCGATCCGCCTTACGCTTCCATCGCCGAGCGCCCCGTCGAACACCGTGACGTCGACGCCGTTTGCTCTGACATTCTCCCGGAGTGCCTCCGTGAGGATTGGTTCGACGGCCAGGACCCGCCGGGATCTCCGGGCGGCCCGAATGCAGAACGCACCGACGTTCGCCCCAATATCGAGGACTCTCTCGTCCGGCCGGATGTCGTCGATGCGGTATTCGCCGACGACGTAGACGGCATCGGCCGAATCCGGCATCCTCCTGAAGGTTATGTCGTCGTAAGCGACGACCGATGTAACATCCTTTCGGGCCATTGCATCAGGTAGCGTTTGGTCCCTTGCCTATATGGGCGTTCCTCCCCGGGATTGCCATGGTGCTCCCCTGCCCGGCCCCGCACGGAAGGTCCGAATCCATGCTCTCCTATTATCCTTTTCGCGTGCCCATTTTACCATGAAACAGGTATAAATCAAATTTGATCGCTGTCAAACGACGTTTGCTTTTGATAACCGCTTAAGTCAGTATAAATTATTATCTCTCACGCATTGATGCTTCAGGACGAAGGCAGGCAGAAGGCCCACGACACCTGTAACCGTTTTTCGAAACTATCTGTGTGAGATGATCGTCGCAAAAAAGCTCTCCGGGCGCGGTCCATGCCTGCCCGCATTGCAGGCTCGTCGTGGACCGCGACCCGAACGCAGCAATCGGTCTACGGGACTGCAATTCAGAGGGAGGGTGTCCCCGGGGACGACCTCGAAGGAGCAGTCACATGGACTTCACGGTCTCGCGTCTCCTAACTTCAGATCGGGTTTCCAGGAGGGCGTGACGCGTCGTCTGGTCACCCGTCAACGCCCTCTGGATGCAGGGTCGGCAGCACAGGTTGTCTGAACCCGGTCAGAGGCTTACAGCACACCATGGTATTCGTATCTCTTGTGGGTGATATGAGTTTATTGGGCAGGTCTTACCGGGAGGATGCACTTGGTGATGAGACTTTCGGGAGATTCAGTGATTGCATCTCGTATCCGTTGACGCCACCACCCCCTTCGATGACAAAATACGTATTCTAGGATATAATCCTTTCTCCTATGGGAGGGGGCGGTGCCGGTATGCCGGGAAACCCCCCATACTTCCGGGCTGCCGTGAAGCACCCCCGTCAACCTTTACCAAATGAATTCCAGATTTCGTGTAAAAGCGTTCCGAATAAGCCGGAGTGTGGTTCAGCGGCCTTTCTCTTCACGTTGCCCGATAAAAGAGGTGCTCCGGAATGGAGCCAGCCCGCATGCTCTTACTTACCGCCTGTCCCAAGATACGTTGCTCCCCGGCGCTCCGATGATCTCGATCGGCTGGGTCAGTCGGACCCTTGCGATGGTTTTCCCTTTCATTCCCTCAATGACCTGGTCGGCGAGGTCGAGGGGGAGATCGACCGTGGAGTATGTCTCGTAGATATTGATTGCTCCGATTGCGGTCCCGGGAATCCCGGTCTCGCCTGCGAGTGCTCCGACAATATCTTTGGGCCGGATCTGGTGCTCTTTTCCGACCGGGATCTTGAGGAGAGCCAACCCCTGAGCCGGTCCGATCTCCTGCGGCAGGACCTGGTTCCTGTCGCCCGGACTGCTCCCGGCAAGCTCCATCTTCAGGAGGGCCGCGGCAACCTCAAGTGAGGTGTAGTCTTCGGATATCTGGTCGACGAGGTTCATGTAGTGTTCAAGGTCGCCCTCCTCTATGATGTGCTGTACCCGGTCGATGAGTTTCCGTGTCCGGCTCTCCTCAACATCTCCCTGTGTTGGGAGCGGGATGCGGGCGATCTTGATCCGGGTGTAGTCCTGGATCGTCCGGAGTTTGAAATACTCTTTCGGGCCCACGAACGTGACGGCCCGTCCGGTGCGGCCGGCACGCGCTGTCCGGCCGATCCGGTGGATGTAATATTCGATGTCCTGCGGGACGTCGTAGTTGATGACCAGGTCGACGTCCTCTACATCGATGCCCCGCGCGGCGACGTCCGTGGCGACGAGAATGTCGATCGTCCCCGCACGGAACTTTGCCATCACCCGGTCCCGGAGGGTCTGTTTCATGTCCCCGTGGAGTCCTTCGGCGAAGTAGCCGCGGGCCTGGAGGTGCGTGGTCAGTTCGTCGACGCCCTTTTTGGTGTTTGAGAAGACGAGGGTCAATTCCGGGTCGTACATATCGAGCAGACGGGTGAGGACTTCGAGTTTGTCTCTATTCCGCACCTCAATGTAGAGTTGCTCGATCTGCGGGACGGTCACCTCGCGCCGTGCGACAGAGATGAACTCGGGGTTCTTCTGGAACTTCTTCGAGATATCGAGGATGGGTTTCGGGAGGGTGGCCGAGAAGAGAACCGTCTGGCGGTCTTTTGGTGTTTCGTCCAGGATCTTCTCGATATCTTCACGAAATCCCATATCCAGCATCTGGTCGGCTTCGTCGAGGACGACCAGGCCTACCCGGGCAAACGAGAGCGTCCCGCGGTCGAGGTGGTCGAGCACCCGGCCGGGGGTCCCGACAACGATCTGGACGCCGCGTTGCAATGCCTTGAACTGCCGGTCTATCGGCTGGCCACCGTAGATCGGGGTGGTGCTGATGCCCTTGTGGTATTTTGCCAGGCGGGAGAACTCTTCGGCGGTCTGAATGGCGAGTTCTCGGGTGGGAGAGAGGACAAGAACCTGTGTCGCCCGGCTGTCGGGGTCGACGCGCTCAATTGCCGGGATGCCGAACGCTGCCGTCTTTCCTGTCCCGGTCTGGGCCTGGCCGGTCACGTCGCGGCCTTTGAGTATCATTGGTATTGTGCGTACCTGGATCGGCGTGGGCTCCTCAAAGCCCAGGTCTTCTATCGCCTGGAGTGTCTTTTGCGAGATATTGAAATCCTGAAAGGTAACGTTATTTTCCATTCTTTCATATCTTGGTGTTTATGTATCTTTATCTTGTGGGGGTGACGGGGGCGCGCAGCAGATCTCAGTAGCGTGAGGATGAAGAATACAGGGCGTGTGTCCGTGTATCGTATCGCGTGTGGTGCCTTCCTGAAAGATATATCACTTCTGCGAAGCAAACCTCCTGGAATGGATGTCAAAAACCCTCCGCCGGTGAGCGCCGCGAGGGTTCGGGAGGTCTACCGCCGCTACTCCGTCGGTCGCCCGGATCTCTGCGACGTCATCCTGCCGGAACTCCTGCCTCACGACGTTTGCAGCGCATACTGCAGGCCGCCCGACCGCATACGGGTGCTCTTCGTCGCCGAATCCCCACCCTGGTCTGCCGGGCGGCGCGAGGTTGCCGCACCTTCCGACTGTCTGAATCCCGACTACCCCTACTTCTGGAACGGCCGCTACGACGTGCGACATCGCGGGGGACGCGCTCCGCTCTCCCTCGGGTTTGCGGAAAATTTGTTTCTGCTGCTCGGGCTTAACGGCGAATCGCGCCGGGAAAACCTTGATCTCTTCACCGGGAACGGCTTCTTCCTTGTCGATACCGTCAAGTGCGTCTTCCGGAAGAACCGGAGGGCGGCCGTTCCCGGAGGCCTCGTCCGGTTGAGCGCGCGGGAAATTCTCGGACGGGAGATCGCCGGTCTCGCCCCCGGATACGTCGTCGCCCTCGGAAGTACGGCATTCGCCGGGCTTCGCGAGATCGAGCCCTATGCGAATGCCCTCGCCGGTGTCAGGACGATTACAGAGATCTCCGGAGACCTCCGGGAGGTCCTCTTCGAGGAGAATCACCTTCTCTGTCTGCCCTATCCCGGCTGGCGCAACCGGGGCCGGATGGATCTTATCGAGGCGGGATTTTCAGCCGTCCGGGACCTTGCGGCCTGACCGCCTCACCGGAACGTCTTTTTCCCCTCTTCGTACATCCTCTCCTTCTGTCGACGGAGTTCTGCGGCCTTCTTCTGCTCGTCGGGGTCTCCTTTCTCCTCGATCTTGATCTTCTGCGCTTCTTCCATCAGGTCGCTGCGACTCCGGTACCCGGACGGCCTCATCTTCTCCCTGTCCTCCCGGTACTCTTCCTCAATCTGTTGCCGGTGCTCCTGTGCGACGGATTGGCCGGCCGGTCCGCCCACTGGAATCTCCTCGCCGCGGGCCTCGGCGGCTTTCTTCAGCCGCACCTCGAGAGTCCCGTTTTTAAACGTGGCGCCCGCCCCTTCGTCCTTGACATCGGTTGGGAGAGAGACCGTCCGGGAGAGAGAACCGATCCTCCGCTCCCGCATATGGTATCCTGTCTGCTCCTTTTCGCTTGCCTCCTCCCGCCGGGCGGCGATCCGGAGCGTCCGCGGGTCAAGGAGCCGGACGGTTATGTCTCCTCTCTCAACGCCGGGGAGGTCGGCAACGACCACGACGTCGGTGTCGTGTTCGAGGACGTCGACCATCGTCCCGGCCCCGCCGGGGAGAGGTGGCTGCTGCGCGGTTCGTGAAAGGTTCTCCATCATCTCGGTGAACTGCCTCTGCATACCCGAGAGCATATCTTCAAACTCGCTCCATGGTTCGCGTGCCGATCTTCTCCACGCCATGATAGTTCTTCTCCTGCCTGCTGGCGGTCTTCTGATTGCAGACACTTCGTATATATGTTCCTGTGCGGGGTGTGGGGCGGCCGGATTGAACGCGTCTCCCTTCAAAAGACTGATCCGGAGTATGGGTGATGCCTATGGGGAACGTGAAGGAAAATTCATGCCCATGGCTTCTGCAGCCCTGTATCCCCTGAAGTACGACCCGGAACTTCCTGGGCGGGCGCCGTGAAGATGAGGGAACCGGCGAGTGGACAGAAGATGTTCATATAGGCAGTCTTCGCGTTTCTCTTCCTGCCAGATACACCTGCATGTGCCGCCTGATCCGGCAGATCTTACCGAGTTCTCGTCGGTCGAACCTGTGCCCGGGGATGAATTCATATACTCGATATGTGAATATATATTCATATTTGTGGTGTATCGATGAGAAGGGACTGTTTATGTCTATCGGAGAAGACCGAAAGGACCTGCGCTCACGCCGTTGCGGACGTCGGGACGGCAACTCTGCAAACGAAGAGATGAGCCCTGCACCGGAAGCCCGGAAATTGGGCGGGATATTCAAACCGCCGAATACAGCCGGGGCGAAGACATTGCGAGTCATATCTCCCCCGGAGGCACACGCCTGCGATACCGGTGTCATTGTGTCAACGAGACCGCCGGCAGCATTTCATCGACTACGGCCGTTGCCCGGTGTACTCCCGGTCGACCGCCGCCGCGGGGAAAGATCGCCCGGGTATTCTTTAACCAGCGAACACGTCGGCTCGTTGCTGTCGCAGGATATCAAACACATCGGATACGGGCCGGAGTAAAACAATGGCCCATAATCATTCATCACCGGATGATGAAGCGGAGAAAACCGCCTGCCGGTGCGGCTGCCGCCCGGATTCGTCGGAGCAACCCCCCGAATCTGATCCGGCAGCAGCTTCCGATTGTTCTCTGCCGGAAGACTCCACGGCGACCGCCGGGGCGGGTTGCGACTGCTGCCCGGACGAAGAGCCCGCACAACCTGCGTCCGCCGAGCCCGTTTGTGACTGCTGCCATGAGGGTGACATGCACCGACACGCGGGTCCCGGGGCGGCAGCCGCTGCCGATGCTCTGACCGACACATTCGCCGTGGACGGTCTTGATTGCGCCGATTGCGCCGCTACGCTCGAAAAGGGCATTGGAAGACTCAACGGCGTCATCGATGCAGACGTCAACTTTGCTACGGCAAAGATGAAAGTGACCTACGACCGGGTGCGGATCCGGCCGGAGCAGATCGAGAAGGCGGTCGGCGGTTTCGGCTACCGGGCCACGCTCCTTTCCGCAGACGCCGGCCATCCGGAGGTCCGGCGTTCGGTGTTCCGGCTCTCCGGCCTCGACTGCGCCGACTGCGCAGCCAACCTGGAGAGACGGGTCGGCGCGCTGGAGGGAGTACGCTCGGTGCAGGTCAATTTTGCCGCCAGCAAAATGACGGTGGAGCACACCGCTCCCTTTGCCGAGATCCTGAAGACGGTGGGGCAGGCCGGGTATAAAGCCGAACGCGAAGAAGCGGGTCGGCACCGCCCGGAAACCGGGATCTCGTGGTGGGCCCACCGGCGCACCCAGGCAACCGTCGCCTCCGGCATCATACTGGCGGTGGCCGGTGCCCTGGACCTGCTGGGTTTCAGCGACCCCATCGTGATCCCGCTGTACGCCGCGGCTACGATTGTCGGCGGTTACAGCACGGCAAAACGGGGACTGTACGGCCTGCGTTCCCTCACCTTCGACATGAACCTTCTCATGACCGTCGCCATCATCGGGGCGGCGGCCATTGGGGAGTGGAGCGAAGGGGCAACCGTTGCCTTTCTCTTCTCTCTCGGCAACACCCTCCAGACCTATACGATGGATAAGACCCGGCAGTCTATCCGGACGCTGATGGATCTGGCCCCGCCCGACGCTCTGGTGCGGCGCAACGGGGTGGAGCAGAGGCTGCCGGTGGAGGAGGTTGCCGTCGGCGACCTGATCATCGTCAAACCCGGAGAGCGAATTGCGATGGACGGCACGGTGAGGAGCGGTATGTCGGCCGTCAACCAGGCGATGATCACCGGGGAGTCGCTCCCGGTGGAGAAGGCAGCCGGCGATGCGGTGTATGCCGGGACCGTCAATGAACACGGCGCTCTGGAGGTTGAGGTCACCCGGGTCGCCGCAGATTCGACGCTGGCGAAGATTATGCACCTTGTGGAGGAGGCCCAGGCCCAGAGAGCGCCTTCGCAGCAGTTTGTCGATCTCTTCGCCAGGTACTATACCCCGGCGGTCCTGCTTGCCGCTGCCGGAACCATGGTCCTCCCCTGGCTGCTGTTCGGTCAGGACTTTGCGTACTGGTTCTACACCGGGCTCGTGCTGCTGGTCATCTCCTGCCCGTGCGCCCTGGTCATCTCGACGCCGGTGTCCATCGTGTCGGCGATCGGCAACGCATCCCGTAACGGCGTCCTCATCAAAGGCGGCGCTTACCTCGAGCAGATGGGCGCCATTCAGGCCATTGCTCTTGATAAAACCGGCACCCTGACCCACGGCCGCCCGGTTGTTACGGATGTCCTGCCGCTGGGTGAACATACCGAGCAGGACTTCCTGGCCATGGCGGCGGCCGTCGAAAAATGGTCGGAACACCCCCTGGCCGTGGCCATCGTCGAAAAGGCCGGGAGTTTACCCCTGCAGCCGGCAGTGAATTTCAAGGCTCTGGTCGGTCGCGGCGCCCGGGCTGACGTCGACGGGCAGACGGTCTATATCGGGAATCTGCGTCTCTTCGAGGACCTGGGTTTGAACCCGGCGCAATATATGAACAGGGTGACCGGGCTGGAAGAGCAGGGCAAGACGGTCATGCTGGTCGGCTCCGGGGGTGCAATCTTCGGCATGATTGCAGTGGCCGACACGCTGCGCGGCAGCGGCAGGGATGCCGTCCGGGCCCTTCGCCGGGTCGGCATGAAGCACATCGCCATGCTGACCGGCGACAATCGCCGGGTGGCCGGCGCCATAGCAAAAGACCTCGGCCTTGATGCCTACTACAGCGACCTGCTGCCGCAGGACAAAGTGGCTGCCGTGCAGAAACTGACGAAAGAGTTCGGCACCGTCGTGATGGTGGGGGACGGCGTCAACGACGCCCCGGCGCTGGCAGCCGCCAACGTCGGTGTTGCGATGGGTGTGGCCGGCTCGGATACGGCGCTGGAAACGGCCGATATCGCCCTGATGTCCAACGATCTGGGGAAGCTGGCCTATGTGATCGACCTGAGCCGCAGGACGGTGACCGTTATCAAGCAGAACATCGGTTTTGCCATCATGGTCAAACTGGTATTCGTTGCCCTGACGTTTCTCGGGTTCGTCGATCTCTGGCTGGCGGTGCTTGCCGACATGGGGTCGTCGCTTCTCGTTACCTTGAATGGCATGCGTTTGATGCAGGGGGTAAGCCGATCAACTACATAGAGACTGACGCGCTGCAAACAGGTCAGTTTTGATTTTTTTTTCTTGCTGGACGGGCTAGGGCCGCTCCGGCGAATCTCTTGTTATTTTTGTCGGACGTGGTCGAGCCCATGCTGCAGCAGAACGGCGATAGTCTCGTCGTTCAGCGAATACTTGGCCATGGTCCCTTCTCTGCGATACTTGACCAGGCGGGCCCCGCGCAGAAGACGGAGCTGATGCGATACCGCCGATTGCGCCATCTGCACCACCGCTGCAATATCGCAGACACACAACTCGCGCTTAGAGAGAGCGTATAATATCTTAAACCGGGTCACATCGCCCAGAAGCCGGAATATTTCTGTCGCATGCTGAATGTCTTCCTCCGGCGCCATCTCTTTTTTTGCCTGACATATCGTTTGAGGATGCTCGCACACCTCTTCGCACATATCAAAATCGCAGGGGGACTCTTTCATTACACCACCTGAATATGTGGTCGTATAAAATATATCCTTTCTCCGCAGATACGCTGAACCACAACCCGCAATCTCATCGGTCGTTCTTTCGTTCGGGATGATAACGAGTGATATTGGTTGTTTGAGGGAACTTTCAGAATGATTGCGGCAAAATTTTCTCCTTTCCCCGGAACTATTTCTCTTTATGATCAATATGCCAAGGTATGAGAGATGTGGGGTGTAGCGGCTTGTCTCCTGCACCATACACTGACTGCGGGGCGATGGAGCCCTCCCGGAGGTCCCGTGCCGACCATTTTTCCGAGTCGGTCATCCGTGAGATGACGCGGCTTGCGATAGCGAATAACGCCATCAACCTTGCCCAGGGATTTCCCGATTTTCCGTGCCCGCGGGAACTCAAGGATGCGGCCTGTGCGGCGCTTCATGCCGATGTGAACCAGTATGCGATCACCTGGGGGGACAGGTCCCTTCGGGAAGCTCTTTCCCGGAACGTGGAGGCGTACAATCGGATGCAGTTCGATCCGGAGACCGAGATCACCGTGACGTGCGGCTCAACGGAGGCCATGATGGCCTCCCTCCTTGCCCTGATCTCGCCGGGCGACGAGGCGGTCATCTTCGAGCCGTTCTACGAGAATTACGGGCCTGATTCCGTCATCTCCGGGGCCGTACCCCGGTTCATCCGGCTGAAGGCCGATTTCTCTCTCGACGAGGAGGCCCTGAAATCCGCGTTTACCAAGAAGACCCGGGTCCTCATCCTCAATACCCCGAACAACCCGACCGGGAAGGTCTTTTCCGGGCAGGAGCTGCGGCTCCTTGCCGATCTCTGCGTCGAGAACGATGTCGTCGCGATCACGGACGAGATCTACGAACACATCCTCTATGGCGGGCGCAAGCATATCTCGATCGGCTCGCTTCCCGGGATGGAGGAGCGAACGGTCACGATCGGGAGTTTCTCGAAAACCTACAGCGTTACGGGCTGGCGGGTCGGGTATGCCCTGGCCCACCGGGACCTGACGGCCCGGATCCGGAAGATCCATGACTTCCTGACCGTGGGAGCCCCGGCTCCCCTCCAGCGTGCCTGTGTTGCAGCGCTGGATCTCCCTCCCTCGTATTACCGGGACCTTGCGGCTCTCTATGACCGGAAACGAAAGATCCTCTTTTCGGGCCTGACAAAAGCCGGTCTCCGGTGCCGTCTCCCGGAAGGGGCCTACTACATCTTCGCCGACATCTCGGAGTTCGGGATGAACGATACGGAGTTTGCCCGGCACCTCGTCGAGAATGTCGGTGTTGCAGCGGTTCCGGGGAGTTCGTTCTTCCGAGACGGCGGGGAGAACCGGGTCCGGTTCACCTTCTCAAAGAAGGATGAGACCCTCCTGGAGGCCACCCGCAGATTGGAGCAACTGAATTGACCTTTGTGGGTCCTGAATGACTGAGAAGACGTACTGGGACAAAAGGCCCCCGGCGGATCTACGGGAGGCCCCCGCTTCATCCCCGTTCACGGCGCATGACTTTGGGGTCATACCGGGGGATAACGGGTTCCCCGTTTTTAAGCCTGCAAGGACGGAGCCGAGCAGGATGACCAATCAATGATTCCGTCTTTGATCCAGCTCATCCTCGCGTTCATCATTGCAACCGGTATCGGCGGGGTCTCCGCGATCCTCGGTCTCGGCGGAGGTTTCCTCGCCGTCCCGACCCTCACGCTCCTCTTCGGCCTTGACCTGAAGACTGCAATCGGGACGAGCCTTGCCGTGGCCCCCTTTACCGCGCTATCGGGGGGCATCGTCTACGGGCGGCAGGGGAGACTGTGCTGGAAGACGATTGCTGTTGCGGCAGTCCCCTGCATGGCGGGAAGCCTCATCGGGGCTTTTCTGACGGGTTTCGTCTCCGACGGCACCCTTACCCTTCTCTTCGGAGCCGTTATGCTGATCCTTGCGGCCCAGATGGTCCTTCCCGGCCTCTCCCTCGTCCCGGCGATCGTGAAGGGCCCTTCCTTCTGCCAGGCGTATTCTTCGGATACCGAGGAACTCCCGGAGGTCAGGATGTATTACCTCCACCTCGGTATATGGGGGCTCGTGGCCGGGGCCATGAGCGGGGCAACCGGCCTTTCTTCGGGGATTGCAATGGTCCCCGCCATGATCTCGGGGGGGCTCCCGGTCCACGCCGCGGTCGGGACCTCAATGGCGATCATCTTCGCGACCTCGTCGACCGGGGCCCTGGCCCATATCGTGCAGGGGAACTACTCGCTGCAGTATTTTGTATCGTACGCGATCGGGGTCTCGCTCGGGGCGTTCGCCGGGGCGCAGGTTGCGGCAAGGATACCGGCCCGGACAATCCAGCTTGTCTTCGGCTTTTTGATCGCAGCGATCGGGATCTTCATGATGATCTGAAGTTTGCAATAAATTTTGCTTCAAGTGGATGTCTGTTCATTCCGGGGCTGGTTTCACCCTGCTCTGAAGAGACGCCTCATCGGGAGGTAATCGCTCGTTCATGTCTGGGAGCCGCTTCATTCTTCAAAAGACTGATACGGGGTGAGCGTCATACTAACCAGCATACAGATGCGGTCGGGTGAAATAGCAGGACGTAGATTAACCAGGACAGCACGGGAGACAATCGTTGCGAAATTCACCCAAAACGATGCCGAATGGATTGCGATCTTCGGCTCCTACGCACGCGGATCCGCCGGCCCGGCGAGCGACATCGACATCCTGGTCAGATTCGCCCGCAAAAAGAGCCTTTTCTCGCTTGTGCGGATCGAGGACGAACTCGCCCGGTCTCTCCGCATGAAGGTGGACCTCGTCACCGAAAACGCCGTGAGCCCCTACCTCGCCGATGCGATATACCGTGATGCTGTGGTGATCTATGACGCCGGAGGACCTCGCGTATCTTCACCACATCCTTGATGCCATCATAAGCATCGAGGAATTCTCCGAAAACATCATATCGGCGGAAGATCTTCGGAACCGCCGGCTGGAACGCGCCGGGATCGAACGTATGCTGACCATTATCGGCGAGGCGGCAAAGATGGTCTCTCCGGAGTTACGTAGAGAGCACCCGGAGATCCCCACCCACCTATTGCTTAACAGGGACATTGCTGCAGGCCGAAAGCCCGGCGTCAACCTCCTTGGAGAAGATGGTCCTGCATCGGCCCTTTTAGTTGAAGATGGAATTATGCCAGCCCCGCACCCGTGCAGGATAATCCCTCTTTGTCGCCTCCAGCGACCTGGTCACCCACCACCATCATCCCAGTCTTCCGTGGGAGCCCGACGAGGCTCATGAACAGGATCGAAAAGAATATTTTTGTATTCGATCGAATACATTTTTTATCCTGTTGAATACATTATATATTCATGATTGAGGCGCTCATCCCTTCGAAGGTCCGGGTGAAACTCCTCACCCTGTTTCTGCTCAACCCGGAGAGCGAGTTTTACGTTCGCGAAATTGTCCGCATGACCGGTGAGAACATCACCGGAGTGCGCCGCGAGCTTGCGAATCTGGAATCGTTCGGGCTTCTGGTCGGGAAGAAAAGGGGAAATCAGCAGTATTTCACCGTCAACCGTGATTTTTTCCTCTATACTGACCTCCAGCGACTCGTGCTCAAGACGGAGGGAGTTGCACGAGTCATCCGGGAGAACCTCTCGCTCCTGCAGAATATCGAGTGTATGTTCATCTATGGATCGTTTGCTAAAGGGACCGCTGGAGGAAAGAGCGACATCGACCTCTTCATCGTCGGCGACGTGGATGAGAAGGCACTGATCCCCCTCGTAAACACGAGCGAACGTGCAATCAGCCGGGAGATCAACTACACGCTCATGCAGGGCAGCGAGTTTGCCCGACGACGGGAAACCGGAGATCCTTTCGTAAAGAATGTAATGAGCGAGAGAAAGATCATGATCGTTGGAACCTGTGATGCTTGAAGATCTTGAGAGGCAGGGGTTGATCAAGCGGCTCCCGCCCGACCGGAAGAAAGTGGACGACGCAATGGCCCTTGCCCGCCGGGACATTGAGACCGCCAGGATACTTCTCCCGATTGATTGTGATTGGGCGTATACCATCGCGTATAATGCAGCACTCCAGGCCGGGCGTGCCCTGATGTTTGCAAAAGGGTATCGCCCTGACGGTGCAAATCAGCATATCTCCGTGGTGAAGTTTGCCGGACTTTTCATCGACGAGGACGATGCTCTCGTTTTCGACAGGATGCGTCGCAAACGGCACAGTTCGGTCTATGATGCCGCGGGGACGATCTCCGGGGCCGAGGCCGAATTTGCGGTGAATTCAGCTGTGGCTCTGATCCAGAAGGTCGAGACGCTCCTCAGTTGACGTTCACGACGTTCCCCGGCCGCCCCGTTCCCTACTCCCGGTACCTCCTGCATCCACACGAGAACTCCGCGATAAACTCATTCTCCCCCGACGCCAGCACCTCCTCCGGCGTCCCCTCGAGGACGACTCTCCCCTCTTCCATGACGCAGGTTCGGTCGCCGAGTTCGAGGGCGTCGCGGAGCGCGTGGGTGACGAGGATGCAGGGAATGTCAGCGGCCCGGATGGTTTCCCGGAGTTCGCGGCGCATCTCTCCCTGGGCTCGAACATCGACCGCGGCGAGCGGCTCGTCCAGGAGGAGGAGGCCGGGCTTTACCGCGAGCGCCCGGGCGAGAGCCACCCGCTGGCGCTGCCCGCCGGAGAGCCGGCCGACGTTGACGCCCGCGAGATCGGAGAGGTGCATGCGTTCGAGTTCCCCGGCGACGCGGGCGGCGATCTCGCCGGCCGGGACCTTCCGGCACCGGAGGCCGAAGGCGACGTTCTCGAAGACCGAGAGGTGCGGGAAGAGTGCGTAGGACTGGAAGAGGTGACCGATGTTCCGGTCTTCGACAGGGACGTCGAGGCGCAGGCGGTCCGAGTAGAGCACCCGGCCCGCAAGGGCGATCTCGCCGTGGTCCGGGACGAGCAGCCCTGAGGCCAGGTTGAGCACGGTCGATTTTCCGGCTCCGTTCTCCCCGATCAGGACGAGGGTCTCCCCCGGTCCGACCGAGAGGGAGACGTCGAGTTCGAAGTCCCGCAACTGTTTTGCGGCATGTATGGTAAGCCTCAGGCACTCCTCCGGGTGGTGTGTTTAACAGTCAGGATCACGGCGAACGATATGACCACGAGGACGATCGCGATGCTGATCGCCTCGTCGAGGTTTCCCTGCATCGTCGTGTAGATCGCAAGCGGCATCGTCTGGGTCCGGCCCTGGAGGTTCCCGGCGAACATGATCGTCGCGCCGAACTCGCCGAGCGCCCGGGCAAACGAGAGGATCGCCCCCGATACGAGCCCGCTCCGTGCAAGGGGGATCGAGACGCGGAGGAGGACGGCGAGCCTCGACGCCCCGAGCGTCCGGGCCGCGTCCTCGTAGAGCGGGTCGACCGCCTCGAAACTCGCCCGCGCCTGCCGGATGTAGAACGGCGAGGCGACGAAGACCTGTGCGAGGATCACCGCGACCGTCGTGAACGCGACGGTTATGCCGAACCCGTCGAGGAACTCCCCGACGACGCCCCGGCGGCCGAAGGCCATGAGGAGAGCGATGCCCGCAACCGCGGGCGGGAGGACGATCGGAAGGTCCGTAAGGGTGTCGACGATCGCCCGGCCGCGGTAGCGCACCCTTGCGTTCACGTACGAGAGCGGCGTCCCCAGGAGGACGACGATTGCGGTGCTTGCCGAGGCGGTGAGAAGGGAGAGCCGGAGGGCGTCGAGGACCACCGGCTGCTGCAGCGACCAGAAGAACGCCTCGGGGGTGATCCGCAGGAAGAGCGAGGCTACCGGGATCGTCACGAAGAGGAGGAAACCCGCGATGAGGCAGAAGACAAGGAGGGAGAGGACGGCCTCCCAGGGCCTTGCGGCCCTATTGAACGGGGTCGAATCCATAGGATTCCAGGACGGCGCTGCCGGTCGGGCCGCGGACGAACGCTATGAATGCGGCCGCTTCGGCCCTCTGCTCCGAGGACGCGAGTATTCCGAGCGGGTACTCCGCGACGACGTTGTACTCCGCCGGAACCTCGATCTGGCGGACCCGAGAGCGATCATCGAGCCGGACGTCCGATTTGTAGACAAACGCCGCTTCCGCCTCGCCGAGCGTCAGCTTCGGCATCACCGTCGAGACTGCGGTTTCTTCGGAGACGACGTTTTCCATCACGGCGTCCCGGTACGCCGTGCCGTAGGCGGGGTCGGCCGCCATTGCATCAAGCACCTGCCTGGTGTAGGCCCCGAACGGGACGTCCTTCGTTCCGATGACGACCCTGACGCCCGGCCGGGCGAGACCGGCGAGATTCGTGACACTCGCCGGGTTTTCGGCGGGAACGATCACGGCAAGCGAGTTCTCGAGGAAGACCGCGACCGTGTCGTTCTCCATGAACCCACCCTCCTGCAGGGCCTCCATCTGCTTTTCATTCGCCGAGACGAAGACGTCGGGCAAAGCTCCCTGCTCGATCTGGGTGCGGAGCGCCTGGGAGCCGTCGAAGACAAAGTCCACGACGACGTCCGGGTTCTCCGCCGTGTAGGCCTCTTTGATCTCGGAGAAGGCCCCCGTGAGCGAGGCTGCGGCAAAGACCGTCAGCGTCGTCTGCTGTGCGGTCGGCTGCGTGGTGCCGGTGCATCCTGCGACGGCGAGCGTTGCGGCGATGAGGAGAAGCGGCACCAGCAGTGTAACGGTATCATGAGATCTCATCGTGTGCCTCGAATGTACGCCGGATTATCGGTATACGTCGAAGTTGCCTGGACCGACTGCGGCTTCGGAGACGGCGCCTCACCGGGCGGCCGTCTTCCTCGCAAGCCTCACATGGACCTCGTTCTTCCCACGTGGCTCGGTCTCCGTGGCATACCCTCTCCGTTGCGCTTCCACCTCGATCCAGGGGGGCACGTGGTCGCAGACCACCTCCAGCGCATCGAAACCGGCCCGGCAGATGAACTCCTGGAGGACCTGCTTGCTGCTGACAAGGGGTGTCTTTCCCTGGACCTCCTTGATCGAGACGAAGAATCTGCCGGGCGAGACCTCGACGGGCACGGGGATCTCCACGGTCTCCGCTGCCGCTACGCTCTCCGCCTCCTCCTCGCCTTTCAGCACGCTGTCGAGGAACTCGGCGGGTCTGCCGGGGACCTCCCATACGCTGCACCCTGCCTTCTCGAGTTCGAAGTAGACGGCGCCGCTCGCCGACTTCGCGACGAAGACCTTGCAGGGGCCGAGGAACTGGAGGAGTTCGCTCATCCTCGATCGCAGTTCCGCGAGCCCTCGGCTCCGGTTGAATGCGAGTTCCATCTCGCGCTCGGCCGTAAAGGAGGGTCCGCACCTCCTGTACACGACGACCTTTCCGGGTTCGGTGAACCTGCCGGAGAAACCGTCCGCATCCAAGAGCACTGCGATCTCTCCGACACCGCCGTGACCTTCGCACCTTTTGCACATCTAGATCACCAGGCGTTCCACGACGTTGCCGCCCTCGATATGCTCATCCAGGATCTCCTCGACGTCGTCGGGCGTGACCGACCCGTACCAGACGTTATCGGGGTAGACCACGACGATCGGCCCCTTCTCGCAGATGCCGAAGCAGCCGGTGTTGTTGATGAAGACCTCGCCGCCGAGTTCACGGTCCTCGATCTCTTCCATGAACTTCATCATGACGGTCACGCCGTCCTTGCTGTGGCAGAACCCTTTCTGCTGGCCGTTTGCGCGTGAACTCGTGCAGATGAAGATGTGACGTTCAGGCTTTTGCATTGGATACACCTCTTTCGTTGAGCAACTCTTCTTTCCGCAGTCTGCGGTAGGAACCGTACTTCGCTTCCAGCAGGGTGTTGGTGAATCGGTCGAGAAAGGCGAGGGTGCCCGTGTACCCGACCGAGAGGATCCTCTGCCCCCCGACCCGGTCGTGGACGGGGTAGCCCACCCTGAGTCCGGGGATCCCCTGCCGTTCGGTCAGGTACCGGCCGCCCGAGTGGCCGACGGCAAGGTTCGCCGACGTCCGCACCGCTGCGTCCTCGATCGTCACGAAATCCGCTTCTTCGAAGACGAGCGTTTCTTCCATCGCATCCTCGAGCAGGGGCTGCAGCAACGCGGATAGATCGCTCTCCTGCGTCCCGCTGGCGATGACGGCGGGGATCGAACCGTTCTCCAGACAGAGTTTTGCCAGGGCATAGACCAGTTCGGGTTCGCCGTAGATGACCGGCCGCGCCGCCGCGTTGATCTTGTGGGCGTCGGCCATCGCGTCGCAAAGCCATCCCCGCTCGAGCCTGAGGCTGTCAGGTACGGACTGCCCGCTGAGGTCCTTCAAGGTCCCGATAAACAGGTCCGTGCTGTCGAGGCCGATGGGGAGCGGGAGGTTGATCAGCGGGACACCGAACCGCTCTTCCAGGAAGCGACCGGGGGAGAGGTTGTCCGGGCAGGTGAGGCCGAACTGGATGGTGGCCCGCGCCCCGCTCATGCGTGCGATAGCGGCGGTCGGCGTGCCGCCCGGTGCGATCTTTTTGTACCGTCCCCCGAAGGGGCGGTCCAGCGTCAGGGAGTAGTCGGGCAGCAGTGTGTACTCAAGTCCCATGAGGTCGAGAATGCGTTTTATCTCCCTGATGTCGGCCGGACTGATGTTGGGGACGATGATGTTGATCCCCTGGTGGCGTTCGGTCGGCCGGGCGTAGTGGGCGATGACCGCTCGTGTCGTCGCCCAGAACCCCTCGGTGTGCGTGCCGCCGTAACTCGGCGTGGAGACGGGGATGATCTCGATGCCCCTGATATCTCGGTCCGTTTTGTAGGTCTCGACGAACCTCTTGATGTCGTCGCCCATGGTCTCGGCAAGGCAGCTCGTCAGGATGCCGATGACCTTCGGGCGGTAGACCCGGATCACGTTGTCCAGCGCGATTCTCAGGTTCGCCTCCCCTCCGAAGATCGCCTGCTTCTCGTTCAAGGACGAGGAGGCGATGTCTATCGGTTCGTTGAAGTGCTCGACGTTCGTAAGGCGCATGTAGGTGCTGCACCCCTGTGAACCGTGCACCAGTGCGATGGAGTCTTCGACGCCCCGGAGAGCAATGACGCCGCCAAGGGGCATGCACATGTGGCACTGGTTCTCATTGACCTGTCTTGCCCGTGACGTGACCTCGTGCCCGCTCATCCTTCCGCCTCCTCGAAGGGGTTCTTCTTCACCCGCTCCCAGACCGGGGAGCAGGTGGTGGCGTAGACCTCGCGGGCGAACCTGATCGCCCCGTCGAACCCGGCAAGACCGTCTTTGCGGTCGTGGTTGTGGTCGACGAAGCCTATGCCCAGTTTGTGCGCAAGGAAACGCTCCTTCACGCCGCCGGCCATCATGTCGACACCTTTCTCCAGCAGAAACTTCTCGATCTCGGCGGGGTTGGCGTCGTCGATCACGACCGTCCCCTCGCTGACGATGGCGCCGATCTGCTCGTAATCTTCCTGCTTGCCGGTCTGCGTGCCGGTGAACATGACCTCCATGCCGAGCTCCTGCAGTTGGCGGATGATGGCGAGCGCCTTGAACGCGCCGCCCACGTAGATCGCCGCCCGCTTTCCTGTGAGTTTCTCCCGGTACATCTCGATGACCGGCCTGACCCTCCTCATCTCGCGCTCGATGAGCGCCTCCGTCCGGCGCGCTACCTCCTCGTCTCCGTAGAAACGGGCGATCTTACGCAGGCTTTCCGCGGTGTTCTCCGCGCCGAAGAAGTTTACGTCGATGTACGGGATGCCGTACTCCTTCTCCAGGCTCATCGCCACCCAGTGCATGGAGCCGCTGCACTGCACCAGGTTCAGGCACGCGCCGGGTGCTCTCTTCAGGGCCGCGACGGTCGAGTCCCCGGTGAAGGCCACGTTGATCTCGATGCCTATCTCCCGAAGGTAGCGCTCGACGAGCCACTTCTCGCCGCCCAGATTGTATTCCCCGAGGAAGTTGAGTTCCCGCGTTTTTTCGGCCGTTTCCCCATCTTTTGGGCGGATCAACTTCAGCAGGGCTTCTCCTGCCGCCCGGTAGCCGACGATCTTGTTTCCCGATATGAAACCGCTCGACTCCACCGGGATCACGTCGATGCCGTGCCTCTCCGATGCCTCCTTGCAGACGGCGACGATATCGTCGCCGATCAACCCGACGACGCAGGTCGCGTAGATGAACATCGCCGGCGGATGATACTTCTCGACGATCTCGTCGATACAGGCGACAAGTTTCTTTTCTCCACCAAAGACCACGTCCCTCTCTTTTAAGTCGGTAGAAAAACTCTGCCTGAAGATCTCCGAACCGCTGGACAGACTGCCGCGGATATCCCACGTGTACGCCGCACACCCGATGGGGCCGTGGACGAGGTGGACCGCATCCGTCACCGGATTTAAGACCACCCTCGCCCCGGAGTATACGCAGGCCCGCTGGCTCACGGCCCCGGCAAGACTGTCGTCAGCGCAGTGAATGCGGCTTTTGTTCTTTCCCGTGGTCATGATGGAGAACTGCCGTTCATCGATGCACGCTGCAGGCTCGGCGGGCACAAAACATTCGTTCTCCATGTCTTCTCACCAATCTTACAGGATCAACTCGTAGTCTTCGTCCAGAGAGTCGCGGTCGCGCCTCTCAAGCAGTGCGCTGCTGATCATCTCGATCAGCCGGAGGCACCCCCGGTAACCGACGATCGGCATCAGCGGGTGCACGGCCCGGTCGAATACGGGGAACCCGACCCTGATCAGGGGGATGTCTTCGGCTCGTGCGATGTACTTGCCGTGCGTGTTGCCGATGAGGAGGTCCACCGATTCGTCCTTGATCCACTGGTGGAGGTCGAAGAGATCCCCTTCGGCCTTGACCCTGCTTCCTTCTATTCCCCCTTCTTCGAGCATCCCGTTGACGGTCTTCTCGAATTTGGCGCCGGGCGTTCCCGTGACGACGTACTTCGGGACCATGCCCATCGTGATGAGGAATTCCGCGAGCGGGATCAGGATGTCCGGGTCCCCGTAGAGCGCCACCGTCTTCCCCTCGTACTGGAAGTGGGTGTCGATCAGGGTGTCGACGACCTGTCCCCTCTCGACTTCGAGGGATTCGGGCACGTCGACCCCGAACCCTTCCTTCACCGCCATGATCAGGTCGTCGGTCGCCCTGATCCCGATCGGGACCCTGAGGGGGACGCCGGGCACGCCGCACTTCGACTGAAGGGCCGCCGCCGCCTCGTCGGACGACCAGGCTCCGAGAGAAAAGGTCATCTTCGAGTTGCCCGAGTCCTTGATCGCCTCGATCGTCGCGCCGCCCCGGGGGTACATCTCGTAAGTCTCCCGCAATGGTGCGTCCATCACGCCCGTGGTGTCGGGATACATGATCGAGGGGACGCCCATCTCGGTTACGATCCTTTTTATCTCCCTCATATCCCCGGGGTTGACGAACCCCGGAAATATGTTTGCCTGCTCCTTCTTCGGACCGCCGTCCGACTCAGCAAGGTAGGAGACGATCCCCTTGCACATGTTCGCAAAGCCGGTGATGTGCGAGCCGTGGTAACTCGGCGTGTTGGCGTGGATGACGTACCGGCCTTCGGGGATCTCCGACTGCTTGATGATCGTCGGGATGTCGTCCCCGATGGTCTCGCTGAGGCATGTGGTGTGGACCGCGATGATCTCGGGGTCGTAGATCGCAAAGACGTTCTTTATCGCGGTCTTTAAGTTTGCAGCGCCGCCGAATACGGACGCCCCTTCGGTGAAGGAGCTTGTCGAGGCCATCGCGGGCTCGTGGAAGTGTCTGGACAATACCATCCGGTGGTAGGAACAGCACCCCTGCGACCCGTGGCTGTGCGGGAGACAGCCGTGAATGCCGAGGGCTGCATACATCGCGCCGACCGGCTGACACGTCTTTACCGGGTTGATCTTTCCTGTCGTGTGCGCATCTTCGGGAAGCGGCTCTTTTGGTGTGCAGTCAAGCATTGTTTCATCACCTCTGTCAGGTTTTGCTCTGTTTCCAGGGCGCCGTGATCATCTTCCATGCGGGCGTGGAGAGCGAGTGCGCTATATCCTTTGCAAAGGTCACCGCACCCTTAAAGCACGTGTACGGGCCGCTGTAGTCGTACGAGTGCATCTGCTTTGAGGGGAGGCCCATCTTGTGCGTGACGTACTTGTCCTTTATGCCGGTGAAGATCAGGTCGGGCTTGAAGATCTCGACCAGCCCTTCGGTCTCGAAGTGGTTGGCGTCGTCGATCATGATGCCGCCGTTCACCATGTCCGGGTACATTCCCTTGTAGTCGTTGAGGATGCCGGACGCGACCAGTTCGTCGTACTTCTCCTTCGACATGTTCAGGTGCAGGTGGGGTGCTCTGTACATCTCGGGGTCCGGTTCGAGGTGGAGCTCAGGGATGTTCTTTGAGTCCGCATCGCTCTTGATGGTCGGTATCACCTCACGCCCCTCGTAGTCGTCGCGGTGGGCGAACTCGTACCCCGCAACCATGACCTCCATGCCGAGATTCCTGAGCAGGAACTGGTAGTGATGGCTGCGCGACCCGCCGACGAAGACAAAGGCGGTCTTGCCCCTGCAGATCTTCTCGTACCGCTCGATCTCCGGCGTGACTGCGGCGAGTTCACGCTCTATGACGAGCTCGGTCCTTGCGATCAGTTCTTCGTCGCCGAAGCACCGTGCGATCTCACGGAGCGTGTCGATCGTCGCATCGATGCCGATGAAGTTCACCTTCAGCCAGGGGATGCCGTACTTCGTCTCCATCATCTCGGCGATGTAGTTGATCGAACGGTGGCACTGGACGAGGTTTAAGTGGGCCTTGTGCATGTTCCTGATGTTTACGTAGGCCGAATCGCCGGTGAGCGTCGAGCCTATCGTGTAGCCGATCTCGTTGAGGAGTCTCTCGATCTCCCAGGTATCTCCGCCGATGTTGTACTCGCCGAGTATGTTGAGGACGTATTTCCCGTCAGGTTTCTCGGTGCCGGTTCCGATGATGCGTTCCATAACCTGGTTGTTGGCGATGTGGTGGCCGGCCGACTGGCTGACCCCCTTATAGCCCTCGCAGTTGTAATGGATCACCGGAATACCGTGCCTCTCCTCCGCCGCTTTTGCAATGGCGGCCAGATCGTCGCCGATGAGTCCGATCGGACACGTCGCGCAGATGTTGATGGCCCTCGGGTGGAAGATCGCCACGACCTCGTCGATCATCTTCGCAAGTTTCTTCTCGCCCCCAAAGACGATGTCGCTCTCCTGCATGTCGGTCGAGAAGCACATCGTCGAGTAGATCTGCTCGGGAGGAGTTTTCTCGTCGACCCGTGCTTTGTTCCGCCGTGTCCCCCAGCTGTAGTACGCGCACCCGATCGGGCCGTGGGTGATCGTGAGCATATCCTTGATCGGTCCGACGACCACGCCCTTGCATCCGGCGTAGCAGCATCCGCGCTGCGTTATGATCCCGGGAACCGTCCTGGTATTTGCCTCGATCTGCGGGCAGGAGCCGGCGGATACATCCTTTTTGACGATGTGTTTTTTCCTGTTCTTTTTTACTTTGTCCGGCATCGGTGCCAGTATATCGTCGACGTTTACGTCCGTCATCGTCATGTCTTCTGTCTCCTGTAGTCCTTACCAGATTGCAGCGTCACCGGATTCGCCCGTGCGGACACGGACTGCATCGGCCACAGGCGTCACGAAGATCTTCCCGTCGCCTGCACCGCGCTCCGTGCGGTTTGCCTTGATGATTGCGTCCACGATCCGCGGCACGTCCTCGTCGTAGGCGAGGATGGTGAACAGCCGCCGCGGGAACATTGTTTTGTCGTCGAGGAACGCGACGACCTGTTCTTCGGATTCCTCCCTCTCGATGACGTCGGTAGCGGCCATCCCCATGAGTTTCTCCTTGCAGGGGACGTTAATCTCCTCATGCGGCAGCAATTTTCCTCTGCCCATTGCTTTGACGGCGGTAAAGCCGGCGACGCCCGCCTCGATCAGGGCGCGTTTCGTTGCACCGGTCTTTTTCATCCGCACGATGGCCATAATCTCTTTCATCGTTCGGCACCTCCGGTTCAGAGACCTTTCGTCCCCTTTGAGACGGTGTACGCCTCTTCCACGGGACTGATGAAGATCTTCCCGTCGCCGAAGTTGCCGTTAGGGCCGGTTCTGGCGGTCTTGAGGATTATATCCACGATCCTGTCCCTATCCTCGTCCTCTATCGCGACGAGGATGAGGGTTTTGGGGATCTCGTCGTAGTAGACGTCCCCCATCCTGATGCCCTTCTGTTTGCCGCGGCCCACGACGTCGACGACCGTTGCGGCATTGAATCCTCCTGCCGACAGGTTTTCGAGGACTTCGTCCTTCTTTTCAGGCCTGACTATCGCTCGTACAAACTGCATGCGCTTCACTCTCTGTCTGGTTGTTACAGGCCCAGGAACCCGTGCTCCATCATCAGTTCTTCAAGCCGGTCCTGCGTCATGGGCTCGGGAATGACAAACATCTTGTTGTTGTCGATGGCCCGGGCAAGGTTCCGGTACTCGTTCGCCTGGTTGGACTCGGGGTCGAAGTCGACGACCGTCTTTTTGTTGATCTCGGCACGTTGCACCAGGTTGTCGCGCGGGACGAAGTAGATCAACTGTGACCCGAGTTCCTTGGCGAACGCCTGCAGGAGTTCGAGTTCGTTGTCCACTTTTCGGCTGTTGCAGATGATGCCGCCGAGCCTGACGCCGCCGGTCTGGGCATACTTCCGAATGCCTTTGGAGATGTTGTTTGCGGCATAGAGAGCCATCAGTTCGCCCGAGGCAACGATGTAGATCTCCTGTGCCTTTCCTTCCCGGATCGGCATCGCGAAACCGCCGCAGACGACGTCGCCGAGCACGTCGTAGAAGACGTAGTCGAGGTTGTCGGTGTATGCTCCGAGAGACTCGAGGAGGTTGATGGACGTGATGATCCCCCTGCCGGCGCAGCCGACCCCGGGTTCGGGACCGCCCGATTCGACGCAGCGGGTGTTCCCGAATCCGGATTTGAGGATCTCCTCGAGATCGATGTCGTCGCCTTCGTCCCGGAGGGTATCGAGAACCGTCTTCTGGCACAATCCGTGGAGCAGGAGCCGGGTAGAGTCGGCCTTCGGGTCGCACCCTACCACCATCACGTGCTTACCGGCCTCCGCGAGCGCTGCCACCGTGTTCTGCGTTGTCGTCGATTTGCCGATACCGCCTTTTCCATAGATTGCCACTTGTCTCATGGTGTTTTCCTCTTTCGTTGCCACCTGAATTGTCTGCATACAACTATTTATAATTTATGGAAGGAACATTCCTTCCTTCATTATATAAATATTTTTAATATGGGGGGGCGGAGCCCTGCGCATCTGGGCAACGGCAGCAGGGGATGCTATTCCGCAGGGATTGTCCGGCCCCTGTGACCGACGGCGAAAACACAACCTGATGCGCGGAGAGCCGAAGTGATCGGAACGGCTGCCGTGAGAGAACGTGATGGGGAAATCGCCCTTCGCGTCGCGGTACTTCCGGTCCCGGCCCGGTGAAAGGGGGCCTGTGCTCGCACGGGAAGGGTTCAGCGTCTGCGAACCGTTCCCGATCCATTCATATCGCTGGAGAGCAAATACCATAGCGTGGTGGACAACCATGACGGATCGTTTTGTACAGCCGCTGTACTCATGCCGAACGGCATACGGCGGGAAGGATTTGTGAACAGTCCGACTCTGATCGGCTGAAAAGCGAACGCTCAAACGACTATTCTGCGGTTCTTTGCACAGTCTCGCCTTCTGATTGCGGACGTTTTGCCGAACCGTCTGGTCTCTCCTTCCGGGTGGCCGCATGATGCAGTCAGGTGCGGGCATCCTGCTCGAAGGGCTCGCGGAACAGGGGGTGACGACCATCTTCGGGTACCCCGGTGCGACGGTCCTCTCCGTCTACGATGAACTCTACTGCTCGGAGATCCGGCACATTCTGGTAAGGCACGAGCAGGCGGCAGCGCACGCCGCCGACGGTTACGCGCGCGCGAGCGGCAGGACCGGGGTCTGTCTCGCAACGTCCGGCCCGGGGGCCTGCAACCTCGTCACGGGGATCGCGACGGCGTACATGGACTCGGTGCCCATGGTTGCGCTGACCGGGCAGGTCCCGACGACATCCATCGGGAACGACGCTTTCCAGGAGGCCGACATCACCGGTATCACCACCCCGATCACCAAGCAGAACTACCTCGTCAAACGAACGGAAGACCTCGCGCCAATCGTCCGTGAAGCCTTCTATATCAGCCGGACGGGGAGGTGCGGCCCGGTCCTTATCGATCTCCCGCGGGATGTGCTTGAGAGCCGGATCGAATACGACGGCGGACACCGGCAACCGGTCGTGAGAAAGGGCTATCGCCCGGTCCTCCGGGGGCACCGGATGCAGATCGAGAAGGCCGTCGCCGCCCTCGCAGCGGCCGAGCGGCCGGTCATCTACGCCGGGGGCGGGGTGGTGGCCTCCGGGGCGGCCCCGGAGGTCGTCGCGCTCGCGGAGACCATGCTCATCCCGGTGACGACAACCCTGATGGGGCTTGGGCTCATTCCCGGGGACCACCCGCTCAACCTCGGCATGCCCGGGATGCACGGAACGAGATACGCGAATGCCGCGATCACGGAGTGCGACCTCCTGCTTGCCGTCGGCGTGCGGTTCGACGATCGGGTTACCGGGCGGATCGAGACCTTCGCCCCCGGCGCCACGGTCGTGCACATCGATATCGATCCGGCGGAGATCGGAAAGAACAAACCGGTCGATATCCCCGTCGTCGGTGATGCGAAGGCTGTCCTGACGGAGATGCTCGGGCTCATGCAGAAAAGAAGGGAGCGCGATGCCTGGATCACGAGGATCTCGCAGGTGAAGACGGAGCACCCCCTCCGCTGCCCGCTCGAAGGCGGTCTTCGCCCGCAACGAATCGTTCGGGACCTCTGCTCGCTCCTGGACGGAACCGGCATCATCGCAAGCGAGGTGGGCCAGAACCAGATGTGGACGGCGCAACACTACTGTTTCAAGCGGCCCCGGGCATGGATCTCGTCCGGTGGGCTCGGGACGATGGGCTACGGCCTTCCCGCGGCTATGGGGGCGCACTTCGCCCGCCCGGATGAGACGGTCTGTGTCATCGCGGGGGACGGCAGTCTCCAGATGAATATCCAGGAGTTCGGGACGATCGCCCAGTACAACATCCCCCTCAAGATCCTGGTCCTGAACAACCGGTACCTCGGCATGGTCCGTCAGTGGCAGGAACTCTTCTACGACCGTCGGTATGCCTGCACCGCCCTGCCTCCCCTGGGTTTCGTCGGAGTTGCCCGGGCTTACGGCATCGAGGGCGAGACGGTCGAGGCCGATGAGGACGTGAGGGATGCGTTATCGAACGCACTCGATCATGCCGGCCCATACCTTATCGATTTCAGGATCGAGCGGGAGGAGAACGTCTTTCCCATGGTTCCCCCCGGTGCGGCGATCGACGCGATGATCGATCCGGGTGCGGGCTAAGCCGGAGGACACCGGGGAAGATTGCCCATCTTTTTTCCCCGGCGGGGCATGCCGCCAGGCGAGCCTGAGCGGATGAACCGAAAGAAGTTGATCCCCCTTTGCCTCCCGCGCTATCTGGGTGGGCGGCCATTCTGGGTCCGGCGTCATTTCGGTGCTCGGGGTAATGATCCGGCCGCCAGGGCGAGAACGGGAGATGAGGCGCCAGCAACGATCCCCGAGGCAGAAACAGCGAAATCTCGACAGATTTTTATGCCGATCTGGAGGATAAACTATATATGTACCGTTTCGTCGAACGGTTTGAGCACACCGTCTACATTGTGCTTATCATATTCCTGATGCTGCTGTTATTCTTTGCCCTCCTCGAACTGGGCTGGCTGGTGGTTGAGGGACTGTTCGACGACACTCTCTACAGATTCGATAGTCTGGACCTGTTCGATCTCCTCGGGCATTTTCTTCTGATTCTCATCGGTCTGGAACTTCTGGAGACGATAAAGGCGTACCTGAATCGGAGAGAGTTCCACGTCGAGACCATCATTCTCGTTGCGATCATTGCTATTGCAAGGAAAGTTATCCTCCTCGGTACGGCAACTGCGGGCGAGCTCATCGGTATCGGGCTGATTATCATCGCTCTCTGCGGCGGGTATTACTTCATACGCCAGGCAGGACTGCCGAGTTTTCTCTCGCCGCGCTATCCTGCGCCCTCATCTGAGGGCCGGGAAAAGCAGTGATCCGGCTTCTCTGGCGTTCGCGGTTTGACTGGTTCTCTCTCTTTTTCCCTACAGAGAGTGCATGCTCTGGTGTTTCGTTATCAATATGGGCCGATGCAGCTCGCGGCCATCGGGTTCTTGAACCCGGACTTCTACGGCCAGATCCACCGGACTCCCGGGTCGACGATGGAGACGGAGGTCCATGGTTTGTGTGGATGGATGCAAATGGTAGTATCACCGCCATGGATGCCGCGCCGTTCGGCGACGAGGCACAGGATCAGGTGCCGCCGTAGGGAGCTGAAAGGGTATCATAGCCGCCGATATTACGGGTATTTATGGGATTTCTCCCGGATTTTCTGTCTCAGGATACCTCTCGTAAAAAGGGTGGAATGCACTGCGGCGAGCAGACATGCCACAGTGTGCAGGGTCCTGCGTGGTCGATACGGTTCTCTTTGCTCTGTTGCGGTTCCTGCTCTGTTCTGCAGCCCGAAGGTCGAGCCCGGCGGTGCCGCATCCCGGGGTTGCGTCCATGCCGCGGTGGATGCCGAACTCGCGGGCATTATGCCCCGCTTCCGTTACCCGCCGGCTGAGACACGGTAGACCTCCCACCGGCCGGTGTTGTTGCCCATCCAGACGATCTCGCCGTTGGAGACGTCCGGGTAAGATTGATCGTACTGGTCCTGCGTAACCGGCGATTCCATTCCGGTGGTGATGTTATACATGTAGATGTCGTGGTTTCCGCTCCGCAGGTCCGAGTAGACCACGAGGTTGCCGTCGACCGCAACGGAGTCCGGTAGATCCGACTCTCCGGTAATCTCCGTCGTGTTGTCTTCTTCCACGTCGTAGAGATACACGGCGCTCCGGTTGCCGAGGAAGCCGATCCAGGCGACGTACCGGCCGTCGCTCGATACGTCCGGGTAGCGGTCGTCACCGGAACCGCCTAGGGAGGTTCCTTCAGATTCCCCGACAGGCGCCACTACGATGTTGAAATCTCCACTCTCGGTTGCGTTATCCGCCCAGGCCGTTGTATTCCCGCCGATGGCCGTCTCCATCTGGTAGGAGTTATCGGTGACCACGGGTATGGTGCTCTCGTTTGCAATCGCATAGAGGTACACGTCGCTCGACCCGGTCGTAAGGTTCGTCCAGATGATGTAGCCCTGCGAGGCACCCGGGTCCAGTTGCGTCCCGCCGCTTTCATCCGTCACCTGCTGCAGCCCGCCCGAAGAGATGTCGTAGAGGTAAATGCTGATGTCTCCTGTCCCGGGGTCTTGCCCCGACCAGACCGCGTTGCTTTCAGCGATGGCAAGTTGGTGCGGCACGCCGAGAGGAACCGATGTGGCGTTGGATATGGTCGAGGTATTCTCTGAGGAGATGCTGTAGAGTTCCACCGAGAGCGATTCGTTTTGCGAATCGTTGAGAACCCAGAGGATGTTGTCTCCGGATATTGCGGGGAACATCTTGTCCGCCGGACCGCTCGATACCTGTGTTGCGGCACCTGTCGGGACGCTCTGCAGGGGCTGTGTCGTCGGTGACTGCGGAGGTGTGATTGTCGGCGGTGACGGACGCTGGGGCAGGGCTGTCGGGGGCGATGTCTGTGCTGGTGTGGGCGTTGCGGTTTGTGTCGGCGTCGCCGTCGGTGTCTGGTTGGATGTTGCCGTTACCGTTGCATTTGGCGTCGCGGTCTGCGTCGGTGTGGCCGTTGTCGCCGGGGGCGGTTCGGCTATCGGCGGTTCTACCACTATCGGCGGCCCGATTACCGGGGGTCGCGTCGGCACGACCGTTGGTGTCGGCGTTGGCGGAAGTTGGACTACCGGCGGTTGCTCCGGCTGTATGGGAGGCGGCATTGCCGAAACAAGTCCCGTCGCGCAGACGACGATGACGAGGATCGCGGCCGTCACCCCGAACGTTATCACTTTCATACGTTTCACCTTCCTTGACTGTTGTCGTTTCTCCGTCTCGTTCTCAGGGGGAGAGCCCTGTTGCATGCGATCACGATCCCGCATATGTTGTCCTCTCTTCCTTGCGCCCGGGTCTGTGCACCCCTCTCTGCCTGTTCTCAAATGGGGTGGATCCTCCTGTAGACGATCGCGGGGAAGATATCTGCGGTACAATGATCGCACGCCGCGGCGGGATTGGGGACGGAGTATATATAGATGCCTGCGGCGGCTGTGGTGAATTTCGTGCGATTCCCGATTTGGGAAGCGGCGGCGGGAGAGTGGTTCTGTCCGGCAGGGGTGCTGAACGATGTCGTCATTCCTGAGGGGCGGATGCCTCCGGGGTCGCGAGTTGGGGTGTGGCGGGATCGGCTATCGATACGGAGATGAGAAAGGACATGGGAGTAAGTGAGAGAGCTGCTGCATACCTTGATACGCTGGCACTTGGCAGTGCTGTACAAGCAAGGAATTCAAGCCTTTCAGGGAGTTCAGATCGAGTGAATCCCGTCTTTCTGTTCATTCCGAGGTGTGTTTGTTATAGGTCCCACCGTTTTTCAATACACCGATAACAGAAGTTAAGTGTTGGTTTGAAGGTGGCACTTATTTGCGTATAGTATTCGATATCCCAGTCATGCTCTTTCTCGGCAATCAATCCCTTGAATACGTTCCCGGCACTCCCGGCGATGCAGTCGGTAAGCCCGTCCTGGACAAGGAGCATGATATCCTGACGATCTTTTATTCCATAATCCATGAGGGTGGTGAGCCGTTCCAGTTCCATCGAGACGGACTGTATCAGGTTGGCCGGTTCGTCATCTCTAGGCATTGCAAGGACGAAGATATGAGCCACACTCAAGGTCGATCAGTTGTATGCTCAAGCGACGATCATATAAGGGGTCTTGTGGGTTTCGTAACCTTTGTAGTCTGTCGTCTAAGTCTTCCGATATGCACGCGTTGAGGTAGCCACGCTGTCTGAGGGCATCCCTCAGTCTGAGCAGGTCACTCTTTCTCTCCTGGTAGAACGAGCCATAAATGCCGATGGGAAGTTCTCGCTTCATTCTTTCAAAACGAATGCGAGCTGCGTTCTGTCTGGTTGAGTGTCCCCTCGGAGGTGCCATTAAGAAAGTATTATCATCTCGATATTATAACAATTAGTTACACAATACTAACTAATGTTGGCGATAGGGTTAATATCCGTTAGCCATATGTAATCGATATCTATGTTGAGGTGAGGTATGGAGCAGGCAGTCGTCGAAAAATTCCTGAATGAGATCCCCTATGAAGCTAGGGTTGCCGTGATGGAGCTGAATAACGACCTGCGGTGGGCCGTGTACATAGCCCTGGTACTTGAAGGCAGGAAGTACTTCAGCGAGATAAAAGAGGAGTTCAAGGCGAATCCGAACACGATCGGTCCGGTTCTGAAAGGTCTCGTCGACGGCGGGCTTGTAGCACGAAAGATAGCCAAGTTCGAGGATTTCGTGGATAAACGGAAGGTGTTCTACGAGCCGACCGATATAGGGCTGCGGCTGTTTGAGGTGCTGAACGATGTTGCCATCCCAGAGGGGCGGGCGCCTCGGGAGTTGCGTGTTGGGGGTATGGCGGGATCGACCATTGGCATAGGGGCACGAAAATATACAGGAATACGGCGGGAATACGTGGGACAACCTAATGAGTTGGTGTTAAGAGGTGCCTCAAAGTCGTATAAACCCTGGAAAGCAACCAGAGAGAGACGAGGTCGGGCTTCGTGGAGAAGCAGAGCGAAACAGCCCGGGTTGGTTTAACCAGGCGGATCAGGTCCTTTTCCTTCTCCACTTTAAGAACACGCCTGTAGAGGGCATCGTGGATCCGGAAATTACCCTGTTCTCTTAGCCGGTCCATCTCCTCTGCAAGCGAGGAGGCCTGCCCTTCGTACTTTGCCCGGAACAGCAGTCCGATAATGCCGGTTTATGTTAATTCTTCCAATTTCAAACTTCCGCCAAATGCCCGGCGAACCGATCGGAAGAGTCGTTCTAGCCCGCCTAATCTGCTCTATGGGCATACCTGAATCGCGCCAACGTCTTTGATCCCCATAAAAACACCACGATCACAGCCGTGATGGCAATGAGCCCATAGCCGATAACCCCGTCATACAGTTCGAAAGCTGAACGACTACCGGGAAATATGCTCCTTCCGGTATTGGTCACGGCATGAAAGAGTATGGCTGCAAAGACGCTTTTTTCAGTGTTGTTATAGAGCCAGACAGTCAGAATCCGGAAACTAACGGCCAGCATAACTCCTCCCCATATAATCAGTCCCAGGGTCTGGCCAATTGCAATCTCCGACGGGAAATGCCATACCGCATGAATCAACCCAATGATGAGGCTGGCTGTCAGTGCGGTGTATCGGGCTTGCATAGGATCGGTGACATATCCCGTATAGCCAAGCTCTTCACCTGCAGCGGCAAAAAAGTACGCAATAAAGAGGAGCGGTGTAAATAGGGGCGGGTTCCAAACAGTTGGGACCGGCAGCCCGACGAGACGCATTGTCACGTAGGTCAGAACGTAGATAAACGGCATCAAGAAAATGATGGGAACATACCAGACTTTTTTCGTGATCCTCTTATAATCGAAGGCTCTTTTCAACAGATTCTTTACCCCTGAAAGTTTCTCTTCCCGGTACACAAGGATGGATGCCGCTATCATCGGGGTAAAAGTGGCCACAATGTCTGTCACGGGAAGATTATCCACAGGAAGATTCACCGGGTAAATGACATTAAGCACCCAAAGTGGAATAGAAAGAGCGTAAACCAATATAAAAAATAGAAATGGTGACCTTTTTGATGTGCTGTTGTTCGGGGCTTGCAGTCTCATCGGTGGGTGAAACCAGTTTGATCATATAAAAAAAGCTCCTTTTTCCTTCTTTCTATGAAGTCATCCTAGTATTCTCCCGATCATGACACTGCATGCCACGTGAATCATCCCAGGAACAAGTGCTCACAGCATTTATATCGAGGAGTACTCTTCTTGAACGCCTCAACCCCTTGCTCAGGGTGATCCCGTGCGATGCTTGGAGTCCCGTCACGAACTCGTTGATGAGGTCGGCGTCGTCGCGAGTATGTCTCTGGCCAGGGCTTCCCCGGACGGTGTGCTGGCGTAGGTTCTATCGATGTGATGAACTCTCTGTCTGTTTGGGTTGGTGCTATGCACACTCCCATGCAAGGGGGGTCGGAACAGGGATATAAAACCTTTTAGAGACAAATTTGAGCCTGAAAACAGATGCTGCTAAGGGGATTCGAACCCCTGTCGTCGGCGTGAAAGGCCGACATGATTGGCCTCTACACTATAGCAGCATGCACGATGTTGCCATACAACTTCGATGCCGGGAGATAAAAAAGTTGTGCCGGGGGAGCCGGGCGGATTCGATGACGGCCTGCCATTCCCCGGGGTGTGTACGCGCCGTCGTCCACCTTACCCGCATCCGCCGGGGCGGCGGGGCTTTTGCTTCGTGAGCGCCGCGACGAGGTGCTCCGTGCCGGCAAACCCGAGCGTCCTCTGGCTGCCGTGCATCATGTCCAGGTGCTCGATCCCGAGGGATGCGGCAAGGGGCTTCTCGAGCATGCCGCCGAAGACCAGGTCGATCCGGCAGGTCTTGAGCCTCTCCCGGATCTCCTCCTGCTCCGGCTCGATCAGGATCTCGCACTCCGGGCCGGCCAGGTCCTTCAGCCGGTCCAGGGTGTCCGAATCGAAGTCCACGACGATGAGAGACGGTGCAAGGCCGAGACCTGCGAGGAAGAGAGTCATGGAGATTGCCCGCGTCGGCCCGCTGACGATCGCCACCCGCCGGCCGGCGAGGACCTCGCGGCAGGCGCCGTCGGTGTCGGGGTCGTGCCCCGCGTAGTGCGGAAGCCCGAGGGATTCGGCGATATGGTCCAGGAACCGGACGGTGGCGGCGTGCCCGACAGGGATGTCGGCGACGATGAACGGGGTACCGCAGACCTGTTCGAGCACCTCTGCGGCCTCCTTCCCCGCCGGTTCGCAGACGACGATGTTGAGCGCCGCAGAACCCAGGCGCTCGATCTCTTCGACCGTTGCGTCGGCGGTGAGCGCCGCGTTGACCCGGACGCCGATGAGGTCGAGGATGCGCACGAGCTCCCGCAGGTCCGGTCCGCCTCGGAGAAGGCCTATCAGGTTGACGGACCGCTCGTTTGCCCCGCACGGTTCACAGACGAACTCCTCGACGAGCCGACAGAGGGTCTCGCTGTAGCCTGTCCGGAAGTCGCCCTCGAATCCCCCGGCTTCGATCCCGACGACCCGTGCGTCGGTCGAGGCGGCTTTCACCGCGGCGGCGATGTCCTCGCCGATGATGCTTGAGACGCAGCAGGAAAGGACCGCGATGAGATCGGGCCGCAGCTTCGCATCGAGTTCTTCGATGGCTTCTTTGAGTTTCTCCTCGGCGCCGAAGATGACGTCGTGCTCGTCAAGGCACGTCGAGTAGATCTCGGACGGGCGGTCGCCCCGCATCCCGAGGATGTAGTTGATATGGTAGACGCAGCCCTTCGGCCCGTGGACGAGCACGGCACACCGTTTGATGGTTGCGAGCGCCTTTATTGCGCCGAAGAGCTTGCACGTCGCCCGGGGGATCTTCACTGCCCTGGTGGTCATCGTAACCATCCTTCATCGATTTGGCCCGGCTCTGATCTTGCACGGGGCGGAACGGTTACCCCTGTCTTGTTCTGCATACTACATATACATGCGAGGCGCCCGTGAGATCAGCAAACGGTTAGAAAAAAGGATCTTTCTGAAAGACCCTTTCCCCTCACTCGTAGACCGGGGTCCCTTCCTTCTGGGTGACGGTCTTGAAGGCCGCCATCAACTGCCGGGTGACGGGACCGGGTTTCCCGTTCCCGATGACGCGGCCGTCGATCTCACGGATCGGCCCGATCTCCGCCGCGGTCCCGGTGACGAAGACCTCGTCGGCCGCATAGAGATCGAAGTAGCCGAGGTTCCGCTCGATGACGGTAAGCCCCATCGACGCCGCGATCTCCAGCACGACCAGACGGGTGACGCCGCGCAGGTTGTTTAATGTCGGCGGGGTGATGAGGACGCCGTTCTTGACGAGGAAGAGGTTGTCCCCCGATCCCTCGGCAATATGACCCTGGGTGTCGAAGAAGATCGCCTCGTCCACACCCATGTGGTTCGCCTCGATCTTTGCGAGGATGTTGTTTAAGTAATTGAGGCTCTTGACGTTCGGCGGCATCGATTCCGGCGGAGTGCGCCGGACCGAGACGCAGATCGCCCGAAGGCCCTTCTCGTAGAGGTCGCCGTACATGGCGCCCCACGTGACGGCGATGACGATGACGGTCGGTTTCGGGCATTTTCGGGGGTCAAGGCCGAGGTCGCCCCTGCCCCGCGTCACGATCGGGCGGATGTAGGCGTCTTTTAAGTTATTTCGCCGCAATGTCTCCTTGATCGCTTCGGCCATCTCCTCCTTCGTGATCGCGACGGCAAGGTCGATCGTCTTTGCCGAGTCGTAAAGCCGTGCGAGATGTTCGTCGAGACGGAAAACCCTCCCGTTGTAGGCGCGTATCCCTTCGAAAACGCCGTCGCCGTAGAGGAGGCCGTGGTCGAAGACCGAGACCTTCGCCTCTTCCTCGGGGACATATTTACCGTCAAGGTAGATTATCATGCAATACGTGTGGTCCCGGTTCGTTTGTATGTTTTGCGTTTTATACCGTTCGCGCCCGTCTTAGGTTCGGCAGCAGTCCACAAAATGCGCGAGCATCCCCCGGCTCGTCACCGGGTGGAGGTGAGTGTAACTCCCGATCGTCCGGTCCCGCACCGCACCGTCGAGCCCGTCCCGGATCCCGCTCCCGCGGCTCAGCCGGTAGGCGTAGCGGGTCTCCAAAGAGAGATCGACACTGCTGTAGTGAAACTCATGGCCCCGGAACGTCGCCTCGCCCATGGGGCTCCCGGCCGCGCTCGTCCCCACCACGTAACCAAGCATCCGCCGGGCCGGCATCCTCGTTGTGCCGGGAAAGACACCGGCGAGGTCGTAGGCCCTCTCCGTCTTTGCGTCCATAAAGCCCGGGGCGAGCACCATCCGGTCGGTGAGGTAGATGAGCCCCCCGCACTCCGCGTAGATTGGAGTGCCGTTCCGGGAGACCTCGCGAATCCCCTCCCGCACCGCGGTGTTCGCCTCGAGTTCGGGGCCGAAGACCTCCGGGTAGCCGCCGCCGAGGATGTAGCCGTCGGCCTCCGGCAGGGAGTCGTGAAGCGGGGAGAACGGGACCGCTTCCGCCCCGAGCGATGAGAGTACGTCGAAGAGATCGGCGTAGTAGAAGTTGAAGGCCTCGTCCAGGGCGACGCCGACCCGAACGTCCGTCTCGCCGGTCGCCGCGTAAAGGGGGCTCTCTTCCGCCGGCAGTTCAGTCTCGCGGGCGAGCGCGAGCAGGGCGTCGAGATCGACGTGATCGGCGATCATCCGCTTCACCGCCTCGATACGCCTCTGAAACTCCCCGTGCCCCTGCCCTTCCCGATAGGGCACAAGGCCGAGGTGGCGCATCGCAAGTTCCATCTCCGCCGTCCGGGGGACGGCGCCGACGACCGGGATGCCGCAGTAGTGCTCGATCGCCCGGATAGCCTTTTCCTGGTGGCGGGCGCCGGTGATGTTGTTTAAGATGACCCCTCTGATCGTGACGTCCGGGTCGAAGACCTGGAATCCCCTCACGATCGCCGCCGCGCTCCGGGTGATGCTCCGGGCGTTGACGACCAGAACAACCGGCAGGTTGAGTTGCTTTGCAATCGCGGCCGTGCTCCCGAGGTCGGTGAGGGCCTCCGCACCTTCAAAGAGCCCCCGCACCCCCTCGACCACGGCGATATCCGCTCCCCGGCACCCGTGCGCAAAGACCGCCCGGACCTCGTCGGGGTTCATCACGTAGCCATCCAGGTTCCGGCAGGGCCGTCCCGTCACCCCGGCAAGGTACGATGGGTCGATGTAGTCCATCCCCACCTTGAAGGTCTGGACGGACCGGGTGGCTGAAAGGAGGGCCGAAAGCGCAAGGGTGATGCTCGTCTTTCCGCTTCCGGAACGGTCACCGGCCACGAGGAAGGACTTCATCGCATGCTCCGCAGGATCGCCCCGAACTCGCTCTCGACGATCTCCCGGACACCAAGGGTCTTCGGGTGCAGGTCGATCTCGACCATGACGTGCCGGTGGCCCATCTCCCGGAGCGGCTCAACCTGCCGGGGGCCGTTCGTGACCGAGAAGACCTCGATACCTTCCGTGTACTCCGACGGGACGGCGTGCGGCACCCCGACGAGGAGGGCGAAGTCGGGTTTGAGTTCCCTGATTCGCTCCCCGATCGCGGGGCCGTTCGCCCCGTACTCGTCCAGAGCCCCGAGAAGTTCCGGGTCGACCCCCCGCCCCCGCATCCCGGCAACGATCCGGGCGGCATCCTCCCGCACCTTCGGGAGGCCCCGGTCTTCGAGGTTTGCGATATACGTGACCGCGGCATCCGGGCAGGCATCGTGGAGGGCGAGGAGCTCGTCGGCAAACATATAGGCGGTCTCTTTCTTCGCGTTCATGACCGCAACCCCTCTTGCACCGGCGGCGGCGAGTTCCACGAGGCGACCGGCTGCAACATGCTTGAGGTCGCCGCGCGAGGGCTCGATGTAGGTCCGGGAGGCCGCTCCCCGCAGCCGTTCGACCTCGTTTGCTTTCGCGAGAAGGTAGCGCTGCCGTTCCAGTTCGTCGCCGCTGATCCATCCGGCGGTCGCCGCCGGTTCGAGCGCTGCGAGCACGCCGTCGATGTTCTCCCGGAACCCGGCATGAATATCCACGGCAATCGCCGGGGTCTCGATCCCGGAATCCTCGATTGCGGACTGGAGGTCCTCTCCGATGATCATCGCAACACACGTCCCGACGACCGCTATCCGCCGGGGGCGAAATGTCTCCTCCGCATAGCGGAGCACCTGCACGAGCGGATCGTGCCCGCCGAAGATGAACTCGTTGTCGGCGAGCGAGGTCGTCAGCACCCGCATGCCGTCCTCCTCAAGGAGCCGGGCGTGCTTGAACGAACAGCCCGACGGACCGTGAAGGATCGCCACGTCCACCCCCAGGTCGCGGGCGGTGTAGAGCGCCGCGACGATGGAACTTGGTCTCGGTTGAATGTAATGCATATTATCGCCATGTCTTTACTGCAAGGACGATTGCTCCCGCCGGGGTTATCTCCCGGGCAAGGTCCAGCCCCATCTCGAGCGTCGCGGCGGTATGCTCCTCTCCAGGCCACGCCTCCCCGACGTAGACGGTCGCCGCCGGGTCGACGGCAGATACCGTCCGCCGGACCTCCTCCGTCGGGAACCCTTCGCAGATCGCCCGCGCCTCTTCGCCGATGACGAGCGTCAGGGCGCCGTCGCCGGCAAGGGTCCTCGCATAGCGGGCGGCTTCAACGGTGGTGGCCATGTTCGTCCCGCTGTTTGCGTTGTCGAGGATCAGACGTTTTCCCTCCCATCTGGTCGCCATTCTGCCGGAGAGAGCCGTGAACCCCGCAAGCGGCGCAGGATCGATCCCGAGCACACAGGCGGTCGCGGCCGCGAACGAGAGCGCCGGACGGTAGCCGACGAGGGTGCAGAGCGGATTTTCGAAGGTACCGGCGACCCCGTTTCCGGCGTATCGACAGGTCTCGCCGTCGAAGGACACGACCTCGTCGGCGACGACCGTCCGCCCCGGAAGGTCGATCCCCGGCGGAAGCACGACCGTCCTCGCCCGGGAGAGCAGCCGGCATTTCTCCGTTATCGCGTGTTTCTTCCCTGCCGCGATCGGGTAGTCTTCCGTCGAGGTCAGCACCGCCACGTCTCCGGCGGCCGTAACCCCGAGCGACTCTTCGGCAATCAACCAGCCCCCTATCCGCTCCGCTTCGCGCGCCGCCGCGATCAATGAAGCGGGCGTGATGCTCTTCTTCCAGAGGCGTTCCCGCTCCGGGTAGCGGTAGGTCCCGGTCGATGTGTGCAGGATGCCCGGGCCCGGCAGCAGCGAGGCGAGGGCATGGGCGGTGGTGGTCTTCCCCCGCGCCCCGGTGATCTCAATGAAGGGGTGCGGGAGGAGCCGGTCGCCGAGGACCCGCCTCACCATCTCGTGGTGCGAGACCACAGGGCCATGCTGCCGGAGGAGGGGGTGATCCGGGTCGAGGTGCACCGGCGCGGTGACGAGGTCGTAAGTGCGGGCGAGCGCCTCCTCTACGGGGATGCCGGTCTTTCCGCGGTAGACGTCCACCTCGTCCACCTGGTGGCCGGCACCACGGAGCGCCCCGGCGAGTTCCGCCCCGCCGTGGATGGTGTCCAGCACCAGGATTCGCATGCTCCTAGGCCTTCAGTTCGGTGATCGCGTCGGATGCGTTCTTCAGCATCAGTTCGGCGAGGAGCGGGTCGCTGCCGATAGGGTTTGCGTAGACAAGCGGCACGGTCCTGCCGTTCAGCCGAAACTCACCTCTCCTGGAGTCTTCGGGAAGGCCGAGAAGTTCGGGAATATCCCGGTTGATGTGAATGCCCCGTGCGAGGAAGAGCGGGACGACGACCAGCATGTCGATATCCTCGCCCCGGAACGCCTCCAGTTGCTCCTCCACCGTCGGGGTGTTGAGGCTCATGAAGCCGGGTTTGACGATATATTCATCGGCTTTTTTGGCGATGAGGTTTGCGGTGGTCTCGATGAGTTCCTTATTGTAGGGGAGTTTGCTCCCGTGACCGATCAGTAACATCCCTTTTTTACTCATATGTTACAAGGTACTACGAGAGGACCTTAAAATAATTACCGATTGTTTTTATGGGACCGTTCCTAAACCTCTAATGGATGGATAATTTCGAACGGGCGATCACTTCCTGCGTCAACCGGTTTTTCGCCCACCGAAAGATGCAGGGATTTGCCTACCGGCTCAAACAGAGCAAGTTCAATACCCAGTACGTCGATGTACTTGTCGATTCTCTCGACCCCCGCTACTACCTTGCCATCGAGTGCAAGTCGATATCGGGAAAGAAACTTTACTTCACCCAGCACTTCCACTCCGACAGAAACAATGTTCACCAGGTCGATGCGATCACGGACTTCATCCGGAAGACCGGACGCCGCGGATTCCTTGCCGTCGAGTTCCGGTTCGGTGCGGGGAGGGCAAAAGAGGCGTATCTCATGCCCTGGAGCACGGTGCTCGGATACTACGGCAGCGCGCCTGGTATCTCGATCGACGATTTTCGGCTCTGTTGTGCGCTTACCCGTTCCGATGAGGAGTATGACCTCCCGGGGCTCGATACAAATCAATATCCGCTCTCACCACCAACGGATCGGGAAGATGATGGAAGCATATGATCGTTTTGAACTTCTCATAAACGATCAGGTCGTGAAAACACCGGTGGCTATCGCGTCCATGGCCGGGATCGTGGATGCGGCCTACGTTCTTGAGCGCGCGGCTCACGTCGGGGTCGCCTTTATCGGCGGCTACTCCATTGACGGCCCTACCCTTGAAGTGAGCCGGCGGATGGCGGAGGATGGCCGCAAAGAATTCCTGTATGCCGATCCCATCGAAGCGCTGGGGCATGAGATCGACGCCCTGAAAGAGAGCAGCGTCGTCGCTGGCATCAACCTTCGCGGCAGCACCCCCGCTGCCTACGCCGGGGTCGCGAGCGCGTTTGAAGACCGCGTGGTTTACGAGATTGACGCCCACTGCCGGCAGTCGCCGATGCTTAACGCCGGATGCGGCGAGTATCTCCTCCATCACCCGGACGCCCTCGTCGAGATCATCCGGGCCTTAAAAGCGGAAGATGTGACCGTCTCAGTGAAGGTCCGTGCCGGTGTTGCGGCCAATGACGCCGACCTCGCCCGCACCGTCTGGAAGGCGGGAGCGGATATCCTCCACGTGGACCTGATGGACTATGGGCACAACAAACTCCGCCAGATCCGCAACGCTTCGCCCCTGACGCTCATCGCAAACAACTCCATCAACACGTTCGACCGGGCGATGGACGCCTTCTCTCACGGGGCGGACCTCGTCTCGCTCGCTCGAAAATCCGACCCCTGGACGCTTGCGGGTCTTGATGCCGCCATAACCCGGGCCGCCGATGAAGGCGGCTGGTACAACGCTCCGAAGCAACTCTGCCGCGGCGGCGACATCCGGGCGCTCGCTTTCTGCTGTATGCCGGTGAAGGCCTGCCCGCTCATCCCGACCCTCGAGAGGATCGGGCTCTCCCGGAAAGAGTACCTGAAACTCAAGCAGGAGGCGGTGAAGGGAACGGCACTCGAAAACGGGAAGACCACCTGTTTCGGGAGCCTCGCCTGGTGCTGCAAGATCAGTTCGCCCTGCATGTTCCGGAACATGACGCTTGAGAATGTGGGCCTCTCTGCGCGGGAGTACATGCGCTGCAAGCACCGTCTCTCCGAGAAGATTATGCACAGGATATTCGATGAAAAAGAGACCGCCGATGAATCGAGCTGAACAGGCCCAGATGGCGATGATGCTCGAGGTCTGCGCCTACCCGAAACCAGGGAACGTTGACCGGTGCCACGACTATTCCGGCACCCGTCTCGAGCACTTCCTCGCTTCAACGATCCTCGCGAGACCTGCTTTTGATGCGGCCGAGAAGACCGGCGGCCGGGTCGGGCGACTGATCCGGGAGGCGGTCCGGCTCACCAGCGGTTACGCCGGGGGAAACACCCACTTCGGAGCGTTCATTCTTCTCATCCCGCTCGTCCTCGGGGAGGATATCGACGGGGCGTTGCGGGTTGTCGCCGGGACCGACGTCGAAGATGCGGTCGATTTCTACGCGGCGTTCGGCCTCACCAATGTCCGGATGGCGGAGCGCGACGATCTGGACGTGAACGACCCGGCTTCGGTTGCTGCGATCCGGGAACGGGGCATGACGCTTGCCGACATCATGGCTTACTCGGCGCCCCGGGATATGGTTGCCCGGGAGTGGACGAACGGATTCCGCCTGACACGCCGAAGCGCCGACCTGCTCCATGCGCACGGGCACGGACGGGAGGCAATCGTCAAGGCGTTCCTCGACCTCCTTGCTTCGGAGCCCGACACCTTCATTGCAAAGAAGCACGGGATGGAGACGGCTGAGAAGACGATGCGGTGTGCGGCCGAAGTACTTGACGGAGGGCGCGATCTCGCTGCCTTCGACGCCGAATGCATCCGGGAGGGTATCAACCCGGGTTCGCTTGCCGATATCACCATCGCCGGAATTTACGTGGCGCTCGGGGAGGGATGGCAGTGGGACTGTTGAGCGAGGGGATCAACGAAGTGATTGCGACCACCGACTGCAACGCCGCACCTATGGGGATCATCAACCGGAGCGGCTCCCTGCACATGGTTCTCTTCCGGGGGAGTCATACGGCGAGGAATATCGCCCGGGACCGCTGGGTGGTGGCGAACTTCATCTTTGACCCGGTGCTCTACGTCCGGACCACTTTTGATGACCTGCCTCCGGAGGCCTTCGTTATGGAGAAGATCGATGGGCGGGTCGTCTCTCGTCTTCGCGACGTGGAGGCCTGGGCCGCGTTCGTCGCCGATGTGGAACGGTCGAGCGACGAGGCGATCACCGTTCGGCTCGTCCCCTTCCGCGAGGAGGTGCTTGACCTGCGGTTGCACCCGGTGAACCGGGGGTTTTCGAGCATCGTTGAAGCGACGGTCCATGCCACCCGCTATATCAGGAACCGCGATCCGTGGCTCGGACAACTGGTCAAACACCATACCGGCCTTGCCCGGAAGTGCGGCGGCCCCCGGGAGTGGGAGGCGCTCGAACTCCTTAACCGGTATATCCGTGACCTGACCGGCGGGACCCCCTGAGGAGCACAGCCAGGCGGTGCTCCGGCGTCTTCGGTCAATCGGGCCGGCATTTTACCCGGGTCGTTATTCTCTCCCTCATTTGTATCTTAACATTTGTATAATAATCAATATATACAATAACCTACGAAGGGCCCTTACAGGAAGGTGCCTGATATGGCGAAGATCTTTGATACGTTAAAGAGCGATGGAAGGTTCAGCCGGCTTGTCACGATCATTCAGACGCTCGGCGAAGATGCGGTGCTGCAGGGGGAGGGGCCGATGACGTTCTTTGCTCCGGTCGACTCGGCGTGGGATGCGATCCCCGAACCAAACCGGGCAATGATCTTAAACGATAAGCAGATGCTCTCGCATCTCATCGACTTCTTCACCATCCGCAACCATGCGTGCAAGCTCGATACGCTGCTGGCAAAGAATGTCGTGAAGACCGCCGAAGGAAACTCCATCATGGTCCGGAAGACCGGGAAGGGCACCCAGGTGGATGAGGCCCTCGTGCTTGAGGGAGACGTGCAGGCCGATAACGGCGTCCTCCACGTCCTTGACGGCGTCCCCTTTGCGACGCTCGCCCAGGCTTACGAAGCATACGCAGCGGACTAAACCCGGACCAGAATACCCTTTTTCTTTCTGTCGCCGTCCTTCCGGGGGCTGGCAGTCCGCCCCCGGGACCTGTCGTTATTATGAATGCAATTTTATATATCCATCAAAGTACCCCCGGTGTCCGTAGGTGGATCATCGATGAAGAGTATCTTTGAGACAAACCGGGAAGACAGCCGGCTGAGCATCTCCACGAGGATGATACAGGCTGGAGGGATGGAGGAGATCCTCCGGGGGGAGGGCGAGTATACGGCGTTTTTCCCGACGAATGAGGCGTATTCCGCGTTTTCCGCAGAGGTGCTGGACGCTGTCCTGAAGGACCGGGAGAGACTCGCGGATATGATCGCGTATCACATCGTCAGGGGCAAACTCACTGTGCGTGAACTCGGACAGCTGGAGGCGATTGCCACCCTGCAGGGGGAACACCTGGATATCACGGGGCCTCCGGCAGCGATTCGGCTGAACGACGCCACCGTTGTCGAGCCAGATATTGAGTGCACGAACGGCATCTACCACATCATCGACCGGGTGCTCCTGCCGCGCGCCGTTGCGGCGCGGGTGAAGAGACCGGCCTGACTCGGGGACTTCCGATCTTGGAATGGTAAAACGCCGTTTCGGATACAGGGACCCTACGGGGTGTCTTTCTTCCATGCGATAGACCCACGGGGCCGTGAGGAACCGCCCGTATTTTTATATACTCCCGGCGGGAGTTGGCCTTCATGAAGAACATCCTTGCGACCCTGCGTGAATCGGATTCATTTACCACGTTCCTCGACCTGGTACGGGCCGCCGGCATGGAAGGGCGGTTGAGCGCCGAAGGGCCCTATACGCTCTTTGTTCCTGACGACGATGCATTGCGGGCAGTATCGGACCTCGCCACAATCCGGGAGAATGCCGACCGGCTCGCCGATCTGCTGAATTACCATATCGTCCCGGGGGTGCATTCTATGATCGACCTGCTCGGCATACGGGCCCTGCGTTCGCTCCAGGGGGAAGACCTGACCGTGGACATCGCCCCGGAGGGGGTGCTGGTCAACAACGTGCCGGTCGTGGAGTCCGATGCGTGGTGCACAAACGGGATCTGCCACGCGGTCCACGCTCTGCTCCGGCCTCCTGTTGCCGATACGGTTGCCGGCAGGGCCGGCTCCGGGAGAACGTATAAATAATCCTGCAGGGGTAGTGGTGTGCGTGGAGAAGAGCAGTATGAAGAACATCATTACTACCCTGGAAGACTCCGGGAGTCTCACGACGTTTCTCGAACTGGTCCGAATTGCTGGCATGGAGCCGATGCTCCGCGAAAGAGGACCGTTTACCGTCTTCGTCCCTACGGACGAGGCGTTTATGCGGGTCCGGAAGGACCGGATGGACGAACTCCGGCAGGACCCGGATAAACTTCTCCTGATCGTGAGTTACCACGTGGTGCCGGGGCAGTTCACTTCCGAGGACCTCCGGAGCGTCACTGCCGTCAGGTCGAGCCTCGGGACCGACCTGGTCATACGGTCGTCCGACCGGGGCATCACCGTCAACAGCGTCCCCATCGTCGAGGCCGACGCGTTCTGCACGAACGGCATCTGTCATGCCATCCGCGCGGCGCTTGTCCCTCCGACAATCGATATCGCTGCGCCCTGAAGCGTTCTTCCCCCATTACCTGCAGGTATAGGTCCCTTCGCTCTCGGCGACGAACCCTTCCCGCGCGAGGTCACCAAGGATCTTTCTTACCCGTCCGGGATTCTCGCAGACCCGGAGTATCACCTGCTCCTCGGTGACCGCCCCCTCATCAAGAACGAGCGCGAGTATCCGGCCCCTGACCTGCCGGTCGGACCCCTCGAATCGGCTCTGCCGGGTGTAGGACGCGCTCCGCCGGTTCGGGTTTGCCGTCCGCTTCTTCAGGATCGTGCCGTAGTCCATTAATGCGCTATACCACTCCCCGGGGTTCTCCCGGTAGAGCGCCTGCTCGACGAGCGGGAGGATAGCGTCGTCCCGCACGCCCTCCCGGCCCTGGAAGAAGAAGTGGATGAAGATTCGCCGGATGTTCGTCTCGATATAGACGACAGGCATGTTGAACGCGTACGCGACAATTGCCGACGCGGTCGCCTTCCCGATGCCGGGGAGGGCTGCAAGCGCCTCGACATCCGCCGGGAGCCGGCCGCCGTTCTCCTCCACCACGCGCTCGGCGGCTTTCTGGAGCGCGATTGCCCGGCGGTTGTAACCCATGCCCTGCCAGACACGCAGCACCTCGCTCTTCGGTGCGCGGGCAAGACTCTCAAAATTCGGGAACTGCTCGATAAACTCCGGGTATTTTACGGCGACCCGCTCGACCTGCGTCTGCTGGAGCATGATCTCGGAGACGAGGATACGGTAAGGGTCGGTGGTCTGCCTCCAGGGAAGGTCGCGGCCGTGAGCCCGGTAATGGGAGAGAATAAGGTCCTGAAAGAGGCCCATGGTCTCCAGGGTGGCTCCCTGCTCCCGGATGGCGGCAAGGATGTCGCGTTCGCGTGCGTTCTGGTCGGGGTCGAGACTGCCGATCACACCATCTGTTTGGTCCGACCCGGGGAAATAGGTTGGGTCGGGGATGGGACGTTAATAGCGCTGAGAATGGCAGGTCCGACACTTTCCTGCCCAAAGCGTCCCCTTCGCGCTTGCCGGAGATCAAAGCCCCGGGATGATGGCGGAAACTGGAATTTTCCCGACCGTCCCGGTAAACCGGATTGCGTCAGGCCCTTTCTCCGGTTGCAATATCCGATGGAGATCCGTGCACGAGGTGGGAACCTCCCTCCACCCGCGCCCGCATCACGGTGAGCCGGGCGCCTGCCGCCCCATCCAGGTCGAACGTCCGTTCCTTTCCGTGGTCCCGGCAGAACTCCTGGAGGTCGAGCATGTGCCGAAGGCCGGTTGCCGCCTTCTCGTTCTGTACGAGGTCGAGCGGCGGCTCCAGCAGCGGCCGGGGCAGAAAAACGATGCATTTCGACCGTCCCCGGGTCAGCGAAACGTTCAGGCGGTTTCTGCTGTAGATGAACTCGGCCTCTGCAAGAGCGGTCTCGACGTCGCTTACGCCGTAACTGACGATAACCGCCTCTGCTTCCTGTCCCTGCATACTGTCGACGGTGTCCACGAACGGCGGATACTCCCATGCCCGCATCCTGTCAAGGCGACTCCGAATTGCGCCGATCTGGGCATGGTGCGGGCTGACGATGAAGAGCCCGCGCCGCCAGAAGAGGAAGTCTCCTTCCCCCGTTGCCGGATACGGCTTACCCGACTGAGGGTCGATGAGCTTCTCCCGGAGCGCTCCGACAAGGCTGGTAACCAGCGCTGCCTCGATCTGGTTCTCCACCGTCGTCCGGACACCCTCAAGCACACAGAGCACGAGCGGGTATGCCGGATCGAGGACCTGCTCGACCCATTCCTCTCCCGGAGGACCCGGGACGAGGGCGATTTGCTGCCGCCCGATCGTATCGTTCGCCGGGGCGTAATCGGCGCCGTAGAGCGTCTCCGCCGGGAAGCAGGAGAGGGTGCGGTTCATCCTCCAGTTCTCCTGGAGCTGGCAGGTGTAGGCAGGGCGCGCGGGGTCGTCGCGGTGCCGGAGGTAGGCAAAGACGGAGTCTTCAAGCCCGGGGAGGCCGTCCTCCGGTAGCGGGTACTCCCCCTGGACGACCGGGGGAAGCTGCAGGTCGTCGCCCGCGAGAATGAGACGGCCCCCCTCGGCAAGCATCGGGAGCACCATTGCAAGGTCGGTTGGTCTCATCTGCGACGCTTCGTCGACGATCAGGAGGTCGAGAGACGGGAGGGACTTCTCGAGTTTGCCGAAACTGTGCACCGTCCCGCCGAGGAGGAGGGACGGGTAGCCGACGACGGTATCGGCCCGATCATGGGGCAGCACCGCAAGGCTCCGCTCCCCTCCGGCTGTTCTGGCGCCCTTTAACTTGTAGATGGGGAAGTCGGCGGCGAGATCGAACTCATCGACGGACTCCTGCACCTTGACGAGCAGGTTCTCGATCGCAGCGTGGGTGCACGCTGCGACACCGACCCGGACCCGTTTTCCATGCAGCCTCCGTGCTTTGACGAGCAGGAGGATGGCCGTCGCGAGAAAATGCGTCTTCCCGGTTCCGGGCGGCCCCCAGACCAGTGTCAGCCGGTCTCTCATCAGGTGGCGGAACGCCCCGGCCTGGCTCTGCGTGAACCCGGCGCCGGCGGCGAGCCGTTCTGCATCGGCGACGAGTCCCTCGGGTTCAACGACCGGGGCGGCGAACCCCTGCGGGTCGCGGAGGAGGCGGATGAACGTGTTATCCGGCTGTCCGTCCAGGGTGAGGAGGCGGTCGACGTAGTGCGCCACGATAAAGTCGGTGAAACGGGGGTGCAGCACCGCGAGGTCGCCCTCCGCGAAAGGTGCGATCTCCCGGCCGTACGTCACCTCCAGGACAAGTCCCCGGACCTGACCCGCCTTCCGGTCGACGATGGTGTCCCGGACCCTGGCGAAGCAGACTCCGCTCGTCCCGGGGTTCGGACTGCTCCGGTAGCGGAGGTCGTCGAACGCGATCATGGCCTCTTCGCCTGCTTCGCCGCGAGGGATGAGGAGGTAGCTGAACGCCTGCGATTGCTCGAAGAGCGCAAGGTCCAGGGGACCGAGCACCTTCCAGAAGTTCCCTTCGCTCTTCCGGACGGGGATGCTGATCCCGTCCCGGACCCGAACCGGCCACGGCTTGCTGCGCAGTTCCTGCACCTTCCGGGCACCCAGGGTCGATTCGTACTCTACGATGAAGAGGAGGCGCGATATCTCAGGTGCCGCGGCATCCCACGGGCGCGGAAACCGGAAATTCTCCGCCCAGCGCACGAGGCCGGGTTTAACCCGTTCACGGAGTCCGTCGAGGACGCTCCCCGCTGAAAGCAGACGCCGCGACATCTCCTGCCGGACCCAGTCTGCGGCTTCCGGCTTTGTTCCCTGCCACGCCATGATGATGGCGTCGCTCTTGAGCGCGTTGCTGTGCTCGTTCCAGAAGAGAGTGCCCGGATCGAGCCGGTATGCGAAACGGGAAGAGGGGATTGCCGCAAGGACCTCCGGCAGACGGAGGGTGAACGGGACGGGGAGCGCAAGCAGTCGCCGGATCTCGCGCGTCAGGACGACGAGAGGGAACGGGATCGATGTTGACGGGTGGCTGGACCCGATAGCAATGCCGGGGTCCTGGTAGTAAAACCGCAGCCGCAGGGCATCTTCCGCCGTTTCGGGGTCCCTGATTGCGTCGTCGAGCAGTCTGGTGAAGAGTTCCTCTTCGTAAGTGTCGTAGACGTAGGTCTGCACCGACTTCTGCCCTGTCCATTCCCGGCCCTGGTTATACTCGTGGACGGCTGCAAGTTCTCCGGCGAGCGCCCGGACAAACTCCCGCCTCACCCGGTTGCAGTCGTCGGGGTTCCGGGCGACGGAGATAACTTCGTTTGAGGGCGTTCCGTAGACCGCCTCGCCCTTGAAGCGCCGGAACCCGAGAGCGTATATCCGGCCGGAGACGGGGTCTTTCTGGAGCGTGAGAACGATACCGATATCTTCGTAGACAGGGAGGGCCGGCGATCTTGCGGCGAGCGCGATGACCTCTCCCGTCCGGAGCGCCCGGACGGTCGCCCGCAGGCGGTCGCCCTGATCTGCAAGCGACCCGCAGTTGTCCAGGTGCCGGTCGTTCTCGGGGTCCCGGAGAAACTCTTCGAGGTCGGGAAGCGTGTTGATGGAGAGACCGGGGTCCCACGGGGCTTCCCGGAGGTAGCGTCGCCCGACGGATGAAAGGCCCGGAATCTGCGAGACAGAGGCGGAAACTTCCGCTTCCTTGCGGCAGCACGCGTAGTATTCGCAGGACTCGCATCGTGCCGTGAGGTGCCAGGGCACGTCCCCCGGCGGGCCGGCAAAGATAACCGGAAGGCGATGGCGGAAGAAGTCCTCGATCACCCGGATGTTGAGGTGCAGGTCAAACGGTCTGGGTTCGTCGTCCCCGTACAGCCAGATCCCTGCCCGGGCGAGGTTGACCGGGAGGTCGATCCCGAGCAGGCGGAGGGCGTGATCGAGGATCAGGGCATACAGCGTCGCCTGGACCCGGTGGCTGACGCTGAGGTCCTCGCTTGCCTTGATATCGATGACCGAGAGATGCGGCCCCCCGTCGCCCCTGCCATCCAGCCGGATGAGGTCGGGGCGGCAGGGGGAGAACCGGTACACCTCCGGGTTGATGCCGTAGTTGCGCAGGAAGTGGACCGAGACCGGGATGGTTGACTGGTAGATTGCCTCTCCCGGGGATAACCGGGGGAGGAGGTTGAAACTCTCCTCGATAGAGAACGACCGTCCGGAGAGGGGGCCGGTCCCGGCCGGGAGCTGCACATGTCCTGCGAGTTTCATACGGACGACCTCTTCCTCCCACCGGATTCCTGCATCCAGGAGGGCCTGCGTCACCGGGCTATGGTCCATCGCGCCTGCCGGGATACCGGCGGCCTCCCGTTCCTCTCTCGGGGTTGCGTGGTAGCGGAGGTGGCGCTCGCAGTCGTGGTAGAAGAACCAGCCGATGAGCGACGGACTGAGGTTAAAACGAGGCATAAGCGTTCACGATCGATGCCGGGAGGGTCGGGAGTTCTCCCTGATGGCGACGGTGACTCATCTGTTTGTGCGGTCGCGGGAAAACTGTTGTTATGGACCCCTGTTGAAACCCTCTCTGGAGAGTCGATTGCGGCCCTGACACGGATTTCGGATGGGGACCCTGTGAGGGGAGAGGGATGCTTCCCTCGAAATCCTTCAGGTTTCTCAAGATTCGGGCGTTCCGCGTATTGCACTCCCCGTCAGCCTCTCCTCACATCCTCCGTGCTCGAGTTTCTGCCGGACTAGCAGTCGTTCTCCCGTGGCGATGGTTCTCCGTCTGCTACACGGTACATTCTCGTTTTGACCGCTCAGCCTGCCGCACACTGAAGACCTTCAGCCTTCACGACTTCCGGAACCAAAATATGGTCTCAACAGAGCCGTAATTGGCTGCTTCTTTTACAATCCGCGATCAAATCGGTCTTTATGCGGATACATCTCCAGGCACGAATGCAATTCGTATGCGCCGCAGAAAGGGCGTCCGGGGCAGGCAATCTTTCAGCCGGTGACGTTCATCGTCACGTTTGCGGCGGTCTCGTTCTGTCCCGACAGGGTAACGCCGGATGGGACCATAACCGTATCAATGGCGTGAATGACGCCGTTTATAGCCTGTATATCGACCCGGATGATCTCTACTCCGTTCACCGTTATGTTCTTGCCGTCGGCATCGACAGAGATTGAGTTGCCCTGTACCGTTGCGATGGTACCATTCGTGGCGAGTTCGGCTCTCGTATAGGTTCCCGGAGCCATGTGGTAGAGCAGGACCTCGGCGAGATTGCCCTTCGGGTCGTTTGAGAGGTCTTGCATCACCGCCTCGGGAAGCCGGGAAAATGCTTCATCGGTGGGTGCAAAAACTGTATACGGTCCAGGCCCGGCGAGAACTCTCTCAAGCCCGGCTGCATCGATAGCGCGGGTAAATGCCGAGAAGTTCCCGTCCCCGACCAGCACCTCACCGATTGTCAGGTTCACGCCCATCTGCGTTGCGGCAGCCGTGCCGTCCGTCTGGTTTCGGTCGCCGTCCTCCGACGGGTCCGTGCAGCCGCAGGCGAGGGCCGCCGCCCCGAGAACCAGAACGGCTATGAATAGTGCGTACTTCGCTCTCATGGCTCCTCTGTGGGCTGTATACTCAAACCTTTCCTTCTAACTCATTGTCTCCGGAACCGGCAGAAGAGCCCGGGAACCCGAGCTCCCGGGGCACTTTACTTCCAGAGTCTCATGGTCGAGACCACGTGGCGCACCGGGTCGTAGACCCTGACGGCATGGTTGCCGGTATCGGCGATATACCAGAGCCCTCCGAAATCGACCAGGCCGTCCGGCTCGTTCAGTTTCGCGTCCCCCGACAGTCCATCCCGGTGGCCGCGGCTGCCGTTCCCGATTATGGTGAGAACCCAGCCGGTGCCCGGGTCGAACTGCTTGATCTTATGGTTTTCGGTATCGGCGATGTAGACCGCCCCGTCCCGGTAGGCTATACCCTTCGGGTGACGGATACGGGCCATCCCGGCGATGGTGTCAAGGTCGCCGAAGTCTTCCAGCGAGTGCCCTATGGACGTCTCGACCATCCCCCGCTTTATCCGCCGGATCGCCGAAGCCCCGCTGTCGGCTACGTAGAGCACCTCGCCGTCGGCGACGATGCCGGCGGGTCCGGCGAAAGCGGCCTTTGGAAACGGGCCGTCGACCAGGGCCTCCAGGCCCGACCCGGCGTATGGTTCTATTGTGCGGGCGGCCAGATCCAGCCGCCAGATCTGGTTCCCCCCGGCCATTGCGATATAGAGATAGCCGCCCATCAGCACGAGGTCCCGGGGCGCGTTCAGCGCTACATCGGTACCCGGTCCGCCTTCACCGGGCGAGGGGGCGGCAAGTCCGGTCCCGGCGACCGTCGTCACCCGCCGGTCGGGCCAGAAAACCTGCCGGATCATGTGGTTCCCGGTATCTGCAACGTAGAGAGTTCCCGCCTCCTCATCGAAGGCGAGGCCCTCCGGCAGGTAGAAAGCCGCCTCCTGAAACAACCCGTCGGCGTTTCCGGCGGCTCCGGAGCCGATTGTCTCCAGAATCTTTCCTGCTTTGTCGGCGACGATTATCCGATGGTGGCCGGTATCGCTTATAAAGAGCCGTGCCCCCGCATGGTCCGCTGCGATCTTGGCGGGGTGGTAAAGGGTCCCCTCCCGCGCCGTCTCCCGATCGGCTCCGGACTGCAACGGCCCCCTTGCCAATAAACCGCGCTGCTCGAACTCTTTCACTATCAGGTCGATCTTCAGGTCGAGCCTCCCAGATAGCCCCTCTCCGGTGGTCTTCCCGACTATGTTCCCCTCCGGGTCGATGAGGATAAGGGTCGGCCAGTCCCGGACCCCGAAGGCCTGCCAGAGGAGACGATCGGGGTCGACGACGATGGGACCACGTACTCCGGCGCGGCGAACCGCCTCGCGGAGGTTCCCGGCAACCGCGCCGGACTCAAACCCTGGTGAATGAACTTCAATAACTACCAGGTCCGGGTGGTTATCCTGGAGGTGCCGGACCTCCGGTGCCAGGCGTATGCAGTTTGAGCAGGCAAACGTCTGAAAAGAGAGCAGCACAATCCTGCCTGCAAGGTCGCGGACGGAGAGCGGGCGATTGGTATTGAGCCACTCAACGCCTGCGGGGAACTCAGGGGCTGCTATCAGTTTCATGCGGCACCTTCTGGCGGTTTAACGTTATGAATGTTGGCCCGGCCCGGTGGCCTGGATCTCGGTAAACCGCCGTCGCCCCCAATCTCATGCCGGCGGCTCGGGAGAGAGCGTCTCTGGGGCGGCAAGCATCTCCTCGCAGAAGGCAATCGCCCCGAAAACCATGTTCTTCCGGTAGACCGCGGGTTTGATGCAGGGCGTGTCGGGAAGGCCGCCGATCACCGAGAATACCTGCCGCCAGGGTATCGGATCGGTCATCGACGGAGGGGCAAGGTTGTTGTGAATGTGAAAGGCCCGCAGGGCCTCGCGCGGGACCTGCCGGAGCGCTTCCGGAAAATCTTCTCCTTCGGCGGCGTAGAGGTTCCAGGGGTCAAGGGCGATCCCGGCAAGTCCGGCGATCTCCGGGTGGACATTCTTGAGCGTCGTCCAGAACGCACGGATCTGGCTCCCGGTGGAGATGCTCTGGTCCTTGTTGTTCTCAAGCAGCACCAGGGGTTCTGCCCCAAACGCGTTCCAGTGGGCGGCGATCAGGGTGTGCATCGCCGCGACGATATCGGTGTGGGCGTTCCTCCTGTCGCCGGGGTGAATCTCGATGATCCCGGGAGGAATGCCCAGACGGTCCTCGATCTCAAGGAGCATGTCCCCGAACGCGATCACCCAGTCCGGGTCGCGCCACCGCAACGCCGCTTTCACCTGCCTATGGTGCTGATCTCTTCTCGGGACGGCCGGTTCGGTGTGCATGACGTAGTCGAGAGAGCCTGGAAGGTCTGTATCCTGCTCGTAAAGGTGCAGGATAGACGACCGGTTGAGCATGGAGCCGATCTCCTGCCCGGTTCGCTCCACCTCGGTTTTGTTCTTGATGAAATCGGCGGGAACTTCGATATACGTGCAGCCGAACCGTTCGGCAAGATGCCAGCGCTCAAGGAGTCCTCCCCGTTGCGCGACTTCTGTGACGTTTGGGTAGATGTAGTCTGCACCTGGCATGGCAATCAGGCTACGCCATGGCAGGAGTGATACAAAAATGTTGGGTGATCCGGCATTGTCGGGTTCGACGACCTGTTCCTAACCTGACGAGACCGCTGTTCCTACCGGCTTGGCCGAGATGTGGTGGGGGTTCGCGTCTCGTCTCTATACCTGATCCGGATTGTAACGACTGTCGCGTTCTCTGCTGCTGTCGCGCAACACTCAGCGTCGCATGGGATTATCGAGAACCTGCGGACACACAAACAGGATATCCACGGGCGCATAAATATAGGTGCAGTAGGCACGCTCAGGATCATAGTACATACACTGCGCACATTCGTATTGTTTTGGTCTTCTCTCTTTCTGTCGGGTCAACTCACCGGTTACGGCATCGTATATGCCATACCTGGCCCGGTCTGGTGCTTCCAGTTCCGGCGTCCCGGTATATTGAGCA